>Ga0137829_10674104_pt1 | contig 15259 bp, 16 predicted proteins | sample OV2TP2_FD_97737 | JGI IMG/M metagenome (GOLD analysis project Ga0137829, IMG submission 97737) | reverse complement strand
GATACGGTATGCCGGCGCGATACAGTGATTGGACAAACGGTTCCAGATGGACATTGGCGCGCGCGAGAATTGCGATTTCGCCAAACGGGGTTCCCGCCTGCGCGAAATCGCGGATGGCAGTAGTGACCGCGCGCGTTTCGTCGTCACCGGTTGCGGCGACCAGATGGCGAACGGTGCCATCACCATGCGCGGTCGCGTTCAGACGTTTGGAAATCCCCTGCCGCACCTCAAGACGATGTGGATTGTTGTGTTGAATCAATTCGTAAGCCGCATCAAGAATAATCTGCCGCGAGCGATAGTTTTCCGAGAGTACCACCGTTTTTGCATTCGGAAAATCTTTGGTAAATTGAAGAATATTGCTGATGGAAGCGCCGCGCCATTTATAAATTGATTGATCATCATCCCCCACGACCGCAAGATTATTGCCGGTTCCGAGCAATTTTTTGAGTAATTGGTACTGCGCCCAGTTGGTATCTTGAAATTCATCTACCATAAAGTAACGATATTGATTTTGAAGCGCGCGAACGATGGCCGGACGTGTATCAAGCAGGGTATGCGTGTAGAGCAAAAGGTCGCCAAAATCAAGCGCGTGATTTTCAAGCAACAGTTGCGTGTAGGTGTGGTACGCGTCGGCGATTTCACGCGTTTTCGCTATATTAAGAATGCGTTCATCGGTGGTTTTTACCCGTGCCCGAGCAAATTCAGCAAGATCCGTGTCGCCCTGTTCTTGGTCGGCGTATTGAAGATAGGCCTCGGGCAAAATTAATTCGTCTTTGCAACGCGCAAAATGTTGGATAAGCGCTTGAATAAAGCGTGTTGGTGACGCGAGGGGACGGTAATAATTGAGTGAAAAACGATTGAAATTTTTTTTGACGAGTTGCCATGCCACCGCCGGCGTTATCAGTCTAAACGGCACCGGAAGTCCAATATCAAGACCGTAGCGTTCAAGTATTTGTTGGCAAAACGCATGGAACGTGCTGATGGTGATTGCTGCCTCGTTCGGCCCGATGAGCGCATCAACGCGATCGCTCATTTCGCGCGCTGCTTTTTCCGTGAATGTAAGCGCGACAATTTCTTCCGGCTTGGCGGCATTCGTTTCAACAAGATACGCGATGCGCCGCGTAATCACCGTGGTTTTTCCGGTGCCAGCGCCGGCAATAATGAGCAATGCGCCCGTTCCGTGCTCTACGGCCACCTGCTGTTCTTTATTAAGATTTGCGCGTGTGTTTTCATTCATGGGATGCTATTGTATCGTAGATTAAATAAAAAAAGAAGCGCGGCTTTTGCAGGTTGTGGGGACCTACAAGAGCCGCGCGGCGCCTGACCAGGGCGCCAGAATCTGTAATTTAATTGTACTCTCTGCAATGGAGTATGGTAAATGAAAAGTGGATAAGTCGAATGGACATGAGCGCACCTTTTAAGAACGTCGGTATTTCTTGGCTATGCGAATGCGGGCCAGCGCGCGTTCCAGTTGCGCTTGCAGTGCCGTGTATTCAACATCATTTTGGAATTTCTTTTCACGCAGATACTCTTCGGCTCTCGCGCGCGCTTGTTCCGCGCGTTCAACATCAATTTCTTCAACACGTTCAGCGGCATCGACGAGCAGTTGTATCTGGTTTCCTGGTTTTACCTCAATAAATCCGCCGGTAATGGCAAGCTGAATTTCCGTTCCATCTTTTTTTACGCGCAGCTCACCCGGTTTCAAAAGTGAGACCAGCGGCAGATGATTTGGCAGTATGCCAATCTCGCCCATGGCAGTGGGAACGGTCATTTCTAAAATGTCAGCATCATAGACAACACGTTCGGGCGTGAGCATGGTGAGATGCAGTGGCATACACGATTACGATTTTTTTACTTCCGCGATACTCCCTTTCATATAAAACTCCTGTTCGGACACCGCGTCATACTCGCCATCAAGAATCGCCTTGAAACCTTTGACGGTGTCTTCGCGTTTCACGTACACACCGGGCGTGCCCGTGAACTGTTCCGCCACAAAAAACGGCTGAGACAAAAATTTTTGAATTTTGCGCGCGCGCGTGACCGTCAGTTTGTCCTCGTCAGACAATTCTTCCATGCCGAGAATCGCAATAATATCCTGTAAGTCCTTGTAACGTTGCAGCACTTTCTGTACGTTACGCGCAACGGTGTAATGTTCCTCACCCACGATGTTTGGATCAAGAATAGTTGATGACGAATCCAACGGATCAACAGCCGGATAAATACCGAGTTCCGCGAGCGCACGCGAAAGTACGACAGTTGAATCAAGGTGCGCAAACGTGGTGGCAGGCGCCGGGTCAGTCAGGTCATCGGCTGGCACATACACCGCTTGCACCGACGTGATAGAACCTTTTTTTGTTGACGTGATGCGCTCTTGCATGGCGCCCATTTCAGTTGCGAGTGTTGGCTGATATCCCACGGCACTTGGCATACGGCCAAGGAGCGCCGATACTTCAGACCCTGCTTGCGTGAAACGAAAAATGTTATCAATAAAAAGCAGAACGTCTTTCCCCTCTTCATCGCGGAAATACTCGGCCATGGTGAGTCCCGTGAGACCAACACGCGCGCGAGCGCCCGGCGGCTCATTCATTTGACCAAAAACGAGTGCCGTTTTCCCCAACACGCCGGATGATTTCATTTCATGGTATAAATCATTCCCTTCTCGGGTGCGCTCACCCACTCCCGCAAACACTGAATACCCGCCGTGTTCTGCCGCGATATTGCGAATGAGTTCCTGAATAACCACGGTTTTCCCCACGCCCGCGCCGCCAAAAAGTCCAACTTTCCCACCCTTCACAAACGGACAAATGAGGTCAATCACTTTAATGCCGGTTTCAAAAACTTCGGTTTTGGTGGATTGATCTTTGAAATCCGGCGCGGCGCGATGAATGGACCATTTGATTTTCGTTTTGACCGGCTCTTTTTTTTCATCAATAACATTTCCGGTCACGTCAAACATGCGTCCGAGCGATTCTTTGCCGACGGGAACGGAAATTGGCGCGCCGGTATCCATGACTTCTTGTCCACGTTCAAGTCCGTCCGTAGTAGTCATAGCAATCGTCCGAACCGTAGTGGCGCCGAGATGGAGTTGCGTTTCCAAAACGAGCGTCCCGCCTCCCGGCAATTTTGTTTCAAGCGCATTCAAAAGAGACGGAAGTTCTTTTTCAAACCGCACATCAACCACCGGGCCGATAATTTGAGACATTGATCCTTTGTTCATAGCAATTAAGCAAGCGCCGCGGCGCCACCGGCGATTTCCGCAATCTCCTGCGTGATTGCGGCTTGACGCGCTTGGTTGTACGTTAATGTTAAATCTTGGGTAATATCGTCTGCCGCGTCAGATGCGTTTCTCATGGCAAGCATACGCGCGGAGTGTTCAGACGCAACGGCTTCCAAAATGGCATGATACACTTGCGTTTCTAAAAATCGCGGCAACATTTCTTGGTACACCAGTGCCGCCGATGGTTCAAATAAATATTCTGTTTCCTCCGGCTGGCGCGGTATCGTGCCGTTTGTAAAAAATATATGAGTCATCGGTAAAATATGTTGCACGGCCGGCCGTTGAATGAGCGCTGATTGAAAATGTGTGTAGAGGAGTGTGACACGATCAGCACGCTGTTCTTTAAATTCTTGAAGCGCGAGTTGTCCGAGCGGACGTATGGTAAGAAAATCAGTCGCGCTCGTGATGTCAGGAAAATCTGCAACGAGTTCCACGCCAGCTTTTGCGAGTGGCGCGCGTCCTTTCTTGCCAACGGTTGCCACCGTTATCGCACACCCTTCAGCTTGTCGTGCGCGTATATACGCAAGAGATTCTCGGATAATACTCGCGTTCAGTCCGCCGCATAATCCACGGTTGGACGTAATGACTATGACCAGTTCTGATGCTACGTGTTCCGGCACACGAAGTAGCGGATGGTCGCTCTGCTGTTTTTTGCGTGCCACATCAGCTACAAGCGCGAGCGCGGCATCGCTATACGGGCGGCTCATGATTGCCGCTTCCGTAGCTTTCCGCATTTTTGATGCGGCAACAAGCTCCATCGCTTTCGTGATTTTGCGCGTGTTCTTTACCGATTTGATACGGCTGCGAATAAGTTTTATTGCAACGGGCATATTAAAGCGCACTCTTAAAATCTTCAATCGCTTTCTTCATCGCGGTTTCAACATCTTCCGTCAGTTCTTGCTTTTCGCGAATCAAATCAAGCAATTTTTCCTGTGCGGTATCAAGATACTGATGAAATTTTTGCTCCCACTCGCCTACTTCCGGTGCCGGCACATCATCCAAATAACCATTGGTCACGGCGTATAAAATACACACTTGCTGTGCCACATTCATAGTGTCGTACTGTTTTTGCTTTAACACCTCAACCGTACGTCGTCCGCGTTCAATTTGCTCGCGCGTTTGGGGATCAAGATCGGTGGCAAATTGCGCGAATGCTTCAAGTTCTCTGAATTGCGCGAGTTGCAAACGCAATTTACCCGCAACTTTTTTCATGATTTTTGTTTGCGCCGCGCCGCCAACGCGCGATACGGAAAGCCCAACGTTCAACGCCGGACGAATACCGCGATAAAATAAATCCGTTTCCAGATAAATCTGTCCATCAGTAATTGAAATGACGTTCGTAGGAATATACGCCGATACATCACCGGCCTGCGTTTCAATAATCGGCAAAGCCGTCATTGAACCGCCACCGTTTTCTTTATTCAATTTTGCGGCGCGTTCAAGCAAACGAGAATGCAAGTAAAAGACATCTCCCGGGTATGCCTCGCGGCCGGGCGGACGACGGAGCAGAAGCGAAATTTCGCGATACGCCCACGCTTGTTTTGAAAGATCGTCAAAAACAATCAACGCATCCTTGCCTTTATCCATGAAAAATTCTCCCATGGCGCATCCGGCATAGGGCGCAATAAAGGAAAGGGACGCCGGATCAGACGCGCCTGCCACGACCACAATCGTGTACGCCATAGCACCGGCCTCCTCCAATTTCGCCACCATACGCGCAACTTTGGATTCCTTCTGTCCGATGGCAACATAAACACAAATCATGTCCTGCCCTTTTTGATTAATAATGGTATCAATCGCGACGGCGGTTTTTCCGGTTTGGCGATCGCCGATAATAAGCTCACGTTGTCCGCGGCCAATCGGGATCATGGCGTCAATTGCTTTAATGCCCGTTTGCACCGGCTGATTAACCGGTTGTCGTTTCATAACACCCGGCGCAATTTTTTCAACCGGATAAAATTCTTTTGTTTTTAACGTGCCCTTGCCGTCAATCGCCTCACCAAGCGGGTTCACGACGCGACCAACGAGTTCGTCACCAACCGGCACGGATAAAATGCGACCCGTACGTTTGACGGTATCCCCTTCTTTAATACCGGAATAATCGCCTAAAATCATGGCGCCGACCGTTTCTTCTTCCAGATTGAGCGCCACACCCATGATACCGCCGGGAAATTCCAACATTTCCGATGCCTGACAACGCGCAAGGCCGCTCATGCGCGCAATGCCGTCGCCCACCTCCCGCACCGTTCCAATTTCAGCAACAACAACTTCCTTTTTAAAGGCAGCCAATTGTTTTTCAAGATGTTCTACGATCATGTTGGTTTGCATACGGTGATTCGTTAGGCAATCATGTGCGCTGTTAAACGTTGCAGTTGCGCGATGACGCTCATATCATATACCACATCGTTCACGCGCGCGATGACGCCGCCAGCAATAGCGGGATTTTCTTTTACGATAACGGTGGCATCGGCACAGGACAAGGTCTGTTGTATGTCAGCAATCAAGGCCTTTGCTATCGGTTGCGCGCTTTCCAGAACGATCTCCGCGGCACCTTCACATCTCCGCGCCACATCAGGAAAACAGGCCGCAATACGCTCTCCACGATGGAGCATCGCGTACCTGTGTAAATATTCCACAAATACCCGCACGCGTTCCGCGAGATCTTCTTCTGTTGTGTCGCGCGTTATCTGCCAGAGCGCACGTGCGAGTTCAGTATCGGTCACTTTATTTTTCATACCTCTTTTTTCAACACGGAACGGATAAACTCTTCATTTTCTTTCGTGCTCATTTTTTCCGAAACCACACGCCGCACCGTTTCCGTAATAAGCGCCGCGGCATGTTCTCGCACCGCGCGCAGGGATGCATCTTTTTCCGCGTTAATGTGCGCACGCGCGGATGCAAGAAGCGCCTGCATATCTTCTTCAGCTTTCTTTTTCATGGTTGCCGCACGCGCGGCCGCGTCCGTTTTCCCCTGCTCAATAATAGCAATGGCTTCTTTTTTTGCCGCGTTGATTTTTGTACGATACTCCTGCTCGGTTTCTCCAAGACGCGTTTCAATTTTTTTGGCGTTATCCAGCCCTTCCGCAATCGTTTTTTGCCGTTCATGCATAATGCGCAAAAGTGGCCGATACGCCCATCGCCACAACACAAGAAGAATCACCGCGAAGTTAATGAGCTGCGCGATGAACAGTTTGAGGTTAATGCCGAGGGTTCCAATAGGACCGGTTGCCGCCCCGGTTTCACCCACTGCTTCTGTTGCCGCGTGGACGATCTCTATAAGCATACCTTCTTACAACGTAAATACCACGACGAGCGCGTAAATGGCGATGGCTTCCGCAAATGCGGCGCCGAGCAACATAGGCACAAACAACTTGCCGGATGCTTCCGGATTGCGGCCGATGGCTTCCATGGCTTTTGCGACAAGCATACCAATGGCAATGGCCGGTGCCACGCCACCCAGCGCCATGGTCATTCCTTTGACCATGATGCGCATTGTTTCTGCATCAAGATTTCCCATACACTATACGTTAATGTGGCTCTGATGTCGCCACGGTTAAATAAACGAGAGTTAGCATAGCAAAAACCATCGCCTGAATCAACCCAACAATTAATTCAAGCGCCATAAATGGCACGGGAACTAGCACAGCGATCAAACCGGCCATCACGGTCAATAAGACCTCGCCCGCAAAAATATTCCCAAACAACCGAAGCGAGAGAGATACCATTTTAGCAATTTCGCTGATAATTTCAAGAAGCCCCACGAAAAATTCAATCAGCGCCGTAAAGATTGCCATGGGCCCCTTTTTAATACTGTGAAAAATATGCCCGAGTTGGATGAATTTACCGGTGTGTTTGAAAAAACCAATGGTAACGATGCCAAAAACGTGCGAGAGTGTCACGGCAAGCACGCCCATCGCAAGTGTCATGTTGAGATCACTGTTGGCGGGACGAAAGAGCGGAACCAATTCTATTTCGCCATGCACACGGAGCCACATGCCAATTGATCCAATCCCCGGCAAAATGCCAATCCAGTTTGAAAACAGAATGAAGAAAAAAAGCGTCCCAACAAACGGCAAGAAGCGTTCTGATTTCGCGCGATCGTTCGTCACTTGGTCAAAAAATTCCAGCAAACGTTCAAGGAGCCATTCAGCTACGTTTTGTAAACCACGCGGCATGCGCGTAATTCGCGCGCGAAGTGTTCCGGCAATGCCTACAAAAAACGCAAGCGCAACCCACGCGTTAATCATCGCGTTCGTGACAGGGAGTGACCCAAGATTAAATAGTGATTCGGCCGCAAGTGGGGGAAGCACCATATTATTTTAACTGCTGATACTCTTTGCCGTAGCGTTTTGCTTTACGATAGATAAGTATGCCTGACGTAAGAGCGGCCGATGCAAATCCAGCAATCAGTAACCATGGGGCGGTATCAAAACGAGTATCTAAACGCTTGCCAAAATACGCCAAAATCACAACGGGAAGTGCCAGAGTTATGCCAAAATCACCGGCTATGCGCAGTCCAAAAAGCCAATAACGGCGGTCGTTCATAAAGCGCGCCTAGTATAGATGGTATTGGCAAAACGTTCAAGGGGATAAGTTTTTTACGGTTTTGGGGTAAAGAGATGCGTGGCATTCTCCGTGGTAGCCGTCTCTACGATGCTCACATCAATTTCTTTTAGTTCAGCGATTTTTTTGACCACTTCCTCTACCATCCACGGCTCACATTTCTTACCGCGATAGGCCGCGGGCGCCAGGTACGGCGCGTCGGTCTCTACCAGCAGGCGTTCCAACGGCACGCGACGTACCGCCTCAAGTAAGCGCGCGTGCGCCTCCGGGTTGCTTGCTTTCGGCGGAAATGTTATAACGCCGGTAAAACCGACGTAGAATCCAAGTGCGACCAAGCGTTCCGCTTCTTCTTCATTTCCGGTAAAGCAGTGAACGGTGCCGCGCAAGGTGTGAGCGCCGTACTGGTGCTCTATTACATCCGCAAGTTCACGATATGCCTCACGACAATGAATAATCAGTGGTTTTTGCATTTCTTGCGCGAGCGCGATATGCGCTAAAAAAACTTCGTGCTGTTTTTTGATAACGACATCGCGCGACACATCGTTTGGCAAGTGATAAAAATCCAAGCCGGTCTCCCCTATTGCCACTACTTCAGGCGCGCGGGCGAGTGTGCGATAATAATCAACATCAAAATTTTCTTCTCTGCTTTTAAACGCCCCCTCTTGTTCATCAACAAAACGCGGATGCAGATGCACGGGATGCAGTCCCACGGACACAAAAATATATTTTGGATTTTTTTGTGCAAGTTCAAGAGCGGCTTGACTTGTGTCTCGTTGCGTGCCTACCGCTATCATGCGCATATCGCGCTCCTTGCAACGCCACAATACCTCGTCGCGGTCATTATCAAATGCTTTAAACTGCGGATGACAATGTGTATCAAAATAACTCATAACAATTGCAGCAGTTTAGAAAACAGCCATGGGAATTTTTCTACGATGAAACGAACTACCGGCTCCGTCCAGTCAATCACCCGCGACGCGTTAATTGCTGGCATGAGTTTTTCGCCAAGCGGAAATTTTTGTACCAGATATACAAACAGACCGAGTAGAATTAATCCCTCAATCAAACCAAGAATTGCCCCAGAAATTCTATTGACGAGACGGCCAAATGGAATGAGCCGCAAAAATTTTTGAGCGAACCAAAAAATCGCACCGACAACGCGTGTGATCACCACAAAGAGAAGAAAAAACACCACAATGCGCGCGATATTTTCACTCCAGTCGGATCGCGTGATAACCCACGCGGCAATTGGCTGAAAATAATGTCCGGCGATATACGCGCCGGCAATGGTGCCGACAATGGAACCAACGGACTGAATCAAACCAGCCCACAAACCAAACAGCGTAAAACCGAATAGGATACAAACAATAACAACATCAAAATAGGACATACTTTTAGAGCCGCGGAAAAAGCGGCTCCGTTTTCAAAGTTTTAATTTGTTTCAGCATTTTTTCTGACGTTTCCGGCATAAACGGCGCAACAAGATACGCAACATGAAAAAGCTCAACTAAAATTTCTGATACGCATTTTTCACTTTTTTTGGACGCAAGATTTTCCCACGGTTTTTCATCCGTTAAGCGTTTATTAGCGGCCGCTATAAGATTCCACACACTATCAAGCGCCGTGTGAAACGCCAAATTCTGCATCGCTTTATGGTAGGTGCGCCACATCCTATTCATTCTTTTTGGGAGCTCCATAGTGACTCCTCGTCTCGGCGTTGACAACGAGCGTCCCTTTACGCAAAGCGTAATCACGCGCATGAGCAAATTTCCCAAATTATTGGCAAGGTCGGTTTCGTAGCGCTTTTGCAAACGATCAAATGAAAAATCCCCGTCTTCACCAAAGGTGATTTCACGCAACAAATAGTACCGCAACGTATCATTACTGTATTTTTTCACAATAGCCAGTGGGTCTACAACATTGCCCAATGACTTGCTGATTTTTTGTCCATCTATGGTGAAGAAACCGTGCGCGAAGATGGTTTTTGGCAACGGTAAGCCCGCGGAGAGCAGCATGGCCGGCCAATAGACGCAATGAAATTTGATGATATCTTTCCCGACGATATGAATATCCGCGGGCCACAACTTTTTAAATTGTTTTCTATTTGTGTTGTAACCGATAGCGCTGATGTAATTAATGAGCGCGTCAAACCACACATACACCGTTTGCGATGAATCACCCGGCACCGGTATCCCCCATGCTAGATTTTTGCGGGAGATAGAAAAATCATTCGCGTGGTTGCGCAAAAACGCGATTATCTCATGACGGCGAGAATCCGGCTGGACAAACTCCGGGTATTTTTTTATGTGTTCTAAAATCGGTTTTTTATACCGTGAAAGACGAAAAAAATAGTTTTCTTCGCTTAATTTTTCCGGTTTGCGTTTGTGGTGAGGGCACAAACCATCTATTAAATCTGATTCGGTTACATATCCTTCACAGCCGATGCAATACAAACCATCATACGTTGCTTTATAAATGTCCGTGCGGGCAAGACAAGCGGCCCAAAATTTTTCAACTGCCTTTGTGTGGCGTTTTTCGGTAGTACGGATAAAATCATCGTTTGAGATGTCCAACTTTTTCCAGGTTTCTTGCCATTTTTTTGACATGGTATTCACGTATTTCCGCACCATGGTGCGGGTATCAGTCGTGCGCTCAAGATTACTCTTCAGGGCGGACTCCACATTCTTTTGCGCGTTTTCATCAGTTCCGGCCAAAAAGAACACCTCTTTTCCTTGGTCACGATAATAACGCGCCAGCACATCCGCGACAATGGTTGAATATGAATGGCCGATGTGCGGCACATCGTTTACATAGTAAATGGGAGTTGTGAGATAAAATTTTTTCTTTTTCATGGGGCTATGACAATCGTAAACTCTCCACGCGTTTCTTTAAGCTGTTCCTTAATATCTTTGATGGTTCCGCGGTAAATCGTTTCAAACTGTTTGGTCAGCTCGCGCGCAATAATGAGATGACGATCCTGTGGCACTAACTGTTCTAATTCTTCCAATAATTTACCGATGCGATGTGTTGACTCAAAAAATACCACGGTTCGCTTCGCGCCCGCCACTTTTTTCAAAAACGCTTCGCGCCCTTTTTTGTGGGGCAGGAATCCAAAAAACACAAAATTGTCTGCCGGAAAACCGGAAACAGAGAGCGCGGCCGTCACCGCAGAGGCTCCTGGCACGGTAACAATAGTATGCCCCGCGGCAACGGCTTTGGCAACGAGCCGCGCGCCCGGATCAGACACGGCTGGTGTGCCCGCGTCCGTAACAAATGCGAGGTTTTTTCCCTCTTCAAGAAGCGCTAGTACTTTACGCGACTGTGTTTCGGTGACATGCTCCTCGCACGAAAGCAAGGGCTTGTGAATATCGAAATGCGCGAGGAGTTTCCGCGTGTGACGCGTGTCTTCAGCAACAATCAAATCAACGCTTTTAAGTGTCTCAAGCGCCCGAAGCGTGATGTCCCCCAAATTACCAATGGGCGTTGCAACAATAAACAGCGAGGCCATAGTGATTATGGTTGTTTCGGCGGCCAAATTTGATTTCCTTCTTCATCAAACACGGAAATGGCGTTCACGGGACATGATTGCGCCGCGAGGAGCAATGTTGCGTCATCGTATTTTTCCGGATCTACCAGATACGCCTTGTTTTCCGCGTCAAGCTGAAACGAACCCGGTCCAACTGCAACGCAACTTGCCGCGCCGATGCACGTATCGCGGTCTATAACAACTTTTCTATATTTTCCCTTTTTACGAAGACCTATATCTTGATTGTTTTCTCGTTTTACATCGGGCATATACTATACTAGAGGCCAAGAAACGCGTCATCGTCCAAATTAAGATTTTTAAACTCGCCCTTAGTGTAATCCCCCGGCGGGAGTTTGCGCGCTTCTTCAACACGCGCCACCGCCTCTGATGGTATCACGCTGGACAGAATATTGCCATTCACCGCCACGTTGTTTGCTTCCTCGCAGTACCCCAGGCAACCGCGGTATTCCAAACGCGCGGTATTGTTTTCTTCGCCCGCTTTTAAACCCAAAGAACGTTCAAGCTCGCTCATAATATCTCTACTCCACTTGGGTCCGCAGGTTTTGGATTCGCACACTTGAATATGATCCTTTTCACCGGAACAATGGCAATTGTTGCATTTACCCATAATATTTCTCGCTATAAAATCTGATTAACTGTTCAATATCCGGAATCGCCTCGGGCGAGCCGACGCCAACTTTTAATTTTTTCTGCACTTCCTCAAGCGTGGTCGCGCCTTCTAAAACCGCCTCTTCAATATCGTGGTCAGTGATGTTTAATTTTTCGTCAACCACACGGCCGGTTTCATTGATAATACGGCCATACTGCCCCGTGTTGCGAAAATATGTGTTGACGGCTTTGCGAAACGCTTTATCTACCAACACCGAACAATGAATTTTCCGATTAGGCAATCCGCCTAAACGCTCCATAATGTGTTGCGGCCTTACTTTCAGCGCATCTTCCAGCGTTGCGCCGCCATTTTCCATGAGCATCACAGAAAACATTGATGTCGCAGAAATAGCGGAACCACACCCAAAAGTTTTCCATTTAAAATCAACGAGGCGTTCAGTTTTGGGTTCAACTTTAATCCATACGTCCATAACGTCTCCACAATTATGCACCAAAAAGGCATCAGTAGTATACGTATGAGCATTTGCAATTTCAAAATTGTATAATCGTTCGCTCTTCCACGCCGTTTCATTGACCTCTCGTACCGGTAGATAAACGTAATGTTCATCCATCCAAACTTCCTGCGTAGATTTTCGACCGGTTCGTTTTACGAAAGGCATACCCAACAATTTACATAATTTTGCAAGCGAAGTCGTGTCGCCCACGTGAAGTCGGTATGATTTTTCATGATGTACACCCTTTACCGTCTTTTCTTTTTCTTGATACACAGAGGGTATGATGCCTTGTCGTAAGAGAAGACGGCGCAGTTGTTGCGATAATTTGTATGACGTCGTCGCAAACTCCGCACGAGGATACGCGCGTTTTAAGTTAACACAACCATCGCCACGCCAGACACCCCTAATAAATCCCGCCTGAATAACAGGAGTAAGATTCATTAAAAATGCTGGCGCCTGTTTTTCTTGCGCACACCTACCAAACCATGTTTTAAATAGGCGAGCAAGGTGAACATTATATGCAATGACATCAACACGATGATTCAAAGGTCTTTCTTTATAAGACACTTGAATCCCAAAGTACTTTTCCATTAATTTTTGTACGCGTTTCACGTAGTGCCCTTCATGCTGTGCAAAAGTAAAACCAACCTCGCTTCCGTCTTCTTTGGTATGCCCCTCCGCGACAAAATAGCCAAATAATTCAAGAGTTTCTGCAGTAAGTACTAATTTCTGTGGTAACGATTTGCTTCTAAAATCCCATGCGTTCCTTACACACTTCGGAAGGGCTATTTCCGTCTCTTCCGTCATTTCTTTTTGTAACGGATACATGGTGATATCACCTTTTTTATATTCCGATGCATGATGCCACGCGGGAGGTACTCTTTTTTTAGCTGACGTTTTCATGAAGTAAGAGGCGCTTCGCGGTAATACAAGGCCGTAAATCAAATGATCGGCGGTTGCGGTGAGTTGGCCAAGTTGATTTTTGAGTGTTACCAATTGTTTTTTATATTGCGGACGATAAATTTTTGTTACCGCCTGGCAGTGGCCGTCATGGGTGTAAACTTCTTGGCCAATCATTGCTTCGGAGATTGCCCTTGTTTCTTCACGGCCGTCCACCAATGTTTTAGGAACAATACATGCGGGGCTACCCACGGTTCCGCGTGCGTCAAACGCATCTTCTGCGGGTTCTTCCAACAGTAAATTCCGCGGATGGAAAAAGTGATCTTTCACAATGGCCGAATACACCCACGATTGTCCGGTTTTTTCATTCACCACATCATTCCCTTGTTTTTTTGCAACAAGATTTGGCATAGGAGTTAAAATAACTAACGGCTTTAATGCTTTATAGCTCTATGGCTTTACGGCTTCCTACTCATCCAATGCGGCATGCCGTCACCAACAAACGCCGCGGCAAATACCGGCTTTCGCTCATCTTCTTTCGGCCTCCCCTGTTCATCCAATTGCAAATTGACCGGCGAAATCTCGCGCAATCGTTCCACCACGGCCGGTAATATGTTCATCACATAATCAATATCGCGCTTGGTGGTCTCGCGCCCCAAACTGAATCGAATACTTCCGTGCGCATACTCATACGGCTTGCCGATGCCGACAATCACATGCGACGGATCAAGGGATTCGGAAGTGCACGCAGACCCCGTAGAAAGCGCAATGCCGTATTCATCCATATATAGTAACAGCGCTTCGCCTTCAATATCCAAAATACTCACATTCAAGTTATTCGGCAAGCGGAGTGTCTCATGGCCATTCAAAACAACTTTCGGAATATTTTTCTGGATTTCTCTCCACAAATAATCTCGCAGCTCGATGAGCCGCTTGGATTCTTTTTCTTTCATGCCCTGCGCGCGTTCAAGCGCTGTCGCCAACCCCACAATCCCCGCGACATTTTCCGTACCGCCGCGAAAACGCATCTCCTGTCCCCCGCCGTAAATAAGCGGCTTCACGCGCACGGTATCGCGCTTGTACAAAACGCCCGTGCCTTTTGGGCCATAGATTTTACTTCCGTTAATCGTCATCAAATCAACATGCAATTTTTCTACATTCAATTCCAAATACCCCGCGGCCTGACACGCATCGGTATGAAAAAATGGCGGTTCAGTTGGTTTCCGGCCGTGTTCTTGCTTCCATTTCATAATCGCGCGGCCAATATCTGCTAGAGGTTCTATCGTGCCGATTTCGTTATTTGCGTACATTACGGAAACAAGAATCGTGTCGTCCCGCAGCGCATCCACCACTTGTTTCGGCGTGACCAACCCATCCTCGTCAACCGAAAGTTCCGTTACTTCAAACCCTTCTTTTTTAAGCGCTTCAACGCTATGTAGCACCGCATGATGTTCAATGGACATCGTAATAATATGCTTCCCGCGATCCGCATACTGTCGCGCAACGCCAAAGATGGCCATGTTATCACTTTCAGTTCCACTGCCAGTAAAAATAATATTCCGCGGTTGCGCACCCAAAATCCGCGCTACGGTTTCTCGGGCGCTATCCACGGCATTTTTTGCCACGCGCGCTATTTTATACAAACCGCCCGGATTTCCGTACTCGCCTTGCAAAAATGGCTTCATCGCTTCAAATACAGCAGGATCCATCGGCGTTGCGGCCGCGTGGTCCAAATAAACGGAGCGTTTAGTTTTAATTTTCGGAAAAGAAGTAAATTGCATGAAATAATGAAAAATGCCAGATTGACAAATGGCGGTTATTCTTTTATAATAGGCGTAAACCACGTCTATGTCAACCCCGGAAAAATAT
>Ga0137829_10866110_pt1 | contig 15335 bp, 14 predicted proteins | sample OV2TP2_FD_97737 | JGI IMG/M metagenome (GOLD analysis project Ga0137829, IMG submission 97737) | reverse complement strand
GGCGTGGGGATTATCATCAACGGCCCCATCCGCCACGAGATCAACCTCAACTGCGGCCGCAACTGCCTGGGCCCTGGATGGAGGGCCAACGCCACCATAGGCCGGGCTATGTCCCTCATCCTGATAAACGTCGGCGGCGCACGGCCAGGAGAGGTTGACAAGGCGACCCACGGCTTCCCCGGCAAGTACACCCTCTGCTTCGGCGAGGATGAGGAGAACAGCCCCTGGGAGCCCCTCCACGTAGAGCGAGGGTTTCGGAGAGAGGAGAGCACCGTTACCGTCAACGCTTTCAACGGCACCCTTAACATCATCACCACCACCTATACGGACATCATGGATACGCTGTGGGTGATGGCCAGGGACTTCGGCCAGATGGGGAGCAACAACGTGCACCTGGGGAAAGGCGAGCCCGCTATGGTCATCACCGCCGGCCACGCCCAGCTTGCGGCCAGGGCTGGGATGTCCAAAGCGGAGGTGAAACGGTTCCTCTACGATAACAGCGGCTTTCCAGTGTCGGAGCTACGGCCCATGGTGCGCCGCCACCGCATTGACCCGGTGATCGTGGGCGGCATCGTCCACCAGACCCGGAGGCCAGAGGATATAATGCTCATCGTCGCCGGTGGGCCCGAGCCTTTCCACGCCACCTTCATGCCCACCTTTGGCGACTCCTGGGCCGTCACTAGGCCCATCCGCAGAGTGTAGTACCAATTCACTCTGTGAAGGCTAGTAGAGTTTTATCCAATGTTAACCCCGAAGAACCTGAAGACGCTGTCCATGCCGTAAGCGCACGCGTAGGCGATTATCAGGAACTTTATGACCTTGCCGGGCCATATCACTCCCAGGAACCCCCACACTGGGAAGCGGAGGGCTCCTGCAGCCACTCCAGCCAGGTCAAAGATGGGATTAGGAATTAGGGACAGCAAGAAAAGTACGAGCCAGCCCCTGCGCCTCATCCAGTACTCCATGCGTGTGTAGAGCCTGCCCCTTTTCAGCGCCAAAAGACCTCGGCCACTGACACCTAGAGTGTACCCGGTAAGCTCTCCCACGGTTTCAGCACTGCCAGCCACCAGAGCGACCAATACGGGACTCAGAAGCAGCCCTCCGGCGCATACTGAGGCCATGCCAGGTACGGGCACCACGAGGCCGCCGCTGCCCAAAAGGGAGAGGATGGCAATGGCAGGGTAACCGATCCGGCTGAGGTCAAGGAGGTCGCGTAGCAAGACGACGGACACCACTATGGCGAGGACGACTGCCAGGGCCAGAAGGCCCAGGACACTCTCTCTGTGCAGACGCTTCCTGGTGCCTTTCGATAAGCCTGAGCTTATGGAAGGGACGACCCGCCGGGTTGCACTTATTCTGGTCAGAGCCCCAATAAATAAAGAGGAATAAAGGCTCATCACTCTCTCTTCAGGAAATCAAGGACCAGCAGATTGAACTCCTCTGGCCTCTCCAGCTGGGGCCAGTGGCCGCAATAGGGGATGATGTGGACCGTGCAGTTCGGCGACAGCACTTCCGCCGCCCTGCAGGCGTGGGAGACGGGTATGATCCTGTCTTCCCGACCCCAGATGACGAGAAGGGGCTTCGCAAAGCCTTTGAGCCTGTGAAGTACCAGCATCTTCTTTCGCAAGCCCCACAGGCTCGTGCCTGACCGGATAGACCTCAGCGCCGCCATCTTGCTCCCCCGAAAATTGCGAACATGCATGAGCTCATCAACCAGGTCGGCGCTCACAGCCTTGGGTTCATAAAACACGCTTTTTATCATGTTTCTGGGGTTGTGAACGTCGGGGATATGCAACAGCTCTCCCAGGAGCGGGAGGGATGCGAAGCGTAAAAACCACGCCATTGGCCTTGCCAGCCCTGGCGCATCCACCAGTACCAGCCTTTCCACCCGGTGGGGGTAGATGAGGGCGCACATGGCGCTGACTATCCCCCCCGCAGAGTTCCCGATGATGGTGGCGCTTTTTATGCCAAGGGTGTCCATGAACCGCACCAGGAAATGGGCGCCGGAGACGGCGTCGTAGTCTAGCTCCCTGGGTTTATCCGACTTGCCGTAGCCCGGCAAGTCCAGGGCATAAACGGTACGCCCTTCCTCTGCTAGCGGGGCGATATTCTCTCCCCAAACGGCTAGAGAGGCGCCCAGGCCGTGCACCAGGAGCACCGCAGGGCCATTTCCTTCCATCACGTATCGGACCTTCACGGCCATGTTCTCGGCGTGCTGGCCCGTCCTGACTTCCGCTCCCCTTGGTCCGTCGAAAAGACAAGACATCCCTCGCCCGTACGGTGAAGCGCCTATCTGCCTGGGCCGTGGCCGGGGAAGGGGTGTCAGGACCTCTACATACCTATCCTCTACGTCTACCATCTTGCCTAACGGGCGGTGCCAGCAGCCACCGTGGCCTTGCTGCCCGCCTTGGTGAAGGTAAGCCCCTGGGGGCCGCTCCCCACCAGGATATGATCGCCCATCTGGAACTCCCCGCCCAGGATCGCCTTTGAGAGGGGGGTCTCCAGGTGCCTCTGGACCGCCCTGCGTAGCGGCCTTGCGCCGAAAGTGGGGTCGAAACCCTCTCTGGCGAGCCACTGGCGGGCCTCTGGCGTGAGCTCGAAGGTGATGCTGCGGTCTGCCAACCGTTTCTGCACCTCGGCGGCCATGAGACCCACTATCTGTCCAATCTGCTCCTCGGTCAGAGGGTTGAAGATGATGATCTCATCTATGCGATTGAGGAACTCGGGTCGGAAGGCCCTCTTGAGGGCGTCCTGCACCGACTCCCGTAGTCGCTCCTCATCTATAGCGTTCCTACTATCCCTGCGGAATCCAAAGGGCTGGCGACCCAGCTCACTGGTGCCCAGATTACTGGTCATTATAACCACTGTGTTGCGGAAATCAACGGTGCGGCCGTGGCCATCGGTGAGGCGGCCATCCTCCAGGATCTGAAGCAGTACGTTGAACACGTCGGGATGGGCCTTCTCGATCTCGTCGAAGAGGATGACCCTGAAGGGATGTCTGCGTACGGCCTCGGTGAGCTGGCCGCCTTCGTCAAATCCCACATAGCCGGGAGGTGCGCCTATGAGCCGTGAGACCGTATGTTTCTCCATGTACTCCGACATATCGAGTCGGACCATGTTGGCCTCGTCGTCGAAGAGGAACTCTGATAGGGCCCTGGCCAGCTCCGTCTTGCCCACACCGGTGGGCCCCAGGAATATGAAGCTCCCAATGGGCCTTCTGGGGTCGCTGAGGCCAGAGCGGGCGCGGCGTATCGCCTCGGACACGGCTACCACGGCCTCATCCTGGCCCACCATTCGGTGATGCAGGCTCTCCTCCATGTGGAGCAACCTTTCGACCTCTCTCTCCAGCAGGCGGGATACAGGGATGCCCGTCCATGTAGAGATCAGCTCGCCGATGTCCTCTTCGCCTACTATCATATCTATCTTCTTGTCTCGCAGCCACGCTTGCCTGTTAGGATTGTACTCTTGCTCCAGGCGCAACCGTTCCGTCTTTAGCTGGGCTGCTTTCTCATAGTCGGAGCGTTGGGCCGCCGCCTCCTCCTCGTTGGTGAGCTCTCGGATTCGCCTCTCCATGTTCTTGAGGTTCCCAGGGAGACTCTCGGCATCAATGCGCAGCTTGCTAGCCGCCTCGTCTATCAGGTCCACCGCTTTGTCTGGCAGGTGGCGCTCGGTGATGTAACGCTGACTCAGGCGAGCGGCGGCCACCAGAGCAGAGTCCTCGATCTTCACCTTGTGGTGGGCCTCGTACCGGGGACGCAAGGCTCTCAGGATTTCCACAGTCTCCTCCACCGTGGGCTCCTCCAGATATATGGGCTGAAAGCGCCGCTCAAGGGCCGAGTCCTTCTCGATGTACTTGCGGTACTCATCTACCGTAGTAGCGCCGATACACTGTAGCTCGCCCCGTTGCAGGGCAGGCTTCAGTAGATTGCTGGCGTCAATAGCGCCCTCCGCGCCACCTGCTCCCACTACCGTGTGTATCTCGTCTATAAAAAGGATGACCTCACCCTGGGCGCTCTTGACTTCGTCCATCACGGCCTTAAGGCGCTCCTCGAACTCACCCCGGAACTTGCTACCCGCCACCAGAGCACCCATGTCCAGGGCCAGCACACGGCGGTTCTTTAGCACGTCGGGCACATCCCCCACGACGATGCGCTGAGCCAGGCCCTCGGCGATGGCCGTCTTGCCCACCCCCGCCTCACCTATAATCACGGGGTTGTTCTTCTTGCGGCGAGTGAGGGTCTGCATGACTCTGCGCACCTCTTCATCGCGGCCCACCACCGGGTCCAGCTTTCCCTGTCGAGCCAGCGCCGTGAGGTCAACGCTATACCTTTCCAGAGACCGGTACTTGCTCTCGGCCCTGGGGTCGGTGACCCGATGGGTGCCCCGTATCTGCATCAGGGCCTGGTAGACCTTCTCCTGGTCAACCCCGTGCTCCTTGAGGATGCGAGCCACATCCCCATCCCGCTCCATAGTAGCGCCGATGAGAAGGTGCTCGGTGCCGATGAACTCGTCCTTCAGCCGCTCGGCCTCCATCTTGGCGTTGTCCAGCAGGCGGGCTGCCCTGGGAGTAGCATATATCTGGGTCGCTTCGTAGGCCACCTTTGGGGATCGCTCCAGGGCTTCCTGCAAGCGTCCTTTCACCGACTCTACGGATACGCCCAGGCTGGTGAGTATTTCCTCCGGCAGCCCGCGCTCCAGCTCCAGAAGGGCAAGAAGGACGTGCTCAGCGTCCCACTGGCTGTGCCTGAAGCGGCGTACTATATCTTGCGAGCTGACCAGGACCTGCTGGGCCTGCTCGGTAAATTTCTCAGGTCTTAATACCATGATATACGCCTCCTATAGCTGGTCTAAGAGCATGAATATACTGTTCCTTAGCCTCCCTTCTACCCTCGCCCCTCCCCACCTTCGGCGTTTCTTTGAAGGGCGCAGCATATGACCCGCCCTTTAGAGTGGGGTGCTTTTCATACACCCTCTAAATCCCGGGTGCTGGATAGCTCACGTCCCGGCCTTTGAGTGGAACGTAATAGCCTGACTTCATCCATCAGCCGGTTCATCTCCCTTTCCATCTGGATCATTCGCTCCATGAGCTTCAGCACCACCTCCACTCCTGCCAGGTTGACGCCCATGTCATCGGTCAGAGCCTTTATCCTCTTTAGTCGCTCGATCTCCCTTGGGGTGTACAGGCGTCGCTTGCCCTCGGAGCGAGAGGGCATCACCAGACCCACCCGCTCGTAATAGCGAAGGGTCTGGGCGTGCAAGCCTACCATGCGGGCGGCTACGCTGATTACGTAGCACGGTTCATTGTCGAAAGGATGTCCCATTGCCAAAGCTATCACCTCCTGGTAGAGCGAAGCCCCTTTAGCTCCTGAAAGAGCTTCCGCTCCTTGTCGCTCAGACTTCGGGGCAGCACTACCTTTACTGTGGCATAGAGGTCGCCCCTGGAGCTCAGGCTGTTTAGATGGGGCATGCCCTGGCCTGCAAGACGGAAGGACTGCCCGTTCTGAGTCTCCGCAGGTATGGTCAGCATGACCCTGCCCTTAAGGGTTGGGACCGCCACCTCTCCCCCTAGCATTGCGTCTACCAGGGGCACATCCACCTCAGTATGAAGGTCTGGCCCAGAGCGGCGGAACCGTGGGTGTGGGCGCACGGTGACCTCAAGGTAGATGTCCTGCTGCCGTCCGTTTCCAGAAGATATATGTACTCTAGAGCTGGTGTCCACACCAGGTGGGATTTTCACCTCCAGCCGCCGAGAGGGTGCTCTGGGGCCGGAGCCCGGTAGCTCGAAGTAACGGGTAGCTCCGCTGAAAGCCTCCTCCAGACTCACCTCAACGGGATATTGCACACTGGAGCGGCCGAAGCCACCCCTGCCTATGCCAGAGAACAGGTCACCGAAGAGGTCCCTCGTGGGGATGCCACCGAGATTGAAGGTGGCTTCAGGGTCATCGCCCTCAGAGGACCAGTAGGAAGAGTCCCCGCCCCTGGAGGCCTGGGCCTGTTCTATTCGGTCTGCGTACTTCCAGTTCTCGCCGTATTTGTCGTACTTGCGGCGTTTGTCCGGGTCTGAGAGGACCTCGTGAGCCTCGTTTATACGCTTGAACTTCTCCTCCGCCTCTTCATTCCCCGGATTGACGTCGGGATGGTATTGCCTGGCCAACCTGCGGTAGGCCTGTCTGACCTCTTTGTCTGAGGCGTTTCTGGAGACGCCCAGGATAGAATAAAAGTCTTCCATCTTTATCACCCCTCGTATCTCCACCATACATCTTAACTTTTTCAATCACATGTTGTCAAGCGTTATTCATGCCTTGATGTAAGTGACATGATATGTTCTTGAAAGAACTCTTGACAATACTCACTCAACTCTTTATAATTAACAGTGACAGGCAGAGGGACAGTGCGAAGGCTCAGAATCCTGCCTGAAATAGCGATAGGAGATAAGAAAGATGGTAATGCAGCGTTTGGAACCCTTTAATGAGATCAGGCGGATGCAGGAGACGATGGACCGGACATGGAGGAACTTATTCCGTGGTACAGACAGCGACGGCGTAGAGAGCTGGGCAATCCCGCTAGATGTGGTGCGGGAAGGTGACAAATATACTGTCCATGCTTCTCTGCCCGGTGTCAAGACCGAGGACATTCAGGTCTTGATTGAAGAGGGGGTGTTGACCATCAAAGGCCACACCCAGACCGAGCATGAGAGCACGGGAGCCAATTACCTCATGCGAGAGCGCAGGACTGGTTCCTTCTACCGAGCCCTCCGTCTACCTGACGCTCTGGACACCGATAACGCCGAGACCTACTATGAGAATGGCGCGCTGTCCATAGCATTCCCGAAGGTAGATGCCAAGAAGGCCAAGCAGCTAACGATTAACGTTGGCCGCTCAGACGGGGTCATCGAAGGTGAGAAGGAAAGCTAAAGCCTGACCGGAGGATGTCGGGACATGCTAAGCCTCCCAGATAAGTAGTAGAAAGGGGGCTCCACGGGAAGCGTTCCAGTGGAGCCCCCTGCTTGTGGTTGTGATGGACCGATAAAGAGGTGTGGGTAATCGCTTTGAAGAAGTGCGGCTTACCGGTCCATTACACCTCTATATACGTCCGAGGGGGCAGAGCAGATTTCCCTGGCTGACTGGCTGACCGACTGCTTGACAACAGCTATAGCCCCTGGTAACATCAGGATGAAAAAGGCCCTCCTCCCAAGGGCGGGGCTATTTGTTATATTGGATAGAGGCTAAGAGTGGCTTTCGTAACATGCCTTCGGTGTCGTGAGTGTGCCAGAGAGTACCCCATTGAAGCCCTCAATGTGTGCGATTTCTGCTTTGGTCCCCTGGAGATAGCCTATGACTACGATAGTATCTCACGGGTTATCAGTCGTGAGCGAATAGCTCGCGGGCCCTTTAGCATGTGGCGATACGAGGACCTGTTACCCGTAGATGGCAAAGATGCCGTAGATATAAACGCGGGCTTCACCCCCCTCATAAAATCCAAGAACCTGGCTAAGCTCCTGGGGCTTGAGAACCTCTACATCAAAAACGATTGTGTCAACCCCTCCTACTCTTTCAAAGACCGGGTAGTCTCGGTCGCCGCCACCAAGGCCCTGGAGTTCGGCTTCGACACCCTGGCCTGTGCCTCTACGGGAAACCTGGCCTGCGCTGTGGCCGCTCATGCAGCAAGAGCGGGCATGCGGGCCGTGGTCTTTATACCCGCCGACCTGGAGCGCGGTAAAGTCGTTGGCGCAGCTATCTACTCACCCATCGTCGTAGCCGTGAAGGGTGGCTACGATGAAGTGAACCGGCTGTGCAGCGAGGTGGCGGACAACTACCACTGGGCCTTCGTAAACATCAACATGCGCCCCTATTACACCGAGGGTAGCAAGACCCTGGGCTATGAGGTAGCGGAACAGATGGGTTGGAGGCTCCCTCACCATGCCATCGTGCCCTCCGCCTCGGGCGCTCTTTTTACCAAGATATGGAAGGGGTTCAACGAGCTGGCCTCCCTGGGGCTGGTGGATGGCCCTGTACATACCAGGATGCATATGACCCAGGCGGCAGGCTGCTCTCCCATAGTGGAGGCTTTTAAGAACGAGGACGACGTTATAAGGCCGGTAAGGCCCAAAACGGTGGCCAAGTCTCTAGCCATCGGCAACCCCGCCGATGGCATCTACGCCTTACGTACCCTGCGGGACTCGGGTGGGACTGCCTATGCCGTGCCCGAGGAAGAGGTGGCAGCAGGGATGAAGCTGCTGGCGGAGACGGAGGGCATATTCACCGAGACAGCAGGTGGTGTTGTGATCTCAGGTCTGAAGCACCTGGTCAAGACCGGCGTCATAAAGCGCGATGAAGTGACTGTGGCGTACATAACTGGAAACGGCCTTAAGACCCAGGAGGCCGTAGAGGATGTGGTCCACCCACTGGATATCATCCCCACTATGAGTTCTTTCGAGCGAGCGCTGAGCAGCGTTAAGATGGGTGGGAGGTAGTGCTATCATGGGTAAGCAGCGAGTTAAGTTCACCTTCCCACGGGACCTGGTGACTGAACCAATAATCTACCAGTTGGGTCACCAGTTTCGAGTGGTCACCAACATCCGGCGCGCCGACGTCCGAGAGAACATGGGCTGGGTGGTGCTGGAGCTGGAAGGTGCAGACGATGAGATACAAAAGGGAGTTAGCTGGGTCAGCTCTCTGGGGGTGCGGGTGGACCCATTGGCTGGCGACGTTATCGAAGGCTAAGAGCCGTCTAAAAACTATGCCTCACCCTGATGGGTGAGGTCCTTCTCAGACAACCTCTAAGGAGAGTATGTAGAGATGAATGGTGTCTTGGTTCGTATTCCTACACCCTTGCGCCGTGTGACCAACGGTCAGGACAAGATAGAGATAGAAGCCTCTACCCTTGGAGAGATTATAGAGCACCTGGACGCGAAGTTCCCCGGCGTTAAGGAACGGCTGGTGGATGAGTCGGGGGAGTTGCGACACTTCGTGAACATCTTCCTGAACGGAGAGGACGTGCGCTACCTCCAGGGCATGGGCACCAGCACCAATACTGGAGATGAGGTAAGCATCGTCCCTGCGGTAGCTGGAGGGAGAATCATTTAATCCTTCTAGCCTCCATCCAGGCTTCCTTCTGGGATAGCCTGGCCGGTTCGCTGGTAGGCACATAGGTACTCAGGAAACTGTCTCTGAAACTAAGAAACCTATCCTCCAGGATAGCCGTCCTTATATTCTCCATTAGACCGAGGACGAACCTCAGATTGTGTATTGAGGCCAGCCTCAGCCCCAGAAGCTCCCTGGACTTAAACAGGTGGTGCAGATAGGCCAGGGAGAATTTACGGCAGGTATAGCAGTCGCACCCTTCCTGTAATGGCCCGGACACCCCCTTAAAGCGGCGATTGGTTACATCCACTCGGCCCAAGGGGGTGAAGAGGGCCCCGTTCCGAGCTACCCTGGTGGGAAGGGCACAGTCAAAGAGGTCCATGCCACGGGCTACGCTCTCCACCAGGTCTTCGGGTGAACCCACGCCCATCAAGTACCTGGGCTGGTCCTTTGGAAGAAGCATCCCGACCTTCTCGGTCATATCGTACATCGGCCCCTTTGGCTCCCCAACTCCCAGTCCACCCACTGCGTACCCATCGAAACCCAGGGATGCGATGTGCTCCACTGACTCCGCCCTCAGATCGGGAAACAAGCCACCCTGAACGATACCGAAGAGGGCCTGCCCATTCGAGGCCCTCGTCCCATGATGGGCCTCCTTGCATCGGGCAGCCCAGAGGTGAGTCCGCTCCATAGCCAGACGCACCGCATCTTGGCTCTCTCCATAGGCGATGCACTGGTCAAGACACATAATGATGTCGGCCCCCAGCGCTTCCTGATAGAGTATGGCGGCTTCTGGGGTGAAGAGGTGCTCGCTACCATCTATGTGAGACCGAAAGAGGATGCCCTCGTCGCTGATTTTTCTCAGGGAGCCGAGGCTGAAGGCCTGAAATCCACCACTATCGGTGAGGACGGGCCCCTTCCAGCCCGTGAAGGCGTGAAGCCCACCCAACTCTCTGACCACGTCTACGCCGGGCCGCAAGTAGAGATGGTAGGCGTTAGCCAGGATGATCCGAGCGCCAGCGGCTTCTACCTCCTCAGGGGTGAGCGCCTTGACGCTGCCCTGGGTCGCTACCGGCATGAAGGCTGGCGTGGGGATATCCCCGTGAGGCGTGGTGAGGATACCCGCTCGGGCTGCGCCTGAGGTGGCAAGAACTCTGAATTCCCGGGAAGACTCCATATCCTTTCGACTCTCTCTATCCTTGCAGTTTTTCCCGGCCAGATACGACTTGGAGGTTTGCTGAGGCTGAATCCCAGATATGGGAACTCCAAAAGTGCAAACATAGAGGACTCTATCAGCCTTGTGACAGAATGTGCTCTAACTGTAGACCAATGCCCATTCCAGGTCAATGCCCCGCTGGGGCCAGATTTGAAATAGGTTTTGTGCCACCATGAGGGTGCTTTCACAAGACCTCTATCGAGTGATAAGATGGGTGAGGCTTCCTCATACGGTGGAGGCAGGAAGTACGCTTCGCACAATCAAGCAGTCATGAGTGAGTTCTTACAGACCCTCAGCGTCAATAGCCCTGCCCTCTGGGCACTGCTGGTCCTGGGCGTCATAGCTACCCTATCGCTGGGGCTATACGCCTTCTGGGAAATGGTACTCAGAGCATTATTTCCGGGTTCTTCTCGCAAAAGGTGAGAGTATGTTCTTCCCCAACGCCGGGGTGGAGGTTAACCCGGCCCTTCTCTTGTTACTGGGCCTCATAGTGGGCACCCTGAGCGGCTTCTTCGGGGTGGGAGGTGGCTTTCTCATCACCGGCGGGCTTCTTGTATTTGGCGTACCGCCCCTCTTTGCGGTGGGTACTGGCCTTACCCTCATCATGGGCTCCGCCCTGATCAATACCCTGAAGCACCGCAAGGTAGGGAACGTGGATTTCAAGCTGGGAGCCCTTATGGTGATCGGGACGGTGCCCGCCCTGTTCCTGGCCGAGCGGCTTAACTCCCAGTTGGAGGCCTGGGGCGTGGCGGGGCCAGTTATCCAGTATACCTACGTGGTTTTCCTGGCAGCTCTGGGCTCCTTTATCCTCTACGACTACCTGAAGGCCCGTAAACGTTCCAGTCCCCTGAGGGACCAGGTCTCTACCGCCGGGCTAGCCCAGAGAGTGCATTCCCTGAGAATTCCCCCCCATTCTATAGGGCTGCCTGGATATGTATCTCTGTCCACATACGTATCGCTGCCCCTCTCCAGGATTCAGCGTATATCAATATGGATACCTATAGGCATCGGCTTTGGCGTTGGCTTCCTGGCGGGGCTATTGGGCGCGGGAGGCGGATTTATCCTTCTGCCTGTTATGATTTATGTGTTAGGTGTTCCTACTGTTGTGGCAGTTGGTACTGGACTGTTCCAGATTGTCATCACCGGCTTCATAGGAACCCTGCTGTACTCCTTGTCTAACCATGTTGACCTGCTGATGGTTATCATTATGCTGGCCGCCTCGTCTATGGGCTCACAGCTCGGGGTTGCAGCCACCAGGTTCGTGGACGGGGCAAGGATACGGTCCCTCTTTGGTATCACTATCCTCAGCGCCGGTGTAGCCGTAGCGCTGAAACAGGCCGCGGAAAGCTCCGGCTTCGGTCCCCTCTCCACCCTTGCCTCGATCCTGCTCCTGGGTGTGGCTGGGGCCATGTGTATCATCGTAGCTGTGATTTTGATGACAAGAAAGGGCAGAAGTCGGCGGCCCTCGCCATCGCCAACAGGCAGAGAGGGCACACACTAGCGTTTAAACGAAATCAAAGGAAAGGGGTAGACGCGTGTCAACATATGTTCTCCTGCTCAACTACACTGAAGAAGGGATGCGTAATATCAAATACCTCCCCGACCACGCCAGCGCAATACGACAGGCCGTGGAAGCTGGTGGGGGGCGAATGCCTCTCATATACCTGGTCATGGGCCAGTACGACCTGATGGCTATCATAGAGGCCCCAAGCGACGAAGCCTGCGCTTCCATATCTCTTGCCGTGTGCAGCGCAGGTAACCTGCGAAGCAATACCATGAAGGTCTTCGGTGAGGAAGATTTTGATGCTCTGGTGAAGAACATCTCTTCTTTGGAGGATGAGTTCACCAGGATACTCAGTCAGTTCAATAGAACGTGATTTCGAGCTCTGGAATAGGGCCAGATACCGCCCTTGAGGGGATGAAGGTCAGGGCTCCGAGTGGCACAGGCTGTACACCGTTTCCTCCACCAGCTCGGCGGGCACATCTCTCCTCACCACAGCCTTTCCCACACCCTCCAGCAGCACCCACTTGATGGAGCCTCCTTCGGTCTTCTTGTCCAGGGACATAGCCTTGAACACCCTCTGGGGCTCAACGTCGGGGGCCGAGGTAGGGAGGCTGAACCGCTCGAGGACGCGCCTCTGCCTCTGCACCACCTTCTCGGTTATCATGCCCATGCGCTGGCTTATTCGGGCGGCAGCCATCATCCCCACAGAGACTCCCTCGCCGTGGAGGTACTGGCCGTAGTTGGTGGCCGCCTCCAGGGCGTGGCCTATGGTATGGCCGTAGTTGAGGAGGATTCGACGGCCAAGGGTCTCTCGTTCGTCCTCGCTCACTACCTGGGCCTTTATAGCCATGCTGCGGCGGATGATCTCGGTGGAGATGTCCGACTTGAGGGCCATCAGATCCTCGGCGTGCTCCTCGAAGATGTCGAACAGCTCGGCATCCAGGATGAGGCCGTGTTTTATGGCCTCTGCCCATCCCTCGGCCAGCTCCCGCTTGCCCAGGGTAGACAGGGCAGATACGTCAGCCAGGACCATGCGCGGCTGATAGAAAGCGCCCACCAGGTTTTTCCCCTGGGTCAGGTTCACCGCTACCTTGCCGCCTATGGAGGCGTCCACCATAGCTGCCATGCTGGTGGGGACCTGAACAAAGGGCATGCCGCGCAGAAACGTGGCGGCCACGAACCCTGCCAGGTCACCTACCACTCCGCCACCCACGGCTATCACCGCATGGCCTCGCTCGGCCCGCCTTTCCACGAGCCACTGGTATATGGCCTGGGTTAACTCCAGGCTCTTACTCTGCTCACCAGCGGGGATGATAAAACAATGTGCCTCGATGCGGCTGCGCTGGAGGGAACGTTGCGCCCGCCTCCCGTAGGGAGAGAAGACCCGACCGTCGCTGACGATATATACCGGGCCCTTTATTCCCAGCCCCTTGAGGCGCTCTCCCAGCCCATCCAGAAGGCCCCAACCCACCAGTATGGGATAGCTGCCGTTGGAATGGGTTACCACTGCCGCCAGGTTTCGGTCGTCCATATTCTTACCTCAAATAGCCACAGAGACACGGAGACACAGAGATATTTAAAGAATTAATCTCTTGATGCCATTCTTCAACAGCCTGGAGTTGAAGTTTATCAACAGTCCAATCTTTTTGCCAGTTATTTTCAGATATGTCAGCACCTGGGCCTCAAATACAGGGTCATATCGTTCCACGCTCTTGATCTCTACGATTATTTCATCTTCCACCAGAAGGTCAATCCTGTACTCGCCAATGGGCCTGTCTTTATAGCTGAAAGGGACAGCTACCTGGCGCTGATAATTCAGGCTTTGCAGTTGAAGCTCTACACAAAGGGCTTCCTCATAAGCATGTTCCAGGAGTCCCGGCCCTAAGTGCCGATGTACTTCGATAGCACATCCTATAATTTTCTCCGTGATGTCGTTTAATTCTTCCATCTCTGTGTCTCTGTGGCCGATTAGTGTTAAGGTGTTGCCAGGCTTTCACCACCTCCCGAGCTGCTTGCTCCACAGTCAGGTCATCGGTATGCACCGTCCAGTGGGCCGCCGAGTAATATTCCTGGCGGTGAGCTTTGAGGGCCCTTATTCTTTCCAGGGGATCAGGCCCCGAAAGGAGAGGGCGGGTCGCTACCGGGTTTCCGCTATCGCTCATCAAGCGATTGTATATAGTCTCCGGAAGGGCGTCAAGGCAGACTACAAAGCCCCGCTCTAGCATAAGCCCTCTGTTCTCTAGGTCAACGACTGCACCGCCGCCCGTGGAGATGACCCTTCCCTGGCCCGAGCAAGCTTCCTTGAGGACTTGCTTCTCCAGGCGGCGGAAGGCTGGTTCTCCATCCTCCGCGAAGATGCGATGTATGGGTTTGCCCGTCCTCTCCTCTATCTCCCCATCGGTATCAACGAACTCCCACCCCAGGAGGCGAGCTACCTCACGCCCAACCTGCGTCTTGCCAGTGCCGGAGAAACCCACAAGGATGATGTTGTCGGCAGAACTCACGTCAGCGCCCATGTACAGGCAACGGAAACGCCTGGCCCTCCTTTATCGCTGTGACTGTGCAGTGGCTTCCTCTCCCGTAGAGATTGCGTCCCGGAGCACCTCTACCAGGTGGCGGGCCTTCCTGCCTGTGCCGTGCTCTATCTGCTGGCGGCAGGATACGCCCATCACCGCCACTTCCCAGCCCATATCTTTGGCCTCCACCGCCGGAAAGAGGCGCTGCTTTCCGATGGCCAGGGAGGTGTCGTAGTGCTCCTTCTCGTAGCCGAAGGAGCCAGCCATACCACAGCAGCCTGAGTTTATCTCCTCTACCTGGTAGCCTGGCGGGAGTCTCAATGCGGCTATAGAATGCCGAGTCCCCACCAGGGCCTTCTGGTGGCAGTGGCCGTGAAACAGCACCTTCTTCTTGACGTCGGTGAACTTCAGGGCCAGTTGGCCTTTCTCCTTGAGCATGGCAAGGAACTCGTCTATCAGGTAGCTGTTTGCCGCAACTGCCCTGGCCTTATCGTCCTGCAAAAGGTCCGGGTACTCATCCCGCAGGGTGAGGAGGCAACTGGGCTCGCAGCCCACGATGGGGATGCCCCGCTGGGCGTAGGAGTAGAGGAGGTCCACGTTGTGCCTGGCGTGGGCCCTGGCTTTATCCAGCAGGCCCTTGGAGATCATGGGCCGGCCACAACACCAGGAGCCGGCTAAAGCCACCCCAAAGCCGGCCCGCTCCAGAAGTTCCACGGCGGCTATCCCCACCTGGGGATAGCTATAGTTCATGAAGGTGTCGTTGAACAGGACTACTGTTTCGCCCTCACCCTCAGTCCCTCTCCCAAATCCCCCCTTGCCCCCCTTTGCTAAAGGGGGGTTGGGGGTATTCCTGTGGGACTTGAACCATTCCGGAAAGGCGGGCCGGGCGAAGGGCGGCAAGGTCCGACTGCGGTGAATCCCAAGGAACCTGTGGAGGATAAGTTTGCTCAGGGGACTTCCGGCAGTCCAATTGGAAAGGGGAGCGAGACGGCAGCCAAGACGGCTCAGGGAGTTGA
>Ga0137829_12387691_pt1 | contig 15438 bp, 13 predicted proteins | sample OV2TP2_FD_97737 | JGI IMG/M metagenome (GOLD analysis project Ga0137829, IMG submission 97737) | reverse complement strand
TGTGCTCAGGCAGGCCGAAGGAGGTGCAGTCCCTGACATTTATCCCCCGCCGAAGCAGGCGCAGCCTAATATCGGGAGCATCGCCCACCTTTACTAGCAGAAAGTTGACGGTGGAGGGTACGGTGTGCAACCCCATGCGCCCCAACTCCCTCATCAAGAACCCCCTGGCCTGAGCTATCAACTTCCTGGTCCTCTCCAGGTGCTCCGAATCCCTCAAAGCGGCAAGGCCCGCTACCTGCGCGGCTCCGTTTACACTCCAGGGCGGCTGAAAAGCCCTGATCTGCCTGATGATGTCAGGGGAGCCCAGGCAGTACCCCAGGCGCAAGCCTGCCAGGGCATAGTCCTTGGTCATGGAGCGCAGGATTATTATGTTGCCTTTACCGATCAAAGGAAGCGAATCCCAGGCTATATCTACAAAGGATATGAAGGCTTCATCCAACACCAGGTAGCCCTTCCCGCACGACTCTGCCAGCGCCCATGCCTCCTTTAGCCCCAGGTAAAGCCCTGTGGGGTTATTAGGGTTGCACAGGAACACCAGTCGAGCGTTTCCCTTTGCCATTAGCTGGCAAACGGCGGGGATATCCCATCGAAACCCCTGCTCCTCCCTGGCCTCCGCAAGCTCAATGGTGGCTCTCACCAGGCGGGCGGCCCTTTCGTACTCGCTGAAGGTTGGAGACAGTATAAACGCCACCGGCCCAGCCTTTGAATCGTTGCGCTCTTGGTGAAGCAGCACCCTCGACAGCAGGTGGATAAGCTCGGTGGAGCCGTTGCCTACAAGGATGTTCTCTGTCGGGGCTCCGAGATGCTGTGCCAACGCCAGAGTCAACTCAGACGCCTCTGGGTCCGGATACTCAGTCGGGTTATAACTTCTCAGCGCTTCTATCGCAGAGGAAGGCGGCCCTAAAGGATTGATGTTGGCGCTGAAGTCCAGGACGCTATCCTTGTCTATACCAAGGGCTTCTAACTCCCGAGGGTTCAACCCTCCATGGAGCTGTGGGAATGAGGACTTGGGGGACTGCTTATCCAAGAGCATAGCGTACCGCGATGAGTAAAGATACCAGCAGAAGCCCTGTTGCAGCCACGGCATACATGATCCTGCGGGCCCTTCGTATAGCGTCTGAGTCGGGAGGCGGGCTGTCCTCCCCTAGTCGATAGTAGCCAGGCTTCTCCAGGGTCACGCCCAGCGCCCCCGCCATGGCGCTCATGGTCCAGCCCGCATTGGGGCTCTCAGTGGCGCTGTGATATTTTCGCATCGATGTCCATCCCTTGACAATGCTACCCCTGGCCAGAGGCGAGCTCAGCAAAATCAGCAGGGCGCTAATGCGGGCAGGGAGGAAGCTGGCGAGATCGTCCAGCCTCGCCGAGGCCTTCCCCAAATACTCGTACTTTCCGTGGTAGCCCAGCATGCTATCAAGGGTGTTAATAGCTCGGTAAGCCAGTGCGCCTGCTACCCCGAACAAAGCGAAGTAGAACCAGGGGCCAATAAAGCTATCGGCCGTGTTCTCAGCCAGGGATTCCACTGCGGCAGAAGCCATAAGCGTTGGTGAAAGCACCGCCGCATCTCTCCGCACCAGTGAGGAGAGAAAGGGCATAGCCTCCGATGGCCTTCCCTTCTCTAGAGCGCCCTGTACCCCAGCCGAGGCGTCTCCCAGGGCGCGAACGGCGAAGGTGGCCTTGAGAACACCTATCGACCCCAGCAGATGAAGCCAAGGGTTCGTCTTGGTTAACGCCCACAGGATGACAAGGCCCCCCATGGAGAAGAGAGCGATGGCGCTCAAGGCCAGAAGAAATCCATAGGCCAATTGCCGGACTCTTCCCTGGGTTGGAGCCAATGCGACCCATCCCTGGATGCCCTTGCCCAGCCATGCAGTAGGATGAAAGCGGTTGGGCGGCTCCGCAAAGAGGATGTCCAGGATGGCGGCGGCTAGAAGAACTAAGCTGTCGATCATTTAGGTCATCTCGTCCTATATACCTCAGCCCTTACCATCACTCGGTACACCACCACTCGTTGCCCAATGTCATCTACTGTATATAGCACGCGGTAATCTCCTACTCGTAGTCGGTATCCTTCCAAAGCCGTAAGCTTCTTTACACTACGGGGCCTGGGTTGCTCTGATAGCTTCGCGATGGCTTGGTTAATGCGTTCTATGGCCCCCGGGGGCAAGCGGCGTATCTGTCGATGGGCCGACTGGCTAATCTCTAGCCGATACAACAGCGCCTCTCGCCTTAGATCTCTTTATGTGCTCTTCAAAGGGGATGGTGGGTTCGCCCGCTAGCTGGGCCTCTAGAAGGTTAGCAGCATCGGACAGGTCTTCTAGCCGTTCTACCATATCGTTGAACTGGTTGATTCCGATAAGGACGGCCTTTACCTGACTGTTGGCTACGATAAGATATGGCTCTCCCCCCTCATTCACCTCATTCACAAGCTGAGTGAGATTTGGCCTGGCCTGGGAGATCGCTATGGTCCGTATTTTGCCCATATCCCTCCTTATACCACTGTTAACACTCATTGTAACGCCTTGTTGGCGTTAATGGCATCCTATGGCAAAGCTTCTTACATCTCTTAGAGCCTATCCAACAACCCTCACCCCCTGTATCCCCCTCTCCCACAACAGCGAGAGATGGGGAGCTAAAGGGGTCTGGGGGACACCCCCAGACCCCTGGCAGAGGGGGCGAAGCCCCCTCTGCACTCCCCCATCTGGAGTTATTGGATAGGTTCTTAGAGAAAACCATTGGCAATGGCTACCATCGCAACCAGGGCTGCCGCCTCTATAAGCTCATTTATGGCTCCATATGTGTCCCCTGTCAGGCCACCCAGGAGACCCATGAGCCAGCGTCCCAATCCCCATGCTAGCGCAGACGCTCCGGCGGCCAGGCCGGCTCCTATTGGGCCCAGTAACAGCCATGACAGGCCGAGGCATATGGCCCCCGCACCTATGGGGATCAGCTTCCTATCTGATCGGAAGGCGGCGCCTGTCCCTTGAGTCCTGACGTACGGAAACAGAGTGGTAGCCACCACTATCCCCCATCGGGAGAAGACAGGCACAGCCAGCAGCGAAAGAAGGCGCACAGATGGGGCGAGGGTCGTCAGGCAGGACCATTTGACCAGAAGCATCAGCACGCCGCCCGCTACACCGAAGCTGCCTACCCTGGGATCTGCCATTATCTCCAGCCGCCTGGCCGAGTCCCTTCCTCCAAACACGCCATCGCACGTATCCATCAGGCCATCCAGGTGGATGCCTCCTGTGAGCAGCACCCAGCCCGCCAGCAAGAGGGCACTGGCCACCGGCAGCGGGAGGAGGAGCCTCATGACCCAGTCCAAGCCGGCCAGGATCCCGCCCAGGATGAGGCCCACCAGGGGGAAGAAGAGCCGTGAATCGGCCAGCTCCCGTGGCTCCCACGACCGCCTTATGGGCAGTGGTATCGCAGTGAGGAAAGTTATGGCAGCCAGGAAAGCCACCGCTACGCCCTCGGCCGTACGCTTTCCCTGCGAGGAGCACCCTCTTTGCCAGAGACTCCAGCCTCCTCAAAGGTGCTCATCTCGGTAAGGCACTTCACCGCAGCCTCTATGATGGTCATGCCCAGGGCTGCGCCAGTGCCCTCTCCCAACCTCATGCCAAAATCGAGCAGTGGCTCCAGGGTAAGGCGCTCCAGCATTATTCGATGCCCTATCTCAGCCGACCGATGAGAGGCGAACAGGTATCGTTTGACCCTGGGAGCCAGGCCGTTGGCAATCATAGCCGCTGCCCCCGATATGAAACCGTCCAGGACCACAGGCCTCTTTGACGCCGCTGTCCCCAGGATGACGCCTGCCAGGAAGCCTATCTCGTAGCCTCCTACTTTGGACAGCACGTCCAGGGCGTCGGACGGATCTGGCCTGTTCAGCTTCAGGGCGCTTTCTACAACGGAGAGCTTTTTGCGGTATTGGACATCTCCGATGCCGGTCCCGCGACCCGTAGTCAGCCACGGGCTCTGTCGGGAAAGGGCTGCGATGACGGCGCTGGCGGCTGTAGTGTTGGCTATGCCCATGTCTCCCGTGCCGATTATGTCTGCCTCCTTGGCCACCTCCTGTTGGGCCAGGGCTATGCCCTCCTCCACTATCCTGATAGCGTTCTCCCTTTGCATGGCGGGGCCTCTGGCGATGTTGACCGTGCCTTTGGCCAGTTTGACAGATATAAGGCCAGTCGTTGGCTCCAGCTCTACCGCAACACCCGCATCCACAACGATCACCTCCGCGCCTGCATGTCTTGCCAGCACGTTGATGGCGGCCCCACCCCGAAGGAAGTTCTGGACCATCTGTGCGGTTACCTCCTGGGGATAGGCGCTCACCCCCTCTTCGGCTACTCCATGATCGGCGGCGGCAGTTATGATGACCTTCCTGCCAATGCGGGGCTTGGCCTGGCCCATGATGCCTGCGACTCGGATCGCCAGCGCCTCCAGTACCCCCAGGCTACCCTGGGGCTTGGTAAGGCTGTCCTGGCGACTCCTCGCCGCGCCCATGGCAGCCTGGTCCAGGTCCGAAATGCCCGCAACGGTTTCCACTATCTTCTCAGAACTCAACATGGTCCCCCACCTGCCAGCCGTTCTCGCTGACGACGCCGGCATTCATCTCTATGATGTACTTACTCTTGGTCTTGGGTGTATAGATTTTGAGATCGCTGTCAAGCTTCCCAGGCTCTGCGGAAACCCGCTCTCGAATTTCGACAATTATCTTCCCTTCGGATACCCATATCAGGTCCAAGGGGAAGCTCATCCCCCTCATCCATATGGAATAGTGGTCCTCAGTCGGGAAGATAAAAAGCATGCCGCTATCCTGGGGCATGCTCTCCCGCCAGCTAAGCCCCAGGGCCTGTTTTTCGGGATTATCCGCCAGCTCCACCTTGAAGGCTCTACCTTTTATCTTTATTGTCTTGAAGCCCGCCGGCAGAGCCGGAGACGCCTGTGGCACAGGAGAGGAGACTCCGGATGTGGCCGCTGGCGATGGGGACTGGGCAGATACCTCCCCTGGGCCTCCACTCACAGTACAGCCCCACAGGAGCAGCGGTGAAAAAAGCAGAAGCGCTAGACAACTTCTCATTAAATCACAACTCGAGTGCGAGTTTTTCTGTCACCCTGAGGAGCGGAGCGACGAAGGGTCTGGGGCGGGGCCCCTCCCCAGATTCTTCGTCCCGTATATCGGGACTCAGAATGACACGCTTACGTTCTTTTCGAAAACCTGCCCCTCGCCATAGATAGCCTGGGCAAATATCACATGTCCCGATGGCTCCTGTGCCACCTGAGACAAGTGTCTACAAAGTTAGGGGCCAAGCTCTTTTTGGCCGCCAAGTGCAAATGCACGTAGCTGGCGAGGACGCTTCCCATGCGGAACCCCTCGGGCCGCTTTCCTTGATCGAGTATCTCGTAAGCAGCCGTAGCCATTGGCGGCGCTGACTCCAGCACCGACCAGTGAAACTCGTGTCCCCTTACCTCCTCCCCGTCCCGCAGCAGCGGACCCGGGCCTCGGCTCCTTACCCTCCGGTAGCCCAGGGTCAACCGAGAGTTTTCCATAGATGACCAGGCCGGGATCAAACCTACCATCCCGTAGCGAGCGCCCTGGAAGTCCGTTATGCCCTGGCCCAGGTACATTAAGCCACCGCACTCCCCGTAGATAGGCATCCCTTGGCGAGCAGCTTGGCGCAAGGACTCCCTCATTGGTTCATTCTCCATCAGCCCCTGGGCGTAAAGCTCTGGGAAGCCCCCGCCCAGGTAAACCCCGGTGGCCTCCTTCGGGATGGACCTGTCTTCCAAGGGGCTAAAGAATAGAATATCAGCTCCCCAAGCCCTTAGAAGGTCAAGACTGTCCTCATAATAAAAGGAGAAGGCATTATCGCGGGCCACCGCAATGGCAGCCACTTGGCCCCGCGGCTCCACGGGAAAGACCGAGGTTTCCGGGTTGGACACCATGCTGCTGATGGAAAAGGCCATCTGGAGGAGGCGCTCCAGGTCTACGGTCTGCTCTACCTGAGCAGCGAGCCGGTCAAGGAAATCCCTTAGCCTCTGTCCCTCAGTGGTAGGTATCAGGCCCAGGTGGCGTTCTGGAAGCTCTAGCTCCTTGGACCTAGGCAGGTATCCCAGCACCGGCAGGCCAGTGGCGCCCTCTATGGGCACTCTGAGCATCTCCAAATGGCCAGGGCTAGCGACATTATTGAGGATCACCCCTGCCCACTGGAGCGAGGGGTCAAAACTTTGGTAGCCCAGGACCGTAGCTGCGGCGCTGCGGGCCATCTTCGAGGCATCCACCACCAGCACCACAGGCGCTCTCAAGAGCTTGGCCACCTGGGCACTGCTCCCCTCATCCGACTCTCCGGACCGGCCGTCATAGAGGCCCATGACCCCTTCGATGACAGCGATCTCCTTGTCTCGCATGGCATGGTGAAAAAGCTCAACAAGAGTCGAGGGCGCCAGCATCCAGCTATCCAGGTTTCTGCTGGGGTTCCCAGAGGCCATGGAGTGATAGGTAGGGTCTATATAGTCCGGCCCTACCTTAAAGGGCTGGACCCTCATGCCACGGCGCGCCAGTGCCCCCATGATGCCACTGGCTACCGTGGTCTTCCCCACTCCGCTAGCGGTCCCTGCGATAAGCAAAGCCTTCACAGTTGCTCCCCTTGTATTCCTTCGCTCACCGCCCGGTAAACCGCCATCGATAGCAGATTGCCCACTAGCGTGGCCGGGCCGGCGTAGCGGAAGGAGGGCCCTCTACCGGTGCAGCCCACTATTATTACATCTGTAGATGTGCCTGTGGCGGGAAGGCCCTCCTTGCCCTTAACGCCTGCTTGAAAGAAGGCCAGAGCCTTTGCCTCGGCTGCCAGGGTTGCTGCTCTAACCATGGCCCCCTTATCCAGGTCTGCATCCAGAAGGACTACCAGGTTAACGGTGCCGGGCTTGCATTCATAGACCCCTGAAAAGCCCGGCGTAGAGGCATTGCTTATGCCAACGGTGGCGATAGCGATGGCAGTTAGTCCTCCTGATTGTTGCGTAGAAACCTTAACCCGTTCCAGGGAGGGGATAGCTGTCATTAGCCCTGCAAAAGGCCCTTCGATGCCGAGAGCCTTTGCCCTCTCCATGAGAGGCTTCTCCGGATCAGAACAGTCAAAGTTGCGGGGCACCCGAATGCTCAGGATGTCACCGGTCTCTTCCAGATCTGAACCCACCACGGGGGAGCCGATGACTCGAATGGGCATCGATGAACGGATCCAGCAGTTATCCTTGTCTACGCGAAGGGTGATTTGCGGAATAGCCGTTGAAAGAGCTTTCATGCTAAAACTCCAGTCCTCTTTGGGCTTTTATGCCGCGTTTGTAAGGGTGCTTCACCTCTACCATCTCTGTCACCAGGTCGGCGAACTCAATAAGCTCTGGCGGCGCATTCCTTCCCGTGAGGATCACGTGGGTCCCCTTGGGGCGCGACCTCAGCGCCTCCAGCACCTCTGCGACTGGGATCCAGTTGTAGTTCATGGCGTAAGTTATCTCGTCCAGGATTACGATATCGTACTCGCCGGAGCTGAGCTTCTCCTGGCACAACTTCCAGCACTTCTGGGCCAGCGCCTTGTCGTCCTGGATGTTTTTGGAGAGCCATGTGAAGCCTTTGCCCATGGGGATAATATCCACCCTCATCTTGCGAGCGGCTCGGTGCTCGCCGAAGTTGGCAGTGGAGTGCTTGATGAACTGGAGCATGACTACCTTCATATCCCTGCCCCAGGCCCGCAAAAGGACGCCCAGGGCAGCGGTGGTCTTGCCCTTACCGTTGCCGGTGTTAACCACCACCAGCCCCTGACGGCGCTCCCTGTCATCGCTTTCGCTGGTCATCGCTTACAAACCTTGAAGCTGTGTGGCATGGCTTTGCCCCAAAAGTCTTGTTACTCTGCGGTTTGACCATCCCCCTTGCCCCCTTCCTGCCAGGAAGGGGGGGAAAAGAAGCAAAACGGGGGATGCCCCCGTACCCCCGGCAGAGGGGCATTGCCCCTCTGCACTCCCTGTTCGAGTTTTTCCGGCAAGCCCAGGACACCCCTGGAATCCAGTCCCCTCGACGGAGCTTGTCCTGAGCGAAGCCGAAGGACTCAGGGCAGATAAGTTCTAGGTGTCTCTCCTTCCTACATTAGAAGCGGGCAGAACGGCCAGGGTCCCGTCCAGGGGATGGCGGACCAGGGCCACGCTGGCCTGGTACACCTCCTGTATCCTGTCTACGGTGAGGACCTCCGCCGCCGTGCCCTGAGCGACTATGCAGCCGTCATTGAGCATAATTAACCTGTGGCAGTAGCGGGCGGCCTGGGTCAGGTCATGCACTACTGCCAATGCCGCCACAATGCGTCCTTCCTTTAAGAACCTCCCAATAAGATCGAAAGTGGCCTCCTGGTAGCCTATATCCAGGTGCGCAGTCGGCTCATCCAATAAAAGCAGCGGGGATTCCTGAGCCAGAGCCCTGGCTATGAGCACCCGCTGCCTCTCTCCGCCCGAGAGGTCACCCATGCGGCGGGCTTGAAACTGCCAGGAGTCCGTGACCTCCATGGCCTCTCTAACGATATCCATGTCCCTTTTACCCTCCCATTGCAGAAAGTGGAGATAGGGCGTTCTGCCCATAATTACCACCTCCAGGGGCGAGAAGGCCTCTGGAATCTGTGGGTTCTGGGGGAGAACCGCCACGCGCCTCGCTATCTCCTCTCTAGGGAGCCTCGGCACGGCTTCGCCCATAAGTTGGACCTCACCTTTATGGGGGTGCAGGACGTCAGTTATCAGCTTCAGGAGGGTCGTCTTGCCTGCCCCGTTAGGACCGACCAGGCCGACCAGCTCGCCCGCACCGACCTCCAGGGATACGTCTTTCAAAATGGGACGCTTCCCGTAAGAGAAGTGTACCTCTTTAACTACAAGCATTTTCACCATGCCTTCAACCATCCCCGTGCCCTCTTCAGATACTTGGGGGTGTCATGCCCGTGACCTCACCCCCTCGGTCCCCCTCTCCTAAGCCTAGGAGAGGGGGAGAAAAATTCAGGGGGTGTCCCCTTGAAACCCCCGTCTGAAGCCCCGACAGGTCGGGGCTTCAGTGCTTCCCCCTAGGGGAGCCTGTGAGGGCCTAAAACCCCCTCACGATATAGCCCCCTCTGATCTCCCCAAGAGAGAATTTCCCAATGACCTTTAGGGATAATCTCATATTGTTAAGCGGCCTCAAAATATGGCCCTTTTCCTTTGCCTCAACAAGTACAAAAAGAAGGGTGCTCCACAGAAGGCGGTTACGATCCCTACAGGCATCTCCGCCGGCCCTATCACCGTTCTAGCCAGGAGGTCCGCCAACACGAGGAATCCAGCCCCCAGAACTGCTGAGCCGGGAAGCAGGAGCCGATGATCCACACCGCCCAGCAATCGGACGATGTGGGGAATCACAAGCCCTACAAACCCTATAAGGCCGCTCACCGAAACGGCAGCGGCCGTAGCCAGGGAAGCTGCCCCTAGCAAGAGGAGCTTTGTTCTCTCTACCCTTACACCTAGTTGAGTCGCCTGCTCCTCATCCAGTTGCATGACATTAAGAATGCGGCCGTGCAGAAGTATAAAGACCGCGCTGGGAAGAAGGTAGATAAGCACCCAAGGGAGCTTGCTCCAGCTCCCCGTAGCAAACCCTCCCAGGAGCCAGGCAAATATGACTCGAATATCTTCCCTACTGGCCATCATGAGGAATGAGGTCATGGCACTGGTCAAGGCTGCTATGGCTACTCCCGCCAGGATAAGGGTAGTCATGGGCACAGTCCTTCCTACCTTAGCTAGTAGATAGGCAATGAATGCCGATGCCAGTGCCCCCCCGAAGGCGAAGAGGGGAAGAATGCTCAAGCTGTATAGGGAAACTGGGATGGGAGCCAGCAGAATTATTGTTGCCGCAAGGCCAGCCCCCCCAGCTATGCCCAGGAGGTACGGGTCTGCCAGCGGATTGCGGAAGATGCCCTGATATGTGGCCCCCGATAACCCTAAAGCTCCCCCTATCAGGCCCGCCAGCAGAACCCTGGGAACTCGGATGTCCCAGATGATGGGCTCCCATCCCGCCGATTTGGGATACGCGACGGATATCCCCAGCGTTTTGTCCAGGAGGATTCCCAGCACCGCTCCAGGAGGGATGTCTACCGAGCCTTTAGCTAGCGCTATCACGCTTACTGCAGCCGTTATGACCATCCACAGTCCCAGCTTGGCCCATGGGAAGACGAACAGCAGTGAATGCGCCCTCCCAGACCGTTCCAAACTGTCGGCGGCGTGGTTCACGGGAAAAGCTCCGGGTAGATAGCCTTTGCTAGAAACTCGAGCCCATCCACTATCCTGGGTCCGGGACGGCTAACCAGGCTGGAGTCCACCTCATAGATACGGCTGTTCTTCACGGCTGATACTGCCTGCCAACCTGGCCGCGCCTTGACCGTCTCTGGTGATTCCTTGCCAAGGCCATAGGTAGCAGCGTCCCCCAGGATAATTACCTGGGGGTCTTGCTGTATCAGGGCCTCCTGGCTCAATTGAGGGAATGGCCTATCCAGCGCTTCAGCTATATTCTGGGTTTTAAGGGCGCGAAGCATATCGCCGATAAAGCTCTTGCCGCTGGCAGTATAAAGGCTAGATGTCACCTCATAGAAGATGCGAGGGCCTTTCTCCACCTTGGTTAGCTCTTGTTGAAGGACTTTGATCCTTTCTTGACTGCTGGCTACCATCCTCTCCGACTCTGTGATTCGGCCGGTGAGTCGCCCCAGGGTTCTCATGTGTTCGAACACCCCTTCAACGCTTTGTGGCTCCTCCAGGTAGAGGACTTTCAGGCCCAGCTTTTCCAGGTCGGGAATGAAGGGCTTTTGCCTGGTAGCGGCGTAAATCAGGTCGGGCTGAAGCGAGGCTATCTTCTCCATGTCCAGCTTGGAATAGCCTACTTCCGGCTTAGCCTTAATTTCGGCGGGGTAATCGGAGAAGGTGTCTCTTCCCACAATGGAGTCTCCTGCTCCTAGCCCATAAAAGATCTCCGAATGGGCCGGCGACAGTGAGATAATCCGGTCGGGCCGAGCGCTTATGATGATCTCCCTGCCGAGGCTGTCTCTTATCGCCAATGGAAAGCTCGATGCTGCCACAGGGGTCGCCACAAGCCCTGGGGCCGGCGAGGGCCCCGATCTTATCGGGGCTACTTGGGGAGGCACTGAAACATCGGACTGCCTGGCCGCAGGCACCGCGGAACCCGGGGCGCAGGCCACCACTATCAGGGCAACCATAGTCAACAATGCCCAGAGTAGAGACTGTCTAATAACGAGCCGAACCATCCCCCAACCCCCTTCCTTTCCTGGAAGGGGGTTAAAAACGAAACTGGGGGACACCCCCAGGCCCCTGTCAAGGGGACTTCGTCCCCTTGTAACCCCTGTTAATAAACGGCCTAGCCAAAAGACGTGCCTCCCAATATTGGCGGCTCTTTGAAACACTACTTGGCCTCCTGCTAAAGATAAATAAAAGCGCCCTGCCTTAGATCTGGCAGGGCGCTGGCTTCTCTTGAAGCTGACAGCCGTGCCTTTCCTCGAAGGCTCTCGACGACAGCAAGGGCAGGCGACCTGGCTAGACGAGCACCGGCTCGATTCACAGTTGCGGGACAGCGCCGGCTTTTCACCGGACTTCGCTTTTAAGCCCTACAGGCACCCTTGCAAATATTAACTTTTAGTGTATGTGGATATTAGTAGCTTCTCCCCTCCGTGTCAACAGGCCATCCCGGGAGGCTGTTTGATGGCTTCTGATCCATCCCCCGTACCCCCTTCGTTAGGCTTAAGGAAGGGGGACTAAGAGTCTATCCAACAACCCTCACCCCCTGTATCCCCCTCTCCCACAACAGCGGGAGAGGGGGAGCTAAAGGGGTATGGGGGACACCCCCAGACCCCCGCCAGAGGGGTCCTTCCCAGGAAGGACCCCTCTGGACTCCCCAGGGGGATGTTACGCTGATTAAGGGCAGTAGGTACTAAGTCCCCCTTCAGTGCTTCCCCCTGGGGGATACCCCCTCTGGACTCCCCACGAGAGAATTTCCCAATGCCCTCTAATCCTCAGTTGGGAACCGACGATGAAGAGCTCCTAGGCGTCAAAATACAGATGAAACTCATACGGGTGAGGCCGCAGCCGGACCGGGTCGAGCTCCCTGGTGCGCTTGTAGGTGATCCAGTGCTCGATGACATCCTCGGTGAACACACCGCCCCTCAGAAGAAAGTCGTGGTCCTCCTCTAGCGCTTTGAGGACCTCCTCCAGGCTGCCTGGTACAGTCTTGATCGTGGCCGCCTCCTCAGGAGGCAGGGTATAGATGTCCTTATCTACGGGCTTGCCGGGGTCTATCTTGTTAACAACACCATCGATCCCAGCCATGAGCATGGCTGCGAAGGCAAGGTAGGGATTGCAGGAGGGATCAGGGCATCGATACTCCAGGCGTTTCTCCTCAGGTCGCTCGGAGTACATAGGGATGCGCACGGCAGCGCTCCGATTCCGCTGGGAATAGACCAGATTAACAGGCGCCTCAAACCCTGGTACCAGCCTCCGGTAGGAGTTGGTGGTGGGGGCACAGAAGGCAAGGAGGGCTGGCGAATGATGAAGAAGCCCGCCAGCATAATTTAGGGCCATAGTGCTTATGCCAGCGTACCCTCCGGTGGCAGCAAAGAGCGGCTTGCCGTCTTTCCACAAGCTCTGGTGCGAATGCATGCCCGTCCCGTTATCACCGAATAGGGGCTTCGGCATGTACGTGGCCACCTTCCCATGGGCCCGCGCAACGTTCTTCAGGACGTACTTATACATCATGACATTATCTGCCTGCTGGGTCAGAGAGGTATACTTCATGTCTATCTCCCCCTGGCCGGCGGTGGCTACCTCGTGGTGGTGCTTTTCCATCTCCACGCCCATGTCCTGGAGCTTCAGAATCACCTCCGAGCGGATATCTCCCAGCGTATCAATGGGGGCGACAGGGAAATACCCCTCTTTGTAGCGAGGGCGATACCCCAAGTTCCTAGCACCATCTAAAGTCTTCTCCTTACCCGAGTTCCATACCCCCTCGTCGGAGTCCACGTAGTAAAAGCCATAGTTAACGCCCTGGTCGAAGCGAATGCTATCGAAGATGAAGAACTCCAGCTCGGGACCCCAGTAGCTGACATCGGCCAGGCCTGAGCTCTTCAGATACGCCTCGGCCTTCTGGGCGATGTGACGAGGGTCACGGCTGTAAGAGGAGTTTGCCACGGGGTCCCTGACATTGCAGATAAAGCTGAGCGTAGGAATTGTATAGAAGGGATCAATCACAGTACTAGTAGGGTCCGGCACCAGCATCATGTCGCTCTCATGGATCTCTTGAAAACCGCGGATGCTGGAACCATCGAACCCTGTCCCCTCCACCCAAACGTTATCCGATAGGGCTTCAATGGGGATAGCGGTATGCTGCCAGGTCCCGAGAAGGTCGATAAACTTGAAATCCACAATCCTGATCCCCCTCTCCCGGGCCAACTGGATTACCTCTCTTGCATTGGTAGGACGCTTAGCTACGGGACTCATAACTCCTCCTGATACTTAAATTTGAGTTCTCTTAACTGCTACTCTTGCACCGCCCCCAACGAGCAGTGACACATCGTAATTGAAGTATTTTAGTGAGATTCCAGGAAAATGTCGACCTTTTGCCCAACAAAAGCCTCCAGGCCCGGATGGCACCTGGAGGCTTTTAAGTTCGCCTTTAGACTATATCGGTTGCGGAACCTAGTCCTTTTTTCGTAGTTTCGAGGGCAGCACAACCCAAAGAGTAAACAACCCTACGAATGCCCCGACTCCTAAAATTGCCTCCATCTGCGTTATCTCCTCAGCTCACCTTTTGTGAAATTAAACACATCTTATATGCCATCTATTTCGCCATAATTACGCCAATGTAAAATCTGTGTTACAAAATTCACGATGTCCTATCTGATTCTCCGTTCAGACCCTCCCGCGGCCAGGGGCACTTCCTGAGGATATGCCTCAATGCCATGCTCCGGCACATCCAGACCCTGAAGCTCCTCCTCCCTGGAAGCCCTGAGACCCATGGTTACCTTAAGAAGCCCAAACATGATAAAACCAGCACCGAAGCCCCACGCAGTAACTACGCCCATATCTATGAGTTGAGCGACGAGCTGTCCAGCCTGCCCGGTGATAAGACCATAGACATCTCCATAGGTGCCATCAGCAAAGATACCCACCGCCAGAAGTCCCCACAGGCCAGCGCCAGCGTGGACTCCAAAAGCTCCAACCACGTCGTCAACTTTCAAGACCCTCTCTATGAACTTGGCTGCCCCCTGCTGTACAAAAGGAGCAATAGCGCCTATTACTACTGCCGCCCACGGAGCCACGTAGGCGCATGGAGCTGTGATGGCAACAAGGCCCGCCAGGGACCCATTGCAGGCCGCAATGATATCCGCCTTGCCACTTCGCATAATGCTCAGGTAGATGGCCACTACTGCGCCTACGGAGCCGGCCAGGAAGGTGTTGACGGCGATAACAGAGATGCGGAGATCCGTTGCCGCTAAAGTGCTGCCAGGGTTAAAGCCGAACCACCCGAAGAAGAGAATAAAGGTGCCGGCCACAACATAGACCAGGTTGTGTCCTTTAAAGCTATTTACTCTGCCATCAGGGCTGAACTTACCGATGCGCGGGCCTACCAGCCAGGCTCCGGCCAGGCCTACCATGCCGCCGATAGTATGGACAACCCCAGACCCAGCGAAGTCCCTGGCTCCGACGCCAAAGGGCAAGGTGCTTAGCCAGCCACCACCCCACATCCAGTGCCCATAGATAGGATAGATTATCGCTCCGATGATGAAGCTATAGGCAAGGTAGGCCGTTATCTTCATCCGCTCCGCCACCATGCCGGCTACGATCGTAGCCGCTGTGGCCGCAAACACCATCTGGAAGAACCAGAGCATGATGGTCTTCACATCGTACGCCTCACCGGTAAGGAAGAACCCACTGAAGCCAATATACGGGTTGCCTGCCGCCAGGCCTGCGCCCAGGGCTGAGCCGCCGAACATCAGCGCAAAGCCGAAGGCCCAGTATGAGGTGCCCGTCATACAAAAGTCCAGGAAGGACTTAGTCATGTAGTTGACGACGTGCTTCGCTCGTATCAGGCCCGCCCCCAAGAAGGCAAAACCTGCCTGCATAAAGAACACCAGAAAGCCCGCCACCAGGGTCCATGCCATATTAACGGCCGCATTCGGATCAGCCTTTATGGTGTCGGCCCCAGTGGGATCCGGGCCCTCGGCGTGTGCTACCACAATCCTCAAGGCCCAGACTACCACAGCTACGGCCACAACCAGGGTCATCGGCCATATCCTTCTCCACACCATCGCCATGATTCACCCCCCAATCAAAAAATCTAAACCGTTATGTTAAAAGAGGAATGTTTCGCAATTGTTAACAGGAGGTAAATTC
>Ga0137829_10453946_pt1 | contig 15455 bp, 30 predicted proteins | sample OV2TP2_FD_97737 | JGI IMG/M metagenome (GOLD analysis project Ga0137829, IMG submission 97737) | reverse complement strand
CTCGGCCCTCGCCCAGGCCTCCTCCGCCGTAGCGCGCGAGCCGATGGCGGCGAACCCCGCCTCCTCCCGCGCCCAGGCCGCCAGCGTCCTTGCTTCCATGACCTTGTCTCCGGCCTCCGCTACGTCCAGCCGTGGCCGCTGTTCAATCCGAAAGTGGATTCGACAATCCGCAAACCGGGCCAGGAGGCGGACTTATAACAGCCGCAAGTGGCTTGCAGCCAAGGACTTGCGTTGCCGGTCCACGCCCGGTGTGTTTCCGGCTTCGGTCTTGAATGCGCCCCGGCTCATGCCGTAGGATGGTGCGGCCGGGATGGGCCCGGCCGAAGGAGCGGGAAGAGATGGCGGTCAAGGATGGAAACGGCGGGAGCTCCTACCAGGGGGCGGTCCTCGCGACCCGCGAGCGCAGCGGCCACGACGACAGCGACTTCTACGCCGTCGTCTGGGACGAGGAGCGCGGCGCGGTGACTACGGTCGAGTACGCCAGCACGCGCTACGGCGGCGGCGGCTCGGCGGAGGTGGACGCGACCCTGGAGGTCATAGAGAAGGCGCGGGCGTGGTGGCGCGCGGCGAAGGCCTCGGACCTGGAGGCCGCGCTGCGCGACGTGCGCAGCGTTCGGGACGGCGACGAGGTGCGCGTCGTGAAGGGACGCAAGCTGCCGCTCGGCACGGTCGGCCGCGTCTTCTGGCGCGGCGCGAACCCGTTCAGGACCTACTACCGCAACGGCTACAACCGGCCCGAAAGTCTGGACAACCAGCGGGTGGGGGTCGAGACGGCGGGCGGCCTGCGGACCTTCCTGGCGCTGGAGAACGTGGAGAAGGTGGTCGACGAGGAGGCGCTGAAGGCCGAGGTCGCGGAGCGCGTCGAGCGCGCCGATCCGGACGGCTACGAGCGCGCCTTCGCCGCCCCGGGATGGGCGGTGATGTGATGGAAGGAGGAACGACGATGGGCGCGGACGAGAGGCAGGCGCTGGACGAGAAGGCGCGGGAGGTGGCGGCGGCGCTCGGCCCCGGCTGGACGGTCGAGGGGGACGTCTGGGACCGCTGGCGGACGATCCGAGACGCGCTGAGCCCCGAGCGCGCGCTGATCCTGGGCGTGATCTACGGCGGCGATCGCCTCGAGATCGGCGCCAGGCGGCCGGCGGGCATGAACGGATGGTCGAGCCAAGAGCACCCCTGGCCGAAGATCACCGTGGCGGCGGGACGGCTCGCGGCCGCCATCGCGCGGGAGATCGCGCGGCGCGTGCTGCCGGCCTACGATGCCGCGCTGGCGGAGGCGCTGCGCGTCCGGGCGGCGGGCGACGCGCGGGACGCGCGCGCGGACGCGGTCCTGCGGATCATGCGCGAGGCGATGGGCGACGAGCGCGAGCCGGAGCGCGAACCGGAGCGCGGGGCGCGGCGCGAGTGGAGCGTGCACGGCCCCGGCTCGCTCTGGGGCAGGGTCCGGACGTACGGCGATGACATCGGGCTGGAGCTGGAGCACGTGCCGGTGGAGATGGCCGCGAAGATGCTGCGGCTGCTGGTCGCGAAGGCTGATGGCGAGGTCGAATAGCGCGGGGCCGCGGGCGTAGGAACATGCGCCAGGATGGGCCTGGCGGAAAGGAGCGACGAGGTGGACGCGAGCGAGGACGGGGCTGCGGCGGCCGATGTGGAGAGGCCGAGGCGGCGGCGGGCGCCCAGCCAGACGCAGATCGCGCGCTGGCTCGACGAGGGCGGTGCGAGGGCGACCGACGGCTGCTGGGTGGAGCCGGACGGCCGATGCAAGCACGGCGCGAGGAGCTGGCTCATCGTGCTGGGGATGGTCTGACGGAGGCTGCCGGGATGGCCCTGTCTGGCGGAAAGGAGAAGACATGAACTACAGGCTGAAGATCGGGCTCGACCCGCCGGCGGCCCCGCCGCGCTGGGTGATCGATCCGGAGAAGCAGAACGGCGCCTGGTGGACGGCCGACCCGGAGAAGGCGCGCCGGTTCGCGTCCGTCGCCGAGGCCCTGACCTGGGCCGCGGAGCGCGCGGCGTTGGCCGACTACTTCGAACTGCGGCCCGAGGAGGCCTCGCCGTGACGCGCCCCGACCCGGGCCCCGGCGCGCTGATGCGCCTGCGCGAGCGCAACCGCTGGGGCGACGTGGAGCCGCTCGCGGGCCTGCTCGTCACGGTGCTGCGCCGCCAGGATCTCGACGCCGGCCTCTCGGACGCGCTCGCGGTGCACCATGCGCCGGCCGACCTGCTGGCGACCTACAGGCGGCCCCGCGTCGAGGCCTTCGAGCTGGACACCGAGCTCGAGCCGGCCCTGGAGGCCGAACGCGACTGCCCCGTGTGCGGGGCGCTGTGCCACGGAGCGCGCGTGATGCCCGACGGCGCGCTGTTCTTCCCCCACGACGAGACGGGGCACCTCGTCGAACCAGAGCCAGAGAAGGAGACGAAACCGATGGGTGAGAAGCAGGAGAACCCCGACCCCGTGACCCTCGCAACGGCCATCATGGAGTGGGCGCTCTTCGTGACGCCCGAGGAGCAGGTGCGCAGCGTCTTCGAAGACGGCTTCGCCCACACCGCCAGCTATATCGCGGAGAAGGTCCGCGTCGCCAGGCGCAGCTTCTGGGCCCTCTACGGCATGCTCGACCTGGAGCACCGCAGGCGGTTGGTGCAGCTCGCGCTCGAGCGCCACGCCGCCCGGGAATCGTGAGCCCGCCGGAGCGTTGCAAGCGGCGCGGCCCGGGCCTATGCTGTGGGCCTCGTCGTTTCTTCCGGCGCCGCGGCGAGCCGCCCATCGGCGATGACCCGCGGCGCCCTTGCCTTTGAACTGACGTTGATCTAAGCTCCTATCGGAGCCAGAACGACGATGAACAGCGAGTGGCTGGCGGAGCGCCGGCTGGGGATCACCGGCACCGACGCGCCCGGGATCCTGGACGTCGACCCCTGGGCTGGTCCCTACACCGTGTGGGCGCGCAAGCTGGGCCTCCTGCCGGAGGCCTCCAACGCGGACGAGCGGCTGTGGTGGGGCTCCAGGCTTGAGGCGCTCATCCTCGAGCGCTATGCCGAGCGCACCGGCCGCGCGCTCGTGCCGCCCGAGAGCTGGCGGGAGCTGGCCGGGCTCGCCGCGGTCGATGTTCTCGCCCGCGAACACCTGGGCGAGGTGCGGCGCATCCTCGCGCGCAAGGACGCGCCTTGGCAGCGCTGCACGCTCGACGGTCTGTGCCTCGGCTGGGCGCCGCTGCTCGAGCCAGGCGCGCCGCAGGAGCCCCAGGACGGGCTCGGCGTGGTCGAGGCCAAGACGAGCTCCGCCCTCGCCGTCGGCGAGTGGGACCGCGACGGAGCGCCGCTCCGGGCGCAGGTCCAGCTCCAGCACAACCTGGCCGTCGCCGGTGCCTCGTGGGGCAGCCTGCCCGTGCTCGGAGGCGACCTGCGCCTGCGGATCCTCGACCAGGCCGCGCACCCAGCCTTCCAGGCGCGCCTGCGCGCCCGCGAAGAACGCTTCTGGACCGACCACATCCTGGGCCGCACACCCCCGGCGCCGGGCGGTGGCGAGGCGGAGCGGCGCGCGCTGTCGACCATCTTCCCTCGGCCAGACGGGAGGACGATCGTGCTGCCCGAGAGCTTCGCCGCGACGCACAAGGAGCGCGAACTGCTCCGCGCGCGGGCGGACGCGGACGATCGCAGGCTGCGGGAGATCGACAACGCCATCCGCGCGGCGATCGGCTCGGCCGAGGCCGGCCAAGTGCGCGGCACGGCGATCACGTACACCCTCGAGCTCGTCGAGCCGAGGGACCGCGCGCCCTACCGCGTGCTTCGCGCGCGGGAGCGCAGGGCGCGGCGGTTGGCGTAGGATCCACCCAAACGGAGGTACCACGATGAACGGAACGACGAGGACGGCGGCGCAGGCGACAGGCCTGACCGCGGCGGGCCCGGAGCAGGCCGCGGTCGCGCAGCGCGAGGTCGGGGCGGTTGCCGCGGCGGCGCGCGAGCTGGCGCTGCTGCGGGCGGCGTACGAGGCGGCCTGGCAGCGTCCGAGGAGCGAGGCCGCAGCGCGCGAGCGGCTGCTGCAGGCCTGCTCGCGGCCGAGCTTCGCCGAGGCCTGCGTGTGGAGCTTCCCGCGCGGCGAGGAAGTGATCGAAGGGCCCAGCGTCCAGCTCGCGCGCGAGGCCGCGCGCTGCTGGACCAACCTGCGCTACGGCCTGATGATCGTCTCGGAGGACGACGAGCGCGTGCACGTGCAGGGCTGGGCGCTCGACGTGGAGGGCGGGGTCTTCGCGGCGGCCGAGGACAAGTTCCGCAAGCTGATCCAGCGCAAGGTCGGCGAGGGCAGGGCGCGCAAGAGCGTGTGGATCGTGCCGGACGAGCGTGACCTGCGCGAGCTCGTGAACCGACGCGGCGCGATCCTCGTGCGCAACTGCCTGCTGCAGGTCCTGCCCGCGGAGCTGATCGAGGCCGCCGTGCAGCAGGCGCAGGGCAGCATGCGGAGCGCGGCGGAGGAGGCGGCCAAGAGCCCGCAGGTCGCGGCCGGGCTCCTGGCGGCGCTGCTCAAGAGCTTCGAGGAGCTGGGCGTGAGCGCCGGGCAAATCCAGGCCAGGATCGGTCGGCCCGTGGCCGAGATCACGGCGGCGGAGGTGGTCGAGCTCCGCAAGGTCTATCGCTCGGTGCGCGACGGCAACAGCCGCGCCGAGGAGCATTTCCAGCCGGCCGAGGCGCCGGCCGCGGCAAAGCCCGAGGCGAAGACGCTCGACGACCTCGCGGCCGATGAGCTCACCTTCTGAGGACCGCCGTCCGATCCTGGTCGGCGAGCGTCCACCGCGGGCGGGCGCATCGCCGCTCTCTGGACGCACGGGATTCTTCCTCGCCCGCCTCGCTGGCCTGGACTATCCGCGCTCCTACGAGCGCGCCTTCGAGCGCGTGAACCTGGTCGACGAGGCGGGCGAGGCGTGGCCGGCCAAGCGCGCGATGCTCGCGGCGTCCTCCATCGCGCGCCGCGCCGGCGGGCGCAGGATCGTGGCGCTCGGCGAGCTCGTGGCCATCGCCTTCGGCGTGCGCCCCGGCAGCCTACCCCGCCTGCGCTGGGATCGCTGCCCGGGCAACGCTCTGGCCTGGATCGCGATCATGCCGCGCTCCAGCGGACGCTGCTGGCTGTGGAACGATCCCGCCGTGCGCGCGGACGCCTCCGCGTTCATGCGCGAGCTGGCGGTGGACGGCGCAAACCCGCCGTCGGCGCTCGCCCAGCGATGGCTTGAAGAGGACGGTTGATCTTGCGCCTGACGGGCGCCGCCACTAGGATCGGAGGCGAAGCGGGGCGGTCGCCGGATGAACGGCGGCCCCGCCCCTGACAACCACAGGAAACGCGCTCCCATGGATGCTGGCACCGAGACTAGCAGGCTCCGGACCGGCGATCAAGCCGTCCTGGTGCAGCCGCCCGCCACGCTCGCGCCGGCCGTAAAGGCCAGGATCGAGGCTGAAATCGCCTTCCGCGAGGCGCTGTGCCTCCAGATCGAAGAGGAATCCGATTGGGCTGCGGCGCTGGGCGAGAGCCAGCGCAAGCTGCGCAAACGGTGGAAGTGGAACCTCGCGCGTCTGCGCAAGCTCCGCGCGCGGCTCGCGGCCGGACCTCACGCCTGGGAGCCGCGCAAGATCGAGCATCCCAACCCGGAGGCAGGCCCTGGCGTCGAACCAGATCCCGGTCAGGACTGGACGTACAGGGCGGTGCGACCGTGAGCGCCGGGCGTCAGCCGAGAGGGTTCGTCTTCTACCCCCAGGATTGGCGCGGCGACGCCGGACTGCATGCTTGTTCCCTGGCCGCCAGGGGTCTCTTGATCGAGCTCCTGGGCCTGGCGCACGAAGCGCGTCCATACGGCCACGTGCTGCTGAACGGTTCAGCACCCACGGCGGCTCAGGTGGGGCTCTTGCTCGGTGTGCCTGAGGGCCAGGTCGAGACGGCCTTGGCGGAGCTGGAACGCTACCACGTGTTGTCGCGTACAGCTGGTGGCGTGCTATTCTCGAGGCGCATGCTCAGAGACGAACAGCGTCGCGTCGAGGGTAGGAAACACGGTTCTCGGGCCCAAGAAGGCAGCACCCCCAGGGTGACCCCCCAGGGTCGGGTGGGGGGTGCCAAGGCCTTGCCTCGCGCGCAGGCGAGCGCGCGCGCGTCTCCCGAGACCGAGACCGAGACCGAGACTGTGTATCCTCCGAAGACGGAGGATGCCGGGCTCCCCTTCGGGGACCCGGCTCCCGTGCCTGGCAAGGCTCCGCCTTCCAGGAAGAAGCCCGCTGAGCACCTCCAGGTGGTCGAGGTCTGGCAGAGGCTCTGGGCCTCCATCCGGCTCGAGCGGCCGATCCCGGATGACCAGCCGGTGCCGGTACCCTGTCCCTACGCCATGGCCAAGAAGGACTGGGTCGCCGCCTCCCAAGTCTGGGAGGCCGCCGGCAAGGACCTGGAGCTGGTGCGCGGGCGCTCGAGGAACCTGCTCCGCTCCGACCAGCGCTGGGCGCGGGACCACGCCTCCTTGCCGTTCCTGGCCTCGAACTGGAACCAGCTCGATCACCGCTGGCACGAGAACGGCTGGAAGCCGGAGGAGGACTGACATGGCACTCGACGAACGCAGGCTGCCCTTCGAGGACCGCGAGGACGCGATGGTCTGGGCCAAGCGCGCCTTCGACGACTGGCGCGACGTTGCGGCGATCCACTGGTGGCTGCTCGGCTGCGGTCAGGACCGCGCCAAGGAAGGCGACCAGGAGAGCCGGCGCAGCTTCGAGGCTCAGCTCCGCGCTTCTGGCTGGACGGTTGAGACGCTGGAAGCCGCGCATGCCTGGGGTCTGGCGAACGGTCTGCTGCGCGCGGGGCATCTCCTGGGTCTCATGCGCCAGGACGAACCGACCATCGACGGGTCGCACTACACCGGCGCCGTCAAACCGGACCCGCGCTGGTGGCCACCGGCGCGCAAGGCCGAGGAAGACCGTGACGAATGCGCCGCGCGCCTGCGACGCTGGAAGGCCCCGCCGAGGATCGAGCGCGACCTTGCGGCGGACCGTGGCGGACCCTCTCCGATCCTGACCGAGAAGGGCATGCTCGTCATGGCGCGCTACGAGCGCAGACGAGCCCTGCTCGCGCGCTGGGCCAGCGAAGGCAAGATCACGCTCACCGAACCCGTGGAGCGTGCGCTCGGGCGCGAGGTCCGGCCGGTTCGCGCCGCTCCGCTGACCGTCAGCCAGGCCATTCATGACGCGCTCGAGCGCGTGGACGACGACAAGCCGCCGTTCTGATGAAGCCCTACTACGAGCGCGACGGCGTCACGATCTACTGCGGCGATTGCCGGGAGATCCTTCCAGAGCTGGACCGCGTGAATCTCACGTTGACGGATCCGCCCTGCGAGAGCCGCGAGCGAGAGGTCGTCGTCGACAACGCCCGCGCCCTGCAGCTGTGGGCCGAGACATCGGCGCTCTTGCGCGCCGACCGCCTGCTCCTCTGGCTGGCGATCTGCGCCGATCCGCGCAGGTGGCTCGCGCCGCTTGCAGACACGACCGCCGCACGGAATGGGTGACGGCCAGCGGTGGTGCCGATGACGCTTGAGGCGCTAGCGCGCCGGTGGCACGATGCGCGGCGATGAGGGGCGCCTCGGCGGAGCTCGAGCTGCTGCTCGGCGAGTGCCTCCTGCGCCTGGGACGGGGCGAGGCGGCTGGAGTGCCGGAGCGCCTGGCCGAGGCGCTGATGCTGGCCGTCGCCTATCAGGCGCGAGGGTTGCCGGAGGCCGGCCAGGCGATCCGGGTGCAGGCGATGTACCGAGACCGGCCGGAGGTCTGGATCCTGGCGCGCAGGCCCGGCACGCAGGACCTTCCGCCGCTCGGCCCGCTGAGGCCGCAGCTCGGCCCGGAGATCTTGCCCAACGGCTGGCCGCCCTGATCGCTTTCTGGGTGCCCGGGACGCCGCGCCCGGCCGGCTCCAAGCGCTGGCTGCCCCTGCGCGGGCGCGTGGGCGGCCGCCCTGTCATCGTCGACGACAACCCGGCGAGCGCGACTTGGAAGCGCGTCGTGCGCTTCTACGCGCTGCTCGAGGTTGGCAGGCGCGGGCTGCGAGGCTCGCTGCCGCTGCAGGAGCCCGCCTGGCTGCGGCTGACGTTCGTCCTGGCGCGCCCACTCGGGCAGCTCGCAGGACGCAAGCCAGGGGCTGTGGCGCGGTCTGGGAGCCCGGACAGGCCCGCCGTCAGGCCGGACCTCCTCAAGCTCGCCAGGGCCGTCGAGGACGCCCTGACGGGGGTGCTCTACGCCGACGACGCCCAGGTCGTCATCGAGCGGCTGGAGAAGAGTTACGGGCCGCAGCCCGGCGTCCTGGTCGAGCTGGGGCCCGTTCCAATCTCGGGACGGTCAAAAACCCTGCCGATTCTGGATTCGGCTTGAACAAGGAGCCCGGCTGGGCATATTGGAGATCGGCGAAGGGGAACGAACCGAGAGAAGGGACGACGATGGACGCCAACAAGCTCTTCGAGGTCGAGCGCGCGGACGGAGGCTGGCGCTGGTCGATCGACGGCAAGATCGACGAGGCAACCGACCCGCAGGTGCGCTACGCGCAGGGCTGGACCGCGCGACGCGCGGAGGCGATCAGGGCCGCGAAGGACGCGGCCAAGGGGAACGGCTGGGCGGTCGACTGGCACTACGCGGCCGCAGCCTGAGAAAGGGGAAGCGACGATGATCACGAACGAACCGGGCCCCGTCCTGCGGGACGAGGGGCTGTACCTGGACGGCGGCGGGCGCCTCACTTGCGGCCTGCACGCCGGATGCTCGGCGCGCTACACCGGCTACGACATCGGTGGCGCGCGCGTGCTGCGCGTGACCCCGGCGATGGCGCGGCAGATGGAGCGCGAGATGGCCGACCTGGGGGGCTACCGGGTCGCCTGCGAGGACTGCGGGCGACGGGTTGGGGAGGTGACGCCGTGAGCGCCCATCGACACCGCGTGCGTCGCCGCAGCCCTGCGTACTGCTGGCAGTACCCGCTCCGCCGCGACCACGATCCGCGCCGCGATCCGCGCGCGGACGGCAACCCGGTGACGAAGGAGTACTGCTCGACCGCGTGTGGCGCGTGGCGGGAGGTGGCCGAGGGCCTCGGCGGCCGCGAGGCGGGCGTGTGGCTCACGAAGCCTCGAGAGATGGACGAGGAGGTGACGCCGTGAGCGCCGTGCAGGTCTTGCGCGGCGGTGCCGCTTCGGTGGCGCCCGCCTACCCCGTGCGCGGGCGAGACGGTCTGCCGAGCGTCGGCTCGGTATGGCTGGGTCCGGTCGTGCTGGCAGAGTCCTATCCCACTGAGGTCGCTGGAGTCGCCGACCGGATTTCATGCGATCAGGGCGAGGCGCTGGTCTTGCTGGCCGTCGGCGGTTCCAGCGACTTCGCGGCGTACCTGCGGGTGCCCGCAGGAGTCGCGCGCGTCGCCCTGCGCGTGGCGCGCGCCGTGATCGAGGAGGTGACGCCGTGACGCCCCGTACGTATCGCGAGCTAGAAGCCCGGTGGCAACTGCGGATGATCGAGGAGCGTGACCGGCTGCGCGCCGTCGTGGGTCTACGGTGGGACGCCACCGATCTATGCTGGCGACCGCTGGAAGAGGAGGCGCTATGAGCGCCTGTGGAATGGCGCAGAGGATCGCCTGGATGAAGGCAGCAGTCCGTGACGTGGAGGACGCCATCGAGTATTTCCGGGAACACGACTACGGCGATTGCCTGGAAAACGACGTCGCCAAAACGCGCGCAATCAAGCGTATCGATGCCGCCACGGCACGCTGGTATCGGCATTTCGATCGGATGAACGCGCTGCTGATGGCCGACCGCGAGGTGACGCCGTGAGCGCTTGTACCACGCCGGTCGCAGAGGAGGCCCAGTCAGGGTACGATCAGAGATGAACAAGGCGGCGGGCCGGTCAGCGAGCCGAGATTCCCCTGCGTGGCCCCATCACGTTATCATGCTCGGCTGCGCGCCGGGCGCGCCGCCCCTAGCGCAAGGAGAACAATGAAGAACGTGATGATCGACAACGTCGGCCCTGTGGCGCGCCTGGAGATCCCCGTGCCTGAGGAGGGCGGCGTGGTCGTACTGCGCGGACGCAACGGGACGGGCAAGACCTACGCGCTGCGGGCCACCGAGGCCCTGCTCGCAGGCCGAGGCGACCTCGAGAGCCGCGACGGCTCGCTCGGCGGAGGGATCGCCGGACTCGGTGTGAGACTGACCGTCGGCCGTCGGACGAAGGCGGCCGGGGAGCTCGAGGTCGAGGCGCTGGAGGGGGAAGACCCTTCTCTGCTCGTGGACCCCGGCCTGCAGGATCCCGACGCCGCGGACGCCAGGCGCGTCGCAGCGCTCTGCCGGCTCGCACGCGTGGCAGCCTCGCCAGCCCTCTTCGCGGAGCTGCTCGGCGGCGAGGAGGCGCTGCGCGAGATCGCGCGCCCGAGCACTCTGGAGCAGAATGACGTGCCGGCGATGGCCGCCGGCCTCAAGCGCGACGTAGAGGCGCGGGCCCGCGCCGTAGAGGCGGAGGCGGAGAACGTCGGCGGCCGCGCGGCCGGGCTCTTCGCTGCGGTCAAGGACCTTGACTTCGGCGAGGCGAGCGATGCGACGGAGCTCGCGGCGGCGACGGAGCGATCGGTGCGCGAGCTCGCCGAGCTCGAGGCGACGGTCAAGGCCGGGCTGGAGGTCAAGCGCAAGGCTGAGGAGGCGGCGGCGCAGCTCGCGCGCGCGGAGGCGACGAGCGTGAGCACCGACGCGAGCCGCAACCACACGGCCGAAGAATGGCGGAGCCTGCTCGCGATGGCGCGGGCGAACGTGGTCGACATCACCAACGCGATGCAGGACCTGAGGCTGAAGCTGGGGCTGGCGGAGGCGCTCGTGCGCGATCACGTATCCTGTCTCGCTGCGGCGGAGAATCGCGAGCGGATGATCGCTGGTTGGCGGGCCGCGATCGAGGCACTCGGCTCAGCGACGCCGGTCGGCGAGGCCGACCTTGCGGCCAAGCGCGCCGCGGTCGACCAGGCGAGGCGGGCCCAGGAGCTGGGCGCCGTGCTGCGCCGGGCGCATGCGCAGAAGGACGAGGCTCAAGCGCTGATGGAGCGGGCGGCCGAGCTCGACCGGGGCGCCAAGCGCCTGCGCGACGCGGCCCGCGGCATGGAGCAGGTGGTGTCTGCGGCCATCGCGCGCGTCGCACCCCGCGGATTGTTCGTGCGCGATGGCCGGCTGGCGATGACGACCGCGCGCGGTGAGACGCTGTTCGCCGACCTGTCCGACGGAGAACGATGGCGAATCGCGCTCGACGTGGCGATCGACGCGATCGGCGAGGCTGGCCTGCTCGTGATCGGGCAGGCGGCATGGGAAGGCCTGGATCCGATCAACCGCGCCGCGGTGGCCGCACACGCGCGGTCGCGTCGCACAGTGATCCTGACGGCCGAAGCGGACGAGCGTGATCTGCGGGCGGAGGTCCTTGCATGACCGAGCTAGATCGCATGCTGGCCCCGCCGCTCAGCGGCCCGGCCGTGGATGAGGCCCGCGCCGAGCTGGCCGAGCTGCGCGCGGCGGCGGCCGAGCGCGACCGGCTCCAACGCCAGATCGACGATGACCAGGAGCGGCGTCAGCGGCGGGTGGACCGCGACGAGGCGGCGAGCGGCGGGCGATCTCTGGTTGAGGTGCTGAAAGCCGAGCGCGCGTTGGAGATCGAACGTGACCGTCTGCGCGCCGAGGTCGAGCGGCTGCGCGCGGCGCTGCGCGAGGCCGAAGGAATCTTGCGCGTGCTGGAGCGCGTTCACATCGGCGATCTGGAGGGTGAGTTGCCGTCCTGGGCAATGGCGGAACGCAGGCCCGTGACGGCTGGAGACCGTGATGCGGCTCCGTTCAGCTACTCGCTGGTGGAGACCGCTGCGACGCAGGCACATGGATTGATCGGTCGCATTCGCGCCGCGCTCGCGCCGCAGGAGGAGGGGCTTTGAGCGCCTGCGAATGCTGCTGGGGAGACTATCACAGCCGCATGTCGTCTTCTCCGGAACAAACAAAGGAAGCGAAGCCATGATCGGTTACACCGAAGTGCTCGATACTGAGCTGGCCGAGCTGCGAGCGGCGGCGGCCGAGAACGCCGCGACGCGCAGCGAGATCATCGACAAGCTACGGGCGCGAATCAGCTACTATGAATCAACCCTGTGTGTTAGCCCGCCGCGTCCCTGGCAGACACAGCAGGACGCGGTTACGGGCGTCGTTGAACTTGAGCGCGTGACCGACGTCATCGCCGAGCGCGACGCGCTGCGCGCCGAGGTCGCGCGGCTGCGGGCGGCGCTATCGACTCTCTGCGATCTCGCAGATCGGCGCATCGGAGTGCCCATCAAAGCCACGCTGCGTACTGTCAATGACGAGAACGCGCGCGAGATCATCGAAGCGGCCCGCGCCGCGCTCGCGCCGCAGGAGAAGAAACCGTGACCGACAAGCCCGAGGTAATCGTCAATCCCACTGAGCTTCTGCGCGCGGCCATTGCCGAGCTAGCCCTGTTGCGGGCGGCGCTGCGCGAGGCCGAGGAGGTCGCGGAGGCGTGTCTGCGCCAGGGTTGCCGCACGTGGGCGGAGCGATGGGACGGCCCGATTCTCTACGACTCGGGCGGGCTTTCGACCTACGCCGATGGCCTGCGCTGGATGGCGCGCCGGGGGCGCGTCGAGATCGTGCGAGACGCGGGGCGGGTCGTGATCGCCAGGGAGATCAAGAAAGAGATGACACTATGAAGTGCCAGACCTGCGACGGCTGCGGCAGGGTGGCGGACACCGAGGACCGCGAGCCGTGGACGGCGTGGACCAGCCTGCCGCTGCACTCGGCGGCGGCCGTCGTGCTGGGCATCGTGCGGCCGATCACCTGTCCAAAGTGCGGCGGGAGCGGCGAGACCAAGGAAACGAAGCCGTGAGAACCGATCATCAGTCGTGGTGGGAGATTGAGCGGGAAACGAGGCGGCGCATGCAGCTTGGAGAGGCGGTCTGTGCCGCTGAGCGCGCTGTAGTCGAGGCCGCGATCCGCTGGTGCCACGAGCACCGGCCTTCGCTTACGCCGAACTGCTCGCGGCGCGGGGAGCGAAACAGAAAGTGAAGCCATGAACATCGAGAGCATCACGCACGATCTGAAAAAAGGCCTTGAATGCGGCTTCCGCCAGGAATGGGTGACGGGCAAGACCGACTCCGGGGAGCCGTTCGAGCTGCTGTCAGGTGCCGGGCTGGGGAATGGATGGATCATCTTCCAGGTCGGAGAAGGCTCAAAGAAACGCAGCTATCGCGCTTACGTTAGCGACGTCATCGCCGAGTTCTTGGAGTTCGACGCGGTGGATGCGCCGCTCAAGGCGCAGGGAGCGAAGCCGTGATCGACCTGGACCGCCTCGCTGAGGCGAATCGTGAGAGCACGATGCATCTCAGCGTGCCCATCTCAGCGTTAGAGGTCGCAAGATCCATCCCCGCCTTGATCGCCGCCCTGCGCGCGGCGGACGCGCTGGCGGAGGCGGCGGAACCGGCGAGCACTAGCGCGGGGCTGTTCCCGCATGAGCATACGGCGCTCCGCGACGCGCTGGCCGCTTACCGGGCGGCGAGGGGGAACCCGTGAAGCTGGCCATTAATCGTTGCCCTATCCATCACGACTCTTGGAGTATTTCCGTCGATGAGGACGACGGCAGCGGCACGCGCCTTACACGAACGCAGTGTTGTAGGCACTGGCGCGTCGTGAAGCAATGGCACATGGACGCCGACCAACTACGCGAGATGGTGAACGAACTGGAATGCGCCGCCGAACAAACGGAGCGTGAGACGCGAAAAGGAAAGAAGACGCCGTGAATCACAACATCGACAAGGAACCCGTGCGCGACGCCACCTTGCGGGATCTGCCGGAATGCCCAACCTGCAGGGCTGGGCGTGGAGATCCGTGCCGTAGCTTGGCGGACCGCACCATTCGGCCGCATCGAGGCCGCGAGCAGGTCCATGCGGCGACTACAAAGCCGCTCGCCGCGCTGGCGGAGGTTTCTGAGGCAGGGACCATGACCGGCCCATCCTACATCTGCCCGGCCTGCTTCGGCACCGGCAAGCCTGCCTCCACCGCTGAAGGCAGCGTGTGCTGGACCTGCAACGGCAAGGGCTTCGTGTGGCCGCCGTGAGCGATAGCGATGTGGCTCTACGTTCCCTCTCCCTCTGCTCCGGCATCGGCGGCCTCGACCTCGGCCTCGAACGCTGCGGCGCGGCTCGCGCGGTCTGCTACCTGGAGAGGGAGGCGTTCGCCGCCGCCGCTCTGGTCGCGGCGATGGAGCGCGGTGCCCTGGCTCCGGCTCCTGTCTGGAGCGGCCTGCGATCCTTTGATCCTCGCCCGTGGCGCGGCCGAGTGGATCTCGTCGTGGCCGGATATCCGTGTCAGCCCTACTCCCACGCCGGACGACGGCTCGGCCATCGTGATCCCCGGGACCTCTGGCCCCAGGTCTGCCGCATCCTGGTGGCGTGCGAAGCGCCGCTCCTCTTCTGCGAGAACGTCGCCGGGCATCTTTCGCTTGGGCTCGCCCGAGTGCTTGCCGACCTTGCCGCGCTCGGGTTCGATGTCGAGTGGGATCTGTTCCGAGCGTCCGACGTGGGCGCGCCGCATCCACGCGAGCGGTTGTTCTTCCTGGCCTACCGCGACCGTGGGCGACAGCTCGTCGACCTGCAGCTCCACGGCGACGCGACACAGGACGCCGCCGAGCGGGATCCACATGGGCGACACGCTGACGGATGCGGCGAGGATGTGGCCGACGCCTTGCGCGAACGACGACAACAAGACACCAGAAGATCATCTGGCGATGAAGGCGCGAATGAAGGGCGGACCGAGGAAAACCGTGACGAGCTTACAGGTGATAGTGCAGATGTGGCCGACGCCGAGCACCTCGGACACGACAGGTCCGGGCACTCACCGCCGCGCGCAGACCGGCGGAGCGCAACAGACGTTGACACGACAGGTCAAGGGAACTTGGGCGACTCCGAGCGCGCGGGACTGGAAGAGCGACGGTCCGACGCAGTCGCCCGATCATTCCCCGCCCCTTGGCCGCCAAGTCCTGCGGACGCCGAAGGCTGGCGACGCTGGCTCGCCGATGGCGGACCTGCTCCAGTTGGACCCCGAGTTCGTCGAGGCTCTCATGGGGCTGCCGAGAGGCTGGACCGATTGCGCGCGCTGGGCAACGCCGTCGTGCCAGCTCAAGCCGCGCTCGCGTGGCGCGTGCTGATTGAGCGGGCGTTGAGATGACCAGCCCCACGCAGCGCACGCTGGCCCACGCCCGCAAGCTCGGCTGGATCGCGGCCGTGACCGATGAGGTACAAACCATGAAGTCCGACAAGAAAGATGCGACGCGCGAACGTGGGTCGGAGACTCCGCCCACGGTCGAGGTCGTGTTGGAACGCGGCAAGGGCCGCGGCCGGGGCTGGGTGCGCCTGCGCGGGGCCAACGGTGAAGTCATGCTGTCGAGCGAGACCTATTCGCGGGCGACCA
>Ga0137829_11565291_pt1 | contig 15475 bp, 21 predicted proteins | sample OV2TP2_FD_97737 | JGI IMG/M metagenome (GOLD analysis project Ga0137829, IMG submission 97737) | reverse complement strand
GCGGCCTGGGATGCCTGTTACGATACGAAAGTACATCGAGACAAATTGACATCGCGTGTATGCTTTGCAGGGTTGGACCTGGCCACAGTCTCTGACCTTTGTGCCCTCGAACTCTACTTCCCAGAGGAGAAAGCGATTCTCTCATACTTCTGGATACCAGAGGAGACTGCAGATCTACGTCTGGAACGCTCCAGGGTCCCCTATCCAGCGTGGATTCAGCAAGGATATATCACTGCCACTGAGGGGAACGTGACTGACTACGATATCATTCGGCGGGATATTAACCGTCTCTGCGAGCACTTCCATATCAAAGAACTTGCGATAGATCGCTGGAATAGTACCCAGCTGCAGACGCAATTGCTTGGCGATGGGATTGATGTCATCCCATTTGGACAGGGCTTCTCGTCGATGTCCGCTCCAACAAAAGAGCTCGAACGTCTTATTTTGAGTCGGGAGCTCCGTCATGATGGCAATCCAGTGCTTCGGTGGTGTATGAATAACGTGATGATCGAAACCGATGCCGGTGGGAATATCAAGCCCTCGAAACAGAAGTCCTCGGAGAAAATTGATGGATGTGTTGCCCTTATTATGGCCATAGGTCGTGCTATCGTCCAACCTGATATCCCTCCTTCAGTTTATGAAACACGCGGACTTCTCAGAGTCTAGCGCTGTATGTCTTTGAGAATATTTCTGTAGACACCATACAGAAGACATGCCAGAATTATTGCAAGAGACAAGAAGCAGGAAAAGTACCCTAAAGTGCGAAGAATGAGAAAGTGTGGTATGCAGAATCCGAAGACAACGCTCGCCGGGTATATTGGACTTCTTGGAGTCATGCTCAGTGTGGTGGGAAGCATGAGACCTTCGACCTCCTGGGGAGCTACTTTTCTACAGTTAGGAAGTCTCTTGAGTGGGGGTGGAGCAAGTGTGGCGGCTATCTCTGCCAGGGATGGAGGTCATTAAACTGGAGCTATGAAGTGGCTTAGCTCTCTTTTTAAGAAAGATGCTCCCAACTCTCCCCCTGTCAAAGCCGATGCACTTTCTGATATCCGTCACCCTACTGCATGGCTTCTGGACTGGTCCAGAGGTGGTCCAACGTTAGCTGGGACTTCTGTCAATCATCAGTCTGCTCTTGCACTTCCTGCCTACTATGCGTGTATCCGCGCTATTAGCGAAGATATAGGCAAGGTTCCACTTATTACCTATCGACGGTTGAAACCACGTGGGAAAGAACGCGCGTATGATCACTCTCTCTATCCTATACTCCATGATTTTCCCAATGATGAGATGGAGTCATTGACGTTCAGGGAGACGCTGACCGCTCATGCGCTTTCCTGGGGCAATGGCTATGCTGAGATCGAACATGATAGCCGTGGGAATGTTGTGGCACTTCATCCCATTCATCCCAGCCGTGTCCTCGTACGTCGCGATCAAGAAGGACGCCTGGTCTACGATATTTCCGGTACGCAAATGATCCCTGGAACAGCACATCCACAGATGGTCCGTCTCCGGGCTGAAAACGTCTTCCATTTACGTGGCATAGGTGCCGAAGGACTCATAGGCTATTCCGTCGTGCAGATTGCCAGAGAAAGTCTTGGACTCTCCATAGCAACACAGCAATTTGGTGCCGCATTCTTTGGAAATGGGGCGCATATCGGTGGTGTTCTGGAACACCCCCAGGTCCTCTCTGATATCGCCGCAAAGCATTTACGTGAGTCCTGGAAAGACATGTATGTTGGACCTGAGAAGGTAGGAACGCCGGCTATCCTTGAAGAAGGCATGAAGTGGAATAAGATTGGCATACCACCAAATGACGCGCAGTTTCTCGAGACTAGAACGTTTCAGGTCCGTGAAGTTGCACGGTGGTTTCGTATGCCTCTCCACAAGATTCAGGATATGGCGGACGCCAGTTATGCCAATATCGAACAGATGACCCTGGGGTACGTCACTGATACACTCATGCCCTGGTTTGTACGCTGGGAACAGCAGATTAAACGCAAACTCTTTGTGGGTGAGGATGAGTACTTCGCCGAACATTTGTTATTAGGGATGCTCCGTGGCGATCAGGGGACACGCAGCTCGTATTATCGTACGATGTTCGGTCTTGGAACACTTTCGCCTAATGACATTCGTGAAATGGAAAATATGAATCCGATTGGACCACGTGGCGATGAGTACTATTACGCCGGAAACAATCTTATCCCACTCGGTCAATCTATCATGGGAAATACCTCGCCGGCAGGAGACGAGACAGAGGCACAAGACGCGTTGGAACATATTGATCCCTGGGAGGATGACACACAGATATCTCCATATCCTTCTCGAAACGGAACACAGAAGCATGTCTGAAGTCTTTCGTCGTTTCCCAACGATAGTCTGGCCACCATGGCCTTTTCGGCCAAAGAGGTTCACCAAGCGCTTCTGGTTAACACAATCTGATGCGAGAGTCTGTCCATACTGTGAGGAAATTAACGAGATTAACTCGGAAGGTGTTGACTATGAGACCGGTGTGTTTCTCTTACCGAATGGAAAAACCAAAGGTGGACCTCCAGCACATCGATTGTGTCGTTGCACGGTCTTTTTTCGCTAGAAGAAGGTAGACATGGCACTGACACATAATTCAACCATAGCCGATCGTGAGCCGTCATGGTCAAGTGTGGATAAAACAGCTCTACCACGTCAAGCCTTTGCCGATCAAGGTGATGCCGGTCTCAAGTCCTCATGGGGATATCCCCATCACTGGGTGCAGAATGGCGGCGAGAAGGATGACAATGGTATCTATACCACTGGTACGATGTATCTCCATACTGGTGGATGGCAGGCCGCAGTAAACGCTGCAGCTGGAGCTCGAAGCGGCCAGAAAGCCTCACAGAGTATCATCAATCATCTCGAACGCCATCGTGGAGCGGTCGAGCGCTATCGTGAGAGGAACAGTGCGCAGTATAGTACATACCATTCCTGGCGAGATGATGAATATCCTCCCGACCAACGTGTTGTAAACGTGTATGGTGATACCGCGCAATGTTGGGCAAACCACATGGGTTTCTGGTGTATCGAATCTCTCTGGATGCAACAGGCCATTGCCAGTATACGAACGGGTCTATGGAATTTCGACCGTCGTGAGATACGGCTTGAGTCGGCCAGCAGAGAAAAGCGGCCGTATGAACTCTATGAGAAAGTCGCCATTATTCCCATTCATGGACCGACTATGAAAGGCGAAAGCAAATTCGGTGGAACGAGTACTGTGTTCACACGTCGTATGCTACGACAGGCGGTAACTGACCCGGCCGTGGGAAGTATTCTGCTTCATGTTGACTCTCCAGGCGGTCACGTCTCGGGAACCCAGGAACTCGCTGACGATCTCGATACGGTGAGAAATAACGGCGTGCCAGTTGTGGCGTATATTGAGGACCTGGGAGCCAGTGCTGCCTATTGGATTGCCTCGCAGGCGATGTCTGTTGTTGCAAATGCGACTGCGGAGATTGGTTCGATAGGTACAGTTGCTATTCTCACCGATAGTAGTAACAAAATGGAGCGGGAAGGTCTCAGCGTACGTGTCATATCTACCGGAAAGTTTAAGGGCATTGGTGTAGAAGGAGCCCCTATTACTGAAGAGGAGATCAGTTATATACGGACGAGAGTACAGAACCTGAACCAATTTTTCCAATCGTCTCTGCTTCGTAGTCGACCTGGCTTACAGAAGCATCTTACGACGGTGAGTGATGGGCGGATGTTTATCGCCGAAGAGGCTAGAGGTCTTGGCCTTCTCGACGATATCATGAATTTTGATGATGCATTGACATTCGCCAGTATTACTGGCCATGGCCGGGATGCAAGTAAGATCTCACCTGTGAGAGGACAGACATCCGAGCGAGAACGTGTGGTACGAGCCACACAACATTACCAATTGTCTCTCAAGGCCTTTCGACACAGACAAGGAGTCTGAGAATGGCAACTGCTGTCAAAAATATCAATGAGTTACTCGCTGCAAGCACCAGGGCAGCAGATCAGGCACAGGCACTCCTCGATCTGGCTGACTCGGAGGGGCAGAGAGACTTCACGGCGGAAGAGGAAGTTCTGTTTGACCAGTGCTTGGCTGACTCAAAATCGTACAAGGAACAGTACGATGCCGAAATCGCCCTGGATCAGCAACGTGCTGCACGACGGGCACAGGTAGATGATGTCCGCGAAACACTCGATCAAGGACCGGCAATACTTACCAAAAATCCCCAGTCACGAGTAAGCCAGATGGTCGATCGGTTCTTTCTCGATCCCAGGCGCGGTTTTGCCCATCTCGGCGATCAGGCCCTGGCGATCTATCGCTCTGGACTCCCTGGCTACCAGTCAGACGAACGGTTAGTTAAGATTGCCGCCGCAGCGACTGGAATGAATATGGCCCAGGGGTCTCAGGGTGGCTTCATGCTTGCCCCGGCCTTTTCACAGGTACTCTGGGATGGTATGAATGCAATGCCGGATAATCTCATGGCACTCACCGACCAGTACACCATAGAACCCGGGCAGGAATCACTGACCTTTCCTGCCAATGCTGAGACCTCACGGGTGACTGGTAGTCGGTATGGTGGTGTCCGTGGCTACTGGATTGCCGAAGCCGTACAGATTACCTCCAGCATCCCCACGGTACGCCGGATGAAGCTCGAACCACAAGAGTTAGCAGTGCTGGTCTATGTCACGGACAAGCTGCTGAATAACTCCACCGCGGTCGAGCAATATCTTCGCAAGGCGGCCGCAGATGAAATCATGTTTCTGGTCAACGATGCGATCCTGAATGGTAATGGAGTTGGTATGCCCACCGGGATAGTCAACGCCGCAGGAACCATCTCTATTGCCAAAGAGACTGGCCAGGATGCCAATACCATTGTCCTGGAAAACATCAACAAGATGTATGCCAGATGTCATGCACGAGCCAGACGTAATGCTATCTGGCTTATCAACCAGGACTGCGAACCACAACTCGAAGCACTCTCAGCCGTTGTGGGGACCGGTGGTATTCCAGTCTTTCTCAATGTCAACGCGGGATTCCCCAATGTGGCTGAAGCGCCACAGAATCGTCTCAAAGGGAAAACGCTTATGCCGGTCGAGTACTGTAAGACACTCGGCACGGTCGGTGACATCATCCTCGCTAACCTGGGGTATTACGCCCTGGGCTTCCGTGGTGGTGTGAACGAAGCGATGTCTATCCACCTCCGATTTGATTTTGCTGAGACGGCGTTTCGCTTTATGTTCGCCGTGGACGGACAGCCATGGTTGGCCTCAGCGATTACGCCGTTCAACGGAACGAATACGTTAGCGCCGTTTTTGACACTTGCAACCAGGGCATAGACTCGCCCTGCAAGAAAGGAGTTTTCTATGCCGCCCCATCTGGTTGAACTTATGGGGATGGAAGTCGTCCAGGTCCCCATTGACACTACCGGTGCAGCAATCTCTTCTGACTGGCTCTCACTCAAGAACTATGCCCATGCCACGATTCTCATTACACAGGGCGCGTGGGCCGGTGGGACGCCGGCAGTGACACTTGCACAGGCAAAGGATGTTGCCGGCACATCAGAAAAGGCGCTGGCGTTTACAAAGCGCTGGACAAAGGTCGCCGTCACCGGGACAACGTTTGTCGAGACAGCGGTTACCTCGAATACCTTTAACCTTCCGGCGACCGCGAATACGATCAACGTCATTGAAGTAGAAGCTGCAGAACTCGATACGGATGGCGATTTCGATACCATCCAGGTTGAAGTGGCTTCCCCTGGAGCAAATGCTGACTTGATCGCTATTATGGTGATCCTAAGCGGTGCCAGGTATCCTCAGGCGGTCATGCTTGACGCCAAGGTCGATTAGAACTAAGGAGGAAAGGCGTGCCAGTACGACTGGAAGCCACGATTAAACGTTTTATAGGCAGCTCGACCGATGAGAAGCCCACTGCGGAAGTCACACCTGGAAGTAGCTTTTTGGAGACCAATACCGGGGTTATCTACCGCTTCGACGGTCGTGTGTGGGTCGCAGCAACAACCGAAAGAGAGGAGGATGCCATCTATTTCCAAACCATGATTACGTTGCTAAGCGATATCCGCGAAGCACTCTATAACCTGTAGTACGACAACGCACCCGGCCCTGTCTCACAAAAAATCATCGTGAGGAGAGTATCACCATGGACTTCAAAGGCATGGTACGGCGAATCGGTCAACGCATGAGTGGTGAAACTCACGTTGGCCTCGATGAATTTGGAAATCTTAGCATGAGCCTGGGACTTCCAGAGTATGCCAGACTCGCTGCAGCTGGGAAACTCTTTGCCATCGATATGCACGCTGGTACGGCAAAAGCTCCGGTCGTCGCAGCTCCAACCACTTCTCCAGAATGGGGTCTGTATAATGCTAGTTCCCAGGAACTGATGGTCGTCATGCAGGCAGCCTGTACCATCAAGTCTGGAACGCAGGGTCTTGGCATTGCCCTGATGGGTGCCGCAGCGATCGGCGAGCAGACTCTGGTCAGTGCCGACTATGCCTCGACCATTAAGACCTGTCTCGATGGCACCAACAAAAAGCCTGATGTCTATCTGACCAACAACCCCACCCTGGTTGGTGCAACACCAGCCTGGCATGTCTACGCCAACGATCCTGGGAATACAAACGCTCAGATCAATATCGGTTCCGGCCTGGTCGCCGATATCAAAGGCGGCCTGGTCGCTCGACCGTCTGGCATGGTTGCCTTCGAGGTCGTTGCACCTACCGGTACGACAGCGCTGTTTACTGTGTCGTTTGTCATTGCGATGCTCGACCTCGATAGATACTAATCGAAGAGAAGGGAGGAGAGTACAGAGAGAGGGCCTATGGGGGTGTCGTTTCTTTCTGGCCAGGATTCTCCTCCCTTGCTTATAGCGAAATATGATTACACGACTTCTCTGCTATGCTCTCGGTATAGTCATAGGCTTCCTCATTGCAGTTGTCTATGCCCAGCACGGTAGCTGGCAAGACCGCTATACGAACGCTACCGGCCTGCGCTGCTGCGGACCGGCTGACTGTAAGGCTGTGCCAGTGAGTATTCTCATGCATGACGGACTCAAGGTTGAGGCTCTTGTGATGGGCATACGTGTGACGGTACCAGCACAGTCCGTGTATCAGAGTGAAGATATGCAGAGTTGGTGGTGTCGAGGAGACCCGGAACAGTTACCCAGCAATGAGAATGTGCGGTGTCTCTTCTATGCAGTAGGGAGCTAGACATGTTGGACGTCCCCTATCTTGCACAACTGATCCGCGTCGTTCTCTCAGGAGTTCCACTGCCTCATTGCGAACGCGCTATCCCACTCTTGCTCGGTGTTGCAGCTCAGGAAAGCTCTCTCAAACATACGCGACAGCTCGGGAGTGGACCCGCACGTGGATACTGGCAGATGGAGCCGGCAACAGAGCGCTCACACTGGAGATGGCTCGCAAGTCAACATACGTTAGAGCAGGCGCTGATTGTACGCTGTGGTGTTATTGAGGCATCAGCTCAGGCATTGCAGCACAACATTCCGTACCAGATTATCATGGCACGTCTGCACTTCTATCGGCACGATCCACGACCGCTGCCGTTTCCACATCATATTACCGAGCAAGCAGCACGGTGGAAGAGCGTGTATAATACCGAGCGTGGGCACGGAACGATCGAACAGTATCTCAGGAGTTGGGACACGCTCATTGCTCCATTCTGGAGTCCGTCATAAACTATTTCGGTGCATATGCATCGGCCCATCAGGGTCGGAATAGGAGTCTGGTATGAGTATCAAGTCGCGGTTTCGTAATGGGTTATTGGAGTTTTATGATAGCGTGACCTTCGAGCACGTCAAACCTCTTGCTCCACTCGTCTTTGAAGATGATTTTCTCTATCGCACCCTTAATGTTACCGATCGCTGGAGAGCGATTGATGTCTCAGTAGCGGGAGATACCACGCCACTTGTTGTGGCAGATGGCGCGAATGGTATCGCGAGAATGCCCCTGGATTCTACCTCAGAGGCCCAGGAATCTGGTCTCGACTGGAACGACCAGCGCTTTTTCATTCTGAATCAGGGACTCGTATGGGAGGCGAGGGTAGCGCTGCAGACACTCCCCACGCTACTCAGTATCGCTGTATGGGGTCTGGCTGGGGATAAGAACGCCGTATCCGATGACGTAGCAGAGTCGATCTGGTTTCGCGTCGAAGGCAATGGTGTCGTGACCGTCGAGTCTGATGATACGGTCAACGAGCAAAACGATATTGCTACCGGGACCACAGTGACAGCTGGCAGCTTCAAGATATACCGCATCGACTGTACGACGATCACCAGCGTGAAGTTTTATATCGATGGGGCCCGGGTTGCTGCTGGAACGACATTTAACATGAGCCAGGTAGCCGGGCTCAAGTTACAACCGTATTTCCATAATGCCAAGGCCTCTGGCGCAGGATTGGGAGTCCTGGAAGTGGACTACTGTCGTGTGTGGCAAAAGCGAAGCTAACCATGTCTCTCGTTGAGAATAGATGCCCACATCCTACAACAACGACGCGACGTATTCCCATGGAAATATGGGATACGTCAAGTAAACCAGGGAATCGTATTCCTGAAGCTCTCTGGCATACCTGTACGCTCTGTGGAGCATCGTTTTATCTTCAGGAGGTCTTTCACAAAATAGGCTATCCCGTTCCACCACCAGAAAAAGAACCATTGATATACTTCGATGCTAGTAATGACTGAACTATGATCTATTGTCTTCTCCATGAGCGTGGGCTTATCCCGGTAGGCTATCGTTTGAGATCACGTCACGTTGGTCCGGCACAGTGGCACGAGCTCTCGCGGCAGACACTCCTTCTGGCCGGAGCATTTTTCAGATGGGGAGGCTGCTCTTTACCAGACGTATCCTTCGCTCGGTGTGATCTTTGCTACCAGAAAGAGGAAAAGGATGCCACTGACACTTTCTCAGATCGTGGTTCCAAATGATGAGCCCGTCAGTCTTGATGAGATGAAACGGCATCTCCGTGTCACAATTGATAATGACGATCTACTCATCTTTGGGATGATTCAGGCAGCACGCGAACATCTCGAAGTTGTCACCAGGCGCCAATTTCTTACAGCCACATGGGTTTATGCTCTCGATGCTTTTCCAGCAAGTAATATCATTGCTCTCCCGCGTCCACCACTTCAGAGTATAAGTCTTGTCGAATATCTGGATAGTAACAATATCAGACAGGTACTGACGTTAGACACCGATTACGGCATAGACACACTCAGTGAACCAGGAAGACTCTATCTCCTTCCGAACAAAACATGGCCGGTCACCTACGAAGTTCCTAGTGCAGTCAAGATTACGTATGTGAGCGGTTGGTCATCTGCAGCACTTGTTCCTTCTGGACTAAAGCAACTTATCTATTTATTAGTAGGACATTTCTACGAACATCGTGAAGCCGCTGTTTCGGGCGAAGGTGTCCAGAGCATTCCCTTTGGGGTCCAGATGCTTCTATGGAATTACCGTCTGGTGGGGATGTTCTAATGCAGGCTGGAAACCTCCGCCATCTCATGCGTATAGAAATTGAAAACGTGGTGAAAGATGTCACAGGGAAACAGCAAACGACACGAGAGATCGTTGGCACAGTCTGGGTCAAGCTCATGCCCATCGATCTGCGAGAGTTTGGCGTTGTCCCAAGCGTCAGCGCCAGACCTTCTCACAAGGTGACGATGCGGTTTCGGGACTATCTGCCGAATATCTTCTTTTTTGTCAGTATCAAAGACGGCAAGGAATACCTGTGTAACAGCCTGGCCACCGCATCAATTAACGTTGGAGAACAAGATAGAGTGCTCGAAATCCTGGTAAATGAGAAAGTCTAGCTATGCCATCGACACCAAGTAAAACTGTTGCAACCTCGCTTCTTGCCTGGCAGGATATTGCCAGTGCAGCCCAGGTCATTTCCTCAGTCGTTAATGTGACAACTGTCTGGGCGATTGCCTTTATGATTCAGCTGGCTCGTGGGACTGGCGCAGCTTTTACCGCAGGATGGCCAACGATTCGCATTGAAGCGAGTGGAAAGGCAAGCGGGAATGATACATGGATACGTCTTCTGACCTTACAACCTGATATTGGGGCAAGTATTGTCAATACCACTCTCAATGGCGCAGTCAGTGCCGGTGCAACGACGGCAGTGATGACCGCCACAACGAATATGGCAATTGGCGATCGACTCTTTCTAGGGCATACAACAGACGTCACCAAGTACGAGATTGTGAGTATCAAGAGTATTTCAGGGAGTACGATTACCTTTGAGGAAGCGTGCACGAATGCTCATGACACTGGGGCCTTGGTGACCGATCAACCCTTCGAGCAGTTTCCAACTCTTGATATGTCGCTGTACAGTCGTGTCCGTATCGTGATAGATAATGCTAACAGTGGCCAAGCGATTAAGGCTCAAGTACTCTACAATACCTTCGATAGTTTCTAGGATGCTGCGCCATGTTCGATCTGGCGAACCCTATCAAGTGGGACCACCATCTTGCGAAAGGATTACAGTTTTTTGGCCTGGCTCTGCCTGGGATGACCGGTGGCGCAAAGCTCTGGAACCTCTGTGATCAACACTATGCTCCAGGACGACATGGCACGCTCAGTGGGATGGGTATTCCCTATGCGAGTGGCGCGTCAGGATGGCAACATACTGCCAACCCCGGGCACTGGGACGAATTACGCTGTAATGGCGGATCAGAAAATGTAGGTATTGCCAATACCCCTTCACTCAAGCTCGTGACAAATTTTTCCGTCGTTTTTAACTTCCTCTATCGTGCACAGCAGAATGGTACGATTGTCAGCATGGGTGATGCTGGGGCAAGCTCGACAGGCTCGAATACGAGCATGATGCGCCTCTTTCAGTCAGATATTATTGTGACACAACTCGGATCAAACATCCTTCAAGCTTCATTAACACTTCGAAGATGGACACATGTTGCTCTCGTATGTAACACATCAGGGTCAATTCTCTACTATGATGGCCAGAAAAAAGCCACCGGTGCAGCACTCAATACCTGGTGGAACTATAGCGGGCCTATTCGTATTGGCAGAGCAGAGGGAACCTATTTCAGCGCTTCTGAAGTGGCCTATCTTGGCTCTCTCGATGGGATGATGCTCTACAATCGTCCCCTGAGTGCCCAGGAAGTGCTTATGCTCTATTGGGAATCACAGCAGACATTTCCAAGTATCGTTCGACGTATCGGTGGGTCAGGAATACAACTGGGACAATTGGCACAGTCAGCCTTTTATGCCAACTGGCGCCGGAGGGCGGCATAGATGCCACGCATCTATAAGCAGAGCGAAGCAACAGCCACTCGACGCCGATTTCCATTGTTTTTAGTGGACAGCGTGGATGGTCTGACCCCCGAGACCGGCGAGGCCGGCGGCCAATCTCAAATCAGCAAAGTGGGAGGCGCCTGGGCGAATACCACAGCGACACTGACTGCGGTGGGTAATGGCCACTACTACGTAGAACTGACGGCTACCGAGCTCGATACCCTGGGCTACTTTGCCATTCGGTATAAGAGTGCCGCGACAGCGGAGTTTAACATGGATGGCCAGGTAGTTGCGTTCGATCTCTTTACTGCGGTTGCACAGACTGGGGACAGCTTCGCGCGTATTGGCGCCTCTGGAGCCTCTCTTACCGCTATTCCGTGGAATGCTGCATGGGATGCTGAAGTCCAGAGCGAGGTAGCAGATGCTCTTGATGTGGCTATTCCAGCAACTCCGACAGCGAATTCGATCAACGAGCGTGTTAAGGCGATCGATGACAAACTCCCCACCGGGACGATCTCTGATGTCACTACAGCTCAGGTGAATGCTGAAGTTCTGGATGTACTCAATGTTGATACGTTTGCCGAACCTGGGCAGGAAACACCACCGGCAACAACAACACTTCAGAAAAAGATTGCCTATCTCTATAAATTTCTCATTAATAAACTTGTACAGTCCTCAACAACGACAGAAGTCTATAATAATGCTGGAACCGTGGTCGATCAGAAAAGTACGCTCAGTGATACCGGGCTCGTGACAACAACTGGTGTATTCACCACTGGACCATAGATGTCCGTTGACAACCTTCCAGAACGTCTCTCCATCCTTGCTATGCGTCGACCGATACGTCGCATCAGGCCGCTACCGTCTTCGAATGCCCTGGTGACGTTTACCGATCGCCATATTGTGGCACATCTCTATGCTGGGAATATCACGGCTGCCCCCAGACGTAATATCGCCATCTTCGGTGTTTTTTCTATCGTCCCACGGTTACAGATAACAACCCTCGAACTCTTCACAAAAGTGAAAACACCAACAATGACCGTTCGCCCTATCGTGCTTTTTGAAGATGGGGTAACCTTTCAGGAAAAGCCCGTGTCACATCTTCCCGCCGTGACACAGGATTATCAAATTGCTCCTGTGCCGGTCTTTCCTATCGTCGATGTTCCGACTGTCCCAGTTTCGACGTATGTCGAAGGCTGGGAAGTAGAAACAATAACGACTCAACTCCAACTGAGTTATACTGAAGGGTGGGAAGTCACTGAAACTGCTGCATTGGTCGAAGGGTTTACGGAAGGATGGGAAGTGACTGACGTCGATCTCCTTGTAAGCTATACCGAACTCTGGGAAGTCTAGAAACCTATGCCATACAGCGATCGCTGGGATACCTACACCAATGGGACAGTCACTGTCGCGCTCGATACCATCACCAAGATTATTGGTACGAGTTCACTGGCCCTTAGCGTGAATCATACACAGGCTCAAGCGAATCTTGTCCCAACATTGACTGGAGGACTTCCACAACCAGCACTCCGAGGTAAAATACGCAATGTTATTCGCGCTCTCAGCCTTGGAGGTGGACGTATATTCGGTCTTGCTGCGGTCCAGAGTGCACGGAATATTACCACAAGTGGAAGCGCCTATCTCGCGTATCTGAATGGGACCCATCTCACCCTGGGCAAAATTACTGCCGGGTTAAGTGGAACCATCACTATTTTGGGTGACGCAACCTTTGATCTCGTGACGAATCTCAACTATGTTCTCGAACTGGAGTGGAATGTTGATAATGCCCAACTTGGCGGAGTCGACTTGACGGCGAAAGTCCGTTCGATTACCGACTTGCAATCGAACCAGAGTGAGTTTACCAACATGCTTTTGACCACCTCCATTCATAAGATTGATAAAACGGCGCCACTCTTGACTACATTAGGACAGGGTCTTATTTTTGTGACACCCGCTTTTCCTTCAACCGTTGATGTGAGGTATGATAGCACGATACTCTTCGCTGTCTAGGGATGCATTATGGCCAACGTAATCTATCCTCTGAATGATAATCTCATTGTAGCCCGAGGTGTCTCCACGATCGACCAGAATGGGAAGACGGTGTATCTTACAGGGACCGCCGTAGTTCAACTCACGCTTCGGGTCAGTGGCGCCGTCGTTCCAGGAGAAACATGGCCTATTGCGCTGACCTATATTACTGGCTCAAACGGTGATTTCCAGGGCAACCTCAAAGATACCCTTACGCTACCTGCCTCTGGAATTGCCGTAGCACAACTCATTGTCGATAATGGTGCAGATCAACGAGGTGAGTTATCTATTGATCTCAATATTCAGACAAGGAAATCCTAATGGACTTAGACATTTCACGATGGTTTGCAACGCTTGGAGTTGGAGGGACTATTGGTGGAATTATTTTCTGGTTCTACCGTCTCGATCGCCTTCGATGTGAGAAAAACCACGAGTTGATGCTGAGCTTGATAGAGCGTACAGCAACGGCAAACGAAAAAGTTGCGCAAAAGCTTGAGCAGTTTTTTGAAAGGTACATAAAGTAGTGTGTGCATGCTGCCCGCCTCCCCCCGCCGCCGCGACTGCCACCGACGAGTCCGGGTCGGCCGGCATGGCCGAAGAATCCCGAGCCTGGTCCACCCATCGTGTTCCTCCTTCTCCAGAGCGCTGGCGCACGCACACCCACCCCCGAGGTCCCCTGAGACTATACCGCATCTTCCGTCGCGGGGCCACGGTCCCCTCCCCGGGCCCCCTCCTGCCCTCTCTATTCATTTCCCTTAGAGATCTATAAATAAATCTAACTTCTGATAAGACGTTTCTGCGAGGTGATACATAATCCCCGGTCCGCTTCGGATAACGCATCTTTTTTACCAGTACAACTTGTTGAAAAAGCATTACTCTCACGAAAGTGCCATATTATGTAAACTTTGCTTTATGTTCCCCCCGTACCAAAGTGTCCTACCACTAGTAACTTTTTCATGCCGATATTATGTAAACTTTGGGGGGGGGGTCTACGCCGTTACTGGGGCTGCACGCTGTGTTGATTTTCCTTGCAAAATTATTTCCTGCCCATACAATCAAAGCGAAGCGCCGGCAAAACGTCCGGGGATGGCGGTTTCCCCCTTGCATCCACCCCGAACGAGGGAAACTGCCGCTGCACGGGAAACGGCCCCCGCCCGGTGAGCGTCGGAGCCCCCGCCCCGGCGTCCGGGGTGCTCACCTCCCACGGCCCTGGTGCTCGGGCCGAGAGGCGGAGACCCCGGCCCGACTGCATGGATGTATAGCATCACTCCCCCGACCCAAAGAACCGGGCTTTCGCCGTGGTGGCCGGCGTGCCGGGCGCGCTCTGCCGCCCGCGTGTGTGTGGGGGTGTCGTGGGATACCCTAAGGCCTGCCGACTCGCCGGGGTGATCCCCAGCTCTTGCTCTAACCGCAGTAACTCCTGGCCTAACTCTTTGACCAGCTTGCCATAGGGGTGGAGATACTGATACCCCGTGGCGGTGGTACACAGCAGCCCGTGCTGTTGTAACACCTGCTGCGCCTCGGTCCACCGCGCCAGGGCCACACAGTAGCGCGTAAAGAGGTGGGTGGCGAGCGGCTCGCGGCCATCGAGGGCCTCGACCGCTGGGGCTAACCGCCGCCAGAGCTGCCGGGCCGCCTCCGAGAGCCACCCCGGCGCCTTCGGACGACTGACCCGGCGCGGGCGGGGGGACAAGGCCCCGGCCTCGCGGACGTCAGGGGTCTTCCCACGCCAGGACCCCCGTAAGTGTAAGACCTGCTTGGACAGCGGACGCCGACCTACTTTGGCCATACCGGTCCTCCTCTCGGATCGTGATCCGTGATCGCTGTACATGGATGAGCCGTGCTCCCAGAAAGCATAGCATAGGATGCCTGCTGCCCCTAGGATGCCTGCTGCCCCTAGAATGCCTGCAGCGGCCCTGCAAGACCCTCAGCGGCCCTGCAAGACCCTGAGATGCCCTGGTGAGCCCCTGGAGTACTCCTGCATCACCATGGGAGGCCCTGGAAAGCCCTTCGAGGACTCCTGCAGCCCCACGAGGCCCCTGCCAAGCCCTAGAGCACCCTGGCAAGCCCCGAGCAGGCATGCCCCACTCTCCCCAAAGCCTCTTTGAAGCATGCCTCGCGGCATAGAGACCACGACCAGGAGACGCCCACTGCTACCC
>Ga0137829_12788708_pt1 | contig 15481 bp, 23 predicted proteins | sample OV2TP2_FD_97737 | JGI IMG/M metagenome (GOLD analysis project Ga0137829, IMG submission 97737) | reverse complement strand
ACTTGAATTTTTTTCCACAGGTTCATGCGCGGGCGTGCTTTTGGTCATATGCCTCTTCACTGATCACTTGTAATTCATAGCAGGGACATATGTCGGTGGATAGAACATTGAATTTTTGAAGCAGGGGCTATTCCACGAATACCATTCAAATATTGATTGAATCTTTTTGCAACAAACTATTTTCGAAAAAACTGTCTGTTTTACAAATTTCATTCAGAAGGTATTTATAGCAAATTTGTGTTGCGAGAGCTATCCAATGAAAATAGGGATAGTTGTATTCCCTGGAAGCAACTGCGATAAAGACGTCCACCATGTTCTCCGCAACGTTCTGCATGCAGATGCCGATCTTTTATGGCACAAGAGGGACAGTTTGCAGGGCTATGATGCTATAGTTCTACCAGGAGGTTTTGCCTATGGCGACAGGTTGAGAGCAGGTGTGATAGCAGCCTTCAGCCCGATTATGAAGGAGGTGAAGAGGCTTGCAAATGAGAGTACGCCTATCTTGGGTGTTTGCAACGGCTTCCAGATACTTGTTGAATCAGGCCTCTTACCAGGTGCTCTGATGAAGAATAATTCGCTAAAATTTGTCTGCAGGTGGACCAACATAACAGTAGAAAGCAACAGGACGCCATTTACGCATGCCCTGAAGCCAAAGCAGCAGATAAGGATACCAGTAGCAAATCAGGAGGGAAGGTACTACGCAGATCCAAAGACCGTAGAAACCTTGGAAAATAATAACCAGATAGTCTTCAAGTATCACCATGATGACCCTAACGGATCGGTAAATAGCATAGCAGGAATAAGCAACGAGCAGGGCAATGTGGTTGGCATGATGCCACACCCCGAAAGGGCAAGCGAAAGCATGCTAAGTCCATTTGGAGGTGATGACGCTGTGCTGATCTTCAAGTCACTTCTTAGTTACCTGGATGAGCAGAGATGAGCCTGACGCAGGAAGAAATTGTTTATCTCAAGAATGAGCTGAAGAGGCAGCCGAACGAAGTTGAGCTGAGTATAGTTGAAGCCGAATGGTCTGAGCACTGCTCATACAAGTCATCGAAACCGTTTCTAAAATTGTTACCCACACAAGGCAAGCGCGTTCTTGTAGGTCCTGGCTACGATGCCGGTGTGCTGGATGTTGACGATGGTTACGTTGTTACAGTGCATATAGAAAGCCACAACCATCCGTCTGCAGTGGAACCGTATGGTGGTGCCGCAACAGGTGTTGGAGGTGTTATAAGAGATATTTTGAGCATGGGCACTAGACCCATAGCTGTCCTAGACGCATTGAGGTTTGGCAAAATAGAGAAGGACAGCCATGCCAGATGGTTATTCAAACATGTGGTTAGAGGCATAGCGGACTATGGGAACTGTCTTGGAATACCGACTGTTGGAGGCGAGGTCGAATTCGACAGCTCTTTTGAAAATTATTGCTTGGTCGACGTTGCAAGTGTGGGTATAGGAAAGAAGGAAGATATCATCACAACGAATGCAGATAAGGCTGATTATGTTGTTTTGGCAGGAGGTTCAACAGGTAGAGATGGCATACACGGCGCATCGTTTGCATCAAAGGCGTTGGAAGAGGAGAACCGTTCTGCCGTGCAGATACCAGATCCGTTTCTGGAGAAACTGCTTATAGAAGCAACCATGGATGCGATAAACGCAAAGTGTGTCAAGGCAGTAAAGGATCTTGGTGGAGGTGGTCTCTCCTGCTGTTTATCGGAAACTGCAGATAAGGTCGGAAAGGGAATCGAGGTAGATATATCGAAAGTGCATGTTAGAGAGCATGGAATGACACCTGCAGAGTTGATGATCTCAGAGTCGCAGGAAAGGATGCTCTACATAGTTGATAAAGTGCATCTCGAACAACTGTTTTCTATTCTTGACAAATACGAAATAAGCTACTCTATCATAGGCAAGGTTCAGGATCATAGCGATCTTGTAGTTAAATACAACAGCAACTTGGTTGCAAACATGCCAGCAAGTCTGGTTGCAAACGCACCGCTTGCAAAGAGAATTGCAAAGAGACCAAGATATATCGATGAACTTGCAACCGTGAAGAAGCCTGCCCTTCCAAGTGATCTGAACGCGATCCTGTTGAAGATGCTTTCAAACCCGACAATAGCCAGCAAGAGATGGGTTTACCAGCAGTATGATCATGAGGTGGGCGTCAGAACAGTAGTAAAGCCAGGTTATGCAGGTGCATCAGTGTTGAGGCTTGATAATGGCAAGTTCCTTGCAATAAAACTGGATGGAAATTCCAAACAGTGCTACTTGGATCCGTATAATGGATCGATGGGGTGCTTTGCGGAAGCATGCAGGAATGTAATCGCTGTTGGTGCCGAACCGATAGGAATGGTGGATCATTTGCAGTTCGGCAGCCCAGAGGATCCAGAAATTTTCTGGACATTTACAGAAGCACTGAAGGGAATCTCTGACTACAGCAAGGCAATGAATATACCATGCGTTGGTGGCAAGGTCAGCTTTTACAATGAGGGCAGTAAGGGTCCCATTAAACCTTCGCCAGTGATTGGTGTATTGGGGCTTATCGATGACCCATTATGGATCAAAACTTCATTGATCAAGGAAAATGATGCCTTGATCATTATAGGTTCTACAAAAGATGAGATGGGCGGATCAGAGTACTACGAGTATATTCATGGTGTAGTTGGTGGAAATGTGCCCAAGGCTGATCTTGCGTATGACAGCAAAATAATGCAAACCATGCTGAACTTGATCAGAAACAAACTTGTGAATTCGGTGCATGATTGCTCGAAGGGAGGGCTTGCGGTGGCAGTAGCGGAGATGTGCATACTTGGTAACGTTGGTGCAACGATCGACATGTCAAAGATACCGAGTGAATGTTCCAGAACAGACGACCTGCTCTTTTCGGAATCGCATTCTAGGTTCATTGTATCAGTTGAAAACGATAAACTCACCAAGGTTACAGGCGTTCTGGAAGGCAGCAAGGTTCCTTATGGTGTAATCGGAAAAGCACAGGGAAGTTCAATCATACTCTCCAAAAATGATAGTGCAGTAAACATAAGCGTTGATAAGGCAGAGGATGCATGGATAAACACGATAGGGGAAGTGGTCGAGCATGGTTAGAGAGAACTGTGGTGTTATTGCTGTCTTTTCGCTCGATGGCAAGAATGTAATTCCCCTAGTCGTTGACTCCTTGAGAGCCCTGCAGCATAGGGGTCAGGAAGCATGGGGAATAGCCATACCCAAAAAATCACCCTACAAGGAGATCGGCCTGGTTTCCGAGGCTGCAAGCAAGTTCAATGTTCTTGAAGAGAAGTATGCATCAAACGCAGCCATTGGGCATGTTAGATATTCCACAGTTGGCAAGAGCAACCTTGAAAATGCCCAGCCTCTAAAGGTGCAAGATCTTTGTGTTGCCCATAACGGAACTATAGCGAATGTTGAAGAGTTGTCAAGCATGGTCGGGGGTTGCACCTTCACACCTCAAACTATGAACGATACGCTTCTAGCTGCAAAGAGAATTGTAAGTTTGCTCAACAACAAGGGCGATATGGGTGAAGCATTGGGTGTGTTAAGGGGTGAAATGATAGGTTCATTCTGCTTTACGTTTGTTACAGATCACGGTTATGTTTTCGCCGCAAGGGATCCAAAGGGCTTCAGACCTATGGTTTTAGGTTATCACAAACAGACAAATTCATACATTGTAGCGTCTGAGTCGTGCGCACTTTCTGCTGTAGGTGCAGAGCTGATCAGAGATGTTGAACCAGGCGAGCTTATCAAGATGAGTGACAATGGTTTGGGGCACGAGATCTTTGCTACAGAAAAACCGCATGCTCACTGCGCATTTGAATACACATACTTTGCACACCCAACCAGTGTAATGGAAGGGGTCAACATATACACTGCAAGGAAGAGAATAGGCAACTATCTAGCGAAGAAGTTCCCATTGTCAGATGCAGATATCGTAATCCCTGTTCCAGATTCTGCTAGACCAGCGGCGTTGGGCTACGCAGAAGAACTCGGCGTGCCTTTTGAAGAGGGGCTTCTCAAGGATAGGTACAGCAGGAAAGGACCTTTTAGAAGTTTCATCGAGCCGTATCACAGCGATAGGGTCGAGATAACCAGATGGATCATACCGATACGGGAGGTTATTGAAAATAAAAACGTCGTTGTTGTTGACGATAGCATAGTTAGGGGCACAAGTTCTGCTACAATAATCAAGACGTTAAGGCAGGCAGGAGCGAAGAAGATAAGCATGGTTATTTCTTATCCGCCAATAACATTCCCCTGCTATGCAGGTATTGACTTCCCATCACAGGAGGAGCTGCTTGCACATAGAGTTACCAATGGTAACGAGCAGGAGAATATTGGTGAATTGGTTGCAAAATCAATTGGTGCTGATTTTGTTGGTTACAATGACACGGACAACCTTGCCCAGGCAATAGGTCTGCCAAGAGAGGAACTATGTTTTACGTGTTCAACTGGTAACTACGCAAACCTTGGGATAAAACCTGTCTTCAAGACAAGAGCTCAGATGAAGGGCGAATAAACTACCTTTGCCTTACAAATGAACTAAAGCGATATTAAAAAACTTATAAGATTATCATCTCTCTGGAATACCGTGAAGGTAGCAGTAATAGCTGGGAGCAAATCAGATCAGCAGTTCATAGATACAGCAGCTGAGACTCTAAAAGAGTTTGGCGTCGATCACGAGACCTTGGTGCTTTCGTCGCATAGAAAACCTACCGAACTTACTAAATATGTCAAGGAGAGTGATGCAGATGTGTTCATAGCCATAGCTGGACTTGCGGCACACCTGCCAGGATTCATAGCAGCGCATACAGCAAAACCCGTGATCGGAGTCCCTGTAGCCTCAAAGTTGATGGGCGTAGATGCACTGCTGAGTATAGTGCAGATGCCACCGGGAATACCCGTTGCAACAGTCGGAGTGGATAATGCCAAGAATGCTGCTGTATTGGCAGTAGAGATTTTAAGCGTTGGCGATGCCAAGTTGAAGGCAAAACTGCAGGAATACAGAAACAAGTTCTAACCAATGTATTATTTACCTATTCGTATCCTAGAGCGTTTACTCAATTTCATAAGCCTGTCTGGGCACTTGTTAGGGAACGCTTTCCAGCAGATGGTCTTTTTGCTACGATATTGTTGGTAGCAGTATTGTTATTTCTCGTATTGTAACTCATTCAGTGGTAACTCTAGCAAATCTATAGTAATGCAAGAAAGATTTTGCTAAAGGACAACAAAATGCAACACTGGGAATTTTAACCGCAGACCATAATATTGCAGGAGAATAAAAAGGAGGTAGTTAGGTCATATCCATCCTACTCAAGAAAGATGCCAAGATAAATCATGTGATCACTACAAGTGTAGAAAGATCAAAAGCATTGAAAGATGAAGCAAGGGCAGTGATGCTCAACATTCTTTCTCACAAACCCATGTCAGCAGAGGATCTAGTAAAGGAGTTGAAGAAGGCTGGTTTTGAAAAGGCTACAACCACTGTTAGACACCACCTAGATATCCTGAAGGACTGCGGGTTGATTGAGATTGTGAGAATACAGGAAGTAAGAGGTGCCATCCTGAAATACTATGCGTCGACTGTAAGGTTTCTTGGATTTGAAAACTCGTTCGATTCAAACAAGTATGCTAGAGCCATAGGTGACACAACAGCAAAACTACTCAAGATTGCAGGTTCGATTGTAGATAAGTATGGCGCATCTATCAGAAGCACAGATGGACTTTCATGTCCATACTGCAATATTCAGCACGGGAAGGAATATGTCGTAATAGAAATCCTGAACAGAGCTATGGCAGAAATGATCCAGAAGAAAGAATTCGTTGATCTAATGAAGGAACTAAACGGGAAGGAAAAAGTCAGAGAAAGTTAGTTATACAATAAATACCTCCATTTCGTCACAGCCATCCTTTACAGCTTCCATAAATATTGTATCTTCAAAGATGAGAAGCCAGTCAGAAAAGCCAGTAAATGGTAACTTGCGTATTATCGTCTTCTTGTCCTTCGAAGCTGTAAGAAGGTAAACCATGCTTGGAGTCTTGCCCTTTAGATTGACGAGTGTTTCATGCAGCGCTATGCCGGGTTTACCGGGTTGGATGTTGATATTAACCATATCACCGTACCTGTTTTCAACCTTGGCTGTAACGTAGCCCTGTCCTATCCTCACATCATCAAGGTTTATCATCAACTTCGCTATGCTGTTCTGCCTAGGTAACTCTGGTGCAAGGCTCTTTGATGTCTGATCAAAGAACTCTTCCATATACGGCAATTTGATCAAATCTTTATTTAATAATTATTCAACGCTTATCAGCAGAACTCCTTTCTTAGCAGGATCCTTTAGCATCCGTACTATATCTTTGGGTACGTTGTTTGACGCTTTATCACACCTTATTGCCAACGTTCTTGGGCACACAAACCTGCTCTTTCTGATCACCATATCGTGCTTGTTTGCAAGAATTAGAGAAGGACTACCATATGCGACAAAGTCACACTTTTTGTCATCTACCATAATTGACATTCTTACGATGGAATTCTCCTCTCTCAAGTGCCGCTTCAAAGCATCTGTCAAGTCGTAGCATGCCTTGCTTGCATTTACACCAATTATGCAGTCTCCCTTTGGTGTAAGGCTCTCTGCCTTTGTAACCTCGATGGTCATCTGGTGTCGTGCAGTTATGTTAGGATGCCCGTAAAAGAAGATTTCTTCCTCCATATTCAAATAAGAAACTTTTAAATGACACTTATAAATCAAAACCTGTGATTTGCTACCCGCGGCAGCAGGTTATGATAGAGCAATAACTATATTCTCTCCCGATGGTAGATTATACCAAGTTGAATATGCCATCGAGACTGTAAGGAGAGGTACACTAGCTGTTGGAATGAAGAGCAATGATGGCGTTGTCCTCGCAGTAGAGGAGAAGGCAAGAAAGCTGCAGAGCCTAAGTGTAACGCAGAAGATCTTTCAGGTAGACGATCATATTGGCGTTGCCGCTGCTGGCTACATACCAGACGCAAGAATGCAAGTGGATCACGCTAGATTTGCGGCCCAGAGCAACAGACTGATCTATGACGAAACAGTTGATGTTGAAGGCATAGCAAAGGGCATAGCCGATCTTGCACAGCAGTTTACGCAGTATGCAGGTGTAAGGCCATATGGCGTCGCATTGATAATCGGAGGTGTAGACAGAAATGGTGGGCAAATATATCTAACAGATCCAAGTGGCACATATATTGGATATGATGCCGTAGCGATAGGTGCTGGAGCCGATCAGGTAACGGAATTTCTAGAGAAATCATACAAGGAAGATATGTCGCTAGAAGAAGCTTGCGTGTTAGCGGCACAGTCGATATACTTGGTAAGTGAAGACAAGGTTGGAACAAGACACATAAAAATGGCTGTAATAGACTACAAAGAAAAGAAGATGCGAATGATCGAAGACGATTACGTGGAAAAATATGCTGCGAAGGCCAAAGAGAAGACAGGCAAGAGCTAAACCGAGTCAAAAGTAAAAACTATCTTGCTATACCTTAATGCAAGATCCTCAATTTCTTTTCTAACTTTCAATATTCGAGTTTTGAAATATTTCGCGTTTCTTGCATCGTATATTTGAGCAATCAATTCAGCTATGTGACGCATCTGCTCCTCCATCATTCATGCCTTAAGACCCTGCTTGTTATATCATGCACAAACTATCAATTGCAAACAAACTTTAAACCTTTATAGCGATGCGAGAAATTGTAGATATGGATTTCTGGGTCGCTATACCCGACTCTTCGCTTGCAGATGAGCAGACCAAGCGGGACAAAAGCATAAAGATTGCACAGATTGCTCGGGCATGCGCGATCTTCAAGGTCAGCAGGATATACATATACCGCGACCGGGAGCGTGATTATAGTTACGATAGAAAGCTGCTTAAACTGATCCTAGAGTTCATGGACACACCGCAGTATCTTAGAAGAATTTTATATCCTAAGGTGGCTGAACTCGAATTTGCTGGTTTGTTACATCCATTGAAGGCTCCGCATCACAAACCATCCATAGATCCTAAAAATATTAAGGTTGGAGACATCAGGCAAGTAGTTGCTACTAAGGTAAAAGGAAGTTACTTTGTAGAGGCCGGTTTGAATGCTCTTGTTCCGTTGGAAGGTTCAGCACCTGAAGGCAAGCGTATTACCGTTAAATTTACTTCTGAGTATCCAACGCTACGATGCACAATAGCATCACAGCAAGATATTCATGAATACTGGGGATACGAGGTGAAGGATGTGCTTAGCATAAGCGAAATGCTGAAGGGGCTGAGCAGTGTAGTCGTAATGACCTCAAAGCTGGGACAGCCTTTAGAAAAATTCGAGCAGGAGCTAAGGCAGCAGGTCAAAGATGCATCGAGTGTATTGACCGTGTTTGGTTCGCCTAATAGGGGTGTGTTTGAAATATTGAAGGATGAGCGAAGGCATCCCAAGGAATTCACCAAATACGTTCTGAACTTTTTCCCAAAACAAGCAGTGGAAACGGTCAGGCTTGAAGAAGCGATCCTAGGCTGTCTATCATTGCTAAACTACATTGTGCACAAATAATTAAAATTATTTTGAACTGTCGTGAGAAATGCATTTAAATGGTAATTAATGCAAAGATGACATATTGAACAAGAGCAACAAGAAGAGTTTTGCCATTATCGCAATTATTGTTGGTGTTATGGGAATAGGCATAGGTGCGTATAGCATTGCTACTGTTGGTAGCAGGCTAGATCAAACTACAACTCCAAGTGAATCTATATCACTAACTAGTACAGAGGGATTGCACCCGTTGGCATTGAACGGTTCTCCTTTGCTGGGTTCACTAGGCGCACCTATAACGATAGTCGAATATGGTGACTATCAGTGCCCCAACTGCCAGAGATTTGCTACACAGGTAAAGCCGCTGATAGTAGAGAATTACATTAACACAGGGAAGGCCAAATTGATCTTCAAGGACTTTACGATCTATGGCAATGATTCGGTAAATGGTGCTATAGCTGCACACTGCGCCAGCGAACAGAACAAGTTCTGGGAAATGCATGATCTTATGTATCAGGGTCAAAAAGCAATAAACTCTGGCTGGTTGAGTGTAGATAGTATTAAGAAATTCGTTTCTGGTATAGGTCTGGATATGCAGCAGTTCAATTCATGCTTTGATGGCAAGAAATATGCTCAGAAGGTAACAGAAAACTTCAATGATGGAAAGTCTGCTGGTGTTAACGGAACACCTACTTTCATAATAATTGATAGCAGAGGACAGATAGTAACTATACAGGGTGCACAACCGTTTAACACATTCAAGCAAGTTCTAGATAAGATGCTGGAGGGTTAGAATGAGCAATGTAGGTGTGATGCAAATGGTATTCACCAAGAGAAGTTACATTGCTCTAGCAGTAGCAGTTTCTGTAGGCTTTTTCATACTTTTCAATACACTTGACGAGTACCTATTCTTTTCACCCATACTGGTATTTCATGTACCTCCAGATGCTGTTGCCAACTTCTCGCTTTCTTTTGCAATAACAACACTTCTTGGTATAGTCATTAGCATGAATGTATACATGCTCAAGAAGCTGCATCTTGGTTTGAAAGGAGCCCCGTCTTGGTTATCAGGTTCGTTCATAGCTACAGCAACTGGTGCATGCGGGTGCACATCTCTAGGATTTGCAGTGATATCCACGTTTGGTGGCGCTGGTATACTTGCATCATCTTTCTTAACGAACTACCAGATCCCGCTAAAGATAGCATCATTGGCAATACTTTCTGCAGCGTATTATTCTGTGCACAAAAATATGATCAAAACTTGCATTAACAGAAAAGATAGCAGCTGATGAAACGCGTTTCATTAAGTTATAAATTTATAATGGGGACGTGTGTGTAACCGTTCGAAATGGGTCATAGAAAGCATAGCGCACCTAGAAGAGGTAGTCTCGCATATTTACCAAGAGCTAGAGCAAAGAGCTTCGAGTCCAGAATAAGAACATGGCCAAGTGTGAACGGTGAGAAACCGGTCTTGCTCGGTTTTGCTGGTTTCAAAGCAGCAAACATTCATGCTATAACGATTGATGACAGGGAAAAGACACCAAATTTTGGCAAACCTCTCCTGAGTTCTGCAACCGTTGTTTCTACTCCTCCTGTCAAGATGATCGGTTTCCGTGGTTATGCAAAAACCCCTTATGGACTTAGAACTGTTTTCGATGTTTTTGCTCCTGAACTGCCAAAGGAGATGGCAAGAAAGGCAAGGATAAAGTCTGTTCCTCTAGAGTCTGCAGTAAGTAAGGCACAGCAGAAACTTGCAGAAGTATCTGTTTTGATGGCAGTTGCGGCTGTAATACCAAGGGATGCTGGACTGTCGCAAAAGAAGCCTTTTGTTTTTGAAGTTGGCGTTGGGGGTGGAGATATTAAGGCTCAGTTCGAGTACCTCAGGAATTGGTTGGGTAAAGAAGTGAGGATCAAAGATGTCTTCCAAGTTGGATCTTACATCGATGTTAGTGCTATAACGAAAGGCAAGGGTGTAGAAGGCCCTATTACGAGATGGGGTGTAAAGAAAAAGCAGCACAAATCAAGGAAGAGTGTTAGAGCTGTTGGTACACTTGGGCCTATCAGCCCAGCAGTTGTCATGTACACAGTTCCAAGGGCAGGACAGCGGGGACTCCATCAAAGACTAGAATATAACAAAAGAATACTGGTGATCGGAAATGCTACGGAAAAAGAGCAGAATATTACGCCGTCTGGAGGCTTCTTGCATTATGGTGTTCTCAATGGAGATTACATCGTTGTTAGAGGTTCTGTGCCTGGTACAGTAAGACGTTTGATCAAGTTACGTTACCCAATGAGAGCAAAGACGGAAAAGATCGTTGAGCCAAAGATAATCGAGGTAGTTGCACATTGAGAGCATCTGTTTATTCATTAGATGGAAAGAAGGTTGATGATGTAGAACTACCAAGAGTGTTTTCTACGCCTTTCAGACCGGACGTCATTCACAAAGCATACGTCAATTTACAATCACGCTTGTTCCAACCGCAGGGAAGGGATCCACTTGCAGGTGAAAAGACAAGCGCAATGTCAAGGAATACTGGTCTTGGAATTGCTAGAATGGCTAGAGTGAAGGGTTCTGGATTTCCTAGGTCTGGACAGGCAGCTGGCGTTGGTGGTGTTGTCAAGGGAAGACTTGCGCATCATCCAACATCGGAAAAGGTGATAGTGAAAAGACTTAACAAGAAGGAGAAGAAACTGGCGCTCTGCAGTGCGATAGCGGCTACTGCATCGAAAGAACTGGTTGCTGCAAGAGGACATCGAATTGAAAAGGTGAACCTTCCTCTGATAGTTAGTGAAGATATAGATAAAATCTCCAAGGCAAAGGAGCTGCAGAATGTGCTTGGTGTGTTAAATTTATCTGATGATCTTGAGCGTGTAAAGAATGGCTGGAAGAAGAGGAGTGGAAGATCCAGGATGAGAGGAAGGGTTGGACGTGCAGGCAGAAGTGTTTTGCTTGTTGTCGGTAAGGACGAAGGAGTTGGCAAGGCAGCCGGTTCTATTCTAGGTGTTGATGTCACTTCAGTAAAGAACCTCAGTGTCTTGCATCTGGCACCAGGTTCGCATCCCGTTAGACTTACACTCTGGTCGAAGAGTGCCATCGAACAATTGCAATCCTTGTCAAATCATACGATTGAGCTAATGGAGTTGGTAGGCAAGTGAATGCTGAACAGGCAAGCAAGTTGATTTTGCATCCGTATATAACTGAAAAGACATTTGCATTGATAGAGAAGGAAAACAAAATTGTGTTCATAGTGCATGATACAGCTGATAAAGAGAGTATAAGAGAGGCGCTAAAGGTGCTTTATGACGTAGAAGCTGGTGCAGTTAATACTGCAAGGACGATTTACGGCAAGAAGGCATTTGTGAGGGTAAAGGCAGATGGCGGCGCAAGAGATCTGGCAACAAAGTTAGGGCTAGTGTAAGATGAATACGTTAGATTTAATAAAAGCTAAAATCGTGTGGTGTCCATATGGTTAGAGAATTCAAGTATAGAGGGTATTCACTCGAACAGCTGCAAGCATTGTCGTTGGAGAACTTGCTAGCTCTGCTGCCCTCAAGGCAGAGAAGGTCTCTTACTCGAGGTATAAGCGATGAAAAAAGGAAGCTCCTTGAAGAGATCAAGGCTGCCAAGAATGCAAAAACGCCGATCAAGACACATCTGCGCGATATGGTCATCCTGCCATCCATGGTCGGACTTACCATTCACATTCATAATGGCAAGGAGTTTACGCCCGTTGAAATTAAATCCGAAATGATTGGTCATTTTTTGGGCGAATATGCCATGACCAATAAGCGTGTTGTGCACGGCGCTCCTGGCGTTGGATCATCACGTTCAAGCCTCTATGTCCCTCTGAAGTGATTTTTTTATGCCTCAATTCTCCTACTCCTTTCAAAATTTTGAAAAAACCAAACATGTTAGAGCCAGCTCAAGAGAGATTGATATTTCTCACAAACATGCTAGAGAGATCTGTGTTGCTATCAAAGGTATGCATCTCAACAAGGCAAAGGAATATCTTGAGAACGTTGTTGCGCTCAAGCAACCGGTTCCTTACAGAAGGTACAAGAACGAAGTTGCACATCGGTCAGAGCTGCAGGGATTCCCTGCGGGTAGATATCCAGTAAAAGGCGCTAGAGAGTTTTTGCGGTTGCTAGATAATCTGGAAGCAAATGCAGAGTACAAGGGAATGGATCTGGATAGACTTGCGCTAATACATGCATCAGCTTATCCAGGCGTAAAAATAAGAAGGTTCACGCCAAGGGCCTACGGCCGGAACAGTCCGAAGTACAACACACTTGTGCATGTTGAAGTTGTAGGGATGGAGAAGTAATTTGTCAACAGGCTCACATTCTGCAATAAAAACTGTCATGAAGAATTTTTACAGAAATATGGAGCTAGACGAGTTTCTGAGTAAGCAACTGGCAGATGCTGGTTATGGCGGTGTCGATGTGCAAAAAACGCCAGTTGGAACAAGAATAACACTTTACGTTACGCGGCCGGGTTTGGTTATAGGAAGAAAGGGAATGGGCATAAAGGATCTTACTGACAAATTAGAAAAACAATTCGGTTTGAGCAACCCACAAATTTCTGTACTGGAAGTCGAGATTCCAGAACTCAATCCGAGAATAATAGCTAACAGGGTTTCTCAGATGATAACAAGGGGCACTGCTTTTAGGCGGGCTTCGTTATGGGCACTCAACACAATAATGAATGCTGGTGCGCTTGGTGCGGAGATCGTAATTTCTGGTAAGTTAAGGAGTGAGAGATCACACTTTGAAAAATATACAATTGGTATAGTGCCAAAGAGCGGTGAAACTGCTAACAGAATTGTCAAGGAAGCAGTTGCACATGTATTGCTCAAGATGGGTCTTTACGGCATAAGGATCAAGATAGCATACAAGGATGCCATACCACCAGATTTTGAGATAGTTAATACTTTAGAAAAAGAACAACAGGAGGGTGAAACAGTTGGCGAGGATGAAACTTAAAGATCTGAGAAACATGGGTGATGATGAACTGACTGGTAAACTTTCTGAGTTAAAAGCAGACCTCTCCAAGTTGAAGATTGAAGTCGCAAAGGGCACCCTTAGAAAGCAGAGCGGTAAGATACGCTATCATAGACGCGATATTGCTCGTGTGTTAACTATATTGAGGGAGAGGGGTAAGAAGCTGTGAAGATCACACAGCAAAATGTTCTTGCACATGAACTCATCGGACTATCGGCTGAAATAGTGGATAGCAAGGATCCATTGCTGAAGAATCTACGGGGCAAAATAGTTTACGAAACCAAAAATGTTCTTGTGATTAATGCAAATCAGAATATCAAAAAGGTTCCAAAAAATATAGTTATACTTTCATTGAAGTTACCAGACGGGAATGATTGCATGATCAATGGGAGCGATCTTGTCGGGAAGCCAGAGGACAGAATACAGAGGCTGAGATGATATGGCCAGAAATATAGGAATAACCGTTTCATCGCCAAAGAAAGAATGCATGGACAAACGCTGTCCATTCCATGGTACGCTTGGTGTTAGGGGCAGACTTTTTTCTGGGCGAATCGTTAGCAGCAAAGCCAAGAACATGATAGTCGTAGAACATGAGTATACGCATTTAATTAAAAAGTACAAACGATATGAGAGAAGCAAGAGCAGAATGCATGCATATCTTCCTCCGTGCATCGATGTAAAGGAAGGAGACCAGGTAAGAATCGCAGAGTGCAGACCGTTAAGCAAGACAGTATCATTTGTTGTGATAGAGGTGAGCAGTAAGGATGGGAGCAAAGACTAGAGCCGTATCAGCTAAAGGCGTAGAGGAGTTCAAGCCTTACATAACAAGGGCCATACCAGTGTATACGAAGCTTATGTGCGCTGATAACACTGGTGCAAAGATAATTCAGGTTATACAGGTTACGAAATACAAGGGCAGACTTTCAAGGCTGCCAGCAGCTTCCGTTGGCGATCTTGTCACTGTTGTTGTGAAGAAGGGTCCTGCAGAGCTGAAGAAGCAGATATTTGGCGCTGTTATAGTCCGCCAGAAGTATCCGATCATGAGGCTAAATGGATTAAGGGTAACATTCGAGGACAACGCAGCTGTACTGGTAACGCCAGAGGGCGAGATAAAGGGTACGGACATAAAGGGTCCTGTCGCTGTGGAGGCAGCCGAAAGGTGGCCAAGAATTGCGAACTTGGCTTCAATGATAATATAGGTGATTGCAATGGTGAAACCATCGAAAACTAGGTTAAAGCAGATCTACGCCGCACCTGCACACAGGAGATCCAGAAATGTTGGTGCGAATCTATCTCCAGATCTAAGAGCACAGTATGGCATAAGAAGCATAAGGGTCAAGGAAGGCGATAGCGTGAAAGTGATGAGAGGTGAGTATAAGGGCATAGAAGGCAAGGTTAACAAGGTGCATGCAACAGAGGGAAGTTTAGCAATAGAAGGCATACAGAGAGAAAAGGTTCGTGGCGGCAACGTTCCTGTTTTGGTTCATGCATCAAAGGTTATGGTTGTTAGTTTGAATCTTGGTGATAAATGGAGACAGGCTATGTTAGAAAGGAAGAGAAAGGGTGAATAGAATGGGGAAGATGGGAGGATCTACTAAACTGAAACGCCAGATGGCTCCCGCGTTCTGGCAGATAGGCAGAAAGGAAAAGAGATTTGCGTTAACAGTAAGCCCTGGCACGCACCCGATTTCAAAGTCATATCCACTTGCAATACTTCTTAGAGATATTCTGAAGATTGTAAATACGATGCGCGAGGCTAAACAAGTTATAACTTCCGGCGAAATCAAGGTCGATGGCATAAGGCGAGATACTCACTTTCCAGTTGGATTGATGGATGTTATAGAAATATCTTCGCTGGACAAGGTCTATAGAATGGTTCCCAAAGATGGTTTGATCGTAACTCCTGTCGAAATACCT
>Ga0137829_12573696_pt1 | contig 15517 bp, 11 predicted proteins | sample OV2TP2_FD_97737 | JGI IMG/M metagenome (GOLD analysis project Ga0137829, IMG submission 97737) | reverse complement strand
CACCTGTTATCATAAATATACTGCAGTTCATTCAGGCGGGCAAGATTTTCAAACAGGAAATTCACCTGTCCGTCTGTTGCCAGGCGGCCATACTCACCCTGCAGAAAAACATCGAGCATCACACCCCTGTATTTAAATACACTCCTGAAACCACCAACATACGGTGACTCCAGGGTAGGTCCAAGAACTACCCTGTCTTTTGCAAGCACCTGGTAAGTAAGATTGCCCAGGCTGTCGTACCACATCGGCCGGCCGGTTGCAGGGTTTACGCCGGCATAGCGCTGCGTAAACAGAACACCTACAGGTTCACCTACCCTGATGCTGACATCGGATGGCAACACTTTATAACCGCCATAAAGCTCTGTTATTTCCTGGTCGTTGTATGCGAAAGTGAGACTCACATTCCAGTTAAAATCGCCGGTCCTTTTTGCTTTGATAACATCGGAGCTGAGTGTTAATTCAATACCCCGGTTACGCATTTTGCCGATATTGGTGCTGATGGAGGTAAAACCGGTAGTTTGCTGAAGTGGCTGATTCAGCAGGATGTCTTCAGTTTTTTTATTGTAAAGTTCCAGGCTTCCGTTAATACGATGCCTGAAAAATCCGAAATCAACCCCGATGTTTACCGTACTTGTTTGTTCCCATTTCAGGTTTGGATTTTCTAATTGTGTGTAAGCAATTCCGGCTGCATTATTATAAACACCGCCGCCGCCATACAGTCCTAACCCGTCGAAATTTCCAATCTGGTCATTCCCTGTTTGGCCATAGCTGAATCGCAGGCGCAATGACGAAACCACTTTCGAATTGACAAGGAAACTTTCCCGATCCATATTCCAGGCCGTCTTCACACCGGCAAACGTACCGTAGCGAAAACCTTTTCCGAATCTTGAAGAACCATCGTAACGTACTACAACACCTACCAGGTATTTTTCCATGAAGGCATAATTAATATTGGTAAATGCGGCATTTCTTCTGAAGCCGGTAAAAGTTTCGCCAACAGCCAGCGGGTTGGCAGCATTGCTCAGCGAAGTAAACTGGTAGGTAGGAAATCCATCACCCGATTCGGTGGTTTGAATCAGGTTTTCTTTTCTGAACTCATAACCTATAAAGCCATCTACTTTGTGATTTTGACCAATGATGCGGTTAAAATTCAAGGTGGCAAAAGTATTCAGGTTGGTATTGTAATCTGTTTCCAGCTGCACGAGGCCTTTACGGTTAAAAGCATCTGCCGTGCGGGCATCAGATACCCGCTTGCCATGCAGCAGGCGGTAGTCCATCCCGGCAAATCCTTTCACACTCAGCCACTCAAAAATTTTATACTCGATATTGAAATTACCCACCATCTGGTTGGTACGCTGAAAACCGCTATTGTAGTCATTTACCTGGATGACATTCTGGTTGAGCACCCCCACAATATTGGCCGGCACATTACCCGGAGTACCGTAGTAAGAACCATCATCCTTATAAATAGGATTAGTGGGGATAATAGCCGGTGATGAAAATGCCGGGCTGCCAAGGAAGGAGCCGCTGACTGCAAAGGGCACTCTTTGTTCAAACGTGCTGAGGTTGGTGCTTAATGCAAACGATAACCTCTCAGTGGCTTTATTGGTAATATCTACTTTCAGCCCGTAGCGTTTAAAATCAGCCTTGGTCACAATGGTACTCTGATCGGTAAAGTTTGCTGAAATGCGGAAAGTATTCCGGTCATTGCCGCCACTGGCCGAAATTTCATAATTGGTAATGTTGCCATTGTTGATGGCTGTCTGTTGCCAGTCGTAAGTAGGAATGGTGGCAATGGCAGAGTCGGCCTGGGCCAGTGTGTAAGTGGCTGCTCCGGCAAATCGGAGTTCATTCAGCACGGTTCTTTTTACTGCCAGATCGGTGGGGGGTAAATTCAGCACCGAAGCATAGGCTTCTGAGCGTAGCTGAAAATACTCCGGTCCGTTTGTAACATCAAGATACTTGATGGGCATCACGACTCCCGTATAAACATTTGCAGTAAATTTTGTTTTACCTGCTTTCCCTTTTTTGGTTGTAATCAGCACTACCCCATTTGCTGCAGTGCTTCCGTAAATGGCAGCCGTTGCAGCATCTTTAATGATATCTATTGATTCAATATCATCAGGATTCAGAAAAGCCAGCGGGTTTGACTGGGAGAAGTTGGCCGTACCTTGCGTGTTTAATTGCACGCCATCCACCACGTAAAGCGGATCAACACCAGTGTTAATAGAACTTCCTCCGCGGATACGTACATTAATATTTCCCCCCGGTATTCCATTATTCGCCTGCACCAGTACCCCGGCAGCTTTACCCTGCAGCGCTTTATCAACCGAAAGGTTGGGAAGATTTTCCAGCTGGCTGGCTTTTACACTTGAAATGGCGCCGGCTTCATCTCTTTTTTTACGGGCAGTGGTAAAGCCAACAACCACTACTTCGTTCAGTGGATTGCTTGTGGCTTTTAATGTAACCTCAATGATAAGTGAGGTGCCCAGCGTAATAGTTTGTGTTTCGTAATTGACACTGGAAACGGTAATCGCTTTTGCATCGGCAGGAACTTTCAGAATAAAGCTGCCATCTGCTTTTGTGGCGGTTCCCGTTTTAGTACCCTGAACTATGACTGAGGCATTAGCGACCGGGCTACCGCTTTCGTCGGTCACTTTTCCGGTGAGGGTCTTTTCCTGGGCCAATATTCCGGAAAGCAGGAATAGCTGGCCTGAGACCAGTAGTAATAATTTTCTCATGTTGCAGTTTTTATTAAATAAATGAAATCCTTAACCTTGGAAGGCAATGTTAAATATACAATCGCTGCATATCGAAACCAAGTTTGCCTGGTATGAAAAAATATGACAGTGATGGAACAATTCTAAATTATTGATCTGTAACAAGAGCGTTAAATGATACTTTGGTAACAGGTATCAAATGTTCTCGTACACTATGGCTGCACCCTGCCCCACTCCCACGCACATAGCGGCAAGTCCATACTTTACATTTCTTCGCTTCATCTCATATAATAATGTAGTGGTAATCCGGGCGCCGCTACAGCCCAGCGGATGTCCAAGCGCAATAGCGCCGCCATTTACATTTACTTGATTCGGGTCAAGGCCAATTTCCTTTATGCAGGCAATACTTTGTGATGCGAAAGCCTCATTCAATTCAATCAGTCCTAAGTCTTTTGTTTTCAAACCGGCCCGTTGCAGTACTTTCTTTGTGGCGGGCACGGGTCCAATTCCCATTATGGCTGGTTCAACACCTGCAGAAGACATTGCCACCACACGGGCCATTGGATTAAGCGAATATTTTTTCACGGCATCTTCACTTGCAAGAAGAAGCATTGCTGCGCCATCATTTATACCCGAAGAGTTACCGGCAGTTACAGTTCCGTCTTTAACGAATGCAGGTTTCAGCGCTGCCAGCTTTTCCAATGAAGTTTTTCGGGGATGTTCATCCACTGTCACCCAGGTAATCAATCCGCTGTTATCAATTTCAACAGCCGCTATTTCATTGTTGAATTTTCCTGCATCTTTTGCTGCAAAATATTTTTCCTGCGATTGCAGGGCGAATAGATCCTGCTCTTCTCTCGAAATCATCCATTGCTTTGCCACATTCTCCGCTGTTTCGCCCATGGCGAATGGAAAATACATGGCAGCCAGTTTCTCATTGATAAACCGCCAGCCCATGGTTGTATCAAACACTTCGGCTTTGCGGCTCCAGGGTTCATTACTTTTGTTCATCACAAAGGGCGCACGGGTCATACTTTCCACACCACCGGCAAAATAAATTTCTCCATCGCCGCATTTAATAGCCCTTGCTGCATCCATTATGCTTTGCAAACCTGAGGCGCAAAGCCGGTTCACCGTCATACCGCCCACACTCACCGGCAGACCGGCAAGCAATGCTGCCATGCGGGCCACATTGCGGTTATCTTCGCCACTCTGGTTGGCCGCCCCGGCAATCACATCTTCCACATCATTCATATCAATGTTGCTGTTTCTCTCCATCAGTGCATGAATGACAATGGCCAGCAAATCATCCGGTCTGATAGTTGATAATGCCCCGCCGTATTTACCTATCGGTGTGCGGATGGCGTCAATAATAAATACATCTTTCATTATAGCCTCCGGGATTTTCCACCAGGGAAATTTTATTGCACGCAATATAATTATTCCCCCTAAACAGGGTCTTGGGGTATCTTTGCACGATGCTGAAAACAGAACAAAAAAATATCCGTCATTTAACCCTCCCGGAACTGGAAAAGTATTTTGAAACCCGGGGTGAAAAAAAATTCCGTGCTGCACAGGTGTATGAATGGCTCTGGCAAAAACAGGTACAAAGCTTTGATGCCATGACCAACCTGGGCAAAGAACTCCGTAATAAGTTGAAAGAAGATTTCTCGCTGCCGGCGCTTACTGTTGATGCCACACAATACTCCTCTGATGGCACCATCAAAAGCCGCTTTAAAACCCACGAAGGTTACCGGGTGGAAGGGGTACTGATACCAACTGAAAAAAGAGCCACAGCCTGTGTGTCATCACAAATCGGCTGTTCGCTCAGCTGTACGTTTTGCGCCACGGGTTATATGGAAAAAAAACGCAACCTCAGCTTTGATGAAATTTATGATGAAGTGGTGCTCATCAACCGGCAGTGTGAAAAGGTTTACGGCCATAAAATCACCAACATTGTTTTCATGGGCATGGGCGAGCCGCTGCTGAATTATAAAAATGTGCTGAAAGCCATTGAACGAATCACATCCCCCGACGGACTGGGCATGAGCCCGAAAAGAATCACCGTGTCAACAGCCGGCGTAGCCAAAATGATAAAACAACTGGGTGATGATAAGGTGAAGTTCAAGCTGGCCCTGTCACTGCACGCCGCCAACGATAAAAAGCGGCATGAGATAATGCCTATCAACGATACCAACAACATAAAATCGCTGGTGGAAGCGCTGAATTATTTTTACAAACAAACCCGTAACGAGATTACTTTCGAATACATCCTCTTTAAAAACTTTAACGACTCGCTCAAAGATGCGGATGAACTGATAAAACTCTATCGCCAGGTTCCGGTTGATTTAATCAATATCATTGAATACAACCCGATTGACTTTGCCGATTTCCAAAAGCCGGACGAAAAAACGGTGACAGCTTTTATGCATTATTTGGAAAAACATAAAGTAAATGCAAGACTCCGGCGCAGCCGGGGTAAAGATATTGATGCCGCCTGCGGGCAACTGGCCAATAAAGACAGCCACTAATCCAATTATTTTACCATCTACGAATAATTTCTTAGATTTGATTAAACCCAACCGAAGGGCGGCAGTCTGTTTATCGTCAAAAAAATAAACTTTATGAAAAAGATTCTTGCTACCATCCTTGCGTTTGCCACACTTGCAATAGTGCAGGCCCAGGAAAAAAAATTGCCGGGTGAAGGAAAGCATCCCGGTTTACAAAGGCATCTTCAGCAAAAACATTTACTGGCTGAAAAGCTGAAACTTTCCGATGACCAGAAACAAAAGGCCAAAACCCTGAATGAAGATTTCAGAAAAAAAATGACGGACCTCCGGAAAAAAGATGACATCACCGTGAAAGAGTGGAGGAAACAAATGGACGACCTGCGCAAAAAACACTATGAGGAAATGCAAAGCCTGCTGACCAAAGAACAAAAAGACAGGATAGTAAAGATGAAAGAAGAAAGAAAGAAGATGGCAGAAATAGATGCGAATGCCCGTATGGAAAAAATGAAGCTTCGGCTGCAATTAAGCAATGAACAGGCGGAAAAACTGAAAAAGCAACGAAGCGAAATGCAGGAAAAAATAAAAGCACTGCATGAAAACAAAACACTGAATATGCAGCAAAAACGGGAAGAAATGAAAAAACTGATGGAAAATCAAAAGCTGAAAATGAAGTCTATCCTCAACGAAGAGCAACTGAAAAAAATGCAGGAGTTAAAAAAGCACGGACCCCGCAAACCCGGCAAACTCTCGTGAAATCACTTACAATTATTTAGTATGACCACTGGTAGTGCCGGTGGTCTTTTTAATTACTTACTTTTGCTGTTCCTGTTGCAAAACAGCAATTAACAAGCATGAAAAAGAAATCCCCGTTTGAAAAATTCATAAAAAAGAAAAGCAACGCTGCTGTCAAAGAACAATTCCGCCAGGAAAAAAAGAAATGGAAAAAAGAACGGGAAGAATTTTTTAATAAGAAAAGAAGTCAGAAATCAGAAGTCAGAAATCAGCATACTAGTACAGGACGCGGCAGCACTATACAGCCTTCACACTTCAGACCAAAGACCTCAAATCAGATGCCCCTGAATAAATTCATTGCCCATTGTGGCGTATGTGCAAGGCGTGATGCGGCTGAACTGGTGAAAACAGGTGTTGTAAAAGTAAATGGGCAGGTGATTACCGGGCCGGGACATAAAGTATCAGCCAGGGATGAAATAAAAGTGAATGGTAAAAAAATATTTCTTGAAAAAAATCTGGTTTACATATTGCTGAATAAACCAAAAGATTTTATTACAACCACCGACGACCCGCAAGGCAGAAAAACGGTGCTTGACCTGGTACACCGCGCCACCAGCGAAAGAGTGTACCCGGCAGGAAGGCTGGACAGAAATACATCCGGTGTTCTCTTACTGACTAATGACGGAGAGCTTTCCCAAAAACTTACCCATCCCAGTAATGAAATAAAAAAGATTTATGCTGTGACGCTGAACAGGCCGCTGGATAAAATTGATTTTGACCAGGTACTGAAAGGCGTGGTGCTGGATGACGGCCCGGCTACCGTAGATGCATTGGCTTATACCGATGCTAAAGACAAGAAACAATTAGGTGTGGAAATACATAGCGGCCGCAACCGCATTGTCCGGCGCATTTTTGAACACCTCGGTTATGAAGTAAAACAGCTCGACCGGGTAATGTTTGCCGGCCTCACCAAGAAAAATGTGGAGCGGGGCAAGTGGCGTTTTTTAACCGAAAAAGAAGTGAGAACACTCAAATATTTCAGCCCACCCAAATCCTCCCAAAAGGAGGGCTTTACGAAGCCTGAGTCCAAAACAAGTCTTTGATTTTTTTGTGATGAAGTTTGCCGATAGCATTATTATAAAAGAAACCAGCGACTGGATTGCACTGAACAAACCATCCGGGCTGCTTTCCATTCCTGACCGCGAAGGCAAAGAGATTTCGCTTAAAAAATTATTACAGGAAAAATATGGAGCCATATTCACCGTGCACCGGCTGGATAAAGAAACCAGCGGGCTGATTCTTTTTGCAAAAAATGAAGCAGCACATAAACATCTTTCTGCACAATTCGAAGAAAGGCACACAGAAAAAATTTATTGCGGCTTGCTGACAGGTACCCCTGCAAGCAAAAGCGGAACAATTGACATACCTATTGCCGAACACCCGGTGAAAAAAGGAACAATGGTGGTTCACCGCAAAGGGAAAGCCTCGCATACTGAATATGAAGTGCTGGAAGATTTTAAAATTTTTTCATGGGTGCGATTCAGGATTCATACCGGCCGCACTCACCAGGTTCGTGTGCATGCAAAGCATATCGGCCACCCGCTTGTGTGTGATGAAATTTATGGCGATGGAAAAACGCTGATGCTTTCATCCATCAAACATAAATTCAAACTTTCAAAAAATGAACCGGAAGAGCGGCCGCTGCTCAGCCGCCTGGCCCTTCATGCTTTGAGCTTGAAATTTTCAGATGTAAATGGCGATACAATAATGCTGGAGGCGCCATTGCCAAAAGATTTAAAAGCCGTGCTTTACCAGCTGGAAAAGCAAAAGCATTGAATTTACAGTTCTCCTCTCGACACTGCATAAAGTTCATACCAATCCTGCCGGCCGAGATCAATAGTGAAAGCGGCTGCAATATTCCTGATTCGCTGCTCTTCGATGGTACCAATCAGCGGCAGTGCACCCAGCTTTACCAGCCAGGCAATAGCAATGGATTCAAAATGTACATCATACTTTGCTGCAAATTCTTCCAGCTTGCCCCGCAGGCGCAACGGAATTTTTTCATGGCTGTTGGCAATTTTTCCCTGGGCCAGCGGCGCCATGGCCAGCGGCCGCATGTATTTCTGCTTGATATAATCCACCTGCCCGTTGTCGAAAGCCGAAGTGTTCAGCAGGTTCAGCTCAATATGATTGGTCACAACCGGTATGTGCAGGTATGAGCTCAACAGCTGGTGCTGGAAAACGGAAAAATTCACCACACCAACATATTTTATTTTACCGGAATCTTTCAGTCGTTCAAGGGCCAGGGCAGTTTCTTCAAGATTGGAAAGCGGGTCAAGCTGGTTGAGCAGGAACACATCAATATAATCGGTCCTGAGCCGCCGCAATGAATTTTCAATGCTTTTAATAATGTGTTCCTTTGATGTATCATAATATTTTACCCGCACACCAGGCAACGACGGGTGGGGAACGACGATTCCGCATTTTGTAAAAAGTACAACATCTTCCCGCCTGACCGTTTTTTTCTTTTTAAAAACATGGCCAAACATTTCTTCGCAGCCATAACCGCCGTACGTATCGCCATGATCAAAGGTATTAATGCCCAGTTCAAGACAAAGGTTGATGATGCCTTCCATCTTTGCTTCATTCACATCCTTTTCATTCCACCGGTAAAAACCATACACGGCAGGTGATACTTTGGGGCCTGCATCGCTGAGATAAATTTTTTCCATAGTTAAAAAAAATTAAGATTAGAATCCTTTTCCGGAAATTAAAACAAAATTCATTAGTAAAAATTTCCGGCAGGCTGTTTATTTAATTTCCGGTGCGGCAAACAAAATACCGCCAAATAAAAGCCAGGCCCAGAGCAAAGTCCAGATAATATTAAAAAGCTGGGCGCCGATAAAAGCAAGCGCCGGCCGGCCTCCTTCCATTTTAAATAACTCAGAAAATCTTGCCTCAAGCCCGATAGAAACAAAAGCAAGAGCAAACCAGGCAGTGCGCAGGCTGTTCAGAAATCCTTCGACCTGCTTAACGGTACCGGCCGGGATTAAAAAAGAAAAAACAAGAGAAGCTGCAATAAAACCAATCACAAACTTTGGAAATCTTTCCCAGATAAGTTTTACTGAAGGCTTTTCCTGTCTGTTGTTTTCTTCATTTTTTCTGAAAGCCCACCAGGCAGCAATTAAAAATGCAGCCACGCCAATCAGTACATTTTGCGAAAATTTGACGATGGTTGCTGATTTGACAGCTGCGGCGCCCAACAGTTCTCCGGACGCTACCACCGCGGCCGTGGTATCCAGCGTGCCGCCCAGCCAGGCGCCACCGACTAATTCAGAAATCCCAAACTTTCTTGCAAGCCAGGGCAAAAAAATAAGCATGGGAACTGCCACCAGCAAAACAAGAGTAGTGACATAAGACAATTTTCTTTTATCGCCTTTGATGGCGCCGCTGGCTACAATGGCTGCCGATACCCCGCAGATGGAAACTGCCGAAGCGAGTATTACAGCAAATTCATCATCTACTTTCAGACGGCGGCACAACCACAAGGCAAAAAACCAAACAGCCAGCACCACAATCACCGACTGCAATATGCCCGGCAACCCGGCTTTCACTATATCGTTAAACAAAATACTTGTTCCAAGTATGATTAATCCCGTTTTGATAAAAAATTCAGAACGGGCTGCTTCCTTCAGCCATACGGGTAAATGAAAAAGGTTGCTGAGCAGCAACCCGGCGAGTAAACCAAATACTACGTATTCTATACCATAATGGCTCATTGTTTTATTGCCGCCAATCAGCAATGAAAAAACGGCGAGAAAAAAAATTACACTAAAGCCTGCCATATATTTTTTAATTCCTGCCCGGCCGGCAACCATTGTCACGGATGTCAGCAGCAGAAATACCAGCCCGATGCCGGCAATCAGCAAAAGGTTTTTTGCTGCCAGTACTATGGAAAGTAAATCATTGAAATCTGCCCATTGATAAACCGGTGCAGTAAATCGGAAATCTTTAATCAGGAAAGTAACGGAAATGGTGAAAGCAATCAGTACTCCGCCAATGCAAATAGCCCATGCATCTTCTGAAAAGGAGGAAAGAAATGAAGGTTTTTCCTTTGCTGGCTGTTGGGATTCATCTCTGCCGGTATGGATAGAAGGCGCCTGCATACATTTTTCATCACTGCAATTCAATCTTCTCAATCATCATATCCCAGTGAGCAATCAGCAACGCAAAGCGGTGTTGCTCATCCTTTTTAAGTTTTTCCGTGTCAGGATACAGTTGCTTCTCATATTGCTTTGTCAGGTTGGGGTCGAATGCAGTAATGGCATTTTTAAAAACAATCGTCACTTTAAAATCAAACCGGGTGTCTTCGCCGCTATGCAGCTTCGGCTTCTCCGCCTCCACGCTGATGATATCGCCTTTTTCAATGGCTTTTTTCAGCAGCGGGTAATGATTTACTTTCCACAAATGGATAAACTCGTCGGCAAAGCCCCACTTTACCTTGTAATAATTCTCAATAGTGAAATACTCTTTTTTATCCTGCGCAAATAATAAATTGCCCGCAAATAAGAAAATGAAAAACAGGATGAGCGGATGAAAAGCTTTTATTCTCATAAAACAAATTTTGATAAGCAACACGGTTTCGTTCCTGCTGAAATTTCAGAAAATTTTTCCAAACCGGAGCTGCTCAGAGAAACAGCGAACGGTAAATGGTGATGAGGCCCATGATTATTACCACAATTCCCACCGCGATAAACATTTTTCGCACCGGCAGCCTTGATGTAAGCATGGCTGAAAATGGCGCCGTGATGATGCCTCCGATTAACAGGCCTGCCACAATATTCCAGTGCTGAATACCCACGGTAAATAAAAATGTGACAGCGCTGGCAACCGTAAGAATAAATTTGGCCATGGTGCTGCTGCCGATAACATATTTCGGTGTCCGCCCGTTTTTGATAAAGGTTCCCGTTACCAGCGGGCCCCATCCGCCCCCGCCGAATGAATCAATAAACCCGCCCGCCAGCGCCAATACAGGGATGTTGGTTTTCTTTTTAATTCCGTTGCCATTACCGTTTTTGTTTCTGTATGCATTTTGCAGAATGCGAAAACCAAGATACATGGCATAAGCAGCAATCACCGGCTTTGTCAGCTTTGCATAATATTCGCCGGCATACGTAAGGGCAATGGCCCCGATAATGGCGCCGATAATGGCCGGAACGGCCAGCGCTTTCACCAGTTTCTTATTTACATTTCCCAGTTGCCAGTGGCTGATGCTCCCGGCTGCCGTGGTAAACGATTCGGCGGAGTGAATGCTGGCGCTGATGATGGGGGGCGGCACATTTAATATTAATAATATGGTAGTGCAGATAACGCCATAACCCATACCCATGGAACCGGCCACCATTTCGGCACAAAAGCCGGCCAGCAGCATCCAGTAAAATAAATAATTGTCTTTATGCAGCATGTCCTGCAGGGCGGCCAATTGTTCAGCAGATAAAAAAAGGTAAGTGAGTAAAACGGCAAGCGCTATTAGCGTCAGCGCAATGCTGTATTTGGCAAAAACTTTTCTCCGTGATGAGGTAAATTCCTGCTCGGCTATCACCATCTCTTTTGAAGCAATGATTTCTTCCGCTATATCCTCATTTATTTTTTCCACGGCAATATTTTCTTTTGCGGTCGTTTCCATTCAGTGATTTTTATTAACCAGCGACCTGGTCAGCTCATTCAGTTGTTTTACTTTTTCGGCAAAGTCACCGGCTATTCTGTTGCGAATCTGCTGCAGGTTGTTCAGCAGTTCATCTATTTCTTCGGGTATCACTTCCTGCAGCAGTTCCCTGATTCTTTTTGCCAGCGTCGGCGATTTGCCATTAGTGCTGATGGCAATTTTCAGATTCCCTTTTTGCACAATGCTGCCGAGATAAAAATCGCAGAGCTCCGGTGTGTCGGCCACATTTACCAGAATACCGCGTTGCTCCGCCAGTCTTTTAATTTGTTCATGTAGTTTTCTATTATCAGTTGCCAGTATCACAAGGTCTTTATTATCGAGGTCGCTTTCTTCAAACGGCCGCTGAAAGATTTTGCAGGAAGGATGTTTTTGCACTAGTTCACTTATTTCATCTTTTACCTGCGTCGCCACAATGGTGATTTTTGCTTCCGGAGAATTGGCAAGCAATGACTGCAGTTTCTCCAGCCCCACATTGCCGGCACCCACCAGCAAAGTTTCCAGTTGTTCCAGTTTCAGGAAAACCGGGTATAAATTGTTTTTATTATTTGTCAGCTCTTGTGGCATTCAGAAAAAATGTTTTTTGAAAAGAAACTGTGACAATATGCTGCGATTGCTGCGGCCGCTTCAGCCACATATACCCGGCCTGCACCTGACCGCTATGATTCATTTTGACGATTGCAAGTAATTGCAGCCGGTTCTGGTTAAATGAAAAAACGCCTTCTGCCAGTTGCTGCATGTATTCATCTGCCAGTTGCAGGCTCCATTTTTCAGCTATCTCCTTTGTAATGGCTGCACGGTGGCGCCAGCGCAAACCAAAGAATGCATCTTTACTGGTGACTGAATCAAACCATCGCTGTTCGGTGCGAAAACGATTCTGGATGCTAAAGGATTTTAAAAACGGGTGCTGGGCATTCAGTTCCTGCCACAGGCGGAATTCCTTTCCAAATTCATGATCTGACTTTTGATAACTATTTCTTGTAAAAAAGAAAGCATAACCTGCAGCAGTGCTCCATGATTTTGTAAAATAATACCTGGCGCCACTGCGATAAAAAAATTTATACGCAGAAAAAGAATACTCTATGGTCCTGTAGCCCGCATCATTATACCATTGCCATTTATGGTTGAAATTGACCGGCAACTGCAAAGAAAACCAGTTGCCTGTGACCGGCACCTGTGCCAAAACGGTTTTTGTTGTATACGATAATATGATAAAAGAAACTCTTTTCACCAAACATCCGGTTTTATCCCTTCATTTTATTTCCGGCCGGCTAAATAAATTTTTCAAAAAGTATTTTAATCCATTTTTAATTCCAATAAACCATTGAAACCGGTTCTTATCATCTCATCTCGTTTTTTAAAATAAATCTCATCCGGACGGCATTGAAGCGGTAAAGTTAGCAGTTTTCTCTACTTATTTAGTAGACTACTAATATTTTTTTCAGAAAAGTCAGGGGAGCGTCATTTCAGAACACACATTTGTTTTTTACCCGGACAAATATTTGCAGAATAGCGAAGGCAAACCTATTTTTGCATTAGTCTACTTATAAAGTAGATTTTACATACCCCTTACGGGAACGATTGTCCATAGAATGATGCACAGTAATTCTTCATTAAAATATTAACGCATGCAGAGCTTCCGCACTGAACTGGAAAGCCGTCCCAACAAAAACGGGAAGGCAGTAGTAGAAAGAGATATTATCGAACTTGAAAAAAAGATCCGCCTTTTCCGCGAAGGAAAGATGGATGAAGAAAAATTCCGCAGCCTGCGCCTGGCCCGTGGCGTGTATGGACAGCGCCAGCCCGGCGTGCAGATGGTGCGTATCAAATTGCCTTACGGTAAAATGAACCTTGCCCAGTGGAAACGCATTGCCGATGTGTCGGATGAATATTCTACCGGCAACCTGCACTTAACAACAAGGCAGGATATTCAAATCCATTTTGTAAGTCTTGACCGTACGCCTGAACTATGGTCCGAACTGGAAAAAGATGATGTCACCATCCGCGAGGCATGCGGCAATACGGTGCGCAATGTTACCGCTTCCGACCAGGCAGGCATTGACCGTGATGAACCTTTTGATGTGACTCCTTATGCACATGCCGTGTTTGAATTTTTTCTGCGCAAACCCGTATGCCAGGATATGGGCCGCAAATTCAAAATTGCTTTCAGCAGCAGCGAAAAAGATACAGCGCAGGTGTTCATGCACGATCTTGGCGGAATTGCCCGTGTACGGGAAGTAAACGGCGAACTCAAACGCGGATTCAAGGTAGTTGTCGGCGGCGGTCTCGGCGCACAGCCTTTTCATGCAGTGACCACGCATGAGTTCCTGGAAGAAGATTTGCTCATCCCCTACATCGAAGCTGTGCTTCGTGTATTCGACCGGCATGGCGAACGAACCAGCCGTCATAAGGCAAGAATAAAATTTTTAATTGCCAAAATCGGCATTGATGCATTTAACGAGCTGGTGGCTGCGGAGCAGAAGGCGCTGACGTACCAGCGATATAAGATTGATGTATTAAAATTTGAAGAGAAGTCAGAAGTCAGCCCCGAACGTTCGGGGCAGAAGTCAGAAAGTGTGAACAGCCTTCCGAAAAACGACTCACAGTTTCACTCTGTATCTTCAGCTAAGGAGGAACTCACGACTCACGTCTCACGTCTCACGTCTCACGACTCAACATTCACCATTGACCCTTTCAAGTTCGGGCTTTGGAAGAACACAAACATTTTTCAGCAAAAACAACCCGGCTACTTCGGTGTGTACGTACGTGTACCGAACGGAAATATCAGCAGCCATACCAGCCGCCGCCTGATTGAAAAACTCCGCGGCGTGATTGCCGACGATGTTCGGGTTACCATCAACCAGGGACTGCTTTTCCGCTTCGTAAAACCAGAGCATCTTGAATATATCTACAGTGTACTTGCAGAAGAAAACCTGGCTACAGCCGGTTTTGGCAGCACGGCCGACGTAACCAGTTGCCCCGGCACCGATACCTGCAACCTCGGAATCAGCAACAGCACGGGCACGGCGCTTGTGCTGAGTGAAGTGATTGAAGAGGAGTTTCCTGAATTTTTATTCAACAAAGAAATCGCCATCAAGATCAGCGGCTGCATGAACAGTTGCGGGCAGCATGGCATGGCTTCCATCGGTTTTCATGGCAGTTCATTGAAAGTAAAAGGACAGGTATTGCCTGCGCTGCAGGTGCTCATCGGCGGCGGCGTACTGGGAAGCGGTGATGGGCGCATTGCCGATAAAGTGCTCAAAGTGCCCAGCAAACGCGGCCCCGACGTGGTGCGTACTATTCTCAGCGATTATAAAACGAATTCACAAAACGGTGAATCGTTTCTGAATTTCACGCAGCGCAACGGCGAAAAATATTTTTATGAACTGCTGAAGCCGCTTGCGAATCTCGAAACATTACAGCCAGATGATTTTGTTGACTGGGGTCAGCAGGAAAAATTTTCCACGGCCATTGGCGTGGGTGAGTGCGCCGGGGTGATGATTGACCTGGTGGCCACACTGATTCTTGAAGCAGAAGAAAAGATTACTGCAGCAGAAGAATGTATAAGGGAAAATAAATGGGCCGATGGAATTTACAATGCTTACGCTGCACAAGTTCATACTGCAAAAGCATTGCTACTGCAGCAGGGTGTGCAGTGCAATACGCAGCACGGCATCCTCAACGATTTCGACAAACATTTCACAGCAAACGGTCTGTACACTGCAGGCAACAGCTTCAAAGCCGACGTGATGCGCATGAACGACAACGAACCCTCAGAAAATTTTGCACTGGAATATCTGCAACAGGCAAAAGATTTTATTGCGTATGCAAAA
>Ga0137829_11593647_pt1 | contig 15577 bp, 26 predicted proteins | sample OV2TP2_FD_97737 | JGI IMG/M metagenome (GOLD analysis project Ga0137829, IMG submission 97737) | reverse complement strand
GAAATATGCATGATGAAGGGATGAGTTGTGAAGAACGATTCTCTTTGCCCATAACCTTCTCCACTTCATATAAAAATATCGGAGGAAATAAAACATGGAAATGAAAATGGAATTAAAACCCTGGCAAAAAGTATTCGGAGAAGAGTTTAACATCGAGAAAGGGTATAGACTCTTTGTTTATCAGCAGGAAGGTAAAGGGATTATAATAGGGACTAATGTTGATGATCCAATGTGGAAAGAGGAGAATATAAGGAAGAAGGCAGAGAAACGACAGAAATTACTTAATAGACGAGAAAAAAGAAAGAATGCGTTGAAAATAGCAAAAATTGAAGTAGAAGAAAGACTAACAAGAAGATATAATAAAGGATTGAAAAAAGTTGTAGATAAGAAAATAGACAGAGAAACTAAGGCAAAAGCAAGGTTAATAGCAAGAAAGATAGCCCTCGATAAAGAGTCTGTTCGATTAGGAAAAGAGATAAATAAGTAATCTTTTTTTTTAGATGTGGGAAAATCCAGAAAATTGCCATTTTTTTATTTTTTATACATTTTTTCTTGAAATCTTTGTTTTATTAATTTCCATATATTTTTTAATAAATGTTTTTAATTGGTATTTTAATACCACTTATAAATGGTAATTGATTTTTGTTAATGTATTATAACCTTTACAAAATATGTAACGAGAACCTTTACAACGAGTGTAAAAGTTATTTCCATAAGAGAATTAGACTCGTCTCGATAACATTTATATACTTCGCATATAATTATTATATACTCTTTTAGGAAAGATTTATATATTCTAAACGACATAAAAAAGGCTTAGTTGAAGAAAATTTAGTTTTATAGTCGACAAATATTTTTTGAATGAAAAATTCAGAGAATTATTTATCGACGACAAAACTAAGAAATAACTTAGAAAATATTGCATAAATTTGGTTGAGAAAATGCAGAAAAACATAGTGTTTGTAAGTGTTAAAAATATTTTTACTTCTGAATCTATAAACATATTCTTGAAAATGTTTTATATGACTTTACGATTATTTGTCCTAAAAAATGGCTTATTTTTACGCACTGATTTAAGCCAGAAACTGACAAATGATGTAGGTCTATCTTTAAAAGATAGATTGAAAATAACACAGTGCGGAGGTGTTTAATGAATAAGAAAGGAAATTGGTCAACAGGACAAAAGTTTCTGATGGTATTAGTGACAGTAGTGGCATTAGGTTTTCTTTTAGAACTGGTTAATCCAGGTCTATTAGCAAGCTACTTTTCAAGCAAAACCGTTAGTGACGTAGTAACTACTGAAACTAGAACAACTACAACAATAATTAATCAACCATCTGCTACAAAAGCATTAGTAGATTGTCCGAACGGATTAACAACCAATGGAGTCCACAGATACGAAAACATAGGAGCATCAACAACAACTTACATTGGAGTTGAAGGAGCATTCCTACCAAAATCGCCAGGTCAAGCAAGATTAAACCCTGGTAATTCAACAGCAACAAGCACATATAGTTCAGCAGTTGCTTTAACTTGTAGGTCAACAGACCCAACTATTTGGGAACCTGCAACAGTAACTTTAAGAGCATCATCATCTACAAATGGGGCAACATCATCTAATACGAATGATGGATGGCTGAAAGCATGGGCAGACCAACAAAAAGCCGATGGTAAAACTCCTATTGTAACATTAGGAAGTGTAACATCAGCTGGTGATACTGTCAGAGTTGATTTCAAAGGATACGCAACAGACCAACTACAAGTCAGGGTTAAAGACCTTAAAACTGACAAGTATTTGAACAATTCAAACGGAACTACTGCAGAACCAGGATTTACCTCTTTAAGCGGAATATTAACTTTTAGAGATAATGCTGGAGACACAAGTTTGACTATTGGAGCAGACCAGAAGATGGAATTACAATTCTATCTTAAAACCAATTCAACAAGAACTGTATTTGGTGAACCAAGTTTAAGGACATTCCTTTGTGTTGATAAAGCAACAAATAGTGACTATGATGAACCCATAGTTTCTGTTAGCGGAACTAAATTGGTTAATACATATAGTTCTTTAGCAGAAGATGACAGAATTGCATTAGGAGATTTTGATTACTGTTATTCAATTGGACAGGTAACAGATGCACAACGAATAATTGACTTTACAATGCAATCAGCAACAGGAGTTAACCCAGATGCAGATCCAATCATTAGATTCATTTCAGAAGGAAGATACAATAGTGTGAAGAATGCTGACCAAATTAAAGTTGGAGCTTTTAAGGATAACTCTGACAGAGATGAGGTTGCACAATTACCACAACAGTCAGTCTTGATTGAAGTGAACTAAAGATTACAACAAATGTTTAAAAGGGTTGTGGGATGTCTAGCAGTAATGCGGACAGAAGAAACAAACCCCCACAACATTATTTTTTTTTTAGATAATTAAGATTATATTAAGAGGATAGAATGACAAGAAACGCATATTTAGGAATAGATAAAAACTATAACGGTGTAACATTTCTCATCATAATTCTAACAGTCATTGGTGTATTTTGGTTATTTAATAAAGGAGTTTTATCAGGTAAGATTTACTTTTCCTTATTCCTATTCGGTGTCGGTTCATTATTCCTTATTGCATTATGGTTTAAAGAGAAGGATTTTGATATTCCGATTCCTGTCGCTTCAAGCAATGACCAAGCTGTAGGAAGACTGATTCTAGGGATTCTTTTTACACTATCACTTTTCTTAATCCTTTCTGCTGGTTCATTCATTAAGAACTATTCACTCGCTTTTGCTCCTATAAATAGTTTCTCATTAAATTCAGTTGATAAAGAATCGCAATCATTTGCTTCTCTTGTCTTACAAACCGACCCTGGCTGGTTTGTATGGATTAATGGTATTACAGCTCCAGGATTGGAAGAACCAATATTAGGATTTATAATGGTATCAGTTGGATTTCTGTTAACTTATATTTTAATGAGTATGTTTAATATTAATTTTGAGAATAATAGGTTAGCATTCTTTATTGGAGCATTCGTATTCTCAGGAATCTTATTCATGGGGTTGCATCTATTTAATGATACTTATGTTGGAAATAATCCACAATTATTTACAGCATTTGGAGTAAGAATAGTACTAAACGTTTTGATATATATTGGTTTAGGTTTAGAGTTTGCAATAGGTGCTCACGGTTCAAATAATTTCATAGATATGTTCATAAATCTTGGCGTTTTACCTGCTGGTTTTTTTACATTACCAGGAGCAATAGTCTTATTTATTGTAGTAGGGTTAGCTTTATATGCAATAACAAGGTTTAAGAGTGTATGGGAGGAAACATTTACTATTGAAAGTAGTATCTAAATAATGGAAGATGATAAAAATGTCAAAAGGCAATATTAATAGAATGTTTGTAGCAGGATTTAAAGATATTTATAGGAATCCTTATATAGTAGAATCAGGTAGGAAATTTAAATATGCATACTCAGTTTATAGCGAAAATGAGAGAGAGAATGCGAAAAGACAGCTGGAAAGACAGGGGTTAATGCATAGAATAAAAGAAAAAACATGGCATAATAAGGTTTATGCATGGGAGATTTATATAAGTGAATCTAAGTGAATCTAAATGAAGAATAAAAGATTTAGTATGGATGTGATGGACTTAATCAAGGATGATTACAAAGATTTGATAGTGATTAACAATGATTTTGATGATGATGACGATGATGATGACGATGAAATAAACATTAATAATGAATATAAATATGAGGGAATTGCATGAATGGAACTGAAACCTATTTTATCAACATTATTCGGAAGTTTTGCCAGAGCCTTTTGGACAGTTACATTAACTTCAATATTCGTAATATTATTAGTGACAAACTCAATAACAGAATCAATAAAAACAAAGAGTTTTATGCCTGTAGTAAAGGAGGTTGGAATGAGAATGCTAACTGCTGAAACAGCAATCGAAAGGGATGTTAATTACTTGATAAGTAATCCAGAAAAGATACATATAAATGAGGAAAAGTATGTACAATCTTTAAACAATCCCGCATTTGATAGATGGGAACGAACTAAAACATATACTAAAATTATCATTAACAGAACATTGGCTTATTTAAATATTATTAGTAGCTTATGGCTCATTTTTGTTGTAGGATTTCTATTATATACTCTGATTAATAAATGGAATACTCAAAATGAATGGATGGCGGTAGTATATGCAGTTTTAGCTATAATTATTATTGAGATTGTTGCTGGAGCAATATTTTTAGCTTATAACGCATCAAACGATAAAAGTGATAAAGGATTAACATTAGCACAAGTTGGAAAAGCTATAAACCCTTTTAGAGGGATAACTGCAATCATAAAAAACTGGGATTTTTTGGTCGGAGATTTCCTTATCCAGATTCAAAAACCCCTCGAACAAACACAACAAATAGAACAATCAATTTTGGAGAAAAGATTATGAAAAAAATAATAACATTTTTAATGATGATGGTAATGATTGGAAGTGTTTTCGCATATAGTCATACCCCTGTTAAGTTTGATACTTCTCCACAAAAAGTTAGCGTTTCAGATAAAAGCAAGAGAATGGAAGTCCAAAAACAGCTAATTGAAAGATTAACTATTAATGGCAAGGCTGACGAAACCGCAATCCAGAAAATAGAGATGTCTTTAAACAATTACATTACAAGGTTTAATAGCACATACGATAGTTTTGAGGCTTTTGATGCAGTGTTAGGATCATCACAAATATCAAGATTTAAAGCAAATGAAAAGATTAAGATATTTGGATTCATTCCTATTACTGTAACTGATGTTATTGAAATTGGTGAAAAAGGGGAAATAATCTATAAAAAGGTAGCATTTTTAAGAGCGTTTGACTATTCAAAGAAGAAATGAAATGGCAAAACAAAAAAGAATAATATTAATAGGATTAGTAGTTATAGGATTCTTATTCCTACTATATAAAGGGGGATTTACTTTAAAGGCTATTGCTCCTGGAGCACCTATAAAACTTTATGCACCAGATTATGGTCTGTTAAAATGTGAAATAACTGGTATTCCTACAGCAAGAGATAGTAAATCAATGGTCAAATGTGATTTAGCAAGTTGTGGTGGAAATTATGCTCCAAAATTTACTGAGAGTAAAGAATATCAGTCTACTTACCATTCCATTATAAAATGTCCAGCTGATAGTGGAAATGAAGGATGTAAATATACCATTTCACAATATGTTCCAAAATTAGGTAAAAAAACATTACAATATGAACTAACATCTGGGACAATACCATGTCAAGCTCATATTAAAAAAAGTACTGGTAGTTCATGGGAAGTTTTACCAGATGTTAACAGTTATACATTAGAACAAGGACAAGAAACTCATATTTTTGTATCATGCAAAACTTTTCATCCTGATGGATACGGAGGTTATACAAAATCATTCAACAGAGAAATTGATCCAGACATTGCACCAATATGGAGCTTAACAGTTCCACAAATTGCGATATATAAATATGTTTACTCAGGTATAGGTAAAAGTGAAAAATTAACAGGTTCTGAAGGATGTAGTTTATTAGGAAGTTCCGCAAAAAATATTATGAAAAAACAAACAAATGATAAATCATTACTCTCAAAAATTACAAAAGGAGTATATCAGCCGACAACATTAGAAGTTGGGATACCTAAACTGGTAAGAGGAGAAACAGCAACTTTTATATCTTCATGGGTTGGAAGAGATTTAATAGCTGGAGGTAGTGTGAACCCACAAGGAACTTATAAAGAAAAAGATGTTGTTTGTTATCCAGGTGATGGGCTTTATAATATTTATTCTGTGACTACAATCGACAATCCTTCTGGATATTACATACAAGGTGATAAAGTTAAGAACTTTGTAGCACATAATTATGGATGCTGTGTTACCTCTAATAATGAATGCCCAAAAGGTTATGAATGTGGTAATCAATATGATTGCGTGGAAAAAGCTAAGGCGGAAATACCTGGAACTTCAGAATCTAAACAATTACCAAAAGAATGTCCAGAAGGAAAATATTTTGGGATTCAAAGAGGCATAACAATATCTTTAAGAGAACCAACATTAATAGAAGGTAGTCCCTGTTTAATTACAAAAACTGTTGACGATGTTGGTTGCATACATACATCCAAAGATTGTAGCGTTAAATGTATTCAATCTCAATGCGATAAACTTAATACTCCAACAATTAAATATTTATGCAGTTATGAGAAAGGTTGTGAACCAACAACAAAACGATTTTCATGCCCAAATGGGCAGTGGTCTGATGGGACAGGCTTGTATGAAAAATGTGACTGTCCTGCTAATTTACAATCATGCCCTGATCCTAGTTTGAAAGATGTATCACGGGGAACTTGCAGAGAAACTTGCCAAACAACGGATAAACTTGAAAAAGATTACACTAATGGTTGCAGTAATAAGGTAGATGATGATGGGAATGGTTTAATAGATAAACTTGATCCATCGTGTCAAGGATGTATAGTTGATAATAAATTTGTACCAGGAATTCCAGAATCGGAATGTTGTGTAGCAAGAGGAGGAACTTGGACAACTGCAACCGATAAACCACCATTCTGGAAATTCTGGGCAGGAGAAACACAGAGAGAGTATTGCGATACAAGTAAATTCCCGATAACTGCAGTAATAATAGGATTATCGGTTTTAATAGCGGGAGGAGGCTTAATATATTACTTTAATAAGAAGAGGAGATAAAAATGGCAATAGACATATTTCAAGTTTTAGGGATTACAAAGTTATTCTGGATTGCTATACTTAGCACTATATTCGCATTTATCTGGTTCTTCCTGCCTTTTAAATACATTGTGGGTAAGAAAATTAATGCTATAATAATTATTATCCCTATTGTATCATGGGGGTTATGGGTTTTAATGGGATGGTTAGCATCATTTTTTGTTAATAGTCCAATATTATTTATCATATTTATTATGTCTATTGTGTTAGGATTAGTATGGTTTTACACAAGGAATAATAATAAAAAATAATAAATTTTAGGTAGGTGATTTAGATGGTAAGAAATATAAATTTAGATAGGAAATTAAGAGCAAAAATAATATTGAATAGAAATTTAAGAGAAATACCCCATAATGTTGGAAGAGCGGATGTGGTGGGTGAAGATACTTTAAACAGAAAAATATATAAGAAATCCACTAAAGTATTTGTTGGAAAACGTGGAGGTTATTTTGTGATTATTAATCACAAGAAAAGATACATAAAATATTAACTTACAAAAAAAATAAAAAGATTATATTTAGATGGAATATAAAAAGTTAGGAATATTTTGGTTATATTCCAGGAGGAAATAAAAATGAGTATGCAACTAAGTTTGACTAATGAAGAGGTTGAGTTGTTGCTAAATTGGATAGAGTATAAGGTACAACCAACATTATTTGGAAGAAAACTTGAAGTTTCAATAATAATTTATAGAAAGTTAATGGATGCTGGCAGGAATAAACTATAAGTGTATTGATATAAAAATTTTATTGATAATGAGGTTAAAAGATAGAAAATTGCAACAACAATATCAAGAAGGATGGAGCTGGAAATGGAAACTAGGAATTTTATTAGCTATAATTATAGGCGGTTTATGGTATTTCGAGAGGCTTGATAATGTTTACGAATGGACTAAAATGAAAATATCTCAAGGATTTAACAGGACTGAACGAGTAAATCGGATAGAAAAGGTTAAACAGCAACCCATCTCTTTAGATGTTACTAAAGAGTGGTGTCGGGTTCAGGCAATTAATACTGGCGATTCACTTGATACACCAATTAGTAATAACATTCTCGGATTTGATATTCTTAACAATTGCTGTGTTCAAAGATGGGTAGGGTATAATATATGCTTTAACAGAGAAGTTACATTAGAAATTTGTTATTCGAGTTCCATAGGAGGCGAATTAATATTCAGTAGAGTTGATGGGTATTACCTTATAAATCCTCTTGATTATAAAATAGTTTTAACAGATTTAAAAAAGACTAACATTTCAGGTTTATGTAGCGGAAATGTATATCCAGAAGAGTTTAAATGAACATAATTAAAAAAGGATAATAGGAGGGAAAAATGGCACTTAAAGATTGGAAGAAAATAACGCAAGGGAAAAATATAAGATATAGCAATAAAAATAGACCCGAATCTGTATTAATTGTAAGAGAGGATTTAGGAGATGGAAGATATTTTTATTCATCAGGAGTATATGATACCATTTATCATAGAAGAGAAAAGGCGTTTTCCGATACAACAAAGAAAAGTGAAGCAATAAGATTCGCTGAAAAGTATATGAGGACACACTAAAAATGGCAAGAAAAAGATACAGAGCTTATAAGTTTACATATAGCACTGGAACGTATTATGTTGCAGATGTTATAGGTGAAGGTAGTGGTATGTCTATCTCTAGTAGTAGTGTAAAAATGTTGAAAACAGAACCAAGGAATTCTCTGTTTGCATACACAATTAGAAAGAGTGCTCCCAGATGGGTAATAAAAGAGTAAAAAATGGCAATTAAAATCACAAATATTATGGTTGCAACACCAACAACTCAAAGAAGTTTAACCCCTTTTGAAACTCATCAATTAGCAAGGTTACTTGAGAAATATATACTCACAAAAGGCATTATAGCAGAAGTTAAGGTGGAGTGAAAAATGACCACAGATTATAAACAAATAGGATTTAAAGCATTCGCTGTAAGTTTTATGTTCACTACTTATGACTATATTGCACATTTAATGTTCAAATCTCTTAAAATAGTAAGTTATCCTTATAATATTATTGTCGACAGTCCTTTAGTTAATTACGCTATTGTTAAGTTAATAACAACATTTATTATAATATTTGTGGTTCTATGGTTAATACATCTAATAGGTTTAGATTTTGGGTTACATTTTGAGAATGTGATAACTTTATTGATTGTAGTATTTGCATTACAATTCAGATATACAACAATTCAGGGATATTCATCTGATTTTAATACCTTGAATTTCATAAATCATATTATAACATTCGGTTTATCTTTATTTACTTTTTGGTATTTTGAAGGTGATGATAATTGAGTTCAACTAAAAGATTATTTTGGAGTGGGTTTGCGTTGGCTATAACAGGATTTTTGTATTATAAGTTTAATTATGCTAGTACATTCCCAGCATTTTTGCCAAAATCTCCTTGGTTGGGAGGATTTACTAACTTTTTTAAGTTAAACCCAGATTTTGCACAGGACATCTTTAAGACATATCTAGGATTAGGAACAGGTGCAGTGTTTGTTGTTTTTTTATTAGCATTATGGGGGTTGAAAAAATGAAAAAGATTATATTTAACATATTTTTAATATCATTAATAATTTCATTAATTGGATGTGCAGAAAAGAATTATCCATCAACAAAACAACCACAACAAAGTGGTGGGTGTGGAGTATCTTCTCCATCAGATAAGTATAGTTCAGTTAATGAAATTATTAAGTATTTAGAGGATAAACAAATAAGTATCGAGGTATAAAAATGACAAGAAATATAAGATTTGATGATGGAGGACGACATGAAAATCGGTCAATGGAGAAAAGAATATGAAAATGAAGAAGGAGCTAGGTGGAATAATGGGCGATTGACCATTATTGTTGAATCTTTCCCAAACGAGCCCAAATGGGTTTTATTTATTACAGATTGGAAATTCAATAGGTCAGTAGAGAAACGTTATTTTACCAAAGAAATAGCATATGAAGAAGCTTATAAATTTATGAGATTAAACCCAGATTAAAGGAACAAAATATCAATTAAAAAATAATAAAATAAAGGATTCAACATTTAGTGTTTGAATGGATGGGAAAAAAATGGAATCACAATTGCAAATTATCAATAAAAAATTAGGTTATGTCGCTCCATATAATAGAATTATAGATGGGAAAAAATATCAATTGTTTGATGCATTATATATCAAAGATAAACAACAGATGTTTGATTTTGAAAATCGAATAATTCCATACATTAAATCAAAAAATTATTTATACAGGGTTGTTAAAAGAAAAGATACTTTAGCAATTTATGTTAGAAGAAGAAAATAGAGATATAGAATATGAGATTAAACCCAGGTTAAAAGAAATATATTGGAGGTTGAGAATTATGGTTAAACAAAACAAAAAAGTTAAAAAATCTGAAGTGTGCCTTCGGGGAGGTGGAACGATGAGAGATGTTGAGCGAAAAAGGATACTTCTACCTCTTCTAATAACTATAATGTTTTTCGGACTGGTAGGAATAGCATATGCTTTTGGTGGAGCTATTACAGCAAACGTATTTGAAACACCTGCTGTTGGTGAAGTTAAAATAAATTTCACAATGAATAGCGGTAGTCAAGGAAACTTAACAAATATGACAGCATTTGTAAGAAGTGCAAAAACTGGAAATAGTACTTTAATACGATATGCTAATTTATCAGACCTTACAGGAAATAATGGTAGTGACCAATGTTGGGTTAATGGAACAGGAGCAGCAATAGCCTCGAAAGGATGTACTATATCAATTAACACGACAACATTAGTGGATTCAAATGATTACAGTGTTATTGTTCAGGCTATTGATTCAAATGCGTCTGCGTTAGTACAGGGAGCTTCTGTTAATTCTAGTGCAGTGAATTTCACAATAAATAACACAAATCCTAAAGTTGTTCAAATATCAGGATTTGGTTCAAATGCTCCCAACTCTGGGACAGTATATTTCCTGATTGGTAATGCAACTGGTTATGAAATTAGGGATGGAGCAACAGCTTATGTCGCAAATGCATTGATAACAGGAAGTTTTGATAATGCAAATACATCAGGAATTATCCTGTTTAGGGAAAGTGGAAATTTTACAATTAAAGCAAATGATGGTTCAGAATTTGTAGAGTTCGATTCCCCAGGATATTCTAAAGCTGGAAAGTCGACAACACAGAAGATGATAGAGAAAGGAGAGATAGTAGTCCAGAAAACTGATGAAACTGCTGTAGGTGCTAAGTTAAGGGAAAGATGGTCACTGAAAATGATATTATTCTTAGCATTTTTTGTGCTGGTAATAGCATTGTTCTGGAAAAAGTTTAAATAAATGGAGGGTGAAAAATGGAGTTAAGTAAATGGTTATGGACGACTTTAATAGTCGGAGCAATATTCACCTTTCTGCTTTTCATAGCCACATTATTAATTAAACTTATTGCCAGTGGATTACCAGATTTAGCCCCTTGGCTTATTGTAATCATTGGCGGTATTTTTGTGATTTGGGCTATGAAGATTAGACCAGGTGATGAAGATGCATTAGACATCTTCACGAAAGGTGCAGTAATAATAGGAATGCTTGGAGTGTTAAAAGTTATGGGCATGGATTGGGTAAACTTCGTGTTTGCCAATACACCACATGTTTGGGTTTTAGGTGTAGGACTGCTCTTACTATCCGAGTATTTCTATATGGAATACGTATCAGACTTGATAAAATGAAATTGGAGGGAAAAGAATGGAAAGTGCAGTAAAAGAATATGCAGTTGAGTTACCTGTAGTAGCACTTTTGACTGGTGTAATACTAGGAATTATAGGATGGATTCTTGCGGGTATCCCATCCTCAAACTGGTCAGAGTTTATATTATGGGCACTAGCTGTAGGAGCTTTAATCTATGGTGCTACCTTTAGGAAAGGTAAGGAAGAATTTGTGCCAACACTAGTAACCATAGCAACAATATTTGGATTTTATGCTTTATTAGGAGCATTAAACTTCCAATTTGTTCAGTTGGTAGTGAACGAATCTGTGCAGGGTTACGTGTTTTTAATAGCATCAATCTTCTTCTCTGAAGGTGTGTACGATAGATACATAGAAAATAAATTTTAATGAGGTACAGGTGCTATGAGTGGTAAAAATAGAACCATTTTTCTAGTAAGCATACTTATAGTACTTGCATTACTCTTTTATTATTCTGGGTTCTTAGGTAAGACTATAATAGGTGATGATTTTGTTACAAGAATAGATTTTGATGTTGAATATCCTCAAGCAGGAGATTATAATGTTTTATGGAAATCTTTTTTCACTGACATTCTTTCTGGACAGAAGAAGGATTGGGAAATTACTGGACATCCTATTGAAGATTTAAAGGCATACCCCAATTTTCAACATCTTTTAAGTGGTGATGCTTATAGTAGCAGTGTTAATGGATTAGGAGGAAGTTTAATAGTCCCTTATTCTAACGTTAATAGAGGAAAAATTCAAATATGGGACAGGAAAGATTATAGAGGTAATGATATAAAAATCAGGGCTTCAGGCGGACAAGTGTATCTAAATGAATATCGTTTTAATATGGGTTCTGATGGTTCTATTCTCTTGGCAGTATCAAGCACAGTGAATTCTGATATGGTGCAAGTTTCAATTAATGGGGCAGATAAAGGTGAAATCAATTTAAATGGCAAACCTCTTAACATAGGTTTAGAAACTGGTTTATGGGTAGATTATATAAAATATAATCCTCTTGGCTGTGAAATAAGGAACGACGAGGTATTAGTATTTGATGACTTCACATCAGGAAGCTCATTTAATCTTATTGATGACGATAATATACAAAATTTAAAATATAAGCCTATTCATTATTGTCCAACTGAAACTCAATTTCTAATAAGAGATTTAACAACTAATAACATTGTTGGGGATAGAGGAGAATTATTACGGAAATTAGTTAGAGGAGAAACTATAACAGTTCCTCAAAATAAATTATATAGGGTAAGTTATATAACCAAGTTTGTTGAAGGGCAAACTCCTTCTTGTAGTATAGGATTTGCCATTAACACTAAAACAAATAAATGTGAGCAAGTAATATTCCAGAAAGAGCCATCAGAGGTAATATTACAATGTAAAACTGATAGTGATTGTATTTTAATTAATGGATGTAAAGATATAACATTTAATGGATGTAAAAGTAATCAATGTGATTACAGTTCAAAGGTATGTTCACCAGACCAAATAATTAATGAACTTATTGTTTATAAAGAAATACTTAAAGAAGTTCAATCAAGAGATATTAAATTCATTCCTCTTAATGTTCATCAATTTTCATTTACTCATAAATACGATGCACCATCTTCTTTGAATATAGGAACTCTAGTTTTTAGTAGTTCCACTCCTGAATACATTTGCGGTGCAATAAATGAGGTTTATTCTGATAGAACATCTGGGAAGGTAAGTAAACCTGACTGTTATTCTGTTACTACTAACTCAGGTAAGTTGAAGAATAATGAGGAAATTAATATTAACGAATATCTAAAAGTTAAATACTTATTTTCTGGGGCTGGCGTAAGATTTAATGAGAACCAGTTAATAGGGTGGCAAAATAATAATGATTGGGTTAATGTTTTCATGTTTACTATTGATCCAAGTTTCCTCAAAATTAATAATTTTGATGTTAAGAATGAATATTTGATTAACTCTAATGCCCAGATCAAGATAATGATTAATAATAATTTTAAGGAAATTAATAGTGTTAAATTTGAGGTTAAGACATCTCCTAGATTGTTAAAACAGGCTCCAAAAATAATTATTACCCAGTCTTATGCTTTAAATTATGGGGTGAATGAGATTCTAATAGATGTGCCAACCGACCAAATAGGCTTGATTAATGTTGAGGTTATCCCATTTTTTGAGGTTAATGCTGATAATCCTAATAGATTTCATACTGGCGAAAGTGCGTTATTTAGTTATAATGTTGTTAGTGTGTTAAGTCCAGAAAGTGTAACTATGACGATTCTACCAACTAAAACAGAAGATGAAACAGAAAATGTTAGTATTAAATTAATCAGTTCAAATAATTGGTTTTATGTCATTGTGCTAGCAATAATAATATCATTATTAATCTTATGGTATTTCATAACAAAGAGGATGTGATTAACCACCTATAAGTGGTATGCATTAATTAAGGCTTTATTAGATGCCATATAAAGCGACTTTATTGGTTTAAAGTAATATCCTAAGGTTTAAAGAGAGAAAGTCGATTGTGGGCTATTTGAATAGCCTTTATTAATGGTTTATATGCTATAATATCTGATTATATGCAGAAAATGGATAAATTGGCTTTATTTTGGGCAATTGTAACAATCTTATTAATATTAAGTTTTATTAACAATATCCAATTAAGATACGAAAACAATAAATTAAAAAGAGCTGTTGATAGTTTTGAGATGTATTACATAAATAAATATAGCTCAAATTTCACTGCTAGAGATGGTATTGATGGGGTTGCGTTTTGTGATAAAGGATTTGTAGTATTATGGGTTGGGAATGATAAAGTAGTCCCATATAGTGATTATTTAGAAACCGCAAACCACGAATATTTGCATTGTAAGAATCCAGTTACACATTTTGATAAGTAAAATGAGAAAAATATAAGAAGAATAATATAAAAAGATGAGAATGGTTGAGGGAATATTATTACTAGTGTTTGTAACAATTTTGATTAGTTTATTTAGTTATAAAACCGAAGCAGTAATGCGAAACGGAATTAATTATAGTATAATAATAGAGCCACCAAATATTGAAAAGAATAATAATACTATAGATAATCCGTTTGGTTTTTTGAATAGTTCTGTTAAGGTTATTTATAATGCTTCAGGTATCCCTAGAGGAAAGTTTAATAATATTTTTAATGTCTCAATTGATTCTAGTGCTTCTCTGAGAAATAATACTTTAAACAGTGAAGCAAATGTTCAACAGGCTGTTTGTAATGCTACAAGTAATTGTTCAGTTTTGTTTTGGTTTAACAGAGACTTGGGAGCTAGTTCAGATACATATTTATTAGAGTGGCTTGGAACTGGAACTCAAAGATATTTGATAAATGGTGGAGCAGGAGAACTTTCATTTTGCGAGAAAGTGAGTAATTTTTCTCCATCTGATAGGAGATGGTATGCGGTTGCTTTAACTTATGATATTGGAAATAATTTAGCCTATTTGCGTGTTGATAATGGTAATCTTAATAATACTTTAGATTGTGTAACAAATCAGGTAGTTAATTACTATGATTTAACAATAGGTTCTACATCAAGAGCAGGTGGAAATAGTATTAGAGCAAGTTATGGATATATATGGATTTTCATAGGAAAAGATATTAACCAAACAATATTATCAGACTTTAATTCTACTATGATTTATGCTAATACTGTTCCAACCTTTAATCAAACTCCATCAATAGTTCCAAATCCACCACAAAGTACTGATAATTTGAATTGTTCTTTTGTTTATAACGCAGATGTGGATGGTGATGCAGTTACTAATGAAACTACTTGGTATAATAATAGTATAGAAATTTTAGGTTTAAGAAATTCATCACAAGTAAAATCTGCTAATCTTTCTAGTGGACAAAACTGGACTTGTTCAGCAAGATTATTTGATGGGATAGGATATAGTGAGTGGTTAAATTCTACAACTGTAAATATAGGAGATACAACACCACCAAGTTTCAAAGTTGGTGTTTTATCATCATCCTTTTTAACCACAGATGTTATATCATTTATTGCAAATTGCAGTGATACTGGTTCTTCTATAAAT
>Ga0137829_12281740_pt1 | contig 15724 bp, 20 predicted proteins | sample OV2TP2_FD_97737 | JGI IMG/M metagenome (GOLD analysis project Ga0137829, IMG submission 97737) | reverse complement strand
CTCTTCAGCTATGCTTTGCTCGATTAGGTCTGGTGCTCCGCAATCAAGGCACCAAGCGCCGGGCCAACCAGACCAACGATGTTCAGCCAAGGTACCCTCAGCAGCTACCTTGTGGCACGGCCTCAGCCAACAGGGGCTCCCTCAGCATCATCAGGCTGTCTAGATAGGTTGACCTCGAGCGTGTAGTGCAGTCTGCTGCCCCTCAGGTCTGGATCATCAGCCAGCAGATTACCCGCCCGCACCAAGGAATCTATGGCACTCCTCAGGTGTTCATCAGCCAGCAGCTTACGGTCTGTCGTCGTCATAGATACTGCATCCCCACTACAGATCGCACTCCCAGGGATCCTCAGGCCACCAGTCTGGTACCTCAGCCACGTAGAAGCGCTCAGGGATAGGACTGCCGAACAAGAGTCCAAACAGACCCCCAATGAGCATTGACCACCCGACAGCTTGGAATCGTGTCATAACGCGGCCTCAAGGAAGTTCAAGTTTGCCTGACTGCGCTAGGCTGCGAGACAGGTTTGCTCATACCTCAGGTTTAAGCCCCCTCTATTGGGGGAACCGCGCCGCCCTTTGCAAGCAGTGAACTCCAGTCCACAAGCTCATAGTCATGCTAACTCAATATCGCTGCCGCCACACTTAGGGCACTCTGGCAATATGGACGCAGTCTTGAACGTTTTGCCGCACTCCAAACACTTTACTTTGATGCGTTCACTTTTCATAAGCAGTACACTCCAGTCCATGCCTCCCGGCTCTGCATGGAAAATTGCCGGTTCTCGGCCTTGAGACGCTCTATAATCAAGTCCAAGTCCGCCTTGCTGTCGCACACCGCCCGCAGCGCAGCATAGTGGCCGCGCCTTAGGCGATACAACCTGTCGAACTTTCGCACCACATCGACCGGGATATGGTTGAATCCAAACATAGGACCGTAGGTCATCGCTGGTTCCTTGCGCATCATTGTTAAATTAGCATCCGTGCGCTGATCATCCTGTGACACGATACGCTCAATCAACGCGATCGATCGCCTCTTTCGCTATCAAAACATGATTGTTGAAATGTCCGGCCGCGAATCCGGTCGCGATTGGTTCTATATAAGACGATGGATCGCTCATGTTCCATATTCCGATAGGGAATACATAGTCGCCTCGCGCTTTTTCCCAGAGCCTAGGAAAAATCATGCTTCGGAGTGGTGCAGTAGTTGTCTGCTTAAGACGGTCGTCGTCAACGTCTGGTCCGCGTACAGCAGACAAGATACCCATCAGGTCAAGAGCGTCCCGTCCGCCACTGAGTAGCACATCTTCTATTACGTCTAGCGCGTGTCTTACATTCGCTCTCATGAATATATGCTCCAATCTGGTAAGCTGGGACTAAGATGGCCTAGTTTTCCCCATGCCGCGCCAAGCCGGCACATTGCCATAGCCCCATTGGTTTCTCGTCGATTCGATCACTGAGATACTTCTATGTTTATCACCGGCTCCTCAGCCATGAAGTACAGCAGCATTTGAGGCAGGGAATCATCCTGTTTTGAATGCTGAAAACTACGATTTAGATTGCTATGCCGTCTAGCCTTTGTAAGGCGGAAACTCTAGCGCCCGATGCCGCGGTATTGGCCGATGGTATTCGGCGCGTCGGGCATATCGATGTGGGTCGGTTATCTCTACCGCTATAGCACGCGTAGACCGTCCGCCGTTCCGAGGTGGTTGCAAGGTAGGTGGCTTCGCTGTCAACGTGTCGAGGTATCTGCGGCTTGGCACGCCCCAAGGCCTATCCGGCCGGAATGCGGACGCATCGATATCGCGTATTGGGTCGAATGTATCAGGTGCCGGTATCTCGGACATAGCCTGCGATGGCTTGTGTGGCAGGATACGTGGTGGATGATACGTCCAGCCGGTCATGCTGCCGTTGATGTGCTTCGTCTTACCGTCATGCGTCCAGTAGCCGGTTACTAGACCCTGAGGATACCGGACGGATACGAGCATCTTGCGAGCGTCAGTGAATATACCTCGTGTCGCGCAAGGGTCACCTGTATGTGCCCATGTCGGGTCTGGGTCTAGCCAGTCTCTATCATTGGGTGAATAGCGCCAAGGTGCGCCCCCTACTGTTACCTCGGGGCGCATGTATCCGCCTTTGGAGAGGCGAAACGGTGCAACCACTGGATAGCCGTAGTCCGCTCTCGCACCGCTGCGGGGCCATATACGCTCTGTCGGGCGTAGCTGCTTAGCACGGAGCCTATCATCGGCGCTATTCACAAGGCGGCCGTTATGCGCCGACATACATCCATGGCAGATAGGACCGCGGGTAACACGAGGTATCTTCCGCGTCTCGTATACCGGCTCTAGATGTTCCGTTACCTCGTCATACGTCCAGCCAGCTTGCACCTTGATAATTGAGGATTGATCGCGGTCTATCCTGCCGTCTACTACATCTGACGGCGAGAATGCGTTATTACAGGCTACGCAGAGCAGAAGAGGATTGCGGAACTCGATATCGGAATCCGCGAACTGGACGATGGCAGCCTTGAGCCTATCCGGCTTGCGCTGTCTGTAAAGTAACTGGCGCGCAATCGTGTAGGTGTGCAGACCGTCCTCGTCACAGCGGAATGTAGAGCCACATTGCGGGCAATCGACTAGCCCGCATTTAGGCGTCCATTCCGCATTGCAATCAGGACAGAACATTGGAGTGGATTATGGAGTAGGACGTGGCAAATGTCAACCTGCCACGTTTCGGCCTTCCGGCCATCATCAGCTACTCGTTGATGAGCGCCTCGTATGCAGCCTTATCTTCGTCGCTCGCCTTGGTGCGCTCAACGAGGCGTGGTCGCATGTCGTCTAGCGTCTCGCCTTGCAGCCGGAGCAATTCCGCCTGCATTTGCTGCCACGCCTTAAACGGACCATCTTTCGCTAGCACTTGTGCCGTCCAATGCGTCCACTCCCGCTCTGCCGCTTCGGACGGGTAATCGACGTTGTAACGGTCCCGAATGGTCAGAACGAAATTGTCAACGAATTCCCCAGCGCGACGGTCGTAGACTCGCTCGTGCCAAATGGTTCGCGTCAGTTCGATTGCACCCGCCAACACGAAGGTCACATTGGCAAGGGCGCGTCGAATGGTTCCTGTCTTACGCTTTTTACTGTCGATGTCGGCCTTCCAAGTACCGTTGCGCGCCGGGCTGAAGGTCAGCGCATCCATCGCTGGCAGGCTAATAGGCTTCGTTACCGTTTGCTTAGTGGCCTTCCCCGGCTTGCCGTGCTGCTGTGACTCCTCCTGAGTCTGCATTGTCTCTTCCATTGTCTTTACCTCTCTGAAGTGACTATCAGGAACCGTCTTGGATACCACCTGATAGACCGTTCACACATGTGTCCGCTTTGCCCGCCCCTGCGAGCATCGTCTGACCCCGCCTCGAGGATCGCCCGTCCTTGCCGTCTAGGACGCAACCAGCGCCGTCCAGAACGAACGTTCTCGATCCGGCATCCGACCGACCGCTACGATGCCCCGCTGACGCGATACGCGCCTGTCTGAGCGCATGTCGCAGCCAACTGGCTACCGAGCACCCTGCCGAACGTTCGTCGCTCTACGAGGCGCTAATCGGCTCGTCGCCTCGAAACACAGCGCTCACCCTTGGCCCGCATAGGGGACATGGGGGAGGCCCTCTGGGGTCATAGAGGGACATGGGCCCCCGGGGTGGGTCCTTTCTCTCAAAATTTGACTAAAATTACTAGAGAATTACAAAATTTTATAAATTTTTGTCTGAAGACTCGGCTGTAAAAGCATGAGAATAGGCAGTTTACAGCGTTTTTCAGATAAAACTAGCTATAATAACTTACACAAACTTGACAATCTGAAAAAAGTACGGTATCCTATAGTTAGAATAAGAGATTTTCAGATACTTTATGACAAAAACCAACCAAAAGCAAGCTAGAGCTGGCGTTCAGAGACGCTACTATCAGAAGAACCGGGACCGGCTCATCGCCAGAGCCAAGGAACGTTATGAGCAAAGAAGGCTAGCTGAACAGTTAGCCCGCTTCCAAGCACCAGATGAGCCAATTCCAGAGTCTTCCGAGTCTATACAAAAGCCAAGTGAGCCTAAAAGTCTACTTTCTCAATGGATTCAACGACTTACAGGCAAAAATGACTAGTCTTTCTGAGTCTTTCTCTATAGACAGCCATTTCTGCAAGTTATTGAGAAATATAGGCCTGCTTGACTGGTTTAGGGACTCGGGCGCTGTCAATTGACTAAATAAGGAGTCTAAATGAGTGCCGAACAATTCGTCTGGTTAATAGTAATAGCTGGATATGCTCTACTATTCTGGGCAGATATAAATAGTACTTGACAAACGTATCAAAAATATGATATCCTATAGATAGATAAAAGGCAATCCCTAAGCAAATGGATAACTCTGCCCGATTACCAATAGGCTGGCGAGCCATGCTAGCAGCTGGAGTCCTCAAGGATTCCCCGGCCAGCTGCGTTCATATTGATGGCATGGCCCTTCCTCCCCGCCTAGCCGCACCGCTACATCTTCCCACTACGCGGCTCACCGGCTTGTAAAGTCCATCCAGAGGCCTAGAAACCGAGTCCCAACTCACCGGTTCAATAGCTCACAGAGCGGCGGGAACCGGCCTCACCTTTTTGGGTTACGTTCTGTAGCCCCGACCTCTTCGCTTTGTAGCTCAGCTGGTAGAGCGTCTGCAAGCGAGCCAATCGATGCGTGGTGGTGTAGTAGAGCACACTAGCCTCATACGCTAGAGGGCCGGCGCAACTCCGGCGATCGCAACCATTTATGGGCGAGTAGCTCAACTGGGAGAGCACCTGTTTTGCACGCAGGGGGTTGAGAGTTCGAGTCTCTCCTCGGTCCACCATTTGAGCGTCTATGGTGTTTAACGGTGGCATCATAGTCTTCCAAACTAAAGGTGAGGGTTCGATTCCCTCTGGACGCTCCATTTCATGAATGAGCAACAACCCGATACTGGCGGAGTTCGAAGCCTTCTGCCAGAGCCAGATCAGGCGCATAGAAGAAAGGCTGGAGGGACCCATACTCATAAGCCTAGGTGCCGGTGCAAGCCCTGCCAAGCACGCGCTAGGAAACAGGAAGCCCTCCCTGAGTCAATTGGAGAGGGAGGAGGAACCTCTGACCCTAGAGGCAACGTTGTAAACGCTGACGAGCTGGTCATAGCCCCGGTCCCAAAGAAGTCTACCAAGTATCAGCGCAACATCATAGCCGAGTGGATCAAGCTCCGAACGCTAGAGCCAGATATCACTAACTTGGAAATAGCGAGACGCTTAGGTATTCACAAGCAATACCTGTACAGCGTTATCAATCGAGCCACTGCTGAGGGCTGGCTCAAGTTTGACGATCCGCTGGCCCGCATCGAGCATGAGGTCATCCCTAAAGCGCTAAACACTATTAGCAGCAGTTTAGACGCTGGAGATAAGAAGATGGCCATAGAGGTAGCTAAAGGGGCCATATTCCCTACCTACCGGGAGTCTAAGGGCGTCATCCAGCATGGGACCCAGATAGCCATAGCGCTCAAAATTGAGATGCCCGACAACCTTCCTGCAGGAGCTGAGAAGGTTATTGAGGGCCAGATAGTGGGCCGTCCTAAGGTCGCAATAGAAGGTTGATAAACATGCCTATAGGAAGTTATTACTCAGGTCGAGGTCGTAAGGTCATGGCCGAAATGAAAGAGCGCTACGGCGAAGAGCGCGGAGAACGTATCTTCTACGCCACAGCCAAGAAGCGAGGCCAAGAACCAAATGACAAGAAAGCTCGCAATCGTAAGGGAGCTATGAAGGGCCTAAAAAAGGCAGGCCGGTAATCCGCACTCTAAAGGTTACTAATGTGCGATCGTTGTGGAGAGACCAAGCAACTAGCGTGGGTCAAAGGCTGTCTGCGGTGTCTAGTTTGCAGGTGGAAGGCTGACTGTAGCTTTTAATGGCAAAATGGATATCCTCCCAGCCAGAACCGTTCCTCTACAACCCCATCCAGATGCGGTTCTTAGCAGACCGGCGTCTCCGCTGGTGTCTGTCGTGCAAGAAGCCCTATGACTGCCCGCCAGACGCGGTTTGTCCCTATTGCACTGCCAAGGGATTACGAATTTATGACCGGCTGCTTATCCGTGCTGGTAGGCGTTTTGGCAAGACCAGAATAGGCGCTATAGCAGGTGCTGAAGAAGCCACTATTCCCAATACTCTTGGCTGGGCCTGCGCCCCTACTAACGACAAGCTTCATCGTTACGTTATACCTGCTTTCCAACAGGTCATTCCAGAAGACGCGGTAGTCAAAGATGGCTGGAGCGTAGAATATCAGGATCTGCGACTCAGGAATGGCTCTGTAATCCACTTTCAGACACTAGAAAATCCAGACCAAGGCCGTGGCCAGGGCCTAGATTGGCTGTGGATAGATGAGGTCTGTGAGCTTACCAAAGCTCACTGGGACGTCATCAGGCCCTCATTGGCAGGCGATACAGTCGCATTCTTCACTACAACTCCACGAGGCTTCGACTGGGTGAATGATGAACTGGCGGCCCCTGCTGAGCGTGGAACGCCTGGTTACAGGCTCTACGTAGCTAAGACATCAGAAAGCGCTAACCCACGCATCTCTGCAGAATTCCTCGCCCGGGAGCGAGAGCAGATGTCTGACGAGATGTATAGACAAGAATATGAGGCAGACCTCGTTAGTTTTACCGGAGCAGTTTACGGGAGCGCAATTGATCCCCAGGTCCTCTACACGGACGAAGCCGTTCAGGCTCTTATACCTGAGTGGCCGGAACTCGCTCCTTGGCGTCAGGTCTTGGTCGGTCTGGATACGGGAGCCGATCACCCGTTTGGCGCCATCAAGATTGCCGTTGTAGAGAAGGGCTTAGTCGTAGTAGACGAGTATTTAGAGCGTAATAGGCCATTCATAGAGCACAAATTTGCTCTGTGGATTATGGCGCTCAATCCGGCTACTAGATGGGCTATCAACAAGAATGATAGGCAGTCCATGCTGGAGCTGGCTCAGCCACCACACGCCATCACTAACCTGTTTCCGGCCGAGAACGACATAGTAGCTGGAACCGAGCGTGTCAAGAGCTGGCTAGCGGCTAGGCAGCTATTCTTTGCAGCCAGCAAGTGCCCAATAACTATCAAACAGTTGCGCTCGTATCGCTGGGCGGAGAACTACAATTCCAGGGACGAGTCCAAGCGCAGCCGTGAGAGGGTTTACAAGAAGAACGATGAACTGCCAGACTGCGTGCGCTACGCGCTAATGTCCTGGCCACAGTTACCCAAGGTTGACAGCCTGCCAGATCTGAGGCGTGATATATCCGCGCTTCCTAAAGGCACCCAGATGGTCATCCAGAGAGAGCGTAAGGCAGAGGAATCGTATTTGAATCGTGAAGCAGAAGATCCTGTCATAGCAGAGGACTTCTGGGCTTAGGAGCGTATAATGTGGATCAGTAATCGAGTAGCGGACTGGGTGAGCGACCTGAAGAAGGCTGCCGATGTCCAAGCGGACATCGCTAAACAGGCCTTAGCAGACCTAAAAGAAGAGCTGGCTTCTGTCCGGGCAGAGCGAGATGCCCTCAAGGCAGAACTGACAGCTTCAAAGATTAATGCTGACTGGCTTAGAGTTCAGTTCAATCAGATACAGGCAGAGAACAAGGCTCTGTTGGAGCGCGCCTATGGTATCCGAGTCCCAGTGCCAGAACTAGTTAGCAAGACAGAGAAAACCTTCAACCTGCAGGACCTGTTCAACGACATCGGTGATGAGGAAGCCAGCAGGCAAGGCCTGCCTGTCTACGGTGATGATAAACTTGGTGAGTAATGGCTGATTTGCTAGCGCCGACGCCTGTCATGCCAGACCAAGGGGCCTACCCAGACGCAGGCCCCATGATTATGGCGCCACAGTTCAACGATGCACGCCTTCTAGAGATCTTTAGGAATCTGAAGGAAGAAGCGCTATCATATCGTTGGGTGTGGGAACGGGAGTGGCTGCGGGACTTGTTCTACGTCGCTAACCGACAGTGGATCGTCTACAGTCCAGTACGACGTGAGTGGGTTGATAAGCGCCTGCAGAAGTGGGTGCCTAGGCCCGTCACCAACAAGATGTCGGAGACCCTTAGCGCTATCCGCGCTAACATGTCTGCCATAAACCTAGGCGTCGTAGCCAGACCAGTAGGACACGACACTCAGTCTATAGCAGCAGCTCAGATAGCTGACCAGATGGCTCCTCTTATTCACGAAGAGCATCGTATGCCGCAGGTCATGCGGGAATCAGATTTCTGGTTCATCTCTACTGGCAACGCCTGCTTGCAGATAAGCTGGGACACTGACGTCCGTTTCAATAGGCAGTTCGTTCAGCATGAGGCTTGTCTACGCTGTGGCATAACTCTTCCACCACAGGCTATAGTCCAGGCTGGCAACAGATGCCCACAGTGTGGCAATCAACCATTTATGCCAGCTATTGGACCGGACGGCAAGCCTATTGGCGACTGGATAGCTTCTGGCCGAGGTAAGACTACACCGCTTTCTCCGTTTGAGTGGGCAGTACCAGTCAACGTTACTCGCTTCGAGGAGCTACCCTATCTGATAAGGATGCGCTGGCGGGAGAAGAACTGGTATGAAGCCAATCGACCAGATCTGGTAGGCAGGATAAACTGGGAGAAGTCGCCTACTGATCGCTCGATGCAGATCTTTAAAACACTAGCACTTACCAACGATATTGGCTCCGGCACTCAGTTCCAGTTTATGGGCTACGCTGGGCAGAAGACCGTAGAGGGCATCACTGAGTATGAACTCTGGATGAAGCCCACTAAAGAGTTTCCTAAGGGCTTGGTAGTGCGGGTAGCAGGGGACAAACAGCCAGTCGTTCTGCACCAAGAGCAAGATGAAGGTATCCCTGGTCCGTTCCCATATAAAGATATAGAAGGCAACCCGCTATTCCCCTTCGTGCATGCACAGTATGAGCATATGGGAGGGAGGCTGTACGGCCGTTCAGCGCTCTCCCCGCTCATACAGAAGCAGGATCAGCTCAACCAAGTAGACTCACTGGTTCAGTTGATTATCCAGCGTATGGCCAATCCTATCTGGGTGGTCCCGGAGGGCGCAGGCATAGACCACTTCACTGGGGAGCCTGGCTTGGTCATGAAGTGGAACCCACTGGCTGCTGGAGGCCAGGCTAAGCCTGAGCGCATTCCAGGCAGCGAGGTGCCTGCCAGTCTGTATCAACTGCGGCAACAGATCACTAACGAAATCGAGGCGCTTTCTGGCACCTACGATATTTTCAAAGGCAAGGCGCCTTCTGGTAAAGAGGCTTTCTCTGCGCTACAGTTGCTGGTAGAGCGCTCTCAGAGTCGCTTTACGGCCGCCTACCAGTCTCGTGGCGAGATGTATCGCGATTGGTTTGGTATCGCTATTGAGTTGGAGCGGCAGTTCGGTCCACAGCGGCGTACGCTTACCGTGCTTGGTCCTAACAATGGTTATACTTTCAAGTATTTCGAGAACGCCCAACTGCAAGGTCAGCTCACCTTCGTCATAGAAGACGGCAGTAACGTCCCAAAGACGCATCTTGGTAAGCGGGCAGCTTTGGAGCAGGGCAATCAGCTCCGAGTTATCAACCCGATGGATCCGGACCAGCGCTGGGCCATCTTGCAGCTATTGGGGCTAACCGACTTAGTGCCTGCGCTTAACTCACACGTCCAAGCCGCGCTGCAGATTCAAGACGAATTCGAGCGATGGATAGAGAATCCAGAAGGTCTATCTCCACTGCAGCTCAAGCCCTGGCACGATCCACAAATACATTGGACAGAGCGTATTAAGTGGCTCAATACCGATAAGATGCGAGAACTGTTGTTGCGGCGTCCAGAGATAGAGCCCATCATATCTCTGCACCTACAACAGCTGCAGCTAGCTATGATGCCTCCAGCCCTGCCGGAGGGTCAAGGAGAAAACGCTGCAGGGGGCGGCCAATCCATGAGTAACTCTAGGAAAGAGGCTGGCTCTACCAAGGGCGTCCCAGCTGGACAGGCCTTGATGCCTAACGTTACTCAGCCTGGAATGGGCCCTATGTAAGATATTATAATGGCTATAACAGTAAGATATGAATATGCTACTTTTCAATCTGTGGCTTCTGACGCAGAAGTGCTAGACAAGCGAGCAGCAAAGCTCATTTCCAGTAAAATGACTTTTGTAGAGGACGATGTGCCGTTGTCCTTCTTTGAGCTTCTAACAGACTTCACAGTAAAAGTTGGAGCTGTAGCCGCTCCAATTATATTACCAGCTAGCGCTGTCACCCCTATTCGCACAAGAATAAATATTTGGATAGACTTTGTAGACAGGGAACTACATTTAGCAAAGCGACCTCAGCTAAAAACAAAAAAAACTCTTGACATCTCTGAGGACAAACAAAAGATTGATTTTACGTATTCCGTTTTTACTCCCGGCATTAAGAAGCTCTTAGATTTTACATGGGAGCAGGCTACGAATAATATTACATTTTCTACTAGGAGCGAAGTTATAATTCCTTGGGGAGATTTTATACACTGGCAGTTAGCTGTAGCGCTTGCATTTGAGTTTGTCTTAGCAAACGGCACTACCGGGTTGTAAAAAAGATCTTAATCTTGGCCCAACGTTAGGGCCTGCGTCACGGCAGATCACGTAATTTAAGCATCTGCCACCATCCTCCATACGGGAACTTGACCCGATACAGAAGGTAGAGGAAAATGTCAGACCCAAACGTCACGGCAACTCCAACACCGGCCGCAGAACCGACACCATCTGCACCGCTTGCGTCAGCGACACCGACGCCATCCGCTCAACCAGTAGCGACACCACTGGCACCGCAGGCACCGGCGACAGGTGCTCCGGAAGATCGTTCAAACTGGGTTCCACCACATCGCCTACGCGAAGCCTCTCAGCGATATGAGGCTGCTCAGCGAGAATGGGCTGCGCGAGAAGCGCAGTATCAGGCCGCTATGCAGCAGTATCAGGATCAGATGAGGGCTCTTGTAGGTATGGCGCCTCCGGAAGATCCTGAGGTAGCCGAGATCCGACAGCGCTTTGGTCAGGTGTTCCCTGGCCTTAGCCGCATGGAGGAGAAAGCAGCAGAACTAGAGAAGTATCTAGAGCGCGTAGCTGACCTTGAAGCTGCAGTAGACTATATCTGGCAGAATCACGGTAGGCAGTCTCTAGACCGCATTTTCAAGAATGCGGAGGAAGCTCTAGGCTCACCACTGACTGAGGAAGGACGAAGGGCTCTGCATGCAGCCTTTGCTGGCTACATCCAGTCCAATCCCGAGTATCAGCAGCGCTATGTGGATGACCCCACCGTTGTGGATGAATTCTGGAAAACGTTGTCTTCAACGCTAGTAGATCCCGCTCGTAGAGCCTCGGCTGTAGCCGTAGCGTCAAGAGTGCCGGGAGCACTCCCGCAGGATACCCCTGCTGGCGCCCCGCCTCCATCGCCACCGGCTCCAAAGCCGTCGGGCTTAGACGAGAGGGCTAAGCTAGCATACCAGATGTTCCAAGCGGAGCGCAATAAACAGTAAACATGTTAGAACATCTAACAGAAACTGAAAAAGCGTATCTTGCTGGATTATTCGATGGCGAGGGGTGTGTAGACTACTATAAAGGCAGTATTGAAAGTCTCTCATAGAGTGTCTATTCACTAAACTCGCTAAGGTGCAGAAAATGGAAAAACTCTTTATCAACACGAAAGTAGTTATTGATATGACTACTGGAGATGTTGTGGATAAAGAAGGTTACTGGTATGAAGGACCAGTAGCGCTTGCCGTAGGGGCGGACAAGCAGGCTCTAGACGTGATTTTCAAGGAGGTGTTTACTGAGGGCGTCTCCGAGGGAGTCAACCAGGCCAATCCCCTGCGAGACGTGATCAAGACAGAGCAGGTTCCATTCAAGGGCCTAGAAGTCTCTCGTCTGATGCATACCTCTCGCAACGTCTCGCCCATGTTCGTGGGTGAAGACTCAGCATTCGCTGAAGCAGGCCGTCAGGGCTATGTCAAGATGGCCATCGATCAGAAGAAGCTCATGTCTCGTCTTCGTATGACATGGGAAGTAATGGTCGACTCGACGTCAACTGAAGGTGCCTTCGTCTCAGCTCGTAAGAGCGAGATGCAGTATCTCATTGACGATATGGCTCGTAAGGACGAGCACGCTCTGGCCAGCGATGGTCGTGGCGTGCTGGCTCACGTGAATGAATCGTCTCCTAGTGGCAATACCACTTTGGAGCTGGATAATCCGGGCGGTATTACCAACGCTAACTTTGGTAACCGCTTTGTCTCAGTCGGCATGTTCCTCGCGTTCCTGAACCCCGCATCGGGCGCCTTCCGAACTGCAGGCACAGATAATGCGAAGGTTACCGCAGTAAACTCAGACGGCACTGACGTGACTGTTGACGTTGCTGCTAACATCGGCTCGACGGTTGCTGATAACGACTGGGTTGTACAGGCTGCTGACAAGGACATCACCTCTGTCAACGACACCTCGTTTGACAAGGCATGGTGGGGCCTTATGGCGCTGTTCGACGATGGTACGTATCGCGCGTCCTACTTCGGCGTGGACCGCGGCGACGTTCCTGCTTTGTCGAGTTACGTCACGGCTTCAACTGGTGCTCTGTCAACTGACCTGATTCAGCGCGTTGCTGACGTTCAGGACCAGAAGCTCGGCTCTAGGATCAACCTGATCCTGTGCCACCACAGCACTCGCCGGCTGGTTATCCAGCTTACGGATGCTGATCGTCGGTACAGTGGAGCCCAGTTGCTTCGTCCGGATCCGGGCACTGTCGCTTTCAAGCAGGGCGATATCCCATTCGGCGATGTCGGAGTTCGCGCTATCCGCGACTTCCCGCTGGACGTGATGCTGTTCCTCGATACCAATCAGGCAGGCATTAAGGAGTATGTCTCCGAGCCTGGTAAGTGGGTAGATGAGGATGGCAACGTGCTGCTTCGTGACGTGTTCACAGGCACCGGACGCGATGCGTTCGAGGCTTGGTATCGTATGCGCAAGCAGTATTTCTCTGAATATCCGGCACACGGAGCAAGACTTGACGGAATAACTGGTCAGTCGCTGGTTGTCCAGAGAGTCGCAGGCAGCTAATAACGGCTGTTTGTTACTTGTGGTTTGGGTGGCTGTTTATCGGCCACCCAGCCATCTTTCGATGGAGAAAAACATCACATGGACCCGAATGAGATCGTCACCGTCGTCAACCGGACATCAAAGAAGTTGCATGGTACTCACAATGGGCGGCAGTATGAGCTGCCTCCTGGAGAGTCTCATCACCCCTTGAAGATCGCTCGCTACTTCCGTTATCAGAATCCAGTCATGGGCAAGGGAACGCCTATGGAGGATTGGAACATTCGCTCTGAATACAAGATTGGTATAAAAGAGCTTGGGGATGATTGCTCGCCGCTGAGCGATACCGAAGTGAAGGCTAGCGACGCTTCGCCACAACGTTGGGATACTAGAGCTGTGAACGGACCTAATGTAGAAGTCATCCCGTCTAGGGGTGCTACGTGGGGAGAGGCGCGCTCTGACAGCCAGCTCCATGGTGACGCATTCGGCGGTGGCGTCGGTTTTGTCAAGCCGTAGTTAAGTAGTCATGTCTTGGGTAGAAGCTGTCTACGGAGTACTGCTGCTCGTAGTTGGTCTCTATTTGGAAGACCGTATAGACAACTGGCGCAATAAGCGGAACAATGGCCCACGAGAAAGTCGGTAAGCAAGCTACGCTTTATCTTCATAAACCCAACACCGAATATGAGTGTCGCGATTGCGCCATGTTCATAGCTCGCAGTAAGCGCTGCTCTATACATGGGCCTAATGACGTTATCATGCCTTATGGCTCATGCGGACTATTTGTCAAGGGCAAGCCAATGCCTGGTATGAAGCCCATGAGCGAGGTCACCAAAGAAGAGAGCGGCTACATAGACTCCATTGGTAAAAAGGGTTACTCTTGCAAGCGTTGTGTATATTTTGATGCTGATAATCTGAACTGTGCTATAGTGGATCGCTTCTCTGCTGGGCCTGACTATGGATTCATAGATCCAGACGGTTGCTGCAACGCTTGGGAAGAGCTGGAAGTGGAATATGAGTAGTTTACCCAACTACGTTAGAGATACTAACCCCTTTAATCTAGCTGGGCCACCCCAGTACTTTCTTAGACAGCTGTTGGAATATGACCCCTCGCTAGTCATTGTCCCATCACGCCAGGGCTTCTTCTATCGTCTGGCGCAGCGCAGGCCACTTAAGCTTCGAGAGAGCATCATCAATGACATCCTCAAGGAGCAGGCTGACGCTCGCATGCTGGCTAGCTATGGGCTGGTTCCTGTAACTACCATCTTGGCTACCTGCAGATGGGACGATCCCTCGTTCTTCCTTGAGCTGAACCGCCGGGCGCCTTGGCGTATGGGCGGGGCCAAGAAGTATGAGCAGATGGTTCTGGAGCAGGACAAGCGCGATTACTTAGAAAGACGTGCCAAAGTAGAGGATCACGTTGAACATCTGGCTAAAGACGCTTGGAACTATTACCATAAGCTTATAGGGCTGAGGACACATGCGTTCCAGCTAAGGCGCAAGGCTGAACAGCAAAGCAAGGCGCCTGCTATCATAATTCCGCAATCTATCCACGATTACAAGCCAGCCATTCAGACCGGGTGGGGCGATGTATTGCGGAAAGGCTAATCCAATCTAGCCGTACTTGGTTGGACGCCGATCTGTCGCGGCGCTGTGTTGATAGACGCTTATCCTAGCGTATAGGAAGGACTTAACACAATGCCTCTTGATCTTGAAGCTGCTAGCCTTGTGCGGCAGAAGGTCTACTCTACGCTCAATGCCGTGGACAACGAAACTGAGAATGGCCGTATTTGGTGGAACGCTGCGCGTGAGCTGTTCAATAAGCTGGCTCAGGCTGGCACTGACCGGCTCCAGTTCGTTCCGTTTAGCGCTGCTGACGCTGTCTCGTCTCCTGCCGGTATTGACCACGGCATCGATGCGGCTCATCAGGTATACATGGTCTATGCGAAGAAGCGAAATACCGCGACTGACGCATATCTGAAGGTCGTTGATGATGCCGACGCGGATTCGGGCTCGACTGCGGATGAGAAAATCATCCTCGCTCTGCTTGATGGGAACGATGAAGTTGGAGTCATTTATCCGACCGGCCTATCGATGGCCAACGGTCTAGTGACCAATAGCACAACTACCGTCAACGGCGAGACTGAGAATGCTGCGGCTGACGCCCCAGATGGTTTCTACGTTATCGGTGCGTAATAACCCAAAGGGAGACCGCGTCTAGTTGGTCTCCCTTTCTTGACTATAAGGTTTTACTTATATGCCAGTAAAATTTCTACAGAGCCGTGCTACTGTCGCAGCCGGTTCTTCTATCTCGCTCACAACCCTTAGGCATGGTGGGCGCGTTATTCTTTTGGACACTGCAGCGGGCAGCACAGTTACGCTTCCGGCAGCTACAGGCTCGGGAGCACATTTTCGCTTCGTAGTGACTGTGACGCCCACCTCGAATCAGCACCGCATCGACGTGACGGGTGATGATGCCTTCTTTGGGACTCTCGTTGCCGACACAGACTCTGATTCAGTGGATCTTGGCACTATCACATGGCCGTCTGGGCCTACTGTGACAGACGCAGATCGTATTGACCTGAACGGGACCACAACTGGCGGGAGGAAAGGTGACTGGATTGAGGTCATCGACATCGCTGCTGATTCGTGGCATGTCTC
>Ga0137829_12822150_pt1 | contig 15749 bp, 13 predicted proteins | sample OV2TP2_FD_97737 | JGI IMG/M metagenome (GOLD analysis project Ga0137829, IMG submission 97737) | reverse complement strand
GCCAGCGTAAGGGCTTGGATCTCCTTAGCTCCCGCCTCCTGGAGAGCCCTAGCGCAGGCATCCAGCGTAGCCCCCGTCGTGCAGACATCATCCACCAGCAGCACACGTTTATCGTCTAGACCGCGGCCGCGGGCCAGGAAGGCCCCCTTCACACTGCTTCTCCTCTCCTCCGCAGAGGAGGCCCTGGCCTGGGGAAGGCCGGCCCTCTGCCTCACCAGGCTTCCGCTAACTACTGGGAGCCCCGTGAGCTTGCTCAGGCCTCTAGCCAGGAGCTCTGATTGGTTATATCCCCTTTCTCTGAGTCTTCCCCTGTGGAGAGGCACGGGAACCAGGCAGTCAAAGCGCCCCAGGCCCTCTCTTGTCCAGTATTCGGCCATAAGGCCTGCCAGGGTTGGGGCCAGTGCCCTGAGGTTGCGGTACTTTAGCTGATGTATGGCCTCCCTGATAGGCCCCTCCATGAGAAAAGGGGACCGGATGCTGGTCAGCGCAAGAGGAGTGTAGGCACACCTCTGGCAGACCCTCCCTGCGGTAAGAGGCTCGGAGCATCGGTAGCAGAAGGGGGGAAGCAATCTGGGCAGCTTCTCTTTACAGCCAGAGCATAGGAAACTTCCCTCCCTATGGCAGACAATGCAGTTGCTTGGGAAGACGAGCTCTATTATGGCGTCTCTGATTCGGGAAAAAGACATGGACGGAACTATCGAAGCTGGCATAAGTTGGCATAAGTTGGCTATGTGCTAGAATTCTCCCGCCTATTATAATGGGAAAGGCGAGCCATGATAAAAGGCGTCTTTTTTGACCTTTACAACACCATCGCTCATTTCTACCCGCCCAAAGAGGAGCTTCAGAAGGCGGCGTGCCTAGACTTCGGAATCCAGGTGAACCCAGAGGGCATCCTGCGCGGCTACGTTGCCGCCGACGAGTTCATGGCCAGGGAAAACGCTCGCCTTCCCATAGCCCGTCGGCTTTCTAAGGAACAGCAGGAGTTTTTTGGCGAATACGAGCGCCTGATCCTTACAGGCGCTGGAGTGGACGTTGATAGAAACCTGGCAGGCAGGATCTTCACCCGTCTGCGCCAGATGCCCTATGACCTGGCCCTTTACGACGATGTTCTTCCAGCCATGGACATGCTAAAGATGCAGGAGATCACTCTTGGACTCATCTCAAACCTTCGGGGGGATATCGCTGAGCTGTGCCAGCGTTTAAGACTAACGCCCTACCTCGACTTTGTGGTGACGTCTGAGGAGGTGGGGGCGGAAAAGCCTCATCCGCCCATATTTCTGGCCGCTTTAAGAAAAGCGGAGGTTGGACCAGGGGAGGCGATCCACGTGGGGGATCAGTACCAGAGCGATGTCCTGGGCGCTAGAGCCGTAGGCATAAAGCCTCTCCTGATAGATAGAGACGGACTCCTCGGGGAGATCTCCGACTGTGCTAAAATCACTAGCCTGATGGAAGTTGTGGAACATCTGGGTTGATATTGCCCTTAATGATTTCCTTTGTCAGCAAGTGTAGGATTCGAAAACGAAGGGTGAGGCGTTATCGAACGGAGTTGGTGGGGGCCCAGTGGGAAATTCTTTCCTGGGGAGTCCAGAGGGGCAAAGAGCCCCTCTGCCAGGGGCACGGGGGTGTCCCCCGTCCCTTATCTATCTCCCCCTTCCTTCCAGGAAGGGGGAAGGGGGGATGGTCGAAGTGATTTGTGGAAAAGGCTTATTTGTGAAAACGTAAAAAGGCTAGATTCCTGAAAGGAGAGGGAACATGAAGGCAGTCTACATCAACGAACACGGTGGCACCGACAAGCTCATCTATGGGGACAGGCCCGAGCCAGCCCCAGGGCCCAAAGACGTTGTTATTCGGGTCAGGGCCAGCGCTCTGAATCGCCTGGACATAGGCTTTCGGGCCGGTGGCGGCGGACGGCGGACATCTCTTCCGCGTATCCTGGGGTGTGATATGGCGGGGGAGGTCGCCCAGCTTGGCTCTGAGGTTACTGACTTTAAGGTTGGAGACCGGGTCCTGGTGGACAACCGGGCCAAGTGCGATGCCTGCAAGCCCTGCCTATTGGGGCAGGACCAGTTCTGCACCAACCAGATTCGTATTGGAGTCGATTGGGATGGAGGACATGCCGAGTACTGCAGGGTCCCCGCCATAAACACCCACAAGATCCTGACCTCCATGCCCTTTGAACAGGCAGCTGCAATCCCCCTGGTTTTCCACACCGCCTGGCACTGTCTCATGGTGCGCGGCCAGCTCCAACCTTGGGAGGACATCCTCATACAGGCTGCAGGCAGCGGCGTGGGAAGCGCAGCTATTCAGATTGCCAAACGGATAGGGGCAAGGGTCATTACCACTGCTAGCACCGATGAGAAGCTGGCAAAGGCGGGAGAGCTGGGTGCCGACGAGACCATTAACTATCGAAGGACTCCCAATTTCAGCCAGCGGATTCTGGAGCTGACCGACGGCAAGGGCGTGGACATGATCCTGGACGTGGTAGGGGCCGATGTTTGGGAGCAGAACCTCCTCAGCCTTAAAGAGGGGGGAAGGCTTGTCATCACCGGCACCACCTCGGGCGCTCAAAGCACCATAAACCTTGGCCTGTTGAGCAAGCCCCTCACCGTCATGGGCAGCGGCAGCCGCAGCCGTAAGTCCTTTGTGGATATGATGAAGTTAATAAACCGAGGTGAGCTGCACGGAGTGGTAAGTCAGGTGTTCCCCTTGCCAGAGGTAGCCAAGGCTCATGAGGTGATGGCAAGCCGCGACTTCTTCGGCAAGCTGGTCATCAAGAACGATTAAGAGTTGTGAAGAGAATGAAAAGTGCGCCCCGGGTTCCCCCGCCTGCCGAGGGGTGGCTAAATAGCAATGGCATTCGTATGCACTATCTCGACTGGGGAGGCGCAGGCCCGCCCCTGGTAGCGCTTCACGGGCTGGCCTCCTCGTGTCACTGGTACGACCTGGTCCTGCCTCATCTAGCAGACGGCTTCCGTTGCATAGCCCTGGACCAGCGCGCCCACGGCCTCAGCGACCAGCCATCCAGTGGCTATGACTGGAGCACTCTGGCTGCCGACGTGATAGGAGCCCTGGACCAGATGAGGTTCGATAGGGTGGCGCTGGTGGGACACTCGTGGGGCTCCAGCGTTGCCCTCAACACTGCGGCGCTGCATCCCGACCGTGTAGCCAGGCTGATTCTGGTAGACGGCGGTTTCTTCGATGGGCGGCGTCTATTGCCTGGAACGACCTGGGAAAGCTACAAGGCGCGCCTGCGACCGAGAGATATCTACGGCCCCAGGGAGCGGTATTTACGCGCGCTCAAGGAGGAGCTAGCAGGATGCTGGAATCGGGAGATCGAGCGCATAGTCATGACCATGGTGCGTATGGACCCAGATGGCACAGTCCATGAGCGCCTGGAGCCGGGCAATCACGAGCAGGTGCTTCGGGCCATGTGGGATGAGCCTCCTTCAGCCGCTTTCCCCAGGCTGCAATGCCCCACTCTGATAGTCGCCGCCGCACCCAAGGAGACCCCCGAGAACGCCCCATTTTTACAAAGGCGCAGGGACGCGGTAGCTGCGTCCCAATCCGCAATCCGTGATTGCACCGTCCAGTGGATTCAGGACTCCGCCCATGACATAGGCTACTACAAGCCCAGGGAGCTGGCCATAGCCATTCGCTCCTTCCTCGCCGACCGGCTAGGCAGCCAGAAATAGTGGCGCCATTTTCTGGCAGGGACTCCAAGGAGACAAAGTCCCCCTTCTTCGGATAAATCTGGAGGACACCCGAGCTCTGCACGAGAACAATTCTGTCATTGCGAGGAGCGTAGTGGAGAAGGGTCTGGGGAGGGGTCCCCACCCCAGATTCTTCGCCTGCGGCTCAGAATGACATTTTCGTAGGAATGACAACCAAAAAAGTATTTTCGTGCGAACCCCCTCGCCCCTGGAGGGAGAGGGTCTTAAGACACCTCCTAAGGTGGGCTCCAGGATATCAGCGCAGCGCGTCGAGGTGACGTTCCTCGGACCCTAACGCGACCCTCCGCCTCTTCCAGCAGCTCTCTCATGGCAGCATCCAGCAGACGGTCCTCATGGCTGCCGGGCGTCACATACAGCCGGGACCTGAGGTCCCTCTGGGCCTCATCCCAATTATCAAAGGCCGGCGCCGGCTGCGGCGGTAGCATCTCTATATCGGGGTAAATCCCAAGCTCCCATAGGATGTCCAGGAGCTCTCTAAGAGCCGGTAACGACAGCCGTTTTTCGCCGTGCACCCTGGGCCAGAAGGGGTCGAGGTGAGACTGAGGAGGCCGTGTGAAGAGGACCACCAGAACACGCCTCCCGGCGTGAGCCTCTAGCTTTCGGATGAAGTGCTCTATCTGTTTGACGGTATACAGAACCTGAGAACAGAGGACCACGTCCCCTGGGGATGTTTCGGCCTCCTCCCAGCGAGCTTCCACTACCGAAATGTTTTGAACGCCTGTACTATCCATTCCCTGGCGCAGCACAGCCACCATGCTCTGGGAAGGCTCCACTGCCACCACCCTGCGGCATCTGAGAGCCAGGGGCAAGGCCAGCCTTCCACCGCCAGCGCCCACGTCCAAAAGGGTATCGCTGGGGCCTATCTCTTGCGCCAACCGCTCTACAAGCGGGTCATCTCTTCTAAGGGGATTGCCACGGAATCGCTCGGCAAAGGGCTGCCAGGAGTCCCCCGATGCCGAGACGCCACCCCGCACCCTCTCTGATTGGGCGTGCTCGGCCTCGATCATCTCTGCCCAGCGGCTGATGGCGGACCGGGAGTGCTCAAGCTCTGTCATCCCGCCTATGCCTTTCTTAATTGGTGCCGAATCGGGACTCGAAGTAGTCTACCACCTTTTCAACGTACTGGTCCGGGAGGTCCTGAAAGGCATCTGTGTGCTTTACATTGTCCACAAGCCAGATTCGGCTTTCAGGGTGAGCGGCCTTATATACCCTCACGCCGTGCTCAAACGGGATGCGAGTATCCGCAGTGCCGTGAATCACCAGGATGGGGTATGGAAGGCGTTTGACCGCATCCTCGGGGATCAGTGCTCCCACGTCGATATCGTACAAGAGCTTAGCCAGGAGCTTGGCTCCGGGCACAAAGGCCGGGATAATCTCTTTGGGGATATCTGTCTTCCGGTCTGTCTCCTGCACGATGAGGTCAGAGACATCGGCGAAAGGGCTGTCTGCCACCACAGCCCTAATAGCAGGCTCCTCGGCCGCTGCCAGCAGCGAGACGCCCGCCCCCATGGAGAAGCCCAAAAGGCCAATACGGTCTGGCGGCACACCCTTTTGGACCAGGAAGTCGTATGCGCCTAGCACATCCAGACGCTCGAAATAGCCACCGGAGATGCGGTCCCCATCCGAATCGCCGTGGGCCCGAAGGTCGAACAGGAGGACATTGAAACCCTTGTTTATCAAGCGAGCAGCCAATGATAATGCCTGATCCCCCGAGCGTTTACCGGAGATCCCATGAACGAATATGACAGTGGGCTTATTGCCCTGCCCTGGGAGAAACCAGCCCCTTAGGGTGACGTCGCCCTTACGTGAGATGAACTCTACGTCCTGGAACTGAAGCCCGTAGGCTGCGGGGGAATCGTCCTGTGCCTTGCGCTCGGCCTTGGTAACACCCGAGGCTATCAAAAAGGAGGCATAGCCATAAACAACAAGCGCTAGCGTTAAGCTCGAGGCTGCGCCCCATTTAAGAACCCGTTTCACGGCCAATACTCTGGGGCCTTATCCCTCGGCCTGTTCTGGATGGCTCATACGGCATGGTCTACTACCATGAATCTAAGCCAAGTCCAGTTAGGTGTCAAGCAGCCCTCCTGCTGACACGCTGAGAGCTTGCGAGCCCCGATACTATTGGGGCGGGGCAATCTGGGGAGCAGGATTCCTCGGCCCAATTCCCGCACTTCTTCGCGGCCTTTGAGCATTTCGAGAGCGTCCGAGTCTACAAGCGCTTCTGGCTCACGAGCTTGGCACCGGCCCTGCGCGGGAGACCGAGGCCCTTTATTTAGAGCTGGCGCGTTAGGGCATCACGCAGAAGCCAGGTGGGTCAGTGGGCTTTGGGATGGTTTGGGATGGCGTAGGCCACTGGCACGGGCGCTCCCCAGGGGGCCTGGACCTTCTCTGTCGATATCTGGTAGCCCCCGATCTCGGCATCCATGCCCTGGGCTGCTCGCTCGGCCAGGTAGCTCTTCAAGCGTGCGTCCGCCTCGTGGCCCACGAAGTGGACGAGGCCGCAGCAGCAGTGCTCGTGCGCCGCATCTTCGGTCCCCTTCTGGTAGCGGGCGCGCGGCTTGCATCCGCAGGAGCAGTCGTACCGCACCTCCACCACATCCGGCTTGTTCGCGGGGCTTCGGACAATAAACTTGAGCTTCTCCATAGGGTTACTCAACCTCCGTCAGGACTTTCCCTGATGTTCCCTGGTCTCTCAATTCCTGATGGCTTTCCAGAATGAGCTGTACCGCCTCTTTCAGGTTCTCCTCTACCTCCTTGATTGTACGGCCCTGGCTGAAAGCCCCAGGGACTTCATCTACCCACCCGATATACCATTTGTTGCGCTTCTCGATGGTAGCTTCAAAGGTGCGCTCCATTAGACTTGTCTCCATTTCTGTAGCGTCAGTATACGAGGCAATTATCCCCTATCGTCAAGTAATATGGTATAATAGTTTATGGGGACGTGATGCAATGGCAGACATACCCCTTTGGTGTGTGCCCAAGCCAAGGGGTTTGGACATAGACCCGAGGGGTGCCCGCAAGGGCATGAGGGTTCGACTCCCTTCGTCCCCACTAGCTCATTTCTTTCTGGCACAGCCGCTAAGCGCGCACTGACATTGCGCTGGCCGCCTCTTCCAGCAGTCCCAGCAGTGCCTCCCGCCACGTCTCGCCCAGGGGCCGCGTGTCTATGCGCACGATGCTATGCCCGAATTTGAGGGCGTCCCAGTGCCGTCGGAGGCTATCGGGGAGGCGGACCCGGGGCACCCTGTCCTTGAAGCGCACTGCTATCTCGTCGCCCTCTTTGGCGATAGCTACGACGCCTGCGCGGGCAGCCAGGAGCTTCAGGCGCACCAGGTATAGGAGGTTCTCCAACTCCTCCGGCAGGCTGCCGAAGCGGTCTTCTAGCTCCGCTGCCATGTCGGACAGGTTCTCGGCCTCCTTCATCTTCACCAGGCGCTGGTAGAGGAGAAGGCGGGCCGCCACATCCTCCACGTAGTCCTCGGGAATGTGTGCGGGAAGCGGAATATCAATGACTGGAGTGGTCTCTTTCCCCCTCTCCAAAGCGGTCCCGGGCATAGGCCTTGGCCCCTTGCCTGCCTGCTCTGCCTTTAGCTCCTCCACCGCCTCGGCCAGGAGCCGGCAGTAGAGGTCAAAGCCCACGGCACTGATGTGCCCGCTCTGCTCGGCGCCCAGCACGTTGCCGGCGCCTCTTATCTCCAGGTCCTGTAGAGCGATGCGGAAGCCTGCCCCCAGCTCGGTGGCGGCCAGGATGGTCTTCAGCCGCTTCTCCGCCGTTGGAGTGAGGGGCTTGCCAGGATCGAACAGGAAGTAGGCGTAGGCGCGGGCAGCGGCCCTGCCTACCCTGCCGCGAAGCTGATAGAGCTGAGAGAGGCCGAACTTGTCGGCATCGTTGACGATGAGGGTGTTGACGTTGGGCATGTCCAGCCCCGACTCGATAATGGTGGTGCAGACCAGCACATCGCTGGTGGCCCTGGCGAACTCCAGCATGGCCTCCTCTAATTGCTCCTCAGGCATCTGGCCGTGGGCGATGCTCACTTCGGCCTCTGGGACGATGCGCCGCACTTTTTCTGCGATGAACTCGATGTTCTGCACCCTGTTATGCACAAAGAAGACCTGCCCTCCCCGCTCCAGCTCTCGTAGTATGGCCTCTCGAACGATGCGCTCATCGAACTCGGCAACGTAGGTCTTGATGGGCAGCCGCTCCTCTGGGGGCGTCTCCATGGTGCTCATGTCTCTTATGCCCGTCAGGGACATATACAGAGTGCGCGGGATGGGCGTGGCGCTGAGGGTCAGCACATCCACCTCGCTGCGCATCCTCTTCAGCCTCTCCTTATGGTTCACCCCAAAGCGCTGCTCCTCGTCTATGATTACCAGGCCCAGGTTCTTGAACGAGACGTCCCTCTGCAGCAGACGATGCGTCCCGATGCAGATGTCTATAGAGCCATCGGACACCCCCTGAAGGATCGACCGCTGCTCCTTCCCGGTGCGGAAGCGGCTGAGGACCTCGGCACGGACGGGGAAGGCGGCCATGCGCTCTTTGAAGGTTTCAAAGTGCTGCTCCGCCAGCACAGTAGTAGGTACCAGGACGGCCACCTGCATACCCGCGGTAACCGCTTTGAAGGCGGCACGGACAGCCACCTCGGTTTTGCCGTAGCCCACGTCGCCGCACACCAGGCGGTCCATAGGTTTGGTCTTCTCCATGTCCTCCTTCACCTGCTGTATGGTGGCTAGCTGGTCATCAGTCTCCACGTACGGGAAGGACACCTCCAGCTCCTGCTGCCAGGCTGTGTCCGGAGGAAAGGCCACCCCTTTGGCGACCTCGCGAGAAGCGTACAGCTCCAGAAGCTCTTGCGCCAGCTTCAGCGCCGACTCCTTTACCTTCTGCTTGGTATGAGTCCATTCCTGAGTCCCCAGCCGGGTTAGAGTCGGAGGCCCCTCTTTGGTGCCCACGTAGAGCGCCACTCGATCGATCTGTTCCGTAGGAACGTAGAGCTTGTCCCCCTCGGCGTACTCCAGGACTAGGTACTCCCGAGCGGCACTTTCCTGGGCCAGCTTTATGACGCCGGCGAACCGCCCGATGCCATGTTCGATATGAACAACGTAGTCGCCCACGGCAAGCTGCGAGAGAAAGGCCTCCCTGCGAACGGGCCGGCGCCGCACCAGCCTTCTTTGTTTGGTAAAGCCGAAGACCTCGGCATCGGTAAGAAGCCAGGTCTCCCCTTCTTTTGATGGCAGCGTCCAGCCTTCGGCGACTGTACCTTGAATCAGGGTTATGGAGCCTGCCGGCGGCGGGGCTAGCAGCTCCTGCTGCGGACTGATGAAGAGCTCCACCTCCCGAAAGACCTCGGCGAGGCGCAAGGCTTGCTGGGACGTAATCACCACGGCTTTGCCTACGGATACGGCCTTCTTGAGGTCGTTGGCCAGGGCTCGCAGCCGCCCTCCATAGGAGGGGGCTATCTTGAACTCCCACTCCGATGCCTCTACGTCGGCCCTTACGCCCCAGGGACTGAAGGTAAGGAGTCTTCTTATTGCCTGAATCCGAGACTCGACTTCTTCCCACATCAGATACGGCACGGGGAAGTTGGACGGCAGCTCGCCTAGCTGGACTTTTTGACTGCGCAGCTCCTCAGCCTGCTGGTGGAACCCTCGCCAGGCGCTCTCGATGCTCTCAACACCGTCTAGGATCAAAGCGCCACCGGGTGGCAGGTGGTCCAGAAGGGAAGAGCCATTGAACAAAGCGGAATAGAACTCATCCCCGTCAAAGGGCTGGGCCTGAAGCAGGTGGTCCAGCTCCTCCCTCAGACGGGCCTGGTGGTCTGGGCTGCAACCCCTTAGATCCAACATAGATATGGCTCTCTCCCTATCGGAGGCATCCCTGGGCAGGATCATCTCTCGACAGGGTATAAGGGTCGCCTCCTTGGCTAACTCCGCCGAGCGCTGAGACATGGGATCGAAGTAGCGGATGCTTTCGATGCTATCCCCGAAAAACTCGACCCTCACCGGCAGATGATAGTGCGGCGAGTAGAAGTCCACGATGCCTCCGCGTCGGCTCACGACGCCCGGGACCTCCACACCAGGCTCGGCCCTATACCCTGCCCATACGGCCCTTTCTAACACCCGCTCAATAGGAAACATGTTTCCCTTGCTCAGATTGACCACGCAGGCAGCGAAAGCAGAAGGAGAGAGTGTCTTCTGGCTGGCAGCCAGCGCTGAAGCGACAATAAGAGGCTTCCCCATTCCTTCCTGTAATGAGACCCCAGCCAGGGCTGCCAGTGCTCTCATCCGCTGGTGGGACGTAGACGGCTCCGCAGCGAGACGCTCGTAGGGAAGGGCATCTGACTCTGGGTAGAGATAAACGGGGAACTCCTCTCCTAACCAGAGCTGGAGTTGGGCGTAGAGCTGCTGGGCGTCCTCGGGCCGCGGGACGAGAACGACCGTTGGAGCGGCGAGACGCACATGTAGGGCGGCAATAAGGAATGGCTTCGCTGCACCGGGGTCGGGAGCGCCTTCCACTGGTTGACTTTTAGCAAGGGCGTCCCACACCCTGGAAAAGACAGGATCGGAACTCAGGATGTCAAATAGTCCAGTGAGCTTCATCTCTAACACCAAAATGGGCTAGCTACACCACTAGCCCTCCTCCAAAAGTCTACCACCAGGGCACGCATGGGACAATGTGCATTAGGGAGGCCATTAATAAAAAGGGGATTACAAAAGAGATGGACCCCCTTCCAGGGAAGAGGCTTTGCCTAAAATTGTCATTCTGAGAAGCCCCGACTTGTCGGGGCGACGAAGAATCTAAGACCTACGCCTTTGGCAAGAATGGGACGCCCTAGATTCCTCACTCCGCTTCGCTGCGTTCGGAATGACACCCACCAGTCCAGGCTGACCACTGGAAACGTTTAGACCTCTATGCATGGCTCTGTAATATGAACTGAAACGCGCCCTTTTTCTTGTTAGGGGCTGCCAGTTGCCCTATAATTTGGCTAGACGATAGGATATACCAAAATCTGAGAACGATACCGCCTGCTTCCCTATGATCGGTCGAAACTCACCAGAAGAGCCAGCGCTAGCCTCTAGCCACAAGCCCCAAGGTAAGGGTGTCCCTTACCGACGAGTGGTGGCCAAGCTGGGGACTAATCTCTTGACCGGCGGCCAGGAGAACCTGGACCTGGAGGTCATGGCGGCGCTGGTGGGCCAGATTGCGCGTCTCCGCCAGCAGGGACTGGAGGTGCTGGTGGTCTCCTCAGGCGCTATAGCCGCCGGGAGGCATACCCTCAACGTGAATAGGGTGGGTCGAGACATCCCATTCCGCCAGGTCCTTGCGGCCGTGGGGCAGAGCCGCCTTATGCACACCTACGAGCAGCTTTTTGAATCGCATGGCATTACAGTGGCCCAGGCCCTGGTAACCCGCGGCGATCTCTCTCAGCGAGTGGGCTATCTGAATGTCCGCAATACCCTCCTGGCCCTTGTGGAGTTGGGAGTGGTGCCAATTATCAATGAAAACGACGTGGTAGCGGTGGAGGAGATTGGCGAAGAGGTCTTTGGCGATAACGACAACCTATCGGCTATGGTTGCTAACCTGGTGGACGCCGATCTCCTGGCGCTTCTCACAGATATCGACGGGCTATATACCGCAGACCCTCGCCGAGACTCAAGGGCAACGCTAATTCCTAGGGTAGACAGGATTGATGCGGCGATCGAGGCCCTGGCTGGCGAAACCCCCAGCACGCGAAGCAGGGGAGGCATGGCTACCAAGATCCAGGCTGCAAAGCTGGCTACCGCCTCTGGCATCGACGTCGCCATCGCCAATGGCAAGGCCCCGGAGATTCTCTCCAGACTTATAGGTGGCGAAACCATGGGCACCTTCTTCCCTGCCCACCACAGCCGCGTGGAGAGCCGCAAGCGGTGGATGCTCAGCGCTCTTTCCCAGCAGGACAGACTGGTGATAGATGATGGCGCTGTAAACGTCCTGAGGAATCAAGGCAAGAGCCTGCTTCCCGCGGGGGTCAAGGCAGTGGAGGGTGATTTCCAGAGAGGGGATATCATATACATAACCGATACCGAGGGGGCAGGGATAGCCTGCGGTATAGTTAACTATAGCTCCAAGGACCTGCAGGTCATCAAAGGTGCTAACTCAAAGCGCATTCACGACCTTCTGGGATACGAATACGGACAGGAAGTGGTGCATCGCAACAACCTGGTGCTGCTTTAGGGGGAATCGAACGTGGGATTTGTGAGAGCGAAAGGGCTTATCGGCGCCTCCAAGGAACGAGCGCGGGAGGTTGAGTTCCTTGTAGATTCCGGCTCTGCCTACACCATTTTGCCGCCGAGCTTGGCGAGGGAGCTGGGGCTTGTGTCAACTTTGTCCGAACGGGTCATGCTGGCTGACAGAAGGACTATAGTCATGCCTTTAGCTGCGGCCCACTTGGAATTGCTTCAGCGGGAAGGCGGTATTTTGACAGGCATAATGGACGTGCCAGTACCCCTCCTGGGTGTCTTCGCTCTGGAAACCTTAGGCTTGAAGATTGACCCTGTTAGTGAATCGCTGGAGTATTCCAGGCCCTTCGGGCCTGCCCTCCTGTAAAGGATACTCGGGGAGCATCAATGGTAGATTCAAAAGCACCCGACATCACGGAGTTACAAGCTAAGGGGCTCGCCGCCAAGGAGGCCTCCCTTAGACTCGCCCATCTCTCCACCGAGATCAAAAACCGCGCCCTTCTCAATATCGCCAAGGCCCTTAAATCCCAGGAGGAGGAGATCCTGGCTGCTAACGAACGAGACCTGGGGGCTGGCAGAAAGAGCGGCCTGTCAGAAGCCCTGCTGGACCGTCTGCTGCTTAATCCCAGCAGGCTAGAGGGCATGGCCTCGGACGTACGAAGCGTGGCCGCCCTCCCTGACCCTGTTGGCGAGATATTTGACATGAGGACTCTGCCCAATGGCCTCCAGGTGGGGAAGAAGAGGGTGCCATTGGGGGTCATCGGCGCTATATATGAGAGCCGTCCCAATGTAACCGTCGACATCGCTGTCCTCTGTCTCAAGTCGGGCAACGCCTGCATCCTTCGCGGCGGAAGCGAGGCCATCCACTCCAATATCGCCCTGGCCCAGTTGGTACAGGGGGCTGTGGCCAAGGCAGGCGTCCCCAAAGGTGCAGTCCAGTTCGTCGAGTCCACGGACCGGCAGATGGTCAACCGTATGCTGGAAATGAAGGACACCATAGACTTCCTCATCCCTCGTGGCGGCTCGGAGCTGATCCGCTTCGTGGCAGAAAGGGCCACCATGCCGGTTGTAACCGGCGGCATTGGGGTGTGCCACATCTACCTGGACGAAAGGGCAGACCTTCAAAAGGCCATCCCTATAATCCACAACGCCAAGGTGCAGCGCCCCACGGTGTGCAACGCCCTGGATACCATCCTGGTACACCGCAAAGTAGCCGCGGAGTACCTCCCTCCCATAGCCGAGAGGCTTGCCACAGATGCAGTGGAGCTGAGGTGTGACCCGGAAGCACTGGACATCCTCAAAAAAAGGCGCTCCCTCAAGCCCGTTCCCGCTTCGCCTGACGACTGGGGCAGGGAGTTTCTATCCCTAAAGACAGCTATCAAGGTGGTGGGAAGCCTGGATGAAGCCCTGGAACATATCCAGCGCTACGGGTCGGGGCACACCGAGGCCATAGTCACTGAGGACTATTCGGCGGGCATGCGCTTCCTGAACGAGGTTGATGCCGCGGTGGTGATGGTCAACGCCAGCACTCGCTTTACCGATGGCGCGCAGTTCGGCCTGGGCGCCGAGGTGGGCATTAGCACGCAGAAATTCCACGCCCGGGGCCCGATGGGGCTCCAGGAGCTGACTAGCTACAAGTGGATCGTCTTAGGCAACGGGCAGATCCGCCCCTGAGAGGAGGGTTCCATGCCTAACTATAATTTCGAGAGGGAGTGTCGGACACCTTACTCGGAGTCTTACGTCATCACAGATGGCGAACGACAGGTCGGGAGGGTAGACCTTCACTTCACTCCCACCGTCGTACACGCCACCCTTTGTGTTGTTGAAAGCGTGACCGAGGACGGCATTCAGGAGCTCATCGAGGCGGTGGACGAGGACCTGGTGATGTCGGCCGATACCCCACGGGAAGACTTCATCGTGGCCGTCTACCAAGGGAGGGAGGCAGGCGTCTTTAGCGATGAGGACTTCGAGGAAGAGGAGACCAACGGGACCTAGCTAGCTGTGTGTGCAATTGTCATTCTGATGGTTCGACAGGCTCACTACGAGCGGACACAAAACCACGAACGGGGTTACAAGGGGGTCTAGACCCCCTTGACAGGGTTCTAGGGGTGTCCCCTAGCTTCAAACTTCTTCCCCTTCCTTAGCCAGGGAAGGGGGAAGGGGGATGGTTCGACGGGTCGAGAAGGTGGCTATAAATGTTCATGCAAACGCTGACTTATGCAAGCAAGCACTACATGGTGAAACAACGTTAGGTGGGCTCGGCGAAGTCTCCTGTCCTAGGGTACGGTACAACAAATTGAAACCAAGATGAAAGAGGTATCAACTGCACGCGCCAAAGCTCCGCCGAAGTTGTTCTATGGTTGGGTAGTTACTTTTGCGACTGCAGTCTCCTATTTCCTTATCGCAGGAGCGCGGCAAGGCGGTTTTGGAAACTTCCTGAAACCCATCTCCACTGAGTTCGGCTGGTCCAGGGCTTTGACCGCCGGCGCTGCATCCCTGGGCAGCGTCGAGTCTGCCATACAAGGCCCGATACTTGGAATTCTTGTCGACCGCTTAGGTTCCAGGCTAATAATGTGGCTCGGATTTGCTATCGGCGCCGCCGGCCTCGTTGTGTTGGGCTTCATCAACTCTCTTGCCTTGTTCTACCTCGTATATGTTGTCATGGTCCCTCTTGGGCTCGGTGCCGTTCAGTTGGCAGGTCAAACAGTCGTGGCTCACTGGTTCATAAAGAGGAGGTCTCGCGCTCTTTCGATAATCACAGTTGGATTCTCTCTGGGGGGAGCATTCCTGACTCCCGCAATAGGTTGGATGGTCAGTAACTACGGATGGCGATCAACCAGTGTTGTCATGGGGATTGTCATGGGGGTTGTTGGTCTCTCTGTTGTCTCTTTGGTCAAAAATGATCCCGAGAAATATGGCTATTCTCCAGACGGCAGTCCACAATCAAAACCTGCTGAACCTGATAAGCAAGAAGGCAGCGCCAAAAACAGGGCCTCTGAAGAGGTCGATTTTTCATTACGCCAGGCACTCAAGACCAGTTCCTTTTGGCTGCTGGTCCTCGCTATGTCACTATCTGGGCTTGCTACTTCTGCTGTTTCTGTGCATGCTATTCCTCTTCTCACCGATAAAGGTTTTTCCGCGCAGGCGGCGGCTAACTTCGTAGGATTGTCGTTCTTGTGGGGGGTCGTGGGAAGAGTGATGTGGGGCTTTTTGGGTGACTATGTGGCGAAACGATACCTGCTTGCGGTGGCGGTAGTGGTCATGGGGACTGGAATTGTGTTCCTGGCGACCTCTACACATACGTTTGAAATATACCTCTACAGCTTTTTGTACGGGATTGGCCAGGGAGTAGTCCCAGTTCAGTTTGCAATCAGAGCCGAATATTTCGGGAGGAAGGCCTTCGGATCGATTGCAGGCGTAATGACGGCTTTCACAACGGTCGGTGGGCTTATCGGGCCTATTTACGCCGGTTTTGTTTACGACCATGCCGGTAGCTATAGGACAGCGTTGCTGGTCGTAGCCCTTGCCTGTTTGGTTTCCTGCGTCCTATTTTGGTTTGCCCGTAGACCCGTCCCACCAATCTCCACTGAATTATCGATGGTCTAGCAGGATTCGGGAGCTAATTGTGCGAAAATGCTGGGTCCTGTCCTCTAGCAGGCTGATGAAAAAGGGGAGTGCAGAGGGGCGAAGCCCTTTTGCCAGGGGTCTGGGGGTGTCCCCCAGATATAATTTCTACCCCCCTTCCTGGCCAGGAAGGGGGGTAGAAATTATATCTGGGGGACACCCCCAGACCCCTGGCAA
>Ga0137829_10388477_pt1 | contig 15833 bp, 15 predicted proteins | sample OV2TP2_FD_97737 | JGI IMG/M metagenome (GOLD analysis project Ga0137829, IMG submission 97737) | reverse complement strand
GTTTACCCTGGTTGCCGCGTCACTCCTTGGTTTGGCTGATGATGTGCTCGTGGTGCGCGGCGCCGGGCGGGTTGAACAAGGGGGCGGCATTCGGTTTCGTCATCGGTTGATTACCGTCGGCGCCATCGCGCTCGTGGGCGCCTGGTGGTTTTACGCAAAACTTGGCGTGGCGAGCATCCACATTCCTTTTGTCGGAGAACTCACCATTGGGTGGTGGTATATTCCTCTGTTTATCATCGTCATGTTCGCGCTGTTTTCTTCCAGTATCATTGATGGTCTTGACGGGCTCGCGGGCGGCGTGTTTACCATTTTGTTTGGCGTGTTTGGAGCAATCGCGTTTGCGCATCAGCAATATCATGTCGCGGCATTTTGCGCGGTGGTGGCGGGAGCGCTCCTCGCGTTTCTTTGGTTCAATGTGCCGCCAGCCATATTTTATATGGGCGAAACTGGCATCTTAGGGCTGACGACCACGCTCGCGGTTATTGCGTTTATCACGAACGCGGTACTCTTGCTCCCCATTATCGGTTTTGTGTTGTGGCTTGAGGCGGGTTCCGTGATTATTCAACTGGTCTCTAAAAAGGTGCGGAATAAAAAAGTATTTCTCGTCGCGCCACTTCATCATCATCTTGAAGCAAAAGGGTGGCCAGCGTATACCGTTACCATGCGTTTTTGGATGGTCGCGGGCGTATCCGCGATTATTGGGTTGATTATCGCGCTTGCCGATCCCACCTTTATTCTGCCATTTTGATATGGCTGTCCGCGCTCACGCTCCCGATTATGTGTTAATTGGGAGCATCATGCTCCTCACCGTATTTGGTCTTGTCATGTTGGCCTCGGCAACGGCGGCGGTTGGTTTTGAAAAATTCGGTAGCGCGTATTATTTTTTGAAACGACAGGTGTTGTTTGGTTTTATTCCGGGCATCGCGATTTTTATCGCGTGTCTCCGATTACCCTATCGCGTTTTTGTTCGTGCGCGCGTGCCGATATTTCTTCTGTCACTTCTTTTGTTGGTTGCCGTCTTGATTCCTGGTGTTGGCACCACGCTCGGCGGCGCGAAAAGCTGGCTGATTTTTTCCGGCGTCTCATTTCAGCCCAGCGAGATACTAAAGATAGCGCTCATTGTATTTCTTGCGGGCTTTCTTGAAGCGCGGCGTGGAGAACCACTACAAACCATGTGGCATGGCATCATCCCGTTTTTGTTTCCGGTTGGAGTGTCGACGGCGCTCTTGGCGATTCAGCCAGATGTGGGGACGCTCGCGATTGTGCTTGCCATCTCATTTGGCATGGTGATTGTCGCTGGCGCGCGTTTGAAACATATCGCGGTGCTTTTGGGGGGTGGCGCGCTGGTGTTTGGGCTCTTGGTGGCAAGCGCGCCGTATCGCGTGGAGCGTTTCACCACATTTTTGCATCCGGAACTTGATCCGCAAGGAGCGGGGTATCAAATTAATCAGTCATTTCTGGCGCTGGGAACCGGCGGATGGTTTGGTGAAGGATTGGGGCATTCGCGACAAAAATTTCAATATCTGCCGGAAGTTGCCTCTGATTCCATTTTCGCTATTATTGGTGAAGAGCTTGGGTTTGTGGCAACCGCGAGTGTCATCCTTTTGATACTCCTCGTATGGTTTCGACTCCTGCGTATTGCCCGCGCGGCGCCGGATACGTTTGGGCGGCTTACGGCTTTTGGCATTGGCGTGTGGTTTTTGGCGCAATCTTTCCTTAATATCGGAGCTATGGTAGGATTATTACCCATAACGGGTCTGCCGCTCCCCTTTGTGAGCCATGGCGGCACGGCGCTCTTGTCCGCGCTTGCGGCGGCGGGCATCGCCGCGCGGATTTCCGCGTATACCAAACCGGTATGAAAGAAAGGAAAATAATCATTTTTTCAGGCGGCGGAACCCTTGGTTCGGTCTCTCCGCTCCTTGCCGTGTTTACGCGCTGGAAGCGCCTGCGTCCTGATTTTGATTTTTGGTGGATTGGTACTCGCGGCGGCCCTGAAGAGGAATTGATCTCCCAGTATCGTATTCCCTTTGTTCCCATTTTTTCCGGTAAATTACGACGGTACTTCTCGGTATACAATCTGCTTGACCTCGTGTTTATTTTTTTTGGTTTTTGGCAGTCACTTTTTTTCTTGATTCGTCGTCGGTCCGCTTTAGTTGTTTCAGCCGGCGGCTATGTGAGTGTACCGCTCCATTGGGCCGCGTGGTTGCTTCGCGTTCCTTCAGTGATCCATCAGCAGGATTTGGAAGTTGGTTTGGCGAATCGTTTGATGGCGCGGTTTGCCACGCGCATTTTTGTGGCGCTTCCGGAAGGATTAAATTTTTTCCCCAAAAAGAAGACGGTGGTGGTGGGCAATCCAGCGCGTGAAGAAATGTTGCAACATACGCGCGAAGAGGGAATTGAAAAATTAAAATTAGATTCTGCGATTCCCGTGGTACTTGTGTTTGGCGGCGGCACCGGCGCCGCGGCGTTGAATCGCTTGGTTGAAAAGGCACTCGGCCAATTGGTGCAGTTTTGTCAGGTGATTCACATTACTGGAAAAGATAAATCCGGCGAGATAACTAAAGAGCTCGCAGAAAAATACGAGCAGTATCATCCCTACACGTTTATTAAAGAGGCAATGGCATACGCGATGGCGTCCGCGGATTTGGTGGTATCGCGCGCAGGTTTTGCGTCACTGTCTGAAATGTCTGCCACGGGGAAGGTGGCGCTCATTATGCCCATTCCGGACAGTCATCAAGAGAAAAATGTTGAATTTTTTGTGCGGCGCAAAGCGATTGAGGTTATTGATGAACGAACGGTGTCATCGCAATCTTTTGCGGATGCTATTCGTGAGTTGCTTGACGATTCCGCGCGACGCGAACAATTAAGCAAAAATATCAGCGCGGTCTTTCTTGATACGGAAGGCGAGAAATTTATTGAGGAATTGGAAAAAATTATCGCGAAATAGAAGAGTCCCGATACTATCGGGACTCTTCTTCTGCTTTTCCTTCTTCCGGGCAAGTGCATTCACCCATTGGGTTGCCGCACCCTTCGCAGGTGTCCATAGGATAGTCGCTAAAAATAAGGTAGGGGTATTATAATGGGGAGTGGAGATGACCACAAACGCGGCCTGTCAAGAGGGGCTGTTCCCTGTTATCCACAGGCATAAAAAGAGCAGGGCGCCGGTGCCGCTCTGGTTTTTTCAATTTTTGGTCCTATCGGGCTCATTGGCCTCTCTACGTTCTTTGGCGCGAGGCCGGCAGGGGGATATACTTTTGGCGCGCGACTTGCGTTCGGCGCGTTGGTGTCCATCGCGCTCACTATCTACGTACTCAATCGTCTCGGTGCCTTTTCGCTGTTTTTTTAACGCCTGCACTTGCTCGGCGCCTCTCGCGTCCGTTTGATCCCCGGTAACCAATCCGGCAAAATAAATATCCACTCATGAGTGGATATTTATTTGGTGGGTCGGGTGGGGATCGAACCCACGACCTTCTCCTTAAAAGGGAGCTGCTCTACCGGCTGAGCTACCGACCCAAAAAGATGAACATACTATAGCGCAAAATTGGCCGTCTGTCAACAGGTTGCAGAGTGGGGCAACACACGGTACACTCTTGGTATGCTGAAAATGATACTTAAAAAGTTGCTCCCCGCGCCCCTTTTTGGTTTGTACCACCGCGCGCTTGCTACGATCGGCGCCTTACTATATGGATTCCCAAGCGAAAAACTCGTGGTGATTGGTGTAACCGGCACCAACGGTAAATCCACCGTCGGATACCTTATCGTCAAGATGCTTGAACACGCGGGGTTTAAAACCGGACTTACCTCCACCGCGGTTTTTAAGATTGCCGATCGCGAATGGCTGAACGATAAAAAAATGACGATGCTCGGCCGGTTGCAATTACAGCGCATACTCCGCGACATGGTGCGTGCGGGATGCCAGTACGCCGTGATTGAAACATCGTCGGAAGGTGTTAAACAGCATCGGCACCGCGGCATCAATTATGATACGCTCATCTTTACCAATTTAACGCCGGAACATCTGGAAGCGCATGGCGGATTTGAAAATTATAAAAAAGCGAAAGGGGAGTTGTTTGCGTGGTTAACGGCTCGGCCGCGTAAAATGCTTGGCGGAACTAACGTACAAAAAACCATCATCGTTAACGCCGACGATGAACACGCGGAGTATTTCTTGTCATTTCGCGCTGATCAGAAAATTATTTTTGGGACCAATCCGGCAACAATGGTAGGCGAGGCCGGACTCGGTGAAATAATTGGGGAGAGGATAGTGAACACCGCGCACGGCGCGGAGTTTGATGTTTTTGGTACGCATTTTACCATAGCGCTTCCTGGCGTTTTTAATGTGTATAACGCGCTTGCGGCGATCGCGGTAGTTAATGCGCAAGGAATAACACTTGAGGTGTGCACTGAAGGTTTGAGAAAAATATCCGGCGTACCCGGCCGCATGGAAAAAATTGATGAGGGGCAATCGTTTACCGTGATAGTGGATTATGCGCCGGAAATTGCATCGCTTGAGAAATTATATGAGGTGGTGCGAACTATACCTCATGGACGCGTTATCCATGTGCTCGGTTCTTGCGGCGGTGGGCGTGACAAGGCGCGTCAGCCGGTGTTGGGGCGTATAGCTGGTGAAAATGCAGATATTGTTTTTGTTACTAATGAAGATCCTTATGATGATGATCCTATGGAGATCATTGGTGCGGTTGCAGAGGGTACGCGCGCGGCGGGGAAAGTAGATCAAGAAAATCTTTTTCGTCTCATTGACCGTGGCGCGGCTATTGAACAAGCAATCAGCATGGCAAGGCCTCACGATCTGGTGTTGATCACTGGCAAGGGGTGCGAACAGGCAATCTGTATCGCGGGTGGTAAAAAAATCCCATGGGATGATAGGGAAGTGGCACGCGCGGCGATTAATCGTCTTGATAGAAAATAAAAAGGAGCGGATGCGCTGTCAACAACCAGTGCGTGTCCGCTCCGTGAGTACTATGTGAGCTGTGCCTTCAGCATTTCCAGCTGATCCGGCGTCAATCTTTCCTTAAGCTCTGCGAGGGCGTCACGTACCACGCCTTCGGAGAGCTTTTGGTGTTCGTCACGCAAACGTGCTTCCTCGTAGGCGAGGAGCTCATCCTGCCGCTCGCCACCAGCAAGTTTGCTCTTCAGGCTGTCGAGCGCATTAGTATCTTGCGCGTGTTGTCGCCGTAGAATACGCAGTTGTGCTTCGAGTTTGGTGATGTGTTCTGTGAGGTATCGCACCGACTCTTCAAGATCCAGCAGTTTACTGTGTTGCGCTTCGCGCGCTTCCAGAAGCGACATCCTCCGCTCAACAATATCATGTAGCGCTTTTTCAAGCGCCAGCAGTGATTCGCGAGTGGAAACCGGCGTCGTGCTAGCCGGGGCCTCCATTGTTTCCACCTTCAGTTGCTTGACAACGGCGCTTACGAGAGCCATGTTGACGGAAAAAACCGTATGTCCGTCCTTGCCCGGTTCCGGCAGCGCGCGAAGAATCTTTGCGATTTCAAGCACAGGAAACACGATGTCGTACTCGTCCTCATTGAGGCCGAGTTTACCACCCCCAAGACGCGTTTCAGGATGTCCGCCGTTGCCATCAGGCACGGTTACCGTGTGGACGCTATCGCCTTCGGCGATAAGATGAAGCGCGGTCTGGAGAAGTGGCGTCATGCCGTTGAGCAAAAATGCCACCGTTGACGCGGTCTCATCGTCCGGAAGTTCTTCTTTCGTTTCCGCGTCATGCGCCGTGTCCAGTTGCTGTGGCGCTGTCGGCATCGCGGCATGAGTGCAGTCAGCCCCACGTTCCGGGAATGCTTCAGCAAGAATGTCTTCGTTGAACGAGTGCTGGATACCGTTATAGGTGACGTATGAGCCGTTTCCTTTGAATCTTCTGATGGCGGAGATGAGCGACCTTGCGTTTTCGTACCCGCACTTTTCGGCGATCTCCGTGGTGATCGCCGCGGTGCTAAACGGCTGTCCATCCATCAGACGGCACAGGGCCACCATCTTCTGGAACGCGGCTTCCATTGCCGCAACTGGCTTGCGTTGTCCAGAACTCATCTTTGCATTGCGCACCGCTTTTGCAAGGTGATTGCGAAGGTCTTCTGCGCTGATGTCAGAAGGCGGCGTAATGACCATCGTGTACGACGTCTTGTTGTCGCCGGGCTGGGCTCGGAGATGCACTCCCGTAACGTCGGTATGACGCACATCTACGTGTGCAAGCCCTTGACGATGCGTTGTGCCCTTCACCTGTTCGAGCAGTCGTACTGTAAACACTCCGTTTGTGATTTTCGTCTTCTGCAGGAGTGCATACAAGAGTTCCTGCATCGCGCGTTTCGTTTTTTGCGGAATTCCCGCCTGTCCCTGCACGGTGAGCGCCAGTTCCATCACATTTCTCCTTGGCTTTCTACCTGCTTTTTGTTTATCACACCTTCCGTAATTTGTCAAGTGCTGATATACTTCATGCCATGAGTAGGGGCGAAACTACATCGCTTGTGGTACGCATTTTTACGTCACGCTTTTTTTTACTTGGCGCATTTTTGATTGCGCTGATTGTGGCCATTTCATTTGGCCGCGCGTTTTACAAGGACTATGAAATTCGTCAGCAGATTAAAGCGTTGCAAGCAAAGGTTGACACCCTGGAACGCACGCGTTTAGAGTCGCTGGATTTGTTGGACTATGTAAAAAGCGACGCCTATGTGGAAGACGTGGCGCGCCGGGAACTCAACTTGAAAAAATCTGGGGAACGTGTTATCGTGGTGGACACCGCGCTTGCGAGTACATCAACGCGCTCTCTTGGAGAGCGATCAACCACGCCCTCGTGGCAAAAATGGTGGTGGTATTTCTTTGATAAAGATGACGCTTCGCGTCAGTTGTAAGCGGGTGTAGTACAGTGGTAGTATGCGGCCTTCCCAAGGCTGAGAGGGGAGTTCGATTCTCCTCACCCGCTCTACGCCGCCTTAGCTCAGTTGGTAGAGCGACACATTCGTAACGTGTAGGTCCGGGGTTCAATTCCCCGAGGCGGCTCAAAAACGTGTTATACTATTCCCGCATGATCACCATAAAAGGTGTTTCAAAATTGTATACCGATGGGACGGTGGGGCTTAAAAATATTCACCTGCAGATTGAAGCAGGTGAATTTGCGTCTATTGTGGGGAGGTCTGGAAGCGGCAAGACCACGCTTGCGAAACTCTTGATTGCCGAAGAGAGCCCTACGCGCGGCACCATTGAAATTGGCGGATGGAACATCAGCCGGATTCGTCAGAGGGATATTCCGCTCTTGCGGCGCCAGATTGGCGTGGTCTTTCAGGATTTTAAATTATTGCCGTCGCGCACGGTGTTTGAAAATATCGCGTTCGCGCTCCAGGTGGCTGGCGCGCCGCCCGCGCACATTCGGCGCGTGGTGCCGCAACTGTTGGAAATTGTCACGCTGGAGGATAAGGCGCACAAATATCCGGTACAGCTCTCCGGCGGCGAACAGCAACGCGTGGTCATCGCGCGCGCGCTGGTGCATCGGCCTAAAATTATTGTGGCTGACGAGCCAACCGGCAATTTAGACGCCATCAACACTGACGAAGTGATTGAAATTTTAAAACGCATTAACCGGTTTGGCACCACCGTACTTTTGGTGACGCACAACCGAGATATTGTGAATCGCTTGGGGAAACGCGTGATTGTCTTGGAAGATGGGGAAGTGGTGAGCGATGTTAAACACGGAAAATATAGATTATAACTATGATCATCTATTCAGCCATTCGTGTGGTGAAGTTCGCGGTCCAAAACATTTGGCGCAATCTGGGGTTGTCGTTTATGACCGTGACCATTTTAATTGTGACACTGCTCTCGTTCAATGTTTTTCTTGCGATGAGCGTTATGACGCGCTTTGCGGTGGCAACCGTTAAAGAAAAAATTGACGCAGGTATCTATTTTTCTCCCGAGGCCACGGACCAGCAGGTGCAAGAGGTGCAGGAATTTTTGCGTACGTTTCCGGAGGTGAAAAGCTTGACGCTGAAGACGCGCGTTGAGGTGCTGACCGCGTTCCGGGAAAAACATAAAAATAATCCAGACATTCTTGCTTCGCTTGATGAGTTGGGCGAAAATCCGCTTGGGCCGACTATTGTGGTGTCTACGTTTGAGCCGGGACAATACACGGCCGTGCTCGGCGCGTTAAACACGCCGGAGCTCCAAAAAATTATTGAAGGCAAAACCTTTGACAACAACCAGGGTTTTATAGAACGTCTGCAGTTAATTACGAAGCGTGTGGAACAATTTATGCTGGGAGTGAGCGCGCTCTTTATCGTGATTGCCTTTTTGATTATTTTTAACACCATCCGTGTTGCCATTTACACGCAACGCGAGGAAATTAGCATTAAAAAATTGGTGGGCGCCTCCAACGGGTTCATTCGCGCGCCGTTTTTGCTGAACGGCGTGATGTACACGGTAGTCAGCATTGGTGTGGCCGCGGGAATCATTTTTGCGTCGCTCGGTTTTCTTGATGGATATATTCAAACCGTTTTTAACGCGGGTTTTTCGCTTACGGAATATTTCCGTTCGCACTGGCTGGTATTTTTGTATCAGGCGCTTGGGGTACTCTTATTAACATGGCTATCAAGCGGACTCGCAATGCGAAAATATTTGCGGGCGTAGCATGCGCGCTCGTGGTGTTCGTTCTGTTACCGCTTTCGGCAGTGGCTTTTTTGATGCCGGAAAGCACGCGCGCGGCCGGTATCGCGGTGCCGTTTGTGCTCCAAGCGCCGCATTCACGCTGGGTGCAACCGTATGAAGATGCGTGCGAGGAGGCGGTTGTGGTGATGCTTGACGCGTATTTTAAGCATGATACACGGGATCGGATGCCAGCGAATGAGGCGGATAAGCGCATCTTAGATATTGTGGCGTTGGAGCGGCGGGTGCTGGGGTATGATAAGGATACTAACGTTGGCACTATTGCCCGGCTCATCAATGAGTATTTTCCCTTTGAAGCGCGTTTGGTGCGCGATCCATCCATCGAAGAGATTAAAGAACACATAGATCAAGGCCTGCCGGTGGTGATACCAGCGTGGGGGAGGACGTTGAAGAAAGGCAATCCGTACTTTAGGCGTCCGGGGCCTACCTATCACACACTGTTGATCACCGGCTACGATGACGCGACGCAGGAATTTATTACGCAGGAGCCGGGCGTGGGGCGCGGACGGAATTATAGATATCCGTACGCGCTTTTGATGAGTGCGCTCGCGGATTTATTGCAGGATGCAAAAGGCCGCCCCATACAAGGCGGGGAGCGGTTGGCGATTTTTGTCGTTCCGGGACAGGGATTCGAACCCCGATACCCAGGACCAAAACCTGGTGTCCTGCCGTTAGACGATCCCGGAATGTTTTTGTAGTTTATCGTCTTTTGGTGTTTTTGGCAAGCAGAAGCACTACGGGTAGTATCTGGGGATAAATGGCCTTGTGTGTTGAATACAGCCCTGCGGGTTCTGTGCTATACTATTGCCAGGTAAAAAGAAAAAATTAAATCATCTTTACTCATATCTTATGCAAGAGTACAGCTTCGGGCGTGTTGGCGTAATCAGCATGCCCATGAAACTGTTGTTGCAGGCCATGACGGTGCTTGTCGCAACGGTTTTGTTTTTTATTTTGAGCGCGCAGTCCGCGTATGCTGACGAGCCAGGAGATTTGAAATTCACCATCTCTGCTCAATCAGGCGGTGGAGCCCTTTCAGGCGTTGCGGTCAGTTTGGCTTGTACAGGCGGTACCATACAGGGACTTGGGACAACCAGCGCTACCGGCACTTTGTTTGTTGCAGCGCCTGCGGGTGCAAGTTGCGGCGCGGGTGATTCCTATATTGCTTACGCGCTGGAAAAATCCGGCATGGTTACCCTTACCGCGCTACCGGGCGGTTCTCATGAAACGGATGAATTAAATGCCATCACCTCAACCATGCTCTATCAGGTGAGAGTGGTGGTTACTGATCAAGAGGGCACGGCCTTTACCCATTCTGATTTAGATACCATTACGTTAAACGGTATCGCCGCTTCAACAACGCTCGCAGGCGCCTCACTTTTTGGTAATACTGGCTCTGCTATTGCACTTGCCGTGGCAGAAAATGGTTATGTGGCCGCTACCACCACCAACGTCGGGTTACTTAGCATCTCCCCGGTTTCCAGCACACAGACACTTATCACATTTGCTTCAAGCACGGGAGTAGCTGCCGATATTGGAACAACCGCTACTAACACGGTCCGTGGTTTGCTGTTTAGCCACATGGTAAAAACCCAACGTGAGTCAGATGGCGCGCCGCTTGCGGGAGCAGCGGTTTCAGCCGGGGGCATAACGTGTAATGAGGAGAGTACGAATACCGGAACCTACTTTTGTCCGGTTTTGGTTGCCGGTGATGGCGGTACTGACGATATTCATATTCAGCTTGATGGGTATGTCAAAGATGTCACCGGAGATACGCCCAATCGCGATGGTAACGCTGCTCCGGTTGCAACTACCACGGTTTCCAGTATTGACTTCAGTCATAAGATTACTATTGTGAGCGCGGTCATTGGAACGGCGGTAACACCGGATCACGTGAGCGCGGGCGCCAATGATGTTGACTGTCTCATTGCGAGTAATGTTGCCTTTTGTCCGGTGCTTTTGGCTGATGACGACACGGTTGCGCAGGGTTTTGACATGCAGGCAGATGGTTATGTGAGCACGACCGTTGCGCTCGCAAGCAACCGTTCGGCAAGCAACACTGCGCAGGGCGCCGTTGTACTCACCTCATCTAATGGCATTGTCTATGGCAACGTGGTGACACTGCTCGGCAACTCCAATAGTATTGTTACGGGTGCTACGGTTAAAGGCGGTGATGGATTCGGAACCACCTGTACTGAAAGCGGAACATCGGGTGTGTATTATTGCGCGATTCCGGTCGCAAATACCTCTCGCACCGTTCAGTTTGTCAAGTCCGGGTACACCACACGTACGTCAGATTGGGCTTCTGATCGCACTGCATCAACATCGGCGCAGGTTACGTTGACCTACAACCAGTTTAGTCAAGACCAAGCAGGTGGTAGCTCGGCTACGAAAGCTACGCCGTCGGTTACCGCTATTAAACTTGGCGATGGCAGTGGCACCACCCTAACGCGCGATATCCTCATCACGTTTACCGGAAGCAACCTCTATCGCTATAAAATTGCTCTAAGTCAGGCGGATCTTGCAATGGCTGAAAATCCGGCTAATCCAGGGACGCCAATTGCATACACGTTAAGTGAAGGAATTGGCGCTAAGACCCTGTGGTTCCAATTTACAAGTATTGACGGCGTGGTGAGTGCGGCGCAGAGTAAGAGTATTAGTTTGGTGGCGCCGGCAGAAAAGACCGCGCCGCCAAAGGAGCCCACAGCACCCGTGGCACCTCAAGAGGCGCCAAAAGTGTCGGTTCCGATAGTTCCATTACTTGAATTGAAGCGAGTGCCGGAAGTGATTGCCCCTATTTCAGCAACTCCCATTGTTCCTAACTTCACACCCGTTGCTATCGCGGCATTGCAAGAAGGTGATCTCTTCATGATTGAAGACGCAACCGCCGGCGCTTCCGTGTACTGGTTTACCGGTGGCTACAAGCGGCCGTTCCCCAATGAAAAGACCTTCTTGTCTTGGTTCCCGGCGTTTAATCGCGTGGGCATTAAGCGGGTGATGAAAGATCAGATTTCGTTCTTGGCATGGGGTCCATCTATGCCCTATAAGCCGGGCACACGCATGATTAAAGTGCCTGATGACGCAAAGACCTATAACATCCGGGCCGATGGAAGCGCGTGTCATGTGAAAGATGAAATGGATGCCGCCAAGTTATTTGGCAAGACATGGAATAAGAGTATTGATGACATGTCCGTTTCCCAGTTCCTGGGGACGTACAAGATTAAGGATGCGTGTGTGGTGGCGTAACGTATAGCGAGACAAAAAAGGCCCCGGCTATCCGGGGTCTTTTAGTTTAAGCGTAATGGTATCCACTTGACGGCGTGTTATGAAAGTAATAAAGTAAGAATGTAATATTTTTATACAACGTATGACTACGATCGTTAAGGCAACCAGCAAGGGTCAAATTACCCTTCCCGTTACGTGGCGTCGGCGAGTCACCACGGATCGTTTTATTGTTAAAGTAATGGGGGACGTGCTTGAGATTAGACCGCTTGATTTAAAAAAGATTGAAGAAGCGCAGAGGTACACGACGATTTTTGATGCGGTTCGCGATAATAAGGGTAAAGGGATCCCTGCAAAAGATTTTCTCGCGATGCTTCGCAGGATCAATCGTTCCCTCTAGTGTATGGATGCGATTGAAAAATTGCTCCGGAAAGTTGACCGAAAGGAACGCATGAAATTAGAGCAGGCGATTACGCGACTTGCCCGCGGCGACCTCCGCGGGTTCTCAGTGACAAAGATAGCCCATGCCGAATTTTACCGACTTCGTGTAGGGCGATTTAGAATTATATTTCATCGTGATATGAAAGACGGAGGATGTTTGATAGATAGTGTAAGATTGCGTAATGAGAGTACCTACAAAAATCTATATTGACACCCAGACAGGCCTGTGGTAGGGTTTTGGTAGCCATGAGCAAAGGAGGAGCGAGGTGGTAGCACTCCGTACTGATTGTGCTGGTGCGTTACGGTTGTTGGCGCTAAAGGATGTGCGCCGACCGGAGCCACTCCAGAATGTGTTTGGTAAACCCCTCGTTGGTTGGCGATCTTCCGTATATGGATATGGTGGCATCATCAATCCCATGGGGTTTGCCGTCATGCGTGCGGTCGTTCAGAAGATGATTGATGCGCGTCTTGAAGATCTTTATGACCAGCCCGTGCTGATTGAGAACCCCGGCGCCATTGTGGTGTGCCGGTTTGGGTCCCTGACGAGCCGAGCTGGCGCAGGCTCCGGAGAACGCGTTGGTCTGGTGCAGAATTGGCGGTTGATTGGCGAGCGTATCGCCGCCACGCCGGGTCAGTATGTGAAGGAATTGGAAGAGCAGGGGAAGTGGGACGAGCTTTTCAGGACGCTTGGCGCGTGGCGCTGGGAGTTGCCACAGGGTCTTGCCCCGCCGTCAGATGAACGCGATCTCGCCACGTTCGTTTTGAAAAGCGCAAAGCTTGAAGCAATGGAAGAAGGTGGTTTTGTGGTGCGTAATGCGCGGAGTGCCGGCCGCGTGAACGCGAGTCCCACGTTTTTCCCGCATGCGCAGTATGTGGTGGACGCGGAGATTGCGCGAGTAGAAAGCCAGCATACCGAGGATCTTGAAATGATTGGCGGCACCTGGCTTGCAACACCCGCCGACATCCGTCATCTGGTTACCGCGGGCGAGCTGGATAACGCGCTGTCGCTCTCCGCGCTTGCCATCGCCGGAGTACATTTCTAGGATACGTTTACCATCCCGATAGATCGGGATGGTATTTTTTGCTCGGGGCCAGGGATTCGAACCCCGATATGCAGAGCCAGAATCTGCAGTCCTGCCATTAGACGAGCCCCGAATAATATTAACTCACTTCACCGCCAAATGCCGCGGCGATTTCTCCCGCAAGCGATCCTGCTTCCGCGGTATTGAGTTCCGTCGCGGCTTCTTTATCCACGAGTCGGCACGTCAATTTCCACGGCGTACCTGTTCTAGCACATAATTGCGTTTCAATCAAGCGGCGGTTTCCGTTTCCCATTAATTGATCGTGATAGAGCGGAAAGGCAACTTCAAGCACAAATGCGTCACCCATGCTTCCCACGGCGCTGGTGTTACGCAAAATAAGCGCCACCGACGGATTTGTTTTTTGCATGTCCGCGGTGAGCTGATTTAGAATTTCGGTTGTCTGCTCGCGCGTCAGAATTGGGTACTCGTGTCTTGGATTTTCTTTTGGTTCTTGCGGTGCCGGATACGCGGGCGCAGGCATCTGCTCCGGTTTTTTCACTACGGAGGCAATCCGTACGATGGCGAGTTCAAGCGGGAGCGCCGGCACCGAAGTGTTTTTTAAGGCGGGAAGTGATTCCAAAAACGCGGTGAGCATTTCCTGGAGCGCCTCCGTTGTGTGCGCCATCGCGGTTTCCGTGAGCGCGGCTCGTTCTTGCTGAAAACCCTCAAGATAGGGGAATGTCATGGTGGGCGCGAAACGTGACACCAGAAGCGCGCGGAGAATCTCAATGACCGTGCGATTAAACGGTTCAAGCGATACGCCCTGCGTTACCAGTTGGTTAACGGTTTCAAGCGCTGTTTTGGTATCGCCGGCAAGCATTATACGAATAAACGGATAGGCATGCGCGCCCTGCGATTGCGGCAGGACGAGATTCGCCTCATCCGGACCAATAGTATCGCCAAGCGAAAACAGTTGATCCAGAATGCTTTCCGCGTCACGCATACAGCCGCCGGAGCGCGCGATGATCGTTTCAAGCACGATGTCCTCAACAGTTTTCTTTTCCTGCGCCGCAATGTCTTCAAGGCGCGCGCGCATGACGTCAGGCGCAATGTGGTGAAACGTAAAACGCTGACAGCGCGAGATAATGGTTTCCGGCACCTTGTGCAATTCGGTGGTGGCAAGAATAAACATCGCATGAGCGGGGGGCTCTTCAAGTGTTTTCAAAAGCGCGTCAAAGGAATTGGGAGAAAGGCGATGTACTTCGTCAATGATAAAAACCTTATACGTCAGTTGCATGGGGCGCACTGCGGCGTTTTCAATAATGTTTTCACGCACCATGTCAATGCCGGTATGGGTGGCCGCGTCAAGTTCAATAATGTCAAGCGCGCGATTTTCACCAATAGCGCGGCATGCGTCACACGTGCTGTCCGGTTCTGCGTTCTCGCCGCGGCCGGTACAGTTCACGGTTTTCGCAAGGAGACGCGCGGTGGTTGTTTTCCCCACGCCGCGCGGCCCGGAAAACAAATACGCATGGGCGATGCGGCCCGTGCGTATCTCGTTTTGGAGCGTACGCGCAATGATTTCTTGTCCTACAAGCGCCCCCCACGTTTGTGGTCTATACGTTCGGTACAGTGCCGGCATAAGTTTGGCTAGTGTACCATGATTCAATTTTGCCAACAACCGCGGCCCAGATGCCTCCCGCCTCCGGTACTTCAATGGTTAATTGTTCGCCCGGATTGACGCGGAAGAAACGCAGGGGAGCCAACAGAATTTGATAACCCTTGCCGTCGTCCGTTCGCGCAAATCCGTGGCTGGCTTCAATATGTTCCAGCCGCGCGTTTTTGACGTGACGCGGCACGCGACTCGTCTGTTTAAAGTACGTGCGACCATCAGACGTGGTAACGAGTTGTAGCAGATCGCCCTCAAGTAATTTTGATTTTGACGCATAATTTTCAGGGACCGGATAGATGGCGCCATCATCTGCGATCATTTGCGTGCCGTCAAAAACGCCGTCAATCGTCGTGCCGTCAGTGCGAGGAATATTTGTCCCTGAGCGAAGCGAAGCGGAGTCGAAGGGCGAATATGACGAAGCAATCCGGACTGGATTTCTCGCCATGTGTTGTTCCAGTTTATGGAGGAGCGCACGTGTTTGCGTAATCAGTTCTTGTAGTGTCTCTTGTGGCCGCTCCGTTTTTTCGGCTGGCGCCCCAAAAATTTCTTGAAGCGATTTTAATGTTGGTTCATGCATGCATGCAAGTATACCAAAAAAATCCCGTGTTGTCGGGATCTTTTTGGTGGATGAAATGTGGACGGAGTGTGGATGAGATCACAATGCCGATTTTGCAAGTTCCGGTTCGGGTGTTGGCGCGGACGCACCCAGTTGCGTGCGTTCCATAATTTCCGCTTCAACCAATTGGCGAGCGCGGCCATATTTCAGCCGCACCAGTTCTTTGATGCCATCC
>Ga0137829_11644863_pt1 | contig 15861 bp, 11 predicted proteins | sample OV2TP2_FD_97737 | JGI IMG/M metagenome (GOLD analysis project Ga0137829, IMG submission 97737) | reverse complement strand
GTGATAGGCCGCATGGAAAATTATTTTATTAAACCCGACAGGCCTTATGAAACAGCCGGACAGGTAAATCATGTTTGCTTTGTGGAAGGGCTGGTGAATTACAAAGGCAAATGGTACCTGTATTACGGCACGGCGGATTCAAAAATTGCAGTTGCAATAAAATGAATGTGAAAATTGCTCAATGGCTGAATGGCGTAATTTCTTTTAATTGAGAAATTACGCCATTTTCATATTATGCTGTTACTTTTGTTTTATGTCCATCGAAGTAAAAAATCTTCTCAAGGTTTATGGTGAGCAGAAGGCCGTAAATAATATTTCCTTCCGGGTTGACAAAGGCGAGATTGTGGGTTTTCTCGGGCCGAACGGCGCCGGCAAAAGCACCACGATGAAAATAATAACGGGCTACCTGCAGCCTGCCGGCGGCGAGGCGTATGTATGCGGTATCAATGTGGCTGAAGATGCCTTGGCGGTAAAGAAAAAAACCGGGTACCTGCCGGAAGCTAACCCGTTGTACTACGACATGTACGTTTACGAGTATTTAAACTTTATCGCCGGGGTTCATCAGATTCAAAATCCAAAAGTAAAGATTCAACAAGTGATGGAACTTACAGGCCTGGCAGCCGAACGAAAAAAGAAAATCGGGCAGCTTTCGAAAGGATATAAGCAACGGGTTGGCCTCGCAGCAGCCCTGATTCACGAGCCGGAGGTGCTGATACTGGATGAGCCTACCAGCGGGCTTGACCCCAACCAGATAATTGAAATACGGGACGTGATAAGAAAGCAGGGAGAAAATAAAACCGTTTTGTTCTCCTCCCACATCCTGCAGGAAGTGGAAGCTATCTGCGACCGGGTGATAATAATTAATAAAGGAGAGATAGTGGCAGATGATAAGCTCAGCCGCCTGCAGACAGCAAACAAGGACAAGCATGTGGTAATGGTACAGTTTAAAGAAGCCGTGGACAAACATTTGTTGGAGCAAATAAAAGAAACCTCCTCTATTCAGCAGCAAACAAGCTCTTTGCTGAAATTTGAAACCACCAGCCCCGAAGCAGTACGCAAACAAATTCTTGAACTCGCATTGAAACATAACCTCAACATTGTTTCTTTGCAAAGCGAAAGCCACAGCCTTGAAGAAGTGTTTCGTTCCCTTACGCAAAAAGCTGAATAGTATTACGGGACGCACAAGTCCCGACGATAAATGCCGGGATGCTGACCATAGCGACAGCATGAGTGACCCGCCTCCCAAAGTCTTATACGGCGGGCAGGCACAACGAAAGCTTAATAGTAATTCAACTGCCGGCTAAATAACGATAAACCACAAACAAAAAACTAAACCAATTCATGAGTTACATTTCCGAAATCTTCGCAAGACAAATTCTTGATTCAAGAGGCAACCCTACTGTAGAAGCCGATGTAATAACCGATGAAGGAGTGCTGGGCCGTGCGGCCGTACCCAGCGGCGCCAGCACCGGTATACATGAAGCAGTGGAATTGCGTGACGGCGACAAAAAAAACTATTTGGGCAAAGGCGTACTGAAAGCCGTGAAGAATGTGAATGAAATCATCGCACCGAAGCTGATTGGATACGACGTGGCCGATCAAACCGGTATTGACCAGCTGATGATTGAGCTGGACGGCACCGCCAACAAAGGAAAGCTTGGCGCCAATGCTATTCTTGCCGTGAGCATGGCCGTAGCCAAAGCAGCAGCAGAAGAAGCCGGTCTTCCTTTGTATCGCTACATCGGTGGCACCAATGCCAGGACGCTGCCCATCCCGATGATGAACATACTGAACGGCGGCGCCCATGCCGATAATAAAATTGACTTCCAGGAATTCATGGTGATGCCGGCCGGCGCTGGTTCGTTTAGTGAAGGCTTATGCTGGGGTGTGGAAATTTTTCATGCGCTGAAAAGTGTGCTGAAGAAAAAAGGCTACAGCACCAATGTAGGTGATGAAGGCGGGTTTGCTCCCAATATCCAAAGCAATGAAGAAGCGATTGATACGGTAATGAATGCCATCAGTACTGCCGGTTTCAAACCGGGTACACAGGTTTTTATTGCCATGGACCCGGCTGTAAGTGAAATGTATGACAGCGCCAAAAAAGTTTATCATTTTCATAAATCGGATGGCAAGAAACTGAGCAGCGAAAAAATGGCGGACTATTGGGTTCACTGGGTAAAAAATTATCCTATCATTTCCATTGAAGACGGCATGGCCGAGGATGACTGGAAAGGATGGAAGCTGCTGACAGATAAATTAGGAAGCAAAATTCAGCTGGTGGGTGATGATTTGTTTGTGACCAACGTAACAAGACTTCAGCAGGGAATTGACAAAGGCATCGGCAATGCGCTGCTGGTAAAAGTAAACCAGATTGGCACGGTGACGGAAACCATCAATGCAGTGACGCTGGCCCAGCACAACGGCTACAACTGCATCATGAGCCACCGCAGCGGCGAAACGGAAGACACCACGATTGCTGATTTGGCTGTGGCTCTCAATTGCGGACAAATAAAAACCGGCAGCGCCTCACGTACTGACCGCATGGCAAAGTATAACCAGTTAATCCGTATAGAAGAATTGTTGGGCATGTCTGCTGTTTATCCGAAAGGAAGAATTAAATTTGGAAAATGATGTCTGATGCGTGCCCTCCGAAGCCCCGATTATTCGGGACGAAGGAGGGTCTGATGTCTGTTTTCAGCATCAAATAAACAAACTCCAATTTTTATGAAGCTGCTTACCCGCCTGCCTGCGTGGCTAAGAAATAAATATTTTTTATCAACCGCCTGCTTTATCGTCTGGATGCTTTTTTTTGACCCCCGCGATATTTTTACCCAGGTAGCACATTCCCGTGAATTGAAACAGCTGCAAACCAGTAAGGCCTGGTATGAACAGGAAATAGCCAAAGAAAGCGCTGAAGCCGAACAACTTAAGAATAACCCCGCCACCATTGAAAAATATGCCCGTGAGAGATACCTGATGAAAAGGCAAAATGAAGAGCTTTTCCTGGTACCGGAAAACTACGAAACCGGGAATAAATAAGCCTCTGCAAAGCACAATAAGGCAACTCCTCATCCGTTTATTTAGCGGACGTTTCGAAAATCACTTTTTTTAAGGACAACAATTTTAAGGACATCAATGGATTGCCAATGACAAAATTTACCCCTGAGGATCTTTTATTGTATCTGTACAAGGAAAGCACTCCGGAACAAACCGCTGCTATTGACGAGGCATTAAAGAAAGACTGGACACTTCGTGAAAAGCTTTCGGTGTTGAAAACATCTATGCAAAGGCTGGACAAAATCAAGCAATCGCCGCGGACCGAAATAGTGCTGAATGTACTGAACTATGCCCGCAAAAAGTCGGTGCAGAAAGTGTGATACATAAAAAGATACCGCAAAAAATTACAGCATCCCGTTTTTTATCGGGATGCTTTTTTATTACACTTGTTTAATAAATTGCTTTTCCAAAGCTCCTCATTAAGGGCGGGAATGTACGATGACAAAAAAAGACCGGTACCGGTACATCATTGATTATTTTCTGAAACATGCACCTGATGCAGATACCGAACTGATTTATGATAATCCTTACCAGTTGTTGGTATCGGTTATTCTTTCTGCTCAATGTACCGACAAGCGGGTGAATATGACCACACCTGCCCTGTTTGATAAATTTCCCGATGCAGAAACGCTGAGCAAATCAAATTTTGACGAACTGTTTCCCTACATCAAAAGCATTTCTTATCCCAACAATAAAACAAAACACCTGGTGGGAATGGCCCGCATGGTGATGGAAAAATTCGGGGGCCGCATTCCGATGACGGTGGAAGAACTGATGCAGCTGCCGGGAGTGGGAAGAAAAACAGCCAACGTCATAACCTCCGTAATAGACAAGCAACCCAACATGGCGGTGGATACCCATGTATTTCGTGTAAGTAAACGAATCGGGCTGGTAAATCAATCGGCAAGCACACCGCTGGCAGTGGAAAAAGAGCTTACAGCCAATATTCCGACCCGGCTCATTCATAAAGCCCATCATTGGCTTATCCTTCATGGCCGCTATATATGCCTGGCCCGCAACCCGCGATGCAGCGAATGTGGTGTAAAGTCGGCCTGCCGCTATTTTAATATAAAAAACCGCACTATTTTACCAAAACCCGGTATTAAAAACCATTCAGCCAAAATACAAAAGAACTAATCTGTATTTGCTAATTTTACGTACCTGATTGGCGGTTGATTTATACCGGCAACGTCCGCACTTCCTCTGAAATACTCTCCCGATAACCTTAACTTTTAAAACAGAATGGAAACCGAAACTGTATTAAAAACCATCCATTACAACAGCAAAGTTTCTTTTCAACCCTTACTATCTGTGTTGAGAAGAACCCTGCATCATGGCGCTTCGGAAGGCGCTAAAAAACTTTATTCCGGCATTCTGGAATATGCCGATCAGCACCCGGAACTGAACAGTACTATTGACGACCCGGCCATGCTGGAGCCGCATAAGGAATGGCTTGAAATGCTGTTGAGTGTAATTTTTCCGCCCACCATCAGCGAACATGAATTGCTTTATTCCGTATCACTTCCGTTTTCGTACACCACCATTTATTCTTCCCGGCTTTTCCGCATGCTCTTTATTCAGCCAGGTACTAATGACATAAAAATTCCGGACAATGAAACCGGCCGGGATATTGAACACGACCGTCTGCGGGGCGCCTACAATCTTATCCTGAGAAAGTATTGCAATTATCATGCGCCGGAATTTGTATCCTCGGTGCATCCTTATCATGATCCGCATTCGGGCCTCACCAGGTATATGGAGCTGCAGCTTGATACCCGCTATATAGATGTAAAATTTACCGGCAGCCACCTGCCGATACCAGACGATTTTATCAATAAAAAAGATCATGGCCTTTTGACGCTTGAAGAGCTGCAGCACAATATCCCGATTGAGCAGTTTGCCTTTGAAGGAATCGTCATCGGCCGGGTAATTGATGTGACGGAAAATGAAGTGATTTCGCAAATGAAATCGGAACTGCTTAACCTGAATGCCTTTTCCGAAAACATGGTGTATCATAAACTGCAGAACCTGGTGCAGGCACTTATGGGTTTAAAAGATATCCGCATCGGTATCACTCCTTTTTTTAAAGTTAACGGTCATTATGTTTTTTCAGAACTGCACAACAGCAACAGCCTCCTGTTCAAACATTACAAAGCAGTGATGGAAAGGGATAGTGTAAACGACTGCTGCCGTGAACTGTTTATGGAAACCGACAAGCCCGTGGTATATGAAGTGGTAAATGAAGAAATAGTAAAACAGGTTGACTACCTGGGTTTTTATTTCGACCAGGGCTACCGCAGCCTGATACTGGCGCCGCTCAAGCACAATGGCGACTTGTGGGGAATTCTTGAAGTGGGTTCCGATCACGATGGAAAACTCAATTACAAACATGTAAGCAAGCTGGATGTTGCCATTCCCTTATTTACCCGTGCCATTGAAAAAAGCGCCGAGGCGCTGGACAACCAGATTGATAAAGTGATCAAGGAACAGTTTACCGCTGTGCAACCTTCTGTGGAATGGAAGTTCACTGAAGCGGCTTACAATTTTATTATCCAAAAACAGGAAGGCAAAGACCCCAAACCGGAAAGGATAGCATTTGAATCGGTGTACCCGCTTTATGGTGCTATTGACATTCGTAATTCTTCGGTGGAGAGGTCACAGTCAATACAGCTTGATTTTGTGGAGCAGCTGCAAATGGCCGCCGAAGTAGTGAAAAGGGCCCAGGCTAATATGCCATTCCCGCTGCTGCAGGAAGTGCTTTTTAAAATTGACAAACACGTTGCTTCCGCTTCAGATGTGCTGCTGAGCGATGAAGAAACAGCCATCCAGGATTTTCTGCAAAACCAGATTACCTCCATTTTCAAACACCTGAAATCCACAACGCCGGCCATTAAAAAAGATATTGATGCATATTTTGCAGCACTGGATCCGCACATCGGTATGATATATCATCACCGCAAGGAGTTTGAAGTGAGCATTGCCAGAATAAATGAATCGGTAAGCCGCTTTGTTGACAGGGAGCAGGTATCAGTGCAACAGATTTTCCCGCACTATTTTGAACGCTACGTTACCGATGGTGTGGAATTCAATATTTACATCGGGCAGAGCCTGGCGCCGCGTAAAAAATTTGATGAGCTGTACCTGCGCAACATGAAAATGTGGCAACTGACAACGCTGGCAAAAGCAGCAAGACTCACGCATGAACTTTCCAAAGAACTGAGCCATCCGATGAAAACCACGCAGCTGATACTGGCGCACAGCACACCCATCTCCATCAGCTTCCGCAGCGATGAAAGAAAGTTTGATGTGGACGGCGCCTACAATATCCGCTACGAAATCATTAAAAAGCGGATTGACAAAGTGCATATTAAAGAAACCAACGAAAGATTCACACAACCCGGCAAGATTGCCATTGTATACAGCCAGCCGAAAGAAGCCGATGAATATGCCGAGTACATCGAGTTTTTACAAAACCAGAAACTGCTGAAACCCGGCATCGAGCAACACGAGCTGGAAGAACTGCAGGGCGTGGTGGGGCTGAAAGGTCTGCGGGTGGATGTGCAGTATGATGAAGAACCTTTGAAAAAACCGGCGCTTTCTGCCACGACGGATGAGCAGTTGCTGAAAGGAAAATAATTTCCGGATAAAGGGTCGCTGAGTAACGGCCCTTTTTACTTTCTACCCTAAAACTTCCACCCCAGCCCAATCAGCGGCAGCTTGTCTTCTTTTGATGCAGCATAGCTGATGGAGAGCACGGCCCGCTTCAATGGAGAAAACCAGATACCGCCCCCATAGCCCGTGAGCCAGCGGTTGCTGTCATTGTTGCTGTCATAAATTCTTCCTGCATCAAAAAATACCAGGATGCCCATGGCGCCGGGAAACAAGTAAGTTCTGAAATTGGCCAAACGAACCCTTAGTTCTGAATTATTGAAAATTTTAGAGCGGCCTGCAAACCGGTATTTGCGGTAGCCCCGCAGGTTATCATCGCTGCCGAGGTACTGCGCCTGGTAAAAAGCAAAGTCGCCAAAGCTGTGCCCTGCTCCAAAGCGGTTGGCCCAAACAATGGAATTGGGTGAAAGAGGGATATAAAATGAAAACTCCGTATTGACTTGCGCTGTGGTGTTGCTTTCATCATTCAGCCCGTACAGGTAGCGGAACGAAGAAATCCAGTTAATGCCTTTTTGCGGTATCACTTTATTGTTTCTTGTATCCAGTACAAAAGAAGTTTTGCTGCCGAAAAACGACTGTTTTGCATACAGCGTGGCAGGGTCAAGTCCGTTACTGCCCGTCATTATAATATTCTTGCCCAGGTTATCGGCCGAGTCCAGTTTATAAAATTCATACGTGGGTCCGATGGTCAGCATCATTTTATCATTAAATCTTTTGCGAACCAGGATAGTCAGATCGCCAAGATTGTACCGGGCACGGTAAAACCGGAATTTGCCGGGTTTGCTTTTGTCATATACGGAACTATCGCTGTAGCCAAAAAAGTTGGTAGTGTTGTTGGGTGCTTTAATGTCAAAATCAAAAAGAAGATCGCCTGTTTTGCCCAGCACGCCGATGAACTCTGAATAATACCTGAAGTTAAAAGCCCTGGTGGTTACCGAATGATTCACATTGAACTCATGCATGGTTTTGTAAGGCGTTTTGCGGAAACCATGCCGTATGAACTTGAGTGAAAAGCCGAGATACAAACCATCATCGCGGTTGTAATTGAAAGAAACAAAAGGAATCACCTGGTTGTATTTAAAGTAGAACCTGTCATAGCTGTTCACGGCCGTATCATCAGCCATTTTGTTTCTGAACCTGCCGGTGATTTTGTTGGCGCTGTTTTTTGTGTCGTACACAAAACCGCCTTTGCCGGACGCCGTGTTTTCAAACAGGTCGTTGCCCTCGCCGCCAATCATTCTCACCTTTATTTTCCCGGCCGAACCCTTTACCACAAACTTATCATCGCCGCCAAAGGAATAAATACGCAGTTCCTTAGTCACTTGCGGGTCAAAGGTTCTTTCATACATTTTTGACGACTGTGCACCTTCCTTTGAGATTTTATACATTGTCACATTCACAGAGCCATCGCTGTTGCTGGTCACTTCAATCAGTTCAGTTTTGTCGCTGCCCAGGATGTTTACTGTTTCTGAAAGAAAGCGGTAGTACTGCATCACTTCGGCAGCCAGGTATTTGCGGCGATCTTTCAGCGTCTGCTTTATTTTATCGGCCGATATGGGCCGCAGCTCGGGCGGCTGCTGGTTCAGGGCCCGTTCAATTACATCATCGGTCATCCTGGGTAAAAAATCATCTACCGCTTTTTGCCAGTCCTGCTCATTCAGTTCATTCAGAAAGAAGCGGTCGAGATTGCGGGCGGCAAAGTTGAAGCGGTTGATGTTTCTTGCTTCCGCACTGAATCCCTGCAGCTGGGGCGCAATCCATGGCCATTTGGCAATGCCGGGAATTAAACCCTGGTTGATATAAAATGCCTGATCACGGTCGCGGGGTATGGGAAAATAAGTTTTGCCCTTGTCTTTATCTCTTGCGCCCCATTGCCACTGGTCTTCGTGGCGGTCGAAATCCATGACAAATAAATCCAGGATTCTTGCCCGCAATAGAGCCTGCTGGTCCACATCGTTGTCATTATCTTCTTTCAGCTTGTCGGCCACTTCGCCTGTGTCGTAGCCTTTGTCCACGTTGGATGGCAATCGTTCTTCGTACAAGGCAAGCAGGTTTTTAAAATCTTCGCGGTATTCGCCCAACTTAGGATCGTCGGGTATGTAAATGAGTTTTACTTTACCATAAGGCACACCGGCCGCATCGGCCAGCGGCGGCACGGATAATGTAGAATAAGGGTATGATGCAGACACGCCATCGGCCACCAGGTCTTCCACCGCTTCGCTTTGTAAATCGTAAGGCAGTGTTTTGGCAGTTATAAATTTCTGGATGGAACGCAATGCATATTGCCTGCCAGAGGGGTCTTCAAGCCGCAGCGATTTGGTTTGTTTGCCCCCGCCTCTGCGTACGGGTGTCAATCCTCCTTTTTCAGTGGAGAGGTTAATGACGGGAGCTTTTACCGGCGTGAGCCACTCCTGCCTGTAGTTGGCGCCCATCCAGAATTTTTTGGAACCATTTATTTTAAACATGGTGGAGCCGGCTGAAGTGGCAGAATCGGTCTGTGCCATGCCGGCTTGTTGCAGGGTAAATGAAAAAATAAAAATAAATACAGTGCTGAGCAGCCGTTGGTGTTTGCGGTTCATAAGCAGTGTTTAATACATTAAATGTACAATGTTTTTTAAAGAAACAATAACGGCACCAGAGACAGTTACAGGTACCGGCTCAGCTGTGAGTCAGTTAAACGCTTTGCCAGATCATATTATCATTTTGCCTGTAAAAAAGGCAATTGATAAAAGCAATGCGGAAAGATGAATTCAGCTCCATTCAAATTTGTTACCTACCCGTATATACTTTCGCTTTTTTCTTATGCTGGTACCGGGTTCCTTTTTGGGAAAGTCTTTTTCAACAAATTCAAGGGTTGCACCCCTCGGAATTTTTGCAAGTAAGGAAGGATTGCAATTGAATTCTTTCAGCAAATCAAATGCAAGTCCAATATTTCTGTTGATTTTTTCTTTTCGTGTCATTCTTATTTTTGTTTTAAAAACCGTTCCTTATAAATCTCCCACCGGTCTTTTAAATCCTGTTGTGCATAATTCAATGCATCCTCTAAATTAGTAATATTTATGGATTGCTTTTCTTTCTCACCTTGTGGTGTCATCACATCGCGATGAAAAAAACCATGAGCCAGGTCATATCTTACAATAGCAACCCACTCATCTTTTGAAAAAGTTTCATACTGAACAACAAAATATTTTACATTTCCCTTTAGTGTTTCAATACGAATCAGCAACCTGTCAATTCCGGTATCATCCAGTAATACAAAGAAGAATTTTTCTCCCATTATTGCAATTTAAAAAATGAAATAACCAATACCTGCCTGTCAGTTTTCAGACACCCGGAATGAATAAATCAAAACTGGAATCCCAAATTCACCACAGGCAGCGTTTCTTCTTCCGACTTTGCCAGGCTGATGGCAATAACTGCCCGGCGCATAGGGCTAATCCAGATGCCGCCGCCATAGCCGGTATGCCACTTATCTGAGTTGTCATTCTTTACCCATACCCGCCCGACATCATGAAAGAAAAGAATGCCGAGCGAACCGGGAAAAAGATACGTTCTGAAATCAGCCACTTTAATCCGAAGGTCAGTATTATTATACGCCATGGATTTTCCTGCAAAGCGGTATTTCCTGATGCCCCGCATATTGATGGTGCCGCCAATGTATTGCGCCTGAAAAAATTCAAAGTCGTTTCCGAAGTTGATGCCGCCGCCAAAGCGGGTGGCCAGTACAAGTATGGGGCTGTTTGAAAAACTCATGTAGAGCGACATGTCGCTGTTAAGCTGAGTCACATTACCCGTTGTGTTTTTCAAACCGCCCAATACACGGAAACTGGTTTGCCAGTTGATGCCGCGGGTGGGCAGGGCCTGGTTGTTTCTTGTATCAAAACCCAGATTCACCACAGCACCCAGCCATGATTTTTTCCGGGCAATATCTTTTTTGTTCAGCCCGCTTTCCGAAGGAAAATCAATTATCCTTCCTGCATTGTCCAGTGTATCCAGCGAATAAAACTGGTAAGCCGGGCCAAAAGAAAACGAAACCGTTTTGCCGCTTTTGCGCAGCAGCAAAGAAAGATCGCCAAGCTTATACCTTGTACGGTAATAATCAATTTCGCCCGGTTTACTCTCAATCCGGTTTACCGTTTCGTTACCATAGCCAAAAAAATTGGTCACATTATTCGGCGCTTTGATGTCGGCGTTAAACAAAACATCCATCGTGCCGAATGCATGAATAAATTCGCTGCCGAAACGAAAATTATATGCGTTGGTTGCCAGCGAATGATTGATGGCAAGCTGGTGGCTGAAGGCATAAGGCGTTTTGCGGAAGCTGTGTGCAATATGGCGGAGCGAAGCACCGAGGTATAAACCGTCGTCGCGGTTGAAGGCAAATGAAACAAAAGGAATCCAGAGATTATATTTGTACGAAAGCCGGTCATAATTATTCACATTAGGGTTGGTGGAAAGTTTCATTTTAAACCGGCCGCTGAAAGTATTTTTGCCGTTGTCCAAATCATAGGCGTAAATCTTTCCTCCGCCCGATGTGTTTTCAAATTCATCTTCGCCTTTGCCGCCAATGATTCGTATCCTGATTTTATTGCCCGGCCCGTGAATTTTGAATTTGTCATCGTTGCCCATGCCATAAAGCCGCAGTTCTTTGGTAATGGCGGGGTCAAACTTTCTTTCATACATTTTGGTGGAAAGCTCACCTTCTTTGGTAATCTTGTATACAGTCACCGTCACTGTGCCGTCGGCTTCACGATTTACATCAAACAGTTCATTTTTATCGCTGCCGGTGATGCTTACTGTTTTGGAAAGAAAGCGGTAATACTTTATCATTTCCTCCGCATAATATTTTCTTCTTTCTTTCAGCTTGCTGATAATACTGAGGTAAGAATATTTTTTAATGGCCCCGGGTTGCTGTGCCATAGCCTTTTCAATCACTTCATCGGTCATGGCTGACAGAATTTCTTCCGTACCTTTTTTCCAGTCAGCTTCATTCATTTCGGTCAGGTAGGCCCGGTCAATATTTCTTGCATTGAAATTGTAGTATTTGATATTTCTTGCCTTGCTGCGAAAGCCCTGCACCTGCGGGGTCACCCAGGGCCAGCTGGCAATCCAGGGCACCAATCCCTGGTTGATAAAAAAAGCCTGGTCGCGGTCGCGGGGCAAAGCCATATAGCGGTTGCCTTTTTCTTCATCCACCACGCCCCAGCGCCACTGGTCTTCGTGGCGGTCAAAATCCATCATGAACATATCGAGCAACCTTGCTTTCAGAAATGCCGGCTGGTCCACATGATGATCATTATCATCCTGGAGTTTTTTTGCAAGCTCTGCGGTATTTACAGTTTTTTTAAATCCACCAGGTTCCCGTTCTTCCAGCAGGCAAAGTGTGTTGGCAAAATCAAGCCTGTATTTTTCGAGCCGCATATCATCGGGCACAAACACAAGTCGCGGATTGGCGTGCGGCACTCCGGCAGCTTCGGCAAGTACTGGTACAGATAATGCAGCATAAGGATAGGATGCCGATACGCCATCCTGCACCAGGTCTTTTACAAATGTGCCGCGCAGATCCGGAGGCAATGCCGCATCGGTCACAGTTTTTTCCACGCCGCGCAGCACCCACTCATTGCCTTTCATGTCTTCAAGCCGCAGCGATTTTGTCTGATGGCCGCCGCCCCGGCGCAGTGGAGTGAGCCCCCCCATATAATTACCGATGTTCAGCACCGGCACTTTAATTTTTTCACCCCATTCATTTCGGTAATTTTTTCCAATCAGCATTTTTCGGAATCCGCCGGCTTTGAATTTACCGGAACCAATAGCTTCTGCTGAATCGGGAAAATAAGCCACCCGCATATCGGGCAGCACTTCCACTTCTTTTATTGGAGGGATGGTTTTTAACCAGGTGGTGAAAAGCGGCTGGTTGCCGTCATTCAGTCCATAAAAGTTTACCGACACTTTTCCGTTCATAGCCACTTCAATTACGGCAAACCCGTTTTCACTTTTTGCAAACAGGGAGTGATTTCCTTTTTTCACCCTTGTAGTTTTGGCGCCAGAACCGCTGACGATATAATTAACACTGTCTTTTTGTAAAAACTGGAGATTATGATCATGCCCCGCCACATGCACTACATTGGGATGGGCTTTCAGCACTTCTTCCAGCTCATTTATCATGGTGCGGTAGTTGGGATGATTAATGTCCTGCACTGTGCCAAACCATCCCCTTGTGATGGGATACACAGAGCCAAGCAGCGGTAAAGGAAGATAAAGCCCCGGCACTTTATCAGTAAGCGGAAACAAATGCTGCCTGAAGGTATAATAGCCGCCATGCGAACCATGTGTATAAAACGGATGATGCATGGCTACAACCATCAGCTTATCGCTGTGCACCGATGCGATTTCCTTTAATGCGGTGGCCACTTCTTCGCCGGTATGGCAATCGCAGTCGGAGCTGACGCCGGGTTTTTCATCGGGGTGCAGCCACCACTGGCTGTCCATAAAAACAATCACCACTTTTTCATTAACTACATATTCCACCGGGCCGGGGCAGCCATTGCCTGGCATTATTGTCACATTGGGCATTTGCAGACTTTCGAGATATTGCTGCTGGTTGAGCAGTTGCTGCCAGCCGCCGGTTTTTCCTTTGTTCCAGTCGTGATTGCCGGGAACAAAAAATGCTTTGGCATTGGTGCCTTTTACCAGGCTTACCTGTGCATCCAGCACGTTTTTCTTTTCTTCATAATCGGATGCAGTAATATCGGGTAATCCGTATTCATACACATTATCGCCAAGATAAAGTACGGTGGTATGGCCGTCGTTCACATTAAAAAGTGTTTTCACTTTTTCCACTACGGGTATTTTGCCATTGGTTAGCACCCCGGCATCGCCAATGAGGATGATGCGGCTGAGGATAACATCTGGCTGGGCTGTACAGATAACAGCCATCGCCAGTAAATTCAGGACAATGAGAAAAAATGCTCGCATGGCATTAAGATTAAAGTTTAAAAATCCAATACAGCGATATTTTTATTACCATTACGGTTTGTAGGGAAATCTAAGCAAACTGCCCCTTTCGCTTATTCCTTCATTTGAAATATACATCTCCCCGCTGCCTTTAAAAGTCAGCCCTTCCGGTTGCGGAAATGATTTTTTTCTCAATACAAACACCGATTCCACATTCCCGTTGAGATCAGCAATAGCCAGCTGATTGCTGGCTGAAGAAAGAATAAACAACTTTTTAAGTACGGGGTGTACGGCAGCGGCTGAAGGCTGAAATTTGGATGATTTTTTTGGTGCCAGGCTGCGTACCAGTTCAGCGTCAATTCTGAAAACAGGGGTAGGTTCAAAGCCTATGGAATCCGGGTAATAAGCAAAAGCACTCACTGTTTGCTTATCATCCGAAAAACAGTTTTTGCAAATCATGATAAGCGCATTGCGGCTTTCATCAAAATAAAGGGTTTCGAAATCGTTGGTACCGCTGAGCGGTAATTCCCCGGCCGTCATAGCAACCATTTTTCCACTGCTGTCAGTAACAACTTTAGTGAGTGAGCCGTCACTCTTCAGCACAAATATCATATCCTTATAAAGTGCTACATCCTCATAATCGCCTTTGCCTGCAAATGGAAATTCTCTTTTGATGACCCGGGGATCCTTATCAAGAAAATAAAGCACTCCTTTTTCATCATTATGTGCAATAAATTCATCTCTTTTCCGGTCCCACACAATGCCTGAAATTTCCTTGAGCTTTAAATCAAGTTTAAAAGGTTCCTCAATTGAAAAATCATAGTGGGGGGGCGATTTTAACTGGATAATCTTTGGTTTACAACCGGCCAGTAAAAGCAAAACCAGGGCGGTGTTCCATACTTTCAGTAAATTTTTAAAAAATGTCATTCTTCGTATTTTATTTAAATTTATCAAAAGTTATCTTTATCACATGACGGAAAGCCAGTTTCAGATATTGACAAAGGCGCAGGACTATGTTTCTGATTTATTTCAGAGCAAGATAAACAAAAGCATCAGGTTTCATACGCTGCAACACACCCAGGAAGTGGTGATGGCCTGCGAAAAGATGGCCGAATACTACCACTTGGATGACGATGACCGCTTTACCCTGGCGCTGGGCGCCTGGTTTCATGATACCGGCTATACTGCCGGGCAGGCAAAAGGCCATGAATCGGTAAGCATTCAGCTGGCCTCGGAGTTTATGAAAGCCTGTCAGCTTGGCCAGCCGGTAGTGGATAAAGTAACGGGCTGCATCAATGCCACCCGCATACCGCAAAGCCCTACCAACCTGGTTGAACAGATTATCTGCGATGCTGACCTTTTCCACCTCGGCACGGAAGATTTTAAAGAAAAAAACCGGCTGCTGCGTGAAGAGCTGAATGGATTCGGCGGATACAATCTTTCCAAAAAAGACTGGAGAAAGATTAATATCGAGTTCATGGAGAAACACCGGTATTTTACGTCGTACGGTATTCAGCATTTACAACCGCTGAAAGAAGTGTACCTGGGTGAATTAAGAGCTAAGATGAACGGGGAAATGAAAGCGGGGAAAAAAAATACCCGGAACGTAAAGGGCCTTCCCTTAAAAGAAAAAAATGATGAAAGAAAATTATCAGTGACGGAACAAAAGAATTTAGCTGACCTGAAAAAGAAAAAAGAGAAAGAAATGCAGTCGGAACGGGCTATTTCCACTGTATTCAGAATAGTGGCGCAGAGCCAGAACAACCTGAGCCAGATGGCCGATTCAAAAGCCAACATCCTTATTTCGGTCAATTCAATCATCCTTTCAATCATTATCGGTACCGTTTTCAAAGATTTACTTACGGATGAAAACCTGCAGGCACCTGTTATTCTTTTAGTGACGGTATGTGTATTGGCTATTGTATTCAGCATATTGGCCACTCGTCCCAATGTCACTTCGGGTACCTTTACCAAAGAAGACATTGCCAACAAAAAAACAAACCTCCTTTTTTTCGGTAATTTTCATAAAATGGGTTTATCGGATTACGACTGGGCCATGAAGGAATTGCTGGAAGACAAATTTTACCTGTACAGCAGCATGATTAAAGACACTTATTTTCTCGGTATTGTGCTGGCCAAAAAATACCGTTACCTGCGCATTGCTTACAATATTTTCATGTA
>Ga0137829_10298222_pt1 | contig 15907 bp, 15 predicted proteins | sample OV2TP2_FD_97737 | JGI IMG/M metagenome (GOLD analysis project Ga0137829, IMG submission 97737) | reverse complement strand
ATCACCCAGCTGCAGGAAAAAAAACGGGCACTGGCCAAAGACCTGATTGCCGATGATACCACCTTTGTGAAGAGCCTGACAAGGGAAGATGTGGAGTATTTGTTCAGTTAGATTCTTTCTTTAGTATTATTTCTATCCAGTCATGCAGGGCAGGAATATCTTCTTTTACAGTTCGCCATACAGTTTCATAATCTACTCCAAAGTAATGATGTATCAGCCGGTCTCTCATACCGGTCATTTCCTTCCATTCCACAAGAGGGTACCTGGATTTGAAATCCGGAGGAATACGTTTGGATGCTTCGCCAATTATCTCAAGACTTCTTACGATTGCCCTGCAAAGTATATCATCCTTAATAAAATTTTCAAATTCAAGATTGGCAGTTTTTTCAATACAAAACCGGGTTTCATCATGAATATGACGAATAAATTCAAGAAGCGAAGGTTGCATACTGAACCTCCTTTAAAATATAAGGGCCGATATAGGGACTTAAACCCTGCGGGGTAACGATATCTATTTTTTTTCCAAAAACGGATTCCAGGTAATCGCCAAGATTAACCAGGTTTTTCAGCGTCTTTTTTTCTTTTTCAAATTCTACAAGGAAATCAATATCGCTTTCTTCCATAGCCTCATCTCTCACATATGAACCATAAAGGCCGATTCGCATTACTCCAAACTGCTCCAGTATGGATTTATGCTTTTGCAATTCTTCATAAATAATAGTCTTATTCACCTTTTTTTGATTCATTTTACTAAATTAATTAAATAAAGGCAGGAAAAGAAATGGGCACTGGCCAAAGACCTGATTGCCGATGATACCACCTTTGTGAAGAGCCTGACAAGGGAAGATGTGGAGTATTTGTTCAGCTGATGCCATATATAAATTATTCCAACCGCTTAACTTTTATTTTGCCCCGCCGGCTGGTTTTTGTTGCAGCTTACGTCTAAATTCGTACACTCATTAACTGTTTATGAAAAAGCTTATCCTGCTCATTTTCATTTTACCTGCTGCTATGCTGGCAAATGCCCAAATCAGCGGCTCAGTAAAAGGGATACTGGTTGACACCGCCGCCCGGCAAGTGCTTACCGATGCCACCGTTTCTGTAATTCTCCTGAAAGATTCTTCGCTGGTAAGTTTTACCCTGTCGGATAAAAAAGGGTTGTTTGAAATAAAAAATCTCGACGCCGGCAATTACCTGCTGATGATTTCTTATACCGGCTACGAAAACTATAAAAAGCAATTCAGCATAACCGAAGGGAAAAAGATAGCCGATCTTGGCGAACTCATTCTGCAGAAAGAATACAAAACACTCACCGGTGTGGTGGTGACGGATGAAGCTCCTGTAAAAGTGAGCGGCGACACCATTTCTTTCAAAGCCGATGCATTTAAAACAAAACCTAACGCCACCACAGAGGACCTGCTGAAAAAACTGCCCGGTGTACAGGTGCAGAAAGACGGCACCATCAGCGCCATGGGCGAAAATGTGCAAAAGGTGCTGGTGGATGGCAAAGAATTTTTTGGCACCGACCCCAAGCTGGCCACCAAAAACATCACAGCCGAAATGGTGGACCAGATACAGGTATTTGACGACATGAGTGAGCAGGCCAAGTTTACCAAAATTGATGACGGCAGCCGTTCAAAAACCATCAACATCAAACTGAAGAAAGATAAAAACAAAGGCGACTTTGGAAAGCTGATGGCAGGCGCCGGTAGCGATGGCCGGTATGAAAGCAGTTTATCCTTTAATCATTTTCGTGGCAGCCAGCGGGTGTCTGTTTTAGCGGCAGCCAACAATACAAACAAACAGGGCTTTAGCTTCAGTGATATTATTTCTGCACAGGGTGGTATGGCGCAGTTCAGCCGTACAGCAGTTGGCGGCGCCAGTGGTGGATTTGGAGGAGGCGGTATGAGTGGTTTTGGCGGCGGCTTCAGCGGCTTTGGTGGTTTCGGAGGCACCGGAAGCGGCATCACCACATCAAGGTCAATCGGAGTAAATTACAATGACCAGTGGAATAGTAAAATTGATTTCCGCAGCAGTTATTTCTTTTCGCAGTCCGATAATCTTTTAAAGCAAAGCAGCTTCAGGGAAACTTATTTTCCCAACGACTCTGTTTCCCGTGCCAGCACCGAAAGTGAATCGGCAAACCGGAACCGCAATCACCGTTTCAATGTTCGCTGGGAATATGCCATTGATTCCATGAACTCACTTTTGTACACCGCCAATCTAAATCTTCAGCAATCAAACGGAAGATACAGCGATACTTCATTTACTTTTTCCGATGCAGTGAATGATTACCTTGCCGTGACCAGTAAAACAAGTAACAGGAATGAAAGAGACGGAATGAACTACAGCGGCGAGTTGCTGTATCGCAGAAAATTTAAAAGACCCGGCCGCACTTTTACACTTGGATGGAGAAATGGTTATAACGAAAGTGAATCAGAAAACAACAGCATTGCCCCTAATACCTTTTACAAGCCGGATGGCTCCGTGCTTTTCAGCCGCAGTCAAAACCAGGAAGGCACACAGGAAACAAGAGCCAATAATAATACGGTGAGTACATCGTACACCGAACCGGTGGGTAAAAACAAACTCATCGAAATTAATTATGCGTACACCCACAACCGGAATATTTCTGACCGGGAAACACATGATTACAACAGCCAGTCGGGAAAATATGATTTGCTGAACCTGCTGCAGACAAACTATTTTGAAAATACCAATGCCTCCAGCCGCATCGGGTTCAACTATCGCCTGCAGGAAAAGAAATACAACTACCAGCTGGGTTTCGGGGTGCAGTTTACTGAGCTGGGCAGCCGGAGTGTGAGAGCGGCCACGGGCAAAGACACCACCATCAGGCAACACTTCACCAACTTTTTCCCGACAGCCAGTTTCAATTACAGTGTAAACCGCACCAAAAATTTCCGCTTCAACTACCGCGGCCGAACCAATGCACCCGGCATTACTCAACTGCAGGATGTGCCGGATGTGAGCAACCCGCTGCAGGTAAAAACAGGCAACCCAGCCCTGAAGCAGGAGTTTATCAGCAACTTCAATATCAACTACAGCACATTCAACATGCTTTCGTTTCGCTTCTTTACCGGCAATATCAACGTGAGCACCACAGGTAATAAAATTGTAAACAGCATTGACTCGGTAAACAGGGCGGTCACCATCACTAAACCTGTAAACCTCGACGGGGCATACAATGTTTCAGCATTCACGTCAACAGGTTTTCCCATCAAAAAATTAAAGGGCAGCAACGTGAATTTTACCACCATCATAAATTATAACCGCGACGTCAGCATGGTGTATAAAGAGAAAAACCTGACAAAGCGCTTGCTGCTCACCCAGAATTTCGGGTTCAATTACAACAAAGACAAGTTTGATATGGGCATTACCGGCGGTATCACTTACAACAATGCCCGCTACACCCTGCAGCAAAACCTGAACACCGGTTATTTTACCCAAACTTATACGGCTGATTTCAGTTACACTTTTAAAAAAGATGTGATCCTGTCCACCGACTTTGATTTGTTCATCAACTCAGGCCGCACCGAAGGTTTTAACCAGAGCATCCCCATGTGGAATGCCGGGTTGTCAAAACAGTTTATGAAAAACAAGGCGGCTGAGGTAAAACTGATGGTTTATGATATACTGAACCAGAACAAATCCATTACCCGGTCCATCGGCGATAATTATTTTGAAGATAACCGCACCAATGTACTCCGCCGGTACGTGTTGCTCAGTTTAACTTATAACATGAACCGGATGGCGGGGCGCAACCAGCAAATGCCGCTGCCGCAGAATATGCAGCGGATGATGGAGCGGGGCATGCGGCAGTTCCGCAATTAAAATAAAAAAAGGCGACTGTAACGGTCGCCTTAAATTTATAAAGTTGGGTTAGCGGTTGGGCTACTTTCTGCGGTAGTGGTACTTATGGGCGGCCAGCGACTGACCGGTAATGAGCACACCCAGCACAGAACGCAACAACCTTGCTACACTGAAAGAAGGCTTGTAATTATGCTTGTAAATTTTAGCCTCCTCATGTCCATGAACTATAACTCTGTTTTTCATACACGGATTTTTTTTAAATAACGGATAAGTTTTCAATAAAGTATCCAATAAAGTTAATTTAATATCTTTTATCTTGCAATACCTGTTTGTTAAAATTCTATCTTATGAAGCAATACACCGCCATCCTTTTGCTGATTATATCAGCTTTTACCCGCCTTTCTGCACAAATCATCCCGGTAAAAAACAGCTTTCAAGCCGACCTCGCAAAAGTGATAAGTGATTATCCCAATCGTTTCAGTCATCTTGCCGGCGAGCAGCTGGCCGATAACCCGCAAACAATTGAATACAGCTGCAGGGCCATCGTTAAAGATGCGGTAAACTGCAAAATGATTAAATACAGCTCGGCTTCAAAAGAAATTTATTCATGGGAAGCGGTGATGATGGTAACAGATGATTTTGAAGAAGCATCAAAAAAGTTCCGCTCGCTCTACAATGCCATACAGCATCTTTCGGTGGATATAAATGGCGTAAAAGCCATCTTTAAAGGAGAATACCGGCAGCCGGCTGAAGCGATGAAATTTACTTCCGTTGTTTTTGATGCGCCTGATAAATATCCCGAATTAAAAAAACTGAAAGTAGAACTGCTGCTGCAGGCAGAACTGCTGGACTGGAAGATAAAAGTACTGGTGTATGAAAAAGAAAAGGAAGATGATGAACGAGGACCGCAAACAGACGGATGACAGGCGGCCGTTTTGTTAACCTTCATTAACCTAAATTCAACCCTGCTTAACCGGCTGTATAATGCCGTAAGAATATTTTCGTAGCGGAAAAAGATTAACCGGGCTATGAAGAAATTTTTACTGATTGTACCTGCAGCATTCTTATGCATAACGGTTGCGGCACAGAAAAGCGGCAGTGTGAAAGGCGTTGTGTTTGATACCATCGGCAGGCAACCTGTGGCTGCCGCTACCATTACTGTTTTGCAAAAAAGCGATTCCTCCCTTGTTACATTTACCATGACTACCGGCAACGGTTCTTTCTCGCTATCCAATATTGCTTACGGTGACTACCGCCTGCTGGTGACACATGTAGGCTATCACAACGTGAATAAATATTTTACCATCAGCGATACATCAAAGAACATTGACCTTGGCAACATCGAGATGAGCGATAAAAGCAAAGTGCTGGAAGAAGTGGTGCTGCAGGCCGAAGCCCCGCCAGTAACGCTGGTGGGTGATACGGTGCAGTACAATGCCGGTTCATTTAAAACAAAACCCAATGCCATAGTGGAAGACCTGCTGAAAAAACTGCCCGGTGTGCAGGTGGAAAAAGACGGCACCGTGAAAGCACAGGGACAGGAAGTGAAGAAAGTGCTGGTGGACGGAAAAGAATTTTTTGGCAATGACCCGAAGATTGCCACTAAAAATTTACCGGCCGATGCAGTGGATAAAGTACAGGTGTACGACCGCCAGAGTGATATGGCCCAACTGACCGGCTTCGATGACGGGCAAAGTGAAAAGACGATTAACCTGAAACTGAAAAAAGATAAAAAGAAAGGGGTGTTTGGAAAAGTGAATGCCGGCGGCGGCACCGATGGACGCTACCAGGGCCGGTTTAATGTAAACTCATTTAAAAGCGCAAGACAAATGTCGGTGATAGGAATGGGCAACAACACTAATGCCGAAGGATTTTCATTCATGGACATTCTGAGTTTTACCGGTGCCATGAGCCAGGTGAACAGCGGGGGCGGCAATGTCAACATCAATATATCATCCGGCGATGCATTGGGTGGCCTGCCTGGAGGGGGAAACAATAATGCCATTAACACTTCGTGGGCGGGCGGCGCCAACTATAACAATATCGTGGGCACAAAGATGGAAGTGCAGAGTAATTATTTTTTCAGCCGCTACAACCCGGTGACTGATCAGCAACTCAGCAGGCAATACATACTGCCCGATTCCACATATTTCTATCATCAAAATTCAAGGACAAACAATCTGAGTTATTCGCACCGTTTCAATCTTACTTACGATTATGTGATTGATTCACTGCATTCGTTCAAATTTACCCCCGGCCTGAGCTGGCAGAAGGCAAAGAGCCGGTCGCAGAGCGATTATGAAACCCTGTCGGAACAACTGCTGCGCAGCAACCGCGGCTACAGCGATAATTTTTCGGCAAGCAACGGGTACAATTTTTCCGGCACTTTATTGTTCCGGAAAAAATTTGACAGGAAGGGAAGAACATTTTCCATCAGCCTTGGCAGCAACCTGAATGAAAGCGATAGCAATGGCGAGCTGGAATCGGTAAACCAGTTTTACAATACTGCCGGCAATCCTGTGCGAACGGATTCCATCAACCAGCGCAGCAGCACGGCAAGTGACGTGAAGGGTTTTACCGCAAGAGCGGTTTATACCGAGCCGCTGTTCAAACGGTCGCTGATTGAGTTCAGTGTTTCAAAAAACGAAAGCCGCTCTGTTTCTGACAAAGTAACTTACGACTATAACAGGAACTCCGGCAAGCATGACCTGCTGAACCCGGTGCTGACCAGCAATTATGAAAACACGTATGGCACTGCCACAGCCGGCATCCGGTTGCGCACACAAAAGAAAAAATACAGTTATTCGGTGGGAGTGACCTGGCAAAATGCCAGCCTTGAAGGAACAATAAAAACGGGAATCAAGGATTCGGTCATCAGCAAATCATTTAATAATCTTTTGCCCAACGCAAGATTTCAGTACAGCTTTACAAAATTCAAGAGCCTGCAGGTGGATTACCGGGCTTCTACCAACCAGCCATCTGTATCGCAACTACAGCCGGTGCCCGACATCAGCAACCCGCTGAATATAAAAGAAGGCAACCCCGACCTGAAGCAGGAATACACTCACCGCATCAACGCCCATTATACGGGAGTGAATCCCTTCCGTGGCAAAAGTTTTTTCTGGTTCAGCAGCTATTCATTTACCAACAACCGCATTGTGAATTTCGATGTGATTGATTCGTTCGGCCGGAAAAGAACCCGGCCGGTGAATGTGGATGGAGTGTATAACCTGAATAATGACCTGAGCATTGGCTGGCCGTTGCGGATTTTAAAAGCCACAATGAATTTTAATTCGGGGTTTGGCTACAGTAAAACCATCCAGTTCATCAATACCGTGCAGAATGAAATCCGTAATACCAGCATTGATCCAAACCTTGAAATTTCCAAAAGCTTTAAAAACAAATTCGATCTTACCATCAGCGGGGGCTTTACTTATAATAAAGCGAAATATTCTTTGCAGTCGTCGCTCAACAATGACTACTTCACACAGGATTACAGTTTGGATATAGGCTGGCAGCTGCCAAAGAATTTTTACCTGTCCACTGATTTCAGGTATACTGTCAGCAGCCAAAGAGCTGAGGGTTACAATGCAAAAGTGCCGCTGTGGAATGCTTCCGTCAGCAAACTGTTTTTAAAATACAACCGCGGCGAACTGAAGTTGAGTGTGTATGACCTGCTGAACGAAAACCAGGCGATAGTGCGCAATACCAATTCCAACTACATTGAAGACCAGAACAACCGGGTGCTGCGCCGTTTCTTTTTACTTGGGTTTACCTACAGCCTGACCAAGATGAGCGCCAATGCAGGCGGACCCGGCGGAAGGGGGAATATTATTATCAGGAGATAAAAATTTAATCCAGCACTTCGTAAATCATTACCGGGTTGGTTTTATTTTTCAGATTCACTTCACCCACTTTTTTACAACTAAAAGACTCTTTAATTCTTTCGTAAGAAGAATCACTGATGATAACCTGGCCTTCGCCGGCCACTGACTGCAGCCGCTGGGCCACATTCACCGTATCGCCGATGACGGTATAGTCGAGCCGTTTCAGTGTAGCACTGCCGATGTTTCCTGAAATCATTTCGCCACTGTTGATGCCGATGGAAACTTTGGGAGAAAAGAAAATATCGCCGGTTTCATTCGGCAGCTCCTGTATTTTTTTTCGCACTGCCAGGCAGGCATCCACTGCACGGTCCAGGTGATATTCACCGCGGAACACGGCAAGGATGGCATCGCCGATAAATTTGTCAATGAAACCGCCCTGGGCAATAATTTCTTTTACCATCACATCAAAATAACTGTTCAGGAGTTTTACCACTTTATCCGGTGTTTCATTTTCGCTGATGGTGGTAAAGCTGCAGATGTCAATAAATGCCACAGTGGCCTCTACCGTTTCATTGGCCATCAGCGAGGTTTCAAATTCGCGGCTGTTCATAAAATTGAGCACCGTTTCATCCACATACATCTTCAGGATATTGTTTTCTTTGATGGCCCGCATGGTTTCTTTCATTTGGTGCACATGCTTCAGTGTTTTTTGCATGGTGGTTTCCAGGTCGTCAAAGTTTACCGGCTTGGTGATGAAATCGAAGGCGCCGCGGTTCATGGCAGTGCGGATATTTTCCATGTCGCCATAGGCCGACACAATGACGGCCTTCAGCAGTGCATTTTGTTCATTCAGTTTACTGAGCAGGGTGAGCCCGTCCATTTCCGGCATGTTGATATCGCTGAGCACAATGTCCACATCATTGTGCTGCGCCAGCTGCTCCAGCGCTTTTACCCCATTACCGGCAAACAAAAATTCATACTGGTGCTCCCTTATTTTTTGCCTGAACTTTTGCTTGATGAGCACCTCCAGGTCGGCTTCGTCGTCAACTACAAGAATTTTGGCCATCAATGTATTGCTTTTAATTTTTCTTTTAATGATGGAAAGTCGAGCGGCTTGGTAAGAAAATCATCGGCGCCCAGTTTCATAGCGGTATTAAAATTATCCGCATCGCCATAGGCCGTTATCATCATCACCACCGGGGGCGGTTCATGATGTTTTTCCTTGATGCGCCGCAGCAGCTCCAGGCCGCTCATGCCCGGCATGTTGATGTCGCTTAGTATCAGCACAGCTTCATGATTCAGCTCCTGGAGGTATTGCAGGGCTTCTTCGCCGGAGAAAGCGAAAGCAAACTCCATTTCGCCACTGCGCATTTCTTTCCTGAAGCGTTGTTCAAACAGCACTTTTACATCTTTTTCATCATCTACAACTAAAATTTTCATTTAGCGTTTTTTTGGCGGTGGGTAAATATTTCTTTTTAATTCAAGAGATGAATTTATGATTTATACCGGTAAAACAATGATGAACCCGGCAAATTCTCCTTCATTCGTTTATCTCCTTAACGCAGCATTCTGTTTTTCTCCCAGGAATTCTCCCGGTGTTTTGGCTTTGATTGATTTTACTTCCGTTCCCTGCGAATTATATTTTTTATTCTTTATCAATGGCCAGGATGGTTTGCAGCAGCACATTAGCGCCGTTGGCCATGTCGATGGCTGATGTAAATTCTTTTGGCGAATGACTGATGCCGCCCACACTGGCAACGAAAATCATTCCAACCGGTGCAATCAGCGCCATCTCCTGCGAATCGTGCCCGGCGCCGCTCTGCAAAAATTTATATGTAAACCCCAGTGATTTAGCGGCTGCCACAATTTTTTCCTGGAGTCCTTTATCCGTCAGCGCCGGTTTTGATGGATTGGGATGATATTGAAAAGTAATTTTTGTGCCAGATGCTGCCGCAATGTCCGACGCTCTTTTTTCAATATCACGAAACAGCTGCCAGAGTTTTTCATAATTCAAATCTCTTATTTCAAGGCCCAGCATTACTTTGCCGGGAATCACATTGAAGGCGCCCGGCTGCACAGAAATTTTTCCTACTGTCCCCACCTGCCTGCCTTCCACACCCGTCACCACTTCATTTACTGCAACAATAAATTTTGCGGCAGCCAGCAGCGCATCCTGCCGCATGTTCATGGGTGTAGTGCCTGCATGGTTGGCAAATCCTTCTATTACTACATCCCAGTGTTCAATACCTACGATGCCCTCCACTACGCCAATCTGGATTTTTTCTTTATCTAAAATACCTCCCTGCTCAATGTGTAATTCCAAAAATGCTTTCAGATCGCCTTTTTTTCTTACACTGTATTGAATACTGTCGGGGTTGCCGCCAAGGGCCCAGATGCCTTCGGCAATGCTGAGTCCGCTCTGGCTTTTTATCTTCAGCGCATCGGCAGTCAGGTGCCCAGCCATGGCTACACTGCCGAAGGTGCCGCCTTCTTCGTTTGAAAAAATAATTACTTCCAGCGGGTGACTGGTGATGATTTTATTTTCATTCAGCGTTTCAATTATTTCCAGTGCGCTGATGGAACCCACGCAGCCGTCGTAGTTGCCGCCGTCGGGCACCATATCAATGTGTGAACCGAAGGCGATGGGTTTTAATGCAGGATTCTTTCCTTTTCTTTTACCAATGATGTTGCCGGCATAATCAACCGTTACTTCAAGTCCTGCTTTCTTCAGCAAGCCGATATACCAGGCTCTTGCTTCACGGTCGCCGTTGGTATATGCAACCCGGTAACCTTTGCCAAGGCTGTCTTTACCAAATTTCGCCAGCTCAAAAATGCGGCTTTCGATGCGTTGCTGGTTTACTTTAATATTTATATCTGCCGCATCAGCCTGGCTATTGGCAGTCAGCGAAAAGAAAAAAGCAGCCAGGAAAAGAATGTTTTTCATTTTTTAGAGAATAATTTTTTTATTCTTTTAAAAATTTCTTTGCTGGGTACAATCACAAATTCAGTGTCAGCATGCGGCTTCGGATTAATGGTCAGCGATTCAAAGGAATAAGGAAGGTAATAATTTCTGAATTTAGTTATTTCCCTGCCGGGAACAAAAAAACACAGGACACGGGGAGTCCCGTTACGATTTTCATAGTCGCTGCGAGAGATACCGTAAAAAGCCGGGGAAAAGTATGCGTGTGTTAGTAGAAAAAGTTGTAATACCCGGCAGTTTTTTTGCACACATACAATATTTATATGCCGCCTTCAGTTCTTAAAACAAGTTCATACCAAAGCTGGCTGTGGAATTTTTTTTAAAAAAAACAGTGTGTATGAAACAGATGAATCATGCCAGCCATCACCCCGCATTACAGCAATTGCACAAAAATGCCTGCTCATGGGTAGGCCATTTGGGCGCCGGCGCAGTTGATTTTCTTGCCGGCCAGACTTTTCAATGTCCTGAAAACGGTGAGTTGGAAAGCATCGAAGTGTATGTGGCCGATGTGCCGTTGCCCGGCAAGTTGGTTCTCACCCTTCACCAGTTCAACAATGAAAACAAAACCTGGGGCCCTGTCATTTCCATTTCAGAAATTGAAGTAGAAAGAAAAAACCGTGAACACTGGATGCAGTTCAACCTGCAACCTGTGCAGGTGCAGCAAAACACCACCTATGGTTTCCGGCTCAACAGCCCGGACGGCCTGGTGGCGGTTGGCGAAGCCGTTTGGACACATAAAAATGCATTTGCTTATGGTGTGGAGTGGAAGAAAAAGAATACTGATCAGCGGGATTTCTTTTTCCGCTACTTCAGTCTTGCATTTAAAGCAGCGCTGAGGGCCTGAGAAGAATTTTTTTTTACAGAAAATAAAAAAGGCGGCAACTCATATTGCCGCCGCGGGAAATGTATAGCCATTAATTGTTCCTGATGTTGATTCGCATGCCCGGTCCGCCGGGTGGGCCGTTCTGCTGCATTTCCTGGAAAAGTTTCTCTCTTTCCTTGGCAAATTCTTCGGCCGTTGCTTTCTTTCCTTTTGCGGGTTCTTTGATTTTTGCAATATCTACTTTCGGGTTTACTTCAATAGCCACAAAACGGCTTCTGCCATTATTCACATCAATTTCCAGTATGGTGCCCGGCAGCTGCCCCTGGTACATTTCGGGTCCGAACGAGCCGGGAATTTCATTGGTAAACCAGGCAACGATATTCAGTGTATCGGTCACCCGTTCTCTTTTTGCTTCGCCGTTGTTCATCGTCATGCGGAAACTTTCCTGCATGCGCTGGCTGGTTGCCTTCATGCATTTATAGCCCAATATTTCTTTTGTTTCGCCAGTAATTTTCCAGCTCATCTTTCTTATGCTGTCGCTAATGATGTAGTTCTTACCGCCCAGTTCCCGCTGCTCGGTTTTTTTTCCTTCGGCAAGGTTGTGAAAAATGATGTCGTCGCTGCCGGGCATGCGAAACACCATGCGCATACCGCCGCCGTCGCCAAAGCTCATTTCATCGCCGGGGTTAACGTCTTCCACCGGCTGCCACAGGCTTTTTCCTTCAGTAAAAAGAAGTTCAAACCGGTCTTTCCGCTCCGGCGGTATCATGTTCTGAAAAGCCGGGTTGTCATCATTGATGCGTATCTGCAGCTGCATCGTTCTTTCAAAAATTATTTTTCCTTCTTTATGCTGTGCGGCGGCGGGCAGGATTATTCCCATAGCAGCGGCAATCAAAAGTCTTTTCATATTTAAAATTTGTTTTATCCCCTAAGGAGTAGTGAACAACAAAACTAAATCAGCCGGCAGCCTGTGCAGGTTAAGCCACCTTGGATTAAAGTTAATAAAGGTTAACAGCCCCCAAGCAGCTGCCATATTACGTTTACTTTTGTTTCGGGTTTGCAAAATGAAGAAGGGCCTTCCCATACTAATGCTCATCACCATCCTGGCCATTGCCGGGTTCCAGGGTTACTGGCTGAAGGAAACGTATCATAAAGAGAAAAGAATTCTTGAGCAGCGCACCCATTTTACGTTCCGCGAAATGGTGCGCCGCTTGCAGGCAAAAAAACTGAAGCTGGATAATTTTTTCAATGATTCGTCCGGGGCCGCAGGATTTGGTATGGGGGAAATGAGACCCTTTCCCGGTCCGCCCGGCGGCGAGGAAATGGCCGGCCTGCTGAATGATGTCACCATCCGCATCAATGATTCTTTATCGGGACCTGATAGAGCAGCGGAAACAGGAAGACGTATTGCAAGTGTTTTAAAGGGGAAGGCTGAAAGAATGAACGACTCGGTTGTTTTTAAAAAAGAACACAGGAAAAATATGGTTGTAACCCTGGGCAACTCCGATGTGATGATTAAAACCGACTCTGCTCGTGAATATAAAATTGAAAGAGTAAAAGGCCCGCAGGGTGAGCTATTCCGTTTTTTATACAATGTGGATTCGCTGCAGGACTCGCTGCGGCTGGCTGAGGTTGATTCAGCTTTTCAGGCAGCGCTGGTAAAAGAAAAAATAAATATTTCTTATTCCATTTCCCGCACGGATAGTGTGCATCGCCGCAGAACGGGGCCCGAAGAAAGATTAGAACCCAACAAAGTGATTGTCGGCTTTGCCCGCCCGGTTGCATACACACTGCATATTGGCAACGCCATGGGGTATCTTGCAAGAAAACTTGCCTCGCCGTTTTTGTTTTCGCTTTTCCTCGTTGGCGTCACCATTCTTTCTTTTGTGCTGCTGTATCGTAACCTGCAGCGGCAGCGCCGGCTTACAGAAATAAAGAATGAATTCATCAGCAACATTACCCACGAACTGAAAACCCCGATAGCCACAGTGGGTGTAGCCATTGAAGCGCTGCGTAATTTCAATGCCATCAATGACCCGCAGCGCACAAAAGAGTACCTCGATATTTCGCAGAATGAGCTGCACCGCCTGGGCCTGCTGGTAGATAAAGTGCTCAAGCTTTCCATGTTTGAGAAAAAAGAAATTGAGCTGAAATACGAGCAGCTTAATCTGAAGGATATTGTGGATGAAGTGGTGGCTTCCATGAAGCTGCAGATTGAAAAGCACCAGGCTGCCGTTTCGGTGAATACAGAAGGAGATACATCTTTGCAGGGCGACCGGCTTCACCTGCTGAGTGTGGTTTTTAACCTGCTGGACAATGCGCTGAAATATGGTAACGGTAACATTGCAGTTAAAATAGATTTGAAAGAAAAAGGAAACAACATAGAATTGACAGTTGCTGATAATGGCATCGGCATTTTGCCAGAATACAAAGACAGGGTGTTTGAGAAATTTTTCCGGGTGCCAACCGGCGATACACACAATGCAAAAGGATACGGGCTGGGGTTGAGCTATGTGGCCCATGTGGTGGAAAAACACAAGGGAAAGATTGAAGTGGAAAGCCAACCAGGCATTGGAACAAAGTTTATAATTTCATTTCCTAAGTGTGTATAACCGCAGAGAACATGAGAAAAAAAGGCTTCGCAGAGATACTCTGCGTGAACTCTGCGATCTCCTTTCTCAGCGGTGAAAAAAAAGGTATGAGCAAAACAAAAGTTTTTTATGTAGAAGACGAGCTCTTCCTTGGCAAGATTGTAAAAGAAAGCCTGGAGAGCCGCGGCTTTGAAGTGATTATGGAAAGCGACGGGGCCAAAGCCATTGCCTTATTTAAGAAATCAGCGCCCGACATTTGTATACTGGATGTGATGCTACCCAATAAAGACGGGTTTACCATTGCCGATGAAATTCGGGAACTGGATGAGGAAGTGCCCATCATTTTTCTTACTGCCAAAACACAGACAGAGGATGTGGTAAAAGGTTTTTCCCTCGGCGGCAACGATTATATACGCAAGCCGTTCAGCATGGAAGAGCTGATTGTGAGGATACAAAATGCATTGCGAAAAAAAATTGAAGGCCCGAAAAAAATTACCGGCGATACAGTTACAATGGGCAAATACAGTTTTCAGCTCAACCGCCAGGTTTTGAGCAATGGCAAGGAAGACCGAAAACTCAGCTACCGCGAAAGTGAATTACTGAAACTGCTGTATGAAAACCGTGAAAAGATTATTGACCGCCGCGACATCCTGAATCTTCTCTGGGGCAATGATAATTTTTTCAACAGCCGCAACCTTGATGTTTATATCACTAAACTCCGTAGTTACTTAAAAGACGATCCTTCGCTGGAGATCATTACAATTAAAGGAATTGGGTACCGGTTTGTGGCGGGGTGAAGTATCATTCTTCTTTTAACAGGTTTTCTGCTTCATTTTTCAAAACGGGCATGTATTTCTTTATGATTGTGTAAATAGTTTCATCATTTACGGCTTCATATTCATGAATAATCCTGTTGCGAAGTCCTATTATCTGGCTGCTGTTGGTAATATTGATTGACGAATCTTCTTTTCGGGCTTTGTTAAGCGCTTCACCGATAATTTCCAGTTCCCTTTCAACCGCTCTTTTCAGCATTTTGTTTTTTTCATAATCGGAAAACGAAATAACATCTTTTGTAAATTCTTCGATAGAAAGGCAGGAGTTTAATATATCGGCAAGGTATTTTTTTACTTCATCACTCATAAATCGGAGTTCTGGTTTTGTTCATGACTTTAATGAAATAAGGATTTTTAACTGATTTCTCCACAATCAGGTCAACCGGGCGGTTAAAAAGATTTTCCACTTTCTCATAAAGTTTCAGGTGATTTTCTCCTACAACCAAAGGATCAAGATTATCTTCAAAGCTGATAAGAAAATCAATGTCACTGTTTTTATTAAAGCGGTCGGTGCATACGCTGCCGAAAACATAGGCCTTTTTGACGCTATGCTCACGGAATATTTTTTTTAGTTCCGGCAATTTATCATGAAGGAATGGATGAATCATACAGTATAAAGATAATTCAATATATCCGGTTTTCTTATTCAACCGCAATCTTGATGTGTACATTACAAAGCTGCGTGGTTATTTAAAGGATGATCCTTCGCTGGAAATAATAACCATCAAGGGCATCGGGTACCGGTTTGTGGCGGGGTGAAGAATCGACTCTTTATTTAAGTTTTCTGATTTTTTTTATTTTTAAAAAACATCGGCAATCTGTTCTTAACCGGATTTATTAATTTTTGAAAAAAACTTCAGTCACCCCATTATTCCGCAACAAAACGATTTGACTTTTATCCGGCAGGTAAATGATTCTTCTTACTTCTCCGCTGCTCATGATGCCTGATGCGGCCGGGCTTACCGGAAAAAAATTTCCTCTGCCATCGCCTTTCAGCAGCAGCGCTGCACAGGCATCATAAT
>Ga0137829_12213661_pt1 | contig 15947 bp, 19 predicted proteins | sample OV2TP2_FD_97737 | JGI IMG/M metagenome (GOLD analysis project Ga0137829, IMG submission 97737) | reverse complement strand
GGTATAATGAAAGCGCCGCCGCCCATGGGCATCAGCGACACGCCTTTGATGCTGTAGTTGTCAAGCTTCCCTTTTACCCGGTACGATTTTTTTACTCCGGGGTTCAGCTTATCGGCTATATCGGCTGGAATTTCAATATAAGTCCACCCGGTTTTTTCGCCCTGCTGTCCGAATTGTTTTATGGTAACGCTAAACTCAACCATCGGTTACCGGCAAAAATAGTGTGAACAACGGGTTAATGAAAATGGCTGAGTTCTTCCTCAATATTTTCATGAAGCAGCCCTTCATAGTCTGTAATCCAGGCGGGCAAAAGGGTGTTGCCCAATCGCCAGTAACCGTCCGCTTTGGTCATGGTAAACATGATGCGGTTGCCGCGATCGTCCACCGTGTCCACCGAAAATTTTTCTTCGGCGCCACTTTTCCTGAAATTGAATTCACGCAGCCGGCCCCCGGTTTTTAAAAGGCGTGTGAACTGAATGTTGCGGATGAATTTTATTGGCATGTATAAGAAAATTGTAAAATCTCAAAGCAATTTTTATGCTACACCTGAATTATTTTGGATAAAAAATTATGCACAGCTTTTTCTGAAAAACCCTGCCTTGAATTTACCGGGGAAGGATTTGAAATAAATTAATTGCGAAAGTGAAAAAACGGAATTGCAAATTTATTTTTTAAGAAATTGCAGTGACAGCAGGCTTATTGCATAAGCACAGGCTGCAAACAGGAGAACAGATGCAAATCCTGTTTCTACCGTAAGCAGGGATGCCATGGCCGCACTGATTACCGACATGCAGCCGTTAATACCCCAGGCCCAGGGCACATTTTTCTCTTCAGTTGCGGCCAGTCGTTTCAAACCCAGCGGAAAAGGCATGCCCATAAAAAATGCAGGCAGGGCAATAATGAATACCGAAATAAATAATTTAAGCCATGCGTCCACAGCGGTAAGTTGGGTAAGCACGGGGGCAAGCAGCCATGAATAAAGCAGCAAAAGAACTGCGATTACAAAAAGCACCAGATTCAGCCGGTAGGTGGGGGCATCAGCCTGGGCATCATCAAACCGGGAAGAGTAATAACTGCCCGCCCCGGAAGCAAGCATCAGCACGGCAATGACAAAGGCAGCAGCATACACAGGATTGCCAAGAAACAAAATGAATTTCTGAATCAGTACAATTTCCAGGAACATGTACCCGATACCCAGCCCGCTGAAATAAAAAAAGGCCCGGAGTTTTCCTTTGCCGCCGCGTTCAAGCCTGAATAAGGGTAAAATAATAAGCAGCACAGCCAGCGCTGTTATTTGCAAAAAAGTAATGGCGGCTACCAGCCAGCCCAGCTCAAGAAACGAAACACTCTGCGAGCCAAAGATTCCCGACAAGTAGGGGAGACTTTTCCATCGGAGGAATTGGGAAAAATAAGGTTTGTCATCTGTGGCAGGTCGCAAATGAAAATCATAATCGCTGTAAAGCTTTTCTTTTTTGCCCGCCATCAGTTCATCGAGGCAGGTAAAAAAAGAAGTGTCGCTGATACGGTTGAACAGCATACGTTCATGTGGCTGCAGGCCCGGCAATAACAGCGGGTCAAAAGACATTTCATTGCAAAATGCCCGCACTCTTGAAGTGTCGGCCGCCGTGATGGGTGATTTTTTCAGAATAAATGTAACCGTGCCCCAGCTGCGAACGGCTGCAAGATGAAATGGCAATTGATTTATACCGGCCGCCTCGAGAGTTTCAATAAGTGTGGCGGCTGTTTTCAAAGAATTCCGAAAAGGGTAATCCATCCATGCGCTTATACTGATGACGCCATCATCAGCCAGCAGGTGCCACATTTTTAAAAAAGCTTCTTTGGTCATGCTGTATTCTTCACGCATGGCAAACAATCCCACGCCGCCGCCAAAGCTGCCGGCTACAGCAAGCTGAATCAAATCGTACTTTTTATCTGCTGCCGATAAAAATGTTCGTGGCTCAGTGACGTACAGTTTTGTTTGAGGCCTGTGATAAAGCGAATCATTATCACCGGCCAGTTCATTTTTTAAAAGACCGGCTACCACACGGTGCTGTTCCACTGCGTCAATTTCATCCGCTCCATTACTCAGCGCCTGCGATACAAACAGGCCCGAAGCTGCATGCAGCACCAGCACTTTTTTTCTTTGCTTTAAAACATAGGGCATCGACATGCTGGTATAATCAAGCAGGTGAAAACTATCTCGCTCATACCAGTATGTAACCGGGCCGTACCAGTCACCGTTATTGAAAATGGCTTTGCCTTCCGGCACTTCGCCGCTGAATGCAAGACTGAGCCCCGGCGCATAGCGCAATGCTTCCGCCTGCACTACCTGCAGCAGCCCATACGGACTTGCCTTTTGCAAAGTAATTTGCGCTGCAGGCAGATGCATGGTCCGGCTCAGGCTTTTGTATTGTGATAAATTGAGCTCTGCGGGGAAAATAATTTTGTAAACAATAAAAGCTGTTGAGCACAGGGCGACCGATAATGTCAGCAGTTTTTTTTGTGGTGAAATAATGAAGCAGCCCGCAGCAATGGCAGGCAGTGCAACGGCAGAAGTAAAATTTGCCGGCATAAAAAACCAGGCAAGTATTGCAGCCAGCACAGCGCCGATGCCGGAACCGGCAAGATTGGAAAAATAAAATTTGCCAATGGCTGCAACGTGTTTTACAAAAATAATTCCCAGTGCAAGTGCACCGGAGAAGAAGGGGATGAAAAAGAAAATATAATTCATCAGCAAAGCCAGCCATTGCCTTCGGTCGGTAAAAAGAAGATAGGAGTCGAAACGGAAAGTTCTGCTGTTGTTGAGTTCAACAGCCAGCGCCATGGCAGCGCCGCTGAAAATCATGAGCAGCGGCAAAAGTGTGTCGCTGATTTGAAGCAATTGTTTTCGATACAGCGACAGTAAACTGCCTGCTGCTCCAAATCCAAGCAGCGCAATGGAAATAATCATATTGGCAAAATGATGCCACTGAACAAAAGAAAGCAGTTGCATGATGGCAACCTGGTAAGCAATAAGTGCAGCAGAAAGCAGGGCGGTGGCAATGCTGAGACGCCCCGAATAAGATTTCAGCCAGGTCATTGACTACGTTTGAAAGGAACAAAGCGGACAGCCATCTGGTTGCTTGTGCGATATTGATTGCCTTTTTTTTCCACCAGCATCAGTTGCTGCACCAGGAATGGAGAACCGATGGGAATAATCATGCGGCCGCCGTCTTTGAGCTGCTCCTTCAGTGGCGGCGGAATATACTCGGCCGCTGCCGTGACGACGATGGCATCAAACGGTGCATGTTCTTTCCAGCCGTAATAGCCATCGGCAGTTTTTACTTCAATGTTTTTGTAATTAAGATTTTTCAGCCGCGAGGCTGCCTGTTTGCTGAGTTCATCAATGATTTCAATGGTATAAACCTTGCTCACAATTTCGGCCAGCACGGCCGCCTGGTAACCGGAGCCCGTACCTATTTCCAGCACCTTGTGATGCGGTTTTGGTTTTATTATCTCCGTCATGTAGGCAACGATGAAAGGTTGCGAAATGGTTTGCCCGTAGCCGATGGGCAATGGCCTGTCGTGGTAGGCATAAGGCACCTGTTCGGCGGGAACAAATGAATGACGGGGCACTTTGCGCATGGCGGCAAGAGTGGCTGAGTCTTCCACCCCGCGGCTTTCAATCTGATCTTCTACCATTTCTTCCCGGAGTCTGGAATAATCCTGTTGCTGTATAACGGCAAGCAGAAGTATAAAAGGCGCTATCAGTATGACCTTTTTCATTTTTAAATAAGGTGACAACAAACCCGTGAGTTGAAAAGACCGGCTCAATCTTTCTTTTGACTGTAATTGTCAAACAACTTTTTTTACCAGGGCAAAAGTAATATTTACCGGGAAGGTAATTCCTGATTAGTGGTTCTTTTCAAAATTCAGCAATTAAAAATTGTGGAGCTTACACATGAGTGTTTCTGTGCCTCAGTGGCAGTATATTATAGCCTCTGAAAATCTGAAGCACTAAAAATAAAACCCGCCTTATCAACAGGCCGGTCAATCATTTTTTGCCAGGGGCGTATTTGGCAGGCGCCGGCATGGGCAGGTCGGAGTTCCAGCAATCGCGGAAGATTTTCCATTTGCCATCCTCCATTTTCCAAAGCACAATGTATTTGCCTTTATCTATTTCTTTGCCCGCTTTGTCCATCAGCGAAAAAGTTCCTTCTTCGCTTAAAAGCGATTCGTTGCCCCAAATACCTGATGTAGTCAGGGTAACTCCTCCTATTCCCATCCTGAACATTTCGCCAAAAGTGGCGGAAATATTATTTGTGCCGGTAATGGAAGGCATGTTGGCGCCCATGAGTTTTGCATCGGAAGCATACATGGCAGCAAGGGCCGTCGAATCGCCTTTTTTTACCAGGTCACTAAAAGCGACATTCGCTTCTTCAATGGTTTTTTTTGCAGCTGCCAGGTCAATGGCCGGCATCGTTTCCTTTTCCGTACTGGTATCGTCGTCTTTACAGGAAAAGAAAAGTAGGGATGTAATTGCAAAAAGGGCAATTGTTGTTAGAATCCGTTTCATAAACTTTTTTTAATAGTGATGAAAAGTTTGACTACAGAAAGGTACAGCATTTCAGATAAAAAAAGCCCCCGCAAGGGCAGGGGCAAAAATCAATAATTCAATATTCAGTAATTAATACCGGTAATGCTCCGGCTTGAACGGACCGTTTTTCGGAATGCCGAGATAGTCGGCCTGCTCCTGGGTCAGTTCATCCAGCGCCACACCAATTTTGGCGAGGTGCAGCCTTGCCACTTTCTCATCAAGGTGCTTGGGCAGCACATACACTTTGTTTTCGTAATTCCGGTGGTTGTTCCAGAGTTCAATCTGCGCCAGTGTCTGGTTGGTAAACGAATTGCTCATCACAAAGCTGGGATGACCCGTGGCGCAGCCAAGATTTACCAGGCGTCCTTCGGCCAGCAGGATGATGTCTTTACCGTCAATATTGTAAAGATCTACCTGCGGTTTGATGGTGTCTTTGGTATGACCATAATTATTGTTGAGCCATGCCACATCAATTTCAATATCGAAGTGACCGATGTTGCACACAATGGCTTTGTCCTTCATCAGGCGGAAATGTTTTTCGGTAATCAGGTCGCGGCAGCCCGATGCGGTTACGATGATGTCGGCTTCTTTCACTGCATCAACCATCTTTTTCACTTCGTAGCCGTCCATGGCGGCCTGCAATGCGCAAATGGGATCAATCTCCGTTACAATAACCCGGCAGCCGGCGCCACGCAGCGAAGCGGCCGAGCCTTTGCCCACATCGCCATAGCCGCCAACAACAGCCACTTTTCCGGCCATCATGATATCGGTGGCGCGGCGAATGGCATCTACAAGACTTTCTTTGCAGCCGTATTTATTGTCAAACTTGCTTTTGGTTACAGAATCATTCACATTGATGGCAGGCACAGGCAGTGTACCTTTCTGCATTCTTTCGTACAGGCGATGTACACCGGTGGTGGTTTCTTCAGAAATTCCTTTCAGGTGTTGAATCAGCTCAGGATATTTATCCAGCACCATATTCGTAAGATCGCCGCCGTCATCGAGAATCATATTCAGCGGATGATCGGCGCTGCCAAAAAACAGTGTTTGTTCAATGCACCAATCGGCTTCTTCTAGCGATTGGCCTTTCCAGGCAAACACACCGATTCCGGCAGCGGCAACAGCAGCGGCAGCATGATCCTGTGTGGAAAAAATATTGCAGGAGCTCCATCTTACTTCGGCGCCAAGCTCAATAAGTGTTTCAATGAGCACAGCGGTTTGAATGGTCATGTGCAGGCAGCCGGCAATGCGGGCGCCTTTCAGCGGTTTTTGCGGGCCATACTCTTTACGGATGGCCATCAGTCCCGGCATTTCAGCTTCGGCAAGGCGTATTTCTTTGCGCCCCCATTCGGCGAGGCCCAGGTCTTTTACTTTGTGCTTCAGATCGAAATTGATCCGCGATGTGTTCATAACAGGCATTTGTAAAATGTTTTTTTGTGCGGCAAAAGTACAATTATCCCCTGTTATTCTGTAATTTGTTTCGGTTTGTGCCGTATTAATATGCGGTTAAAAATCATCAGGCAACCTGTGTTGCCGCAATGTCGTCAATGAATAGTAATTCTTAATACTACCCGGTATGAAAAATTTTTTACTGATTGCAACTGCCGTTTTATTGAGCGCCGCATGTGCCGAAGCACAAAAAGACAAGGGAAAAAAAGATGATAAGTTTGACCGCAGGCTTCTTTGCCCGTTTGAAAGAGGAATGGGCCGCGAACCCAAAGAAGCATTCACCTGGGATCCGCCGGATATGAAAGTGATCATGATAAGCAAAATGGATACGGCCGTGCGCAGCTGCATTGATTCAAAAGTGCTGAGCATAAACCCGACCGAGGAGGGCCGCTACGAAATGGTGATTTTTTATAAAGAATATTATTTCTGGTACTATGGAATAAAAAAGCCGCTGGTGAATATTAACCAGGAACTGAAAGCCGGGGAAGTACTGGGTACTTACGAGTTTGGCGAAGAGATGGAGTTCCGCATGTTTAAAGATGAGGAGATGATGGACCCGCGGAGTTACCTTGAATGCACCATAAACGAAGAGAAAAAAGATGGCCGGAAAAAATAACCAGGGTAAAATCAGTTTCATTGCCAAAAAATTTTTTTGAAATGACAGCCTATGATACTGTATCGCAGGCAATCAGCGACCTCAGGCTGCGTGGTTACACCAGGGATTTTAACCTGGAAGAGAACTGCATTGTGTGCCATGATGAAAAGTTTGATCCTGCCGATTTTGAAATTATGGAAATATACCGGTTTGAAGGAGATACAGACCCGGCCGATGAAGCGGTGGTATTTGCCATTGAGTCCCGCACGGGGCTGAAGGGTATACTGGTGAATGCCTTCGGTGTTTATTCGGAGCCCATGAGCGATGAAATGATAAAGAAACTCAGCTTTCATAAAAACTGATTCAGCATGGAATTAAAACGACCGGTATTCCTTCTTACTTTAATATTTTTCACTTTGCTGCTGCAGGCGCAGACTGACAGCCTGCAACTTACCTGCCCGCTATCCAACGGGGCAGTACGTACCATCAGGCCCAGCGATAAAGATTACCAGAAAACATCCGAATACGGCGTGATGATATTCAGCCGCACCGATACGCTGGTGCAGGCCGTGCACGACGGAAGCGTGGTGATTGTAAAAATGATTGACGAAGGCCGCTACGATGTGGTGATTCAGTACCGCGGTTATTATTTCTGGTATGCCGGTGTGCAATCACCCAAAGTGAAAACGGGAAGTAAAATAAAATCCGGCGATCCCATTTCATCATACAAACAAGGCGAGCTGCTGGAGCTGCTCATGTTTTACCAGGAAGAGCCCGTGAACCCGAGAAAGTATCTTAAATGTAAGTAGGAAGTGCCGACGATAAATGTGGGCATGCCGACCGCAAGCGTCGGCATCGGAAGTCGGAAGATAGGTGTTGAATCTTATATATCAGACTTCAGACCTCAGACATCAGACATCAGTCTCTTCTCCATCACATAATCATTCATAAAATAGCCGTTGCCGATGTCGAAGTCGGCAATTTGTATGACGGTAAAGCCGAGCCGTTCATAAAACTCTTTGGCCTTGTTGTAGCGGTTTACCTGGAGCTGCAGCGCTTTGGCGTTTTGTTTTTTTATTTCTTCCATGATGTAATTGAGTACAAACTTCCCTGTGCCCTTACCCTGCTGGTTCGGCAACACGTAAATTTTGTGCAGCTTCCATATTGCCGGTTCGGTTTCGCTGAAAGATGCAAAGCCGGCCGGTTCGCTGTTTTCGTAAACAATTATGAAGCGGCAGCCTTCTTCCGTCATTTGTTTTTTCAGTGATGATTCGCTGTACATCATCTCCAGCATGTAATCAATCTGCTGCTGCGAAAGGATGGAGGCATAGGTTTGAGGCCAAACCTTATAGGTCAGATCCCTTATCAGCGGAATATCTGCAATGCCTGCGTCACGGGTTTCAAACATTGTCATTGTTTTTAAACATTTGCTTTGAAAGCTGCTGGTGCAGCCTGATGTGCTTGCGGCTGAGCCGGATGGCAATGATATAAGATGCAACAGCGCCGGCAAACAGCAGCCCGTCGGAAATATATGGCTTCACATCGGGACTGCCCTGCAAAAAGATAAAGAAATCGAACGTGCCATGAAAGAGCACTGCCAAGAAGATACCGGTGACCATGTAGCGGAAGCTGTTGGCGCTGTCAAATTTTGCCTTGCCAACAAAGTAACCCATCACAACAGCAAAGGTGGCATGGGCCGGCACACTCAGAAACATGCGGACGAATGCGGTGGTATAGCCATGAATGAAAACATAGTTGATGTTTTCCAGCGTGGCAAAGCCCATGCTCACCATCACGCTGTACACAATGCCGTCGAGCGGCTCATCAAAGCTGCTGCGGGTGTAGCAATAGAAACGCAGCACAAGAAATTTACTCAGCTCTTCGCTCAGCGCCACCACAATAAAAGCAAAGGTGGCAGTGCCGCTGATGCTGTGGTCAAAAGTATGGAGCAGGCTGGTTTCGATAAAATAAGGGGGGATGATGGACAATGCCCCCAGCATGAAACTGAAAAACAGCAGCCGCTTGGGTTCTTTGTTGTAAATGTCTTTCAGAAAAATATACAGGCAGATGGCAAGCCCGGGAGCAATGGCAAGCGCCAGCAGGGTCATGGGTTTTGTTTTTGGCGAAAGATAGGAAAAGATGCGGTGCGGAGGAAATGAGGGTGAGTGAGGAGCGGGGAATCACATTAATTGAAGTACATCATTTTTCAGTTGTTGGAAGGCTGGGACGCATTGCCTACGCCTTATTCCAACGGCGTTGTAACCACTTTATTCGAGATCCGAACGTACAGTGGTCATGCCTTCGTTAAATCTTCGGCAGATAAATGTGAGAGGCGCACCTCATCGCCGCAAGCGGTGAGGCCGCCTACTCGATTACCTGTTGGCCTTCGTCTGCCAAACTATTTTGATGTGTCAATTTGTAATGAATTGTCAACCGTGTGAATATGTCTGTCTGCGTAGTGTCGCCCTGTGCGGATGGGAGGTTTAATTTTTTGCGTGAAGGAAAACGAAATGCTCCTTTGTGTTGGCAAGGTGGAAACTCTTCCGCAGGTTTGCGTTGTGTGTCGGCCTTGTGCCTGCGGGATGTGCTTACGCCTGTGCGTTGGTTATTTTACTTTTTTGCCTAAACACACGGTTTACAATTACAGCAATATTGTACTGCTTTCCCAATTGGGTTCCATTGTAATATTTATATACCGGCCAATCAAATAATATTGAAACATCCAATTGTTGCTGAAAATTGTAATTTACCTGTGGTGATAAATACAATAGCTCAGAACCGGAAGCATTTATTAATTGTCCATTGCGATGGTCTTTGCCTCTGAGTTCGTTTCGAACCTGCATAATGATGCTCCACGGATATTTAATGTTGTATGAAACAAAAAAAGAATTAATCCAGGCATCACCATATTTATAGTTCAAATCATTTTTACCTGCAGACAGAAACTGGCTGGCAAAGAAAAGATGGGTTTTCTTTTGTATGTATCCTTTGTACAAAAAAAGGCTGGCAGTAAATCCAAATGCGTTAGATGCCGGTTGCACATCCTGTGGAAGTATCACTCCATTTTTTTCCTGTGGTTTCGAACGCAGGGGAATTTGCACACCTGCACCCGTAGTAAGTTCAAACTGTTTGGCTTTGCTTTTTATCCAGCTGTATTTACCCTGTACCACAAAGTCGCTGATACCATTGCCTGAAAGCTTATTATCGGGTGGAGGAATCACTTTATACAATTGTTTGCGATTAATAAAATATCCTCCCGACCATTCAGCAGTAAAGCGGTGTGTAATGCCATAAGCAACAGTTCCGCCAATGTAATTGAATGCTGCATTTTCTAAAACACCGTCACCGGATGCTGAAGTACCTGTAAAGTATCCCTTAGAGTAACCATACTGGTAAAACAGAATAGTACGCCAGCTTTTTTTCTCCAATGTACCCTGGTTGACCGTTCCTCCTGTAGGATTACCTGGTGAACAACATTGCGAATATGTTTGCAAACCTATTGTTACCAACAGGCAGAATGAAGTTATTATTTTTAGCATACCTGTCAGTTGCGAACATTTATGCTTACTTGTTTGGCATCAACATTACTATATTTGTCCTTAACCTTGCAGGTAATAGTATTTGCCCCTCCGCAACATCCGGGATTAGCTGTATAGGTAATTCTATCTCCGCTACCCAGTATATCACCCGCTGATGCAGACCAATAATACTTTAATCCATCTCCGGTAGCTACTGCTGTAATTTTTGTAGAAGGATTAATGGAATATACAATTTCAGTAGCGTCAGCTGTCAATGATTCAAATTTAAAAGGTGTTGGTTGGGCCGGTTCACTACTTCCTTTTTTGCAGGATGCCAAAAAGAGCATACTGGCTAAGGTGGAGAGAAAGAAAATTTTGATACGCATAATATATTTTTTTAGTGTGAAGAATTTAACTTGCACAACAACTCAGCTTCGCCACATCTTTGCCAAATGTGATAGCAGCTAATTTTATTCCTTCGCCTAATGTCAAATACGGATAAAAACTTTCAGCTAATTCTTTTACGGTTATTCCGTATTTGATGGCCATACTTAATTGTTGTATCAGTTCGCCGCCTTCGGGTGCTACTATTCTTGCTCCAATCAATTTATCGGTTTCTGTATTTCTTATCAACTTGATAAATCCTCTTGTGTCGTATGCTGCAATGGCACGGGGTACATCTTTTAATTCCAGTTTAGAAACTTCAAAGGGTATGTTTTGCGCTGCTGCCTGTGCTTCATCTAAACCTGCTCCGGCTACTTGTGGGTCGGTAAATACAACCCAGGGTAAAGAAAAGTAGTCAGCTTTATTTTCACTTCCTGTAAAAGCATTTTCAACAGCAATCTTTCCTTCATAAGCTGCCGTGTAAACAAAGGCAGGAGTATTAGTAACATCACCCACTGCATAAATATTTTGCAGATTTGTTTCCATTAATTCATTCACTTTTATATGTCCACTCTTGGTAAGTTGCAAACCGATGTTTTGTAAACCGAGTTTTTGTGTGTTGGGTTTTATACCGGATGCTACTACTATTTTGCCCTGCTCCACAATTTTGGTGAATGAACCATCGGGGCACTTGCAATGAATAATTGTATCGTTACCCGACTTTTCAAATTTAACTGCACGGAAGTTGGGAAGGATTTCAATGCCTTCTCTTTTCATGTGCATTTCCAGTTCTTCGCTGATGTCAGGTGTTTGAGTTCGCAGCACACGGTCGGTAAATTCTATGATGCGGACTTTTGTACCAAGCCGGTTATAGGCCATTGCAATTTCTAACCCGATATATCCTGCACCCATAATGGTAATGCTGGCGGGCTGTTCTTCCAAATCAAATAAAGAAACATTGGTGAGGTAACCAATATCTTTCAGCCCTTCAATATCAGGTATATTGGTTGTAGCTCCTGTTGCGATGATGAATTTTATTGCCGTGTATTCATCTTTGCCATTTACCAAAATGGTTTTTTCATCTAAAAACTCTGCCCAACCTTCTACTATTTGCAGGTTTTCAAAATCACTCACCACATCCATATATTTTTTTTGCTGAAGGGTTTTCACCAGTTGCTTTTTGTTTTTTATCAACTGTGCAAAATCTATATCAACTCCTTTAGGTTTTATGCCTGCAAAGTTGGAATGTGAAGCATGATAAGCGGTTTCCGCAGCACGGATAAGCGTTTTGGAAGGTACGCATCCAACATTTACACAAGTACCGCCAATAGGTAAGCCAGCATTTACTATTAATGTAGTTAATCCTAACTCATTCGCTTTAATAGCTGCCGAAAATGCGGCAGAGCCACCACCGATGATGATTACATCAAAATGACTGGTATTTATATTACAGCATCCCATATTGTTTGTTTCTTTTGCCTTGTAATTTTTAGTTTGATTGATAGTGCCAATGATATTAACTTTTGAGATAACACCGGAATTGTAAATAAACTCTCCTTTACCGTTTTGGTGGCTTACTTTTTTAGAAACAATACCGTTCTTTTTTTCAAACATGCGTTCAATACTTACTGCACAATGCTCGCAGGTCATGCCTGTGATTTCCAGCAATAATTTTTCTTCTTTCACTGCTTTGCCGTTTTTAGGTTCGGTTCCGTGGCCTATTATATTTTTCAGGAAATTCATTTTTTATTTTTTAGTTGGATGATTCCTTTGAACAACAACCTTTGCCTTCACCTTTGCAGCATTTACCGCAACTCTTTTCTTCTGTGGTCTTGCCTTGAGTTGATGATGCATTTGCTAAGGATAAAACCCATTCAGGCCTGTCTTTCAGGTTTAACTTCTTATCATGCTCTTTACCAGTGTTTACTACGTTTTGCTGCGCCTCTTTTAATTTAAAGCCCTCCTTTGCGTTAATAACATATAACCCCTTTTCACTGTCATAACTTGCCGACATAACACCAGATGTTGTCTTTAGTGTTTTAGTTACCAAGGCAATGCAGCAAGGTTTAACACCTGTAACCTGCACATAAAGTGGCTTTTCTGTTCTAACCGTTTCACCAGCGATTTGAGCATTAACATCAAGTTCACTTTTATATTCAGAGTTTTTATCGGATGAGTTATCCTTTGAACAACAGCTTTTAGACTTGCTTTTATCTTTTTCTGTTGGCCTTAAACCCATACCAATCGCTTCTTTCAATGCCGTCATTTCTGATTCGTTCAGGTATTTTTTCCCTATGGAAAGTAATTCGTCCGCTATCTGTTTTTTATTATCATTTACCACTTTCTGCTCGTTATTGTTAATGGCTGAACCATAATTTTTGGTGAAGCGATTTTTAAATGCCTGGATAAACTCCGTTTTGAGGTTTTTAGCTTTTTCCTTGCTTAACGTGGTTTTGGCATTTACACGGCTAATCAGGCGATCTGCAATAACGCCGGCTTCTTCCATACTGAGTTTGTCAACATCGGTATTTCGATACCAGTTTTGTTTATTGACAAAATCAGCCATCAATGTTTTTTCTTCTTCACCGGAAACGGCAGTTACATTCAATTTATTTTCTGTGAAAACAGCATTTGCAACAGATGTACGCAAGTCTGGTGTGGTATTTTCTTTCCATACCACTGCAATCACTGTACCTGTTCGGTTCAGCCAGGCTTCAGTCACTACGTCGTTTTTATTTTCCAAACTAAGCAGCACAGGCTTGGCTTTGCTGCCACACCCAATTTGAGGTGCTGCGGCACATACCAAAGGAACTTTATAAAAGCTGATGTTACTTTTCGTATTCCCGGCTTCTTTATTACCAGAAACGAAAGAGTAAATGACGATTGCTGCCAAGATAAGCGCACCTGCTACAATTAACTTTTTCATTTTTTATCATTTTTATTATTTGCAGAAAATGGTTTTAACATTATCAACGCTACCAACAGCGCACCACAACAAATAAGATGAAGCCACATAAGTTTTTACAGCCTTTATTGACAATTTGATTTTACCCCTTTGTATTGGGCTTAATGACTTCGGCTTTGTATCCTGCTTTCTCAATGGCTTTAATCAGTTCTTCGGGTTTGGTTTTGGCGGCATCATACTTTACTATGGCAACATCACCCGGATACTCAACTGATTGTTCTATAACACCATTTACATTTTTCAGGGCTTTTGATACATGGTTTGCGCATCCGGCACAGGTCATGCCTGTAATTTTCAGTTTTACCGTTTTTGGTTCTTCTGTTTTTACCAGTAAAAAGTTCTCAGATGCTTTTTCTGTAATATCTCTATTAATAACACAGTTGCCATTTACATTAGCGGCAAGTACCGTTGTAAGGAATAAAATAAAAACTGTTTTCATGTTTATTAATTTTTGTAATTATTGAATTGGCTGTGTATTGGTTACTTTATACCCTGTTTCATTCACTGCATTTGCAATAGCCAGTTCGCTGGTTTTTGATTTGTCAAATTTCACAACGCTGCTTCCGGTTTTATAATCTGTTTGATAGTCCAGCACACCAGGAACTTTGGACAATGCCAGATTAACTGTTTCTGTGCAACTTTCACAGGTCATCCCTTTAATATTCAGTTTCATCTGTTGAATGTTGCTTTTGTCCACTATTATTACCTGGTTAGTTTGTTTCTTTGAAAAAAATATTTTTGAGTAAGAGGGAAAAGCCATCAATAAAACAGCGAATACGGTAACAATAGCGAGGAAAGTTTTACCCTTCCAGAAAGAAGGTTTTTCTTCTTCACATGCACAATCTATATCGGCTTTCTTTGGTTTTAATTTCTGATACCATGCAAAACCCAGCACGGCAACAGTTAAACCCAGTAAGTAAGGACGGTAAGGCTCCATCCACGAAAAAGTGGAAGCAATTCCGCTGGTGCCACTTATTAATGCCAATACAGGTGTAATGCAGCATAAAGAAGCTGCGGTGGCGGTCAGTAACCCCGCTACCCATGTTTTACTGCCAGATTTTGGTGTACTCATACTAATTCTAATTTTGCGTTTAATTCATTAATGTATTTAAATAAAGAGCGAAGCATTTTCAGATGCTCCTGCTTTAAAGAATAAAAAATAGTCTGACCTTCTTTACGGAACTGAATGATGCCACCGTCTTTCATTTTACGCAGATGTTGCGAAATGGCGGGGATACTCATGCCGAGTATGTCACTCAAATCGCAGGGACAAAGCTCCCTTTCTTCTTCAAGCAGATACAGGATTTTAAGCCGTACATCATTGGCCGCTAACGACAATACAGCCGACATCTGGGAGAAAGCATTTTCTGTATTTTCTACCTTTTCCTTACAGGCTTTTATCTGAACAGGGTCGGCATATAAACGGATACAAGTGTTCATAATCTTTTTGATTTGAAATCAAAGGTAATACTAAATTTATTAATTAAGCAAGTACTTAAATAATAAGTTCTAAAATTAATTGCTAAACTGCCAGCTACTTGTCAAACGTAGGGTGGGAGATTTGGCTCTTTTGTAAGGTTGGCTTTGTGTCTGGCCTTGTGGGCCTTGTCCCGCAAAAGAGCGGGATGCCAAATGTGTGTAGGCTTTAGAAGTTCATTTGTGTGTTGGCAAAAAAATTAAAACACGAAGCGTTGGATGTGTCGGGCTGCATAGTGTCTGTCCGTAGTAAAATAGTAATTATTAGTTTGATTGTCTGCTGTGTTCGCCCTAAGTAACTGTCGCCAATAGGCTTCTGACTAACGTATTCCAACCTCTTGATTTAAAGCTGTAAACCGAGGTCATTAGTTGTGATGTTAAATTTATGAATAAGGCGTTTCATTTCCCGCACTTTTCGTTTTCTTTTCTGGTCAAGGAATTCATACGTAGTGGGCGGAGAATAAGGAACAGCCTTTACCACCATATTCCAGATGATGATAGCCAGTTTTCTGGCGGTGGCAGAAATAGCTGCTGCCCTTCCCTTTCGGAATGAGATTCGTTTAAAGAAATTGGACAGGTGAGTGTCTTTAAGATTTCCGATGGCATTGGCTGCATTTCGCAGGGCTATTTTCAGACGGTTGCTTCCTTTGGGTGTTTTATTGCTGAGCACTTTGCCGCCCGATACTCTGTTGTTGGGAGAGAGGCGCAGCCAGCTGGCAAACCGTTTTGCGCTATCAAATTTTTTAAGCCCGTCAACTCCCACTTAGCTCATTAATGCCATGATGGTGCTGTGTCCCACACCTTCCACTGCCATCAGATCAATACCATTAAAATATTGGTAGGCGATCTGGTTGAGGTCAAAATTTTTCGGTGCATTCTTGTTTACTCTTTTATGCGGCTTGGCATCTGTTTTCAGGTGTTTTTTTGTTTTCATCAGTATTGATGTAGCCGGAGATAAGTTTTTCAATGGCTGCATCGCAGCGT
>Ga0137829_11352514_pt1 | contig 15953 bp, 17 predicted proteins | sample OV2TP2_FD_97737 | JGI IMG/M metagenome (GOLD analysis project Ga0137829, IMG submission 97737) | reverse complement strand
AAACCTCTGCCATTATTATTTCATCCAAAGGTTCATTTCTGGCAGCGGAATCAAGAAAGCTTTTTTCAGCCGGGTGATTTCGTAACCGGGTATGGAAAAAGTTTTTCCAAAATCAAAGCCAATGGCACCTATTTGCTGCGGCCGGCTCAATGAATAAAGCAGCAGGACTTTTTTGATAAAATAACACTATGGATTCCTTTTTTTAATATTTTCAAAAAAAATAAGTCAATGAGTAATAGAAACAGCAGAAGAGCATTTATCAGGATAGTTTTGTTAGCCGGGGCTGGCATTGTATCGGCGTCGGCCAAAAAAAGTCAGAAGGCGGTATACAAACGCATTATGATTTACACGGCAGTCCCCGGAAGAATTTTTGAAAACACAGCACAAGCCCGGGAGCTGATGCTGCAGGAAGTGATAACAAATGCAGATGGGCAAAAAGTAATTTTTGTACTTTCAAACAAGATGAAAATAGAATATCAGTACACAGACAATTTCCGGAAAATAGCAGGACGGGGATTGCGGGAGGCGATGAAATTTAAAATACTCGTATCCTATTCATTGTTTAAAATATGCAAAGAGAATAAAGCAAAAATAACCGGCTGCGATGACGACCGCTTTCAGCGCCAACATTTCCTGGAAGGACTGGAGATGGGCAAATTTGCAGAACTGGTTGACAACCTGTAATGGAACACAGCACAACAAAAAAAGAAAAAATGATAAAAAAGACTGACGGCCCGGAGGAAAGTTTTTTAAAACCGCTGCTGAAACAATACCTGGCCCCTGCCGGGGTAGGCGTTTTAATAGGGGCAGCCGCAACGCTTTCCACTACGCTGCCCAAAATTTTTGATTCGGCCAAAAAAATTTCAGCCGAAAAGCGGAAACTGAAAATAATAGAAGCTGATATTTCGGCATATTCAAAAGTGGTTTCCCGCTTTCGGGAAATATTGCCCAAAGAGGATATGCTGAGATTATTTCCTGACGATGCAAAAACACTCTATATCTATGACCGGCCGGGGTCATCAGAAGACGACAGGGTTTCTGTTTCTTTAAAACAAAGCAGCGAAGGGGCTTATTTTTTATGGACGGAGAGTTCCTATAATTCTGAACTGGCAGCAGCAAGATTCGGGAAATGGCTTACAAGAAGCGAGGCTATGCTGTGGGCGCAATCGTATATTCCGCTTGTTGAATTTAAAAAAATTTTCGATACCGAAGATGTGAACTATATAGATACAACAATTAAAATTGATTTGTATTAGACGGACGGATCCCGCTTCCCGATATGTAAAAACTTAGATTTATTGCAGTACCGGCTTTTTGTTTATCACCTCTGCCATTATCATTTCATCCAGTGTCTCTTTCCTGGTGGCCGGGTCAAGAAAACGCTTATTCAGTCTTGTGATTTCGTAATCGGGAACAGAAAATGTTTTGCCAAAAACAAAACCGGCAGCATCAATCTGCGGCTGCAGGCTTTTGGAATAAACCAGCCAGCATTTTTTTCCTGTTTGTAAAAGCGAATCATTATACACCTGCCGCAGCGATGCGGAATAAAAATTATACGAAGAGCTGAAAGTAACGGGCCAAAAATAAACATCTTTCGGGTCGGCAATATCCTTCGTTTTATCGGCCAACGATTTGCCGCCCTGCCAGGTGAGAAGCTGCGGATAAAAATTTGTATTGAGTAAAAAGAAAAACAGTGCGATAGCCGCCACAGATACCGCTACTGCTTTTTGAACCAAAGAAAAAAGCCTGCTGAACAGATAATAAAAAACCACAGTAAGAAAAGCCATCAATCCCGCAAACAAAAAATAATTTTTGACGGGGAATGCCCATGTGTTTATCAATACGGTGGCTGCAAGCAACAGAACAACGGCAGTTGTTTGAAGAATAAAAAAAATTTTTTGCCACTTTTCATTGTTCCAATGCTGCGCAAAAAAATGTGCGGCCATCAATGCGGTGGCCGGCGCCAGTATGGGCATATAGTGGGGTAATTTGAAATTGGAAAAATTTATCAGCAGCGCCAGCAGCAGGAAAACTCCTGTGCTCAGCCACTCTTCTTTGCGCAGGAAAAAATTTTTTACCCGCAGCACAACGGCGAGAAGCGCTACAAAGCACCACGGCGCAAAGGTCCACAGGAAAGTGTGCAGGAAAAAGAATTTATCTTCTTTGCCCAAAGCGCCGCCAAAACGTTCGTGCCCGCTGATGCGGTCGAAGCTGTGGCTCCACAAAATATATTTCACACCGTTCACCCCCTTCATGCCCTGCGAAATTTTTTCGGGGTGAAGATTAAACTGCAGGTAATAGCAATACAGCACCGGCGATATAAAAAGTAAAAACAGGAAGATTACAACCAGCCAATGCCAGTCAAAAAACAGACGCCACTGTTTTTTATATAAAATATAAAAGAAGATACCGGCTACCGGCGTGACCAAACCCACATGACCCTTGGTGGCAAAACCAATGGCAAGTCCGAGAGCTGAGCCAAAGAGAAAAATAAATTTTCTGTGATGCACATAAGCCACCAGTTGCCAACTGGCAAAAGCAATGGCGGCGGTGAGTATGGCATCCATCCGCACATCGTTGTTGGCAAGTATGAGGCAGAACGAAGAAGCGGCAATCAACGCAGCAAGCTTGCCCGTTTCGTGGTTATACAGTTCTTTTCCCAAACGAAAAACAGAATACGTACCGAGGATGGTAAAGAGGAACGAAGGAAACTTGTACGCAAAACCCGTGACACTGAAGATGTGATAGCTCAGTGCCGATATCCAGAAAAGAAAATGCGGTTTATCAATATAATCGCCGCGATGGTCAACCAGGTTTACATAATCGCCGGTGAGGTACATGCGCAGGCCGATATTGGCATGATGCGCCGAGTCGTTATCCATCAGGGGTACAAAAAGCCCGGCGATATAAACAATACCAAGTAATGAATAAAGAAAAATATATGTGGTGCGGGAGATGATCGGTTGCAAGAAAAAAGTTTTGGCAAAACTAAATGGTTTGCAGCAACTCTTTCACCTTGTCGCGGATAAGATCTCTCACTTTATTAAACGCTGCAGGCTCCATGTTTTTGGGGTCGGGTATTTGCCAGTCAATAAATTTTTTAGCCGGCATCCAGGGGCAGGCATCGCCGCAGCCCATCGTCACCACGGCATTAAAGGGAGCAAACTGCTTTACTTCTTCCAGTGATTTACTTGCGTGATTGCTTAAATCATAACCGAGTTCTTTCATCGAAGCAATTGCTTTGGGATTCACAATACCGGATGGTTTGCTGCCCGCACTGAAGGCTTCCACACTTTCTCCACCCAGCATAGTGGCAAATGCCTGGCTCATTTGAGAACGGTTGCTGTTTTCCACACACACAAAAAGGAGTTTCTTTTTCATGCCTGTAAATTAAATAAAACTCCGCAAGCGGTTGTGCTGCTGCGGAGTTTTTTACCGTCACTTAATCAACCATACCGCCGCAGCATCCACATCCGCAGCCGGGGTCTTTTTGCCTTGTTGTTTTCATGGCTTTACTTTTATTTAAAAAAATAGTTCCAAAAAAAAGTTTTCATACACTCCGTCAGCAGGACCGGCAGATTAGCAACAACCGCTGCCGGGTTCACAGCATTTTCTTTCGTCCTTGGCCGGCTTTTCCGCATACACGGTAATGCTGGTTATTCTCACTTTGCCTTTTTTGTATTCACTGATTTCTTCGGCTGTTACATACTCTGCAAGTATTTCATCGGGTATGGTTATCGTTTTATCTTTTTGCAACGTGATATTGGTAAAACCGGCTTCTTCAATTATGCCGAGGTATTCATTTTTCTGCATGGCGCCGCTTACGCAGCCCGCATACAGTTCGGCTACCTCTTTCCATTTGGAAGGTAACTCACCTTCCAGCACAATATCAGAAATGGAGAAATGACCGCCGGGTTTCAGCACCCGGTAAATTTCGCTGAACACCTTGTGTTTGTTGGGTACCAGGTTCAGCACACAGTTGCTAACAATCACATCAGCTTTATTGCTGAACAGCGGCATGCTTTCAATGTCGCCGTGGCGGAACTCCACGTTGTTATACCCGAGTTTTACCGCATTCTCTCTTGCCCGCGCAATCATGGCTTCGGTAAAATCAATGCCGATTACTTTCCCCTTTTCACCGGTAATTCTTCTTGCAATAAAGGCATCGTTGCCGGCGCCGCTGCCCAGGTCAACCACCGTATCGCCTTCTTTAATTTTTGCAAACTCAGTGGGCAACCCGCAGCCAAGTCCCAAATCAGCATCAGCTACATAGCCATCCAGCTTTGAATAATCATCGGCCATAATGTTGTAAACATCATCACCGCAGCAGGCAGTGGCGCCACAGCAGGAGGCTGCATTTGCCGATTTGGATTGCGTGGCAATCTGTGAATACTTTTCCTTGACCAGGTCTTTGATTTCAGTTTCTGTTTTCATGACGTTACTTTTTATTTTGTTTAATTGATTATGAGCCGGCATTTTAATCACTACACAGCTTCTGTTGCCTGTCCGAATAGATTTATCCGGTTTGGCGCTGACACGTATGCTGAAACAAGTCTATTCAGCCTGTCCGCAACAGCTTTTTTCATTTTGTGTTTTCAGCTTATTGAATAGAAAACTGAATGCATCTTTAAATTTTTCAAAAGCTTTCCAGTTGATGCAATAACAACTTCGCGGACCATCAATAGTGCCGTCAACCAGGCCGGCAATCTTCAGTTCCTTCAGGTGCTGGCTTACGGTGCTTTGCGCCAGCGGCAGCACATCAACAATCTGTCCGCAGATGCATTCATTTTTTTGCGCCAGCACTTTCAGTATGGCAATGCGGGCCGGGTGACTCAGCGCTTTGGCAAATGCTGCCAGCTCCTGCTCTTTCAGTGTAAACTCCTCTTTTTTGTGTATGGCCATTGGAATTTGTTATATGATTTATTTAATCCCTTATCGCAAATATACGATAAGGCACTTCAGACAAACAAATTTTACCCGTTATTTTTTAAAAAAAGTCAGCCGGCTGATTTTCTTTTAACAAAGGAGATGATTATCCCGCTGCCGATGATGCAGAAAATGCCGGTCCAGCTCATCCAGTCGGGGAAAGCATCGCCCAGCAGCATGCCGATAAAAACGGAATATATAATATTGGAATAACCAAAGATGGAAACGATGCCGGCTTTGTCCGCCCCGTAAGATTTGGTAACAAAATATTGACCAAATAGCGCTGCGAGGCCCATCAGTAATATCCAGAACCACTCAAACCCGGCAGGCATACGGAAATTAATAATGAAAAGACCGTCGGTTTGTATGCCGGAGGTGTAATGAATCATCATACTGATAAGTGGAACCAGGAAGCCACTCAGCAGGAATGAAAGCACAATCACTCTCGGGTCATAATATTTTGCAAGACGATGTACGGTAAGATAGGCGATAGCGGAAGTGATGCCTGATATCAGTCCGGCCAGGTGATAATACCAGGGCAGGTACATCACGGGTTTATAGATAAGCAGCATGCCGGCAAAGCCAAGTACAACTGCAAGCGCCACCCGTTTACCATGATATTCTCCAAAAAGAAAATAAGAAAATATAGCGATGAATAAAGCTGACGTGAGATTATAACTCATGGCTGTGCCCAGCGGAATGTGCAGGATGCAATACAGCAACGTGTAAAGTGCCAGGGTACCCATCAGTCCGCGAAAGGCAAGGCGCAGCGGCTTGCCACCCTGCTGCACCGGCGGTTTAATAAACAACCCGGGCAATAAAAAAAGTAAACCGACCGCATTGCGGTAAAACACCAGCTGTCCGGCATTAAAACTTTCTTTCAAAGCTTTTGCCGCGCCGCCCATTACGGAAAACCCCAATGCTGCCAGCAGCATAAAAGCTATTCCTTTGTATCGCGGATCATGTAGCATTGCGTTAAAGGTAAATGATTAACTTGTTTCTGAATATGCCGGTAATGTACATCATAGCGGGTCCAAACGGAGCAGGAAAAACCACGGCTGCAAAAACCATTTTACCGGATTATTATGGTGTGATACAGTTTGTAAATGCAGACGAAATTGCAAAGGGACTTTCACCGTTTGCACCCGAAACAGTAGCTTTCAAGGCAGGCAAACTCATGCTTAAAAGATTGCAAGAATTAATAGCAGAGAAAGAAGATTTTGGATTTGAAACGACACTAACTACACTTTCATATAAAAGACTTCTGAATCAGGCCAGGCAAAAAGGTTATTTTCTTTTATTTTTATGGCTCAGCAGCCCAGCCATCGCAAAACAAAGGGTGAAGAAAAGAGTGTCTGAAGGAGGTCACAACATCCCGGATGAAATTATTGTACGCCGCTTCCATAGAGGGATTAAAAACATTTCTTCGTTTCTGAATATTGCCCATGAATGGCTGATTATTGACAACTCGGCCGGTGATTATCAATGGGTGGCTAAAAAAGAAAAGGGCAAAACGGAAATTCTTAATTTTGAAGTATGGGAAAAAATAATGCTATAAAAAAGTCCTTTTCGCAATTGACAAAAGAGGGGCTTGAGGCTACCAGAAAAAAACTTGTAGCCGAAGAAAAAAAGAAACACGGCTACCTGGTAATTGCAGACAAACATGGCCGGGTAAAAAAAGTTCCCGCTTCGCAGCTCAGGTAATCTCAAATCTTCCTCAACCGCTCCACTGCTGCTTCCAGCGTTTCATTTTTTTTGGAAAAACAAAAGCGCACCACCTTGTTATCGGTTCCCGATTTGTAAAATGAAGAAACCGGTATGGTAGCCACGCCGAATTCTTTTGTAATGCGGATAGAAAAATCTTTATCCGTTTCATCGCTGATCCGGTCGTATTTAGCACAGATAAAGTAGCTGCCCCGGCTCTCCAGCATCGTGAACCGTGTAGCGTTCATCAGTTCAATAAAATAATCCCGCTTCTGCTGCATGAAGCTGCTGAGCGATAAATAAGCTTCTTTATTTTTCAAATACTCTGCCAGCGCCACCTGCGACGGTGTGTGGCAGCAAAAACAGTTGAACTGGTGTACTTTTCTGAACTCAACCATCAGTTCCGGAGATGTGATGCAATAACCCAGTTTCCAACCGGTGCAGTTATAGGTTTTGCCGAATGAAAAGCAAACAAAACTTCTTTCCAGCAAATCAGGATAACGCAGTACAGACTGGTGGGGGATGTTGTCAAATATGAGATGTTCATACACCTCATCGCACAGGATAAAAATGTTGCTGTCCTTCACAATCGCCTGCAGTTGCCGCATATCCTCTTCACGCAATACAGCGCCGGTGGGGTTGTGCGGGCTGTTCAGCATTAACATCTTTGTTTTGGGTGTTATCTTTTGCTTTACTTCTTCCCAGTCAATTTTATATTCCGGAAATTTCAAATCTACAAGCACCGGTATGGCTCCATTGATTTCAATATTGGGGATATAACTGTCATACGCCGGTTCAAAAACTATTACCTCATCGCCCGGCTGCAGCACGGTGGTAAGTGCAGTATAAATGGCATAGGTGCCGCCGGGAGTTATGGTGATTTGTGTGTCAGGAGAAACTCTTGTGCTGTAAAGAAATTCCACTTTTTCAGCCAGTGATTCCCGCAGTGGCATATAACCCTGCATGGGCACATATTGGTTCCAGCCTTTCCTCATCACTGCATATACTTTATCCATCAGTTCTTCGCTCATCGGGTAGTCAGGGTATCCCTGGCCAAGATTGATAGCGTTGTGCCGGCTGGCCAGCCCGCTCATCGTGGTAAAGATGGTGGTGCCGACGGAGGGGAGTTTGGATGTAATGTGCAAATGTGCCAATTTGAAAATTTGAAAATGAAACAATCAAAGAGGCATAAAATTAACAGAAATAGTTTTTCTGTCTTGGGGAATCAATGAGTACTATTTTATATCAATAAAGCACCAGTTGGTGAAGAACATCTTCATGGCATTAAACCCTACTCCTTCCTTGCCAACAGGAAAAACAACTGACGAAGAGGAATTGGGGACCGCATAACCTAAATAATAGGTTTTATTGTCTTTCAGGTTTTCTCCAACCTGTTTGCGGTATTGCAGCTTTTTATCTTTATTTATTACCGCTTCCGCCAACACAAGATTATAAGGATTGTACGTTGATTTTATTTTTTCATTCTCATTTTTAGCCAAATTTGTTTCGTTGTCATTGTAAAATATAACGATATCATCGCCCGACCGGGCAGTAAAAAAGCTGGCAGATGAATGCGACATGCCGGGCGCCTGTACTATTTGAATTGCTCCGGATCCGCTTCGCTGGCGTTTTGAAAATACGATTCGCCTGGGTACTATTACATATTCAAAAGATTTGCCGTTCAAATCCGGAAAAAAAGCGATTACCGGTCCCACATTTAAAGTGGTGGTGGCCACTGTGCTGGTCTGACCATTCATGTTGGGGGCTGATGTCGAAATAGAAATATTCACTTTTTCAGGACATCCAAGGATAGCTATGGTGCCATTGCCCAGTTCAACCAGGACGGGTGTAAAGGTAAACATGGCGTATTCTTTCTTGCGAGCTGAACCACCTCCTTTTTCGGAAATTGTTTGTATAAATTCGGGAGGAAATTCGTAAGCCATTTGCCTGGAAAGTTGTAAGGTACTGCAATCTAATTGTGAAATGAGCAGCCCGTTGCACGCATCATCATCCCCGCCTGATACCGAAGTAGCAGAATAAATGTAAATGCTTTTGCCATCCCGCGACAGGGTGACATTGGTGAAACAGGGATTTAAATTTCCGGAGGCTTTTAATGTTTTTTGGGATTTTTTACCATCCGGGCTGATGTAAACGATTTTTGTTTCATGTTCGGAATCGAGCACCATGCACTCCAGATTATCAGCGGTTAAAACGGCTGATGAAATTTGAAATTCTGAGTTGGGAATGGATACATTGGTTTGTTTTACTATGCTGAGGCTGTCATCTGCCACTAATGTCTGCAGGTTATTGGGCGACGATTTACAGGCAACAAGAATTTTCTTATTATCAGCAGAATTGCAGAAATATACCAGCCCCCCTTTTAACACTTCCATAATTTTGAAGATACCGACGTTTTCCTGCCGGATAGTGCAGATCTTTTTTGATTTTTTAATCGTTAAGCCGGTTTCATCCACCAGGGCCAAAAACAAACTAAAAGAAGTTTTGCTGTCGCTCTGAAAATAGGCCAGGAATAGTTGGTTGTTCAGCAGAAGCAGTTCGGGCATAAGGGGGCCGAAGGATTTTGAACCATTTTCAAGTTCAATCTCCTTTATCTTGTTCATACTCCTGTCAAACTTAGCAATGGTGATAGCGAACTTCACATCATAGAGTTTTGTAAACAACCACTTGCCCATACTAACCCCGGAATTAGTAGCAGTATAAAAACTATTCTTATGATACACCGAATGAGCTACCGTTTGATCTTTGTATTCTTTTTCCGCTATTTTAAAATCATCGGAAAAAGTAATCTGTGCATGCTGGCAATAGAGATTTAACGAAAGGAAAAGAACAAAGAAAGCCGGGAAAAAAAATTTCATAACAGGGTATTTAATTAAAGGTCTTTATTATAAGTCAAATATAACTTTCACGAAGGATCAGACCAAACAATTTTCATGATTAACTCTGTTTTTTGCAACGCCGGGATTAACCTGAAATCCTGCAAAATCCCGAATAAGCAGTAAGAAATATCAAACGGGGGAGTGAGGTGATGCCGTATTCACCATTGGGGCGATGTGGGTAAAATTGCAGTGGCTTCAATCTCTATTAAATATTCCGGCGAAATCAATTTACTAACTTCCACCATCGTTGTACACGGCTTGATGTCTTTAAAAAATTCACCGTGGGCACGGCCGTATTCCTGCCAGCGGGAAATATCAGTGACAAACATTCTTGTCCGCACCACATCATTCAGCGAAGCGCCGGCTTTCTTCAAAACATTTTCTATTTTCTGTATGATAAATTTTGTTTGCTCATAAGCGTCGTCGCCGCCAACGAGCCTGCTGTTTTCATCCACGGCCACAGTGCCGGTTATTTCAATGGTATTGCCCATCTTTACAGCCCGGCTGTAGCCAACTATGTCTTCCCATTTGGCGCCGGATGAATAGTTTGTTCTCATGCTCCCATCCCCTAAAGAGGTGTTTTAAAGATAAATAAACAGATGAATAGATATCAGCTGGCGGCTAAAAGCTTATGGCTCGCAGCTTCCCTACATACCATACTGCCCCAAAAATTTTATCCGCATCAGTTTCAGTTGTTCCCATGTGAAATCATGATCGGCCAGTTCTTCCTGCGCCACCTGCAGCGATGAGGTTTCGCAGCCTTTGAAATACTCGATGATTTCTTCCTGGTCATAAGGATCCAGTATTTGCTCCAGGGCATAGTCCAGGTTCAGCCGGGTGCCGCTGGCAGCAATGGTTTCCATTTCTTCCAGCAGCTCGTTCATGTCCATGCCTTTGTTTTTGGCAATGGTTTCAAGCGGAATTTTTTTATCAATATTCTGGATAATAAAAACCTTGTTACCGCTTTTGTTCACTACGCTCTTCATCACAAAATCATCGGGGCGTTCGATGTTGTTTTCCTCCACATATTTTGAAATCAGTTCAATAAACGGTTTCCCATAGCGCAGGGCCTTGCCCTTGCTTACGCCCTGGCATTTTTCCAGGTTGGCAAGCGTCACCGGGTACAGGGTGGCCATATCCTGCAGCGATGTTTCAAGGAAAATAACAAAGGGAGGCAAGCCTTTTTTCTTAGCCTCTTTTTGCCGCAGTTCTTTCAACATTTCAAACAACCGCTCATCGGCCGCAGCACCATCACCTCCTTCGGCGCCTTCATCATCATCGGCATTGGCTTCTTCGTACAGGTTGTTGAGCACAATCTTGAAAGACTTCGGTTTCTTCAGAAAATCAAGCCCCTTCTTTGTGAATTTCAGCACGCCGTATTCTTCAATGTCTTTTTGCAACAATCCCTCCAGCAGCAGCTGGCGGATCAGTGAATTCCAGAAATGAGGTTCCTTATCATTGCCGCAGGCAAATACATCCAGCCCTTCGTGTCGGTAAATTGTAATCTGCGGCGTAAGCCTGCCTGTAATTATGTTGATGACATACTCGGCGGCAAAGCGTTCATCCAGCGCTTTGATTGTATTCAGCACACTCAGTACTTCTTCTTTGGCTTCCACTTTTTCTTTCGGGTGTTTGCAATTGTCGCAATGCCCGCATTTTTCTTTTTCATATTCTTCGCCAAAATAGCTCAACAGGATTTTTCTGCGGCAGACACCGCTTTCGGCATAAGCCACCATTTCGCCAATGAGCTGCGCACCCACTTCCCGTTCGCTCAGCGGCTTGTCACGCATCAGGTGTTCAAGCTTGGCCACATCTTTATGTGAATAATAAAGAATACACTTGCCCTCCAGTCCGTCGCGGCCGGCGCGGCCGGTTTCCTGGTAATAATTTTCAATGCTCTTGGGAATATTGTAATGAATTACAAATCGAATGTCGGGTTTGTCAATTCCCATTCCGAAGGCGATGGTGGCCACAATTACCTGCACTTCTTCATTCAGAAATTTATCCTGCCGTTCGGTCCGCAACTTGCTGTCGAGACCCGCATGATATGCCACTGCTTTGATACCGTTAGCCACCAGCATATCGGCCAGCTCTTCTGTTGTTTTTCTATTGGTGGTATAGATGATACCGCTCTTTCCTTTATTCTGCACAATAAACTTTGCCATGTTCTTCAGCGTATCATCTTTTTTAATCTTGGGAATTATTTCATAATAAAGATTGGGACGGTTGAATGAAGAAATAAAAACATTCGGGTTGCGCAGGTCAAGGTTAGTGATAATATCGCTTTGCACCTTTGGAGTTGCCGTGGCAGTCAGTGCAATCATCGGGATATCGGGGTTTATCTGTATCATCATTTCCCGCAGGCGGCGGTACTCGGGCCGGAAATCGTGGCCCCACTCCGAAATACAGTGCGCCTCATCCACGGCAAAAAACGAAATTTTAAGGTCGCTGAAAAACTCCAGGTTCTCCTGCTTGGTAAGCGTTTCCGGCGCCACGTACAGCATTTTGGTTTTGCCGGTCAGCAAATCATCATGCACTTCTTTTATTTCCTTTTTGGTAAGTGTTGAATTCAGGAAATGCGCCACATCATCTTTGCTGCTGTAGCTACGCACCAGGTCCACCTGGTTTTTCATCAGGGCAATAAGCGGCGAAACAATAATGGCAACACCGTCGCTGACGAGCGCCGGCAACTGGTAACACAGGCTTTTGCCGCCGCCGGTGGGTTTTATTACAAACGTATCGTAGCCCGCAAGCAGCGATTCAATAATTTTTTCCTGGTTGCCTTTGAAAGTATCAAACCCAAAATGATCCTGCAGGGCTTTGTGAAGGTCTAACTTCTTTTTTGCAGCAGGTTTTTCAGCCTTTTTTTTTGCAGGCCCACCCGCCGTACGGGCAGGACTTTTTGCAGATGCTGTAGCCATTACTCAAATCGTTTTCGTCACGTAAATAGGTATATCTGTTTAAGATACTGAATTTATTACTTCCGCCCTCTTGCGGTAAATGATTTTTTGCACCGAATCAGCCAGGTAATATAAAATGAAAAGTCGGGGATGGTGAGTGAGTGGTTTTACCTGTTCACTTTTAAATATATCCCGAAATATGCCCCGTTCTGATTTTTCGGCCGGCGGGAAGCGAATTTACAAAAATAACCCCTATGTGATGGTTGAAAAGTTAAATGCTTCTATTGATCACAAAGGGAACGTTTGTTCATGACAAATCCTATAATTTTGGCCACTTAAATGGCAAATGATTTAAAACAAACCGCCCTGAGGACGATTGAATTAGAGTCTCGTTCTATCAGCGGGTTAACTCAATTCATCAATGAGGATTTTGAAAAAGCCGTCCACGCTATTGCAGCCTGCAAGGGGCGGCTGGTAGTAAGCGGCATCGGAAAAAGCGCCGTCATTGCCCAGAAAATTGTAGCCACACTCAACTCAACGGGTACCGCTTCCATTTTTATGCATGCAGCCGATGCCATTCATGGCGACCTGGGCATGGTGCAGCAGGACGATGCAGTGATGATAATAAGCAAAAGCGGCGAAAGCCCGGAAATAAAAGTGCTGGTACCGCTGATTAAAAATTTTAAAAATGTGCTGATTGCAATGGTGGGCAGTGTTGATTCATACCTGGCAATACAAGCTGACATAATATTAAACACAACCGTAGAACAGGAAGCCTGCCCCAACAACCTGGCGCCTACGAGCAGCACCACGGCACAGCTGGTGATGGGTGATGCGCTGGCTGTGTGCCTTATGGAGATGAAAGGTTTCGGCAGCGATGATTTTGCGAAATTTCATCCCGGCGGTGCGCTGGGTAAAAAACTGTATTTGCGGGTTAGTGATCTTTATATTAAAAATGAAAAGCCAAAGCTGGCAAAGAACAGCTTGCTGAAAGAAGTGATTGTGGAAATTTCATCCAAAAGACTTGGCGCTGCAGCCATTGTGGATGATGATGACAGGCTGTTGGGTATAATAACCGATGGCGACCTGCGCCGTATGCTGGAAAAAAACATTTCGCTTGATAAAGTGACTGCTGCAGATATTATGACAACATCGCCAAAAACCATTGGCCCCGATGCGCTGGCTGTGGATGCGCTGGACCTGATGCGAAAAAAATCAATCACCCAGCTGGTAGTTGTTGACAATGCACAGTCGGAAAATACATCCGGACAGGGAAAATATCTTGGCTTTATACATTTACATGATTTAATTCGCGAAGGACTGATTTAGGCGGATGAAAAACATTCAATCACAAGAAAAAAATAATCGCTCCGCTTCAGGAGATGAGGGTTTATGAGTAAGCATCATTATGTGGCCATTATGGCCGGTGGCATTGGCAGTCGTTTCTGGCCTATGAGCCGCAGCAGTTTTCCCAAACAGTTTCTCGATATTCTGAATACGGGCAAAACACTGATTCAGCAAACCTACGACCGGTATAAAAAGCTGGTTCCGGAAGAAAACATTTTCATTATTACTTCGGCGGAGTATGTGCCGATAGTAAAAAAACAACTGCCGCATGTGCCGGAGGAAAACATCCTGGGCGAGCCATCACGAAAAAACACGGCCCCCTGCGTGGCATATATTTCTTTCAAGCTTTTAAAAAAGGATCCGAATGCCAGCCTGGTGGTGGCCCCAGCCGATCACCTGGTGACGGAAACGGCTGAATTTATCACTACGGCCAAAAAGGCGCTGGATTTTGTCAGCCACATTAATGCATTTGTTACGCTTGGTATCAAACCAACCCATCCCAACACGGGCTACGGTTACATTCAACACAATACGGTACAGGCAGCACCGGACATTTTTAAAGTAAAAACCTTTACTGAAAAACCGAATATTGAGCTGGCGAAGACCTTTATAGCCAGCGGAGATTTTCTGTGGAATGCGGGCATATTTATCTGGAAAGTAAAAAACATCATCAAGGCATTTGAAAAATACCTGCCTGAGATGTATGATGTTTTTGGTGCCGAGAAAGACAAATTCAACACGAAAGAAGAAAAAGCAGCGATAGAAGAAATTTACCCGCAGTGCACCAATATCTCTATTGATTTCGGCATCATGGAAAAGGCCGATAATGTGTATATCATTCCTTCCACATTCGGCTGGAGCGACCTGGGCACCTGGAACAGCGCCTGGGACAGCATGGAAAAAGATTATCTTGGAAATGCCGTGGCTGGGAAAAACGTGATGGTGATTGACGCCACCCGCTGCATGGTGCATGCACCGGATAATAAGCTGGTGGTGTTGCAAGGCCTCGATGAATTTATTGTGGTGGATACCAAAGACGCTCTGCTGATTTGCAGAAGAGATAAAGAACAGGATATAAAAGATTACGTGGCAGAAATAAAAAGAAATAAGGGAGATAAGTACCTTTAAGCCGGAGCAGCTTACAGCACCGCATCATGGCCGAATACACCAGCAATATTTTGTTTCTCGATATTGAAACGGCTCCCCAGTATGCCGATTATCATTCACTGCCGAAAGACTGGAAAGAACTGTGGGACACCAAAGCCGCTTCGCTGCTGAAGTATCATGAAGAGGAAACCAAAGAATCGATTTATCACCGGGCGGGTATTTATGCCGAGTTTGGAAAAATCATTTGCATCAGTTGCGGCTATATTCAAAATACGGTTTCGGGCCGCAAATTGTTTTTGAAATCGTTTGACGGGGAAAATGAAAAAATACTGCTGGCAGAATTTTGCGAAATGCTGAAGAAGTGGAGCAGCGGCGAAACAAAATATTTATGTGCACACAACGGGAAGGAATTTGATTTCCCCTACCTCTGCCGGCGGCTGGTGGTAAATGAAATTGCCATACCGGCGGTTTTGAATATAAGCGGCAAAAAACCCTGGGAGGTAAATCATTTCGACACACTTGAGTTATGGAAATTTGGTGATTTTAAAAGTTATACTTCACTGAACCTGCTGGCCCATACCCTGGGCATACCCACGCCTAAAGACGATATTGATGGCAGCAAAGTGTGGAGTGTGTACTGGAACGACAAAGACCTGAAGCGGATTGTAACTTATTGTCAGAAAGACGTGGTAACGGTGGCACAGATTTTTTTGAAGCTGCAGGGCGAGCCGCTGATTAAGCCCGAAAATGTAGAAATCAGGGAATAAAACCGGTCAGTAACGAAGTGAAAATGTTTTCAATCTTTGGGTGATAAACTTTATTTTTGCTGCCCCGAAGGAAAAAACACAAAAAGGGAAATACCAAATTCCGGCCGGGATTTGGAATTTGAAATTTGAAATTTAGCAGGTGCGGTAGCTCAGTTGGTAGAGCAAAGGACTGAAAATCCTTGTGTCGGCGGTTCGATTCCGCCCCACACCACACAGAAACCCTGACAGCGATGTTGGGGTTTTATTTATCAATGCACTTTGTTTATATCATCTATTCCCCTTTGTTTGACAGGTTTTATGTTGGG
>Ga0137829_11251589_pt1 | contig 15955 bp, 9 predicted proteins | sample OV2TP2_FD_97737 | JGI IMG/M metagenome (GOLD analysis project Ga0137829, IMG submission 97737) | reverse complement strand
GCCTTCGGCGGCTCCGCCGCCCTTGACACCGCCTCCGCGCCGTGCGTGGCAGGGGCTCTTATCGCCGGCGATTCTGCACACGCCCGGCGCTTTCCCGGACATCCGGCAGTCATCCTGGCGTTTCCTTGTGACTTCGTTCCACCCCAGGCGACTTCGGCGACCGTGGTCGTGCGCGGACGGTAACGACAGTTGTCCGGAGCATCGGCGCGGTCGACCCGCGCGTTCACGCCGAAAGATGGCCCGAGAACCCGCCGGCGCGCGAATCGATCTGAACATCAGCGCAACCACGGTTGTCAGCGTGGCGGCCTCGCTGACGCGATCGCTGGATCCACGCCGGATTGACCGGTCCCGTGTGTTGGCACGCGGGACGCCTGTGGCCTGCGCGTGGCGCAGCCGTCGAGTACATACGAACCGCGCGATCCCACCTCGACCATCTTGTACGGGATCGTGCGAGACCATTTCGAGACCTTCCGTGCGCACGCGGCCTCGCTGCGGGACCGTTCCAACCGATCGCGCTGGCCGGCTCCGACCACCAGCCTGGCCTGCAAATCGAATCCGCCAGCGTGGGCGTGACAGGGTCCCGGAGTCGAAGGGGTGATCTCTTCCGCCGACGTGCGGTTCGCGACGAATCCGAGCCGTGTGACGCATCGCGACCAGCTCGATGGGATGCTGGCCGAGCGCTTTGCCCGGCTGTCGTCGGCCGCGCTGATGGCGCGGCTCGATGCCGCGGGCATCGCCAACGCGCGGATGAACACGGTGCAGGAGCTCGCGGCGCACCCGCAGCTCGTTGAGCGCGGGCGCTGGCTGACGGTCCAGTCCCCGGTAGGGCGCCTTCGCGCGCTGGCGCCGCCCGTTGTGATGGAGGACGTCGCCCCGGTGATGAATCCAATCCCGGCCGTCGGCGAGCATACCGATGCCATCCTGCGCGAGCTAGGCCTCGACGCCGACACCATTGCCGGTTGGCGAGAACGGGGAATTGTGTAGACAACGTGGCCGCAACGATTCGAGAGAGCTGGTCGTGTTCGCTGCTGTCAGGCGGGCGCCTGCGATCACCCTCCTGTCGGAGACGCGTCATCCGGTTGAGAGTTCAAACTCAGGCCGGACCGCGCCGCGCCCCGGCTCAGGGCACCCGCAGATCGGGAACCACCGACAGCTCCAGGTACGATGGGTACCTCGCACTGTGGAGCACTGTCTGCCTGGCTGATTCCATCCGGTCGTCGGTCGCGGGATCGCCGCCAGTGTTCAAGTTCCGGGCGAGGTGCGGAAACTTGGTAGACGTGATATCCACTCGAATGCGGTTCCCTGCCCTGAAGACCGTACCCGCGTAGCCCAGATCAATCTCGTACACGTACGGCTTGTCGGGCTCGATCGGTGTCGGCGCCGATTTCGATCCCCGGCGGAAGCGCGCGCGGACGACGCGCTCCAGCACGTTCTGGGCGACGCCGTCCGGCCGCACGTCCACGAGCTTGGCCACGAAATCGGTGTCTCGGGCGGACGACGTCGCCCAGAACTTCATCTTTACCTGCCCGACCACCGGCAGGTCGCGGGCCAGCGGCGCGCTCGTGTAGACCAGCACATCGTTACGCAGTTCGAGCGTCGACTGGTCCTGTGCGCCCGACGGGAAATACGAGCCAAGCGTCACGCAACACAGGCCGCCGCCCACCGACGGGACCGGGTTCTTCGGGTCGTAGGCGAACGTGTCCTCGGGCCCGGACGATGGGCTGGACCCGTCCAGCACTCCGTCCCCGTTGCGCGTATTGGCGCGCCCGCCGCTCCGCAGATTGAACGTCAGCTTGCGCGTGCCGCCGAGCGGGAACGTCTCGCTCGTAATCCAGAAACCACCGGATTCGGTACCCGTGGCCGGCGGAACTTGGACGAAGAGCTGCACCCGTGGGTCCCGGTCGATGTCGTTCTGGACGCCCTTGACGTACCGGTCATAGAAGCGGAGCTGAAGCGCGCGCAAGTCGACTGTCGGCGCGCGATCGAAGCGCAATAGGCCGGGGCCGCCATGTCCGACGGTCTGCATTATCAGCCGCGTACCCTCGCGTGCCACCGCCGATCCGCCATGCTTCCGCACTCCCTCGAATCCCCGCACCGCTCCAATCCCGAACAAATCGGTCCAAGCGCCATGGACCAGTGCGGGAACCTTGATCCGGTCCCACTGGGCTTCGACGTCGACCTTGGCCCAGTAGGCATCATAGTTGGGATGCTCGAGCCACTCGTAGTAGTAGGGGGCCAATGTGCGGAAGTCCGGAAGGCTCGCGAGAGGCAGGCGCCACGCCCACTCCGTGAAGATGCGCGTCTTGCCCGCCGCGAGGAACTCGTTCGCCGCCCTGGAAGCCTCGACAGCGCCCATTCCTCCAGCGATCGCCTGACGGCGGAACTCGTCCGGCGCGAAGAAGTTCAGGATCCAACTCTGGGCGAACCATAAATCGAACACGCCATTCACGTAGGTCCAGTGATCGTGATAGTCGGTCGCCGTCTGGCCCGGCGCAATCGCGAGCAGATGCGGCGGCGCGGCCAGGGCAGCCTGCCACTGCGTGACGCCGAAGTAAGAGGAACCCGTCAGGCCGACCCGGCCGTCGGACCAGGACTGCGACGCGGCCCACTCGACTGCGTCATAGCCGTCGGCCTGCTCCTGGAAGATGGGGCGGAACGTGCCTTCGGATCGAAACGTCCCCCGGACGTCCTGCGTGAGACCGACGTAGCCGTGTTCGGCCCAGAACGCCATGCCCGCGCTGAGCCCCTCGAAGCAGCCGTGACCCAGGCGCAGACCGTACGGCGTTCGCTGCATGACGACCGGGTACCGGCCAGGTGCAGCCGGCAGGTACACGTCGGTGGCCAGTTGTGTACCGTCGCGCATCCGCGCGTATTCGGTACGGCAGGTAACCGTACGTCTCGCGGCCCCGGCGCCAAGTTCCCGGGGCGCCACGGTCGCGACGCTTCCCCTCTCCTGCAGGGTCCACGCCGATGCTGTACTCGCGAGAACGGCCAATCCGACGAGCCAGGCTTGCCTGCTCGTTGTTTGTCGTTTCGAAGTTCGCAGATGCGAGGACGTGGAGAATCTCTCCTGGCTCGGTCGGTCAGAGATCCCAGAGATACTGGAGCATGCCCGTGCTGTCGCCGATCCGTTCGGCCGGTACACCCATCTTGTCGAGCACCGTCAACCAGAGGTTCGTCAGCGGCGTGTCCTTCGGGTAGCGCACGTGCCGGCCTCCCCGGATCCCGCCCGCGGCTCCGCCGATCGCGAGAATCGGCAGGTCGTCGTGAAAATGGGTGTTGCTGTCGCTGATGCCCGCCCCGTACACCAGCAGCGAGTGGTCGAGCAGCGACCCGTCTCCGTCCGTCGTCGCATGCAACTTGTTCACGAAGCCCGCGAACTGCCGCATGTGATACAGATTGATCTGGCCGAGCCGGTCGAGCTTCTGCGGGTCGTTCTCGTGGTGCGAGAGCGGGTGGTGGGAATCCGGGACGCCGATCTCCGGGTAGGGTCGGCTGCTGACCTCGCGTCCCATCATGAAGGTGCTGACGCGGGTGAGGTCGGCTTGGTAGGCGAGGGCCAGCAGGTCCAGCATCAGCCGCGCGTGCTCCGCGAAGTCGGCGGGAATGCCGGCCGGCTGGTCGACGACGAGCAGTTCGCGGTTGCTCTGCTCCTCGGCCTTCTGGACGCGCCGCTCGACGTCCCGCACGGCGTCGAGGTATTCGGTCAGCTTCGTCTGATCGCCAGACGCCAGCCGGACCCGCAGGCGCGTGGCCTTGTCGCGAACCGAGTCGAGGATGCTGCGATCCCGTCGCGCGCGTGCGCGCCGCGCCGCCGGGTCGCTGCTGCCCGCGGTGCCGAACAGCCGCTCGAACACCGCCCGCGGATCGTTCTCCATCGGCAGGGGCGTCGTCGGCGTGCGCCATGCGATCGTGTTGGAGTAGGCACACGCGTACGTGCCGTCGCACGCGCCCAACAGCTCGACCGACTCCAGCGCGAGCTCGAGCGAGGCCAGCTCCGTTGTCTGCTCGAGATGGCGTGCAGCAATCTGGTCGGCCGAGACCCCCGCTTGCACGTCCGCGGCGGATGTCCGCTTGATGTGCACGCCCGTCAAGAATGTCGAGGCGCTCCGCGCGTGATCCCCACCCCCCTCGCCCGGCCGTGGAAACGCGCACCTGGTCGCCAGCCCGCTGAGCACGACCATCCGGTCGTGGTAGGGCGCCAGCGGCGCCAGTGTCCGCGGCATCTCGAATGCCGTGCCCTCGCCGGCGGGGATCCAGTACTTCATCGCCATGCCGTTGGGAACGAAGAAGATGCCGAGCCGCCGCACCGGTGCCGCCGCCGTGCGGCCCTGGGCGGTCAGCGCCGGCACCATGCCGTCGAGCAGCGGCAAGGCGATGGACGCGCCAAGGCCGCGAAGGACCGTCCGGCGCGGCAGATGCTTCTTGGTGATGATCATGGCTGCGGCGTCCTCCGCATCTGGAACGGCACACTCCGGACGATCCCGAGCACCACGTCGGACCAGCGGTAGTCGCGCGCCGACGCGTCGCGCACGATCCGTCGCACTGCAGGGGCGTCGTAGTACTCAACGCCCCGTCCGAGGGCGTACGTCAGCAGCTTCTCGGTAAAGTTCGTCACGAACTCTTCGCCCCGAGCGAGGAGCGCCCGCCGAAACGCCACCGGCCCGTCGACCGTCGTCCCGTCTGGCAGCACGGTCATCGCGTCGATCGGCACGTCCCGATCGGCCTCGCGCCACTGCCCGATGGCGTCGAAATTCTCCAGCGGAAACCCGAGCGGATCCATCCGCGCATGACAGCTCGCGCACGTCGGGTTGGCCCTGTGCTGCTCGAGCCGCTGGCGGACCGTCGTCGGCTTCGTCGTCGAGCCTTCCGGGAGCGCCGGGACGTCGGGCGGCGGCGGCGGCGGCGGTGCACCGAGGAGGTTCTCGAGAACCCACTTGCCTCGCAGCACAGGAGAGGTCCGGTTGGGGTAGGACGTGACTGTCAGGATGCTGCCGTGGCCGAGCAGGCCGCGACGTTTCTCGTCCACAAGTGTCACGCGCCGGAAGTGGCTCCCGTAGACGTTGGGAATCCCGTACAGCTCGGCGAGCCGGTTGTTGACGAACGTGTAGTCGGCCCGGAGCAAGTCGAGGACGCTCCGATCGTCGCGGAACTGACTCTCGACGAACAGCTCGGTCTCGCGAGCGAACGCCTCGCGCAGGTTCTCATCGAACTCCGGGAACTCCGCGACGTCGGGCGAGTGGAGGCGCACGTTGCGCACGAGCAGCCACTGGCTCGCGAAACTATTGACCATCGCCGACGCCCGCGAGTCGGCCAGCATGCGGCGAACCTGCCGGGCCAGGACGCCGGCATCCTTCAGCCTGCCGCGCTCAGCGAGCGTGAGCAGTTCCTCGTCGGGAATCGTGCTCCACAAGAAGAACGACAGCCGCGAGGCCAGCTCGACGTCGCTCAACTGGTATACCGTCCCAGGCTTCAAGCCATCTGGGTCCTGCTCGAGCCGGAAGACAAACTCCGGGTCGACCAGCAGGCGCTCCAGCGCCAGTTGTATGCCTCGTTCAAACGAGCTCTCGAGGCGCCCGGCGTCGTAGGACTGGAGGAGCGTCTCGACGTCGAGCTCCGTCACCGGTCTGCGGTAGGCGCGCCGCGCGAGCGCCTGCAGGATCGACGCCGCGCAGCCTCGCTCCTGCTGAGCCACCGTGGGGTAACAAACGAAGATCCGCCGCCGACTTGGTGTGTCCACCGGGACTGTGCCGCCGTACGGACCCGAAATCTGCACGTGGTCGACTCCCGGCCAGTTACTTCGGCTACGGCGATCGTCGCCCGCGCGGCTGAGCGCTCCCTCTACTACCGAAGAGTCCTTCAGAAACGCCACGCCCACGACGCGTGTGCCCGCCCTGGCGGCGAAGCGGACTTCGAAGGCATCGTCGGCCGTGGTGTCGTACAGGTAGCGTTGCAAGATGTCGGGCCGGTTCGGAGGGAGAGAAACCCCCGATGTGTACGTGATGCCCTTCATCTCCTCCAGCCCGCCGAGCGTAAAGCGCTGGAGCGGAACGCCGTTGAGCCGCACTTCGAGCTGGTCGCCCTTGTCGAGTCCGATGATGACGTCGCTCCGCTTCATCCGGATCTTGACGGCGTACTCGCCGTCGAGCGGGAAGGTGTGCCGGATGGCGATGCCGCCGCGGGTGCCGAAGGGCAGCGCGTCGTTCATCCGACCCTCCTGTCGCAGCAGCCGCGACACCTGGTACCGCGCGATCGCGGGGCTGAGATCGGGATCGCCGACCGCGAGCCGACTGATCTTGGTCGCCGCCGTCATGTAGCGCTCCAGCAGCGCGGGCGCCATGGACAGGACGTCGGCGTTGTTGTCGAAGCCGTATCCCGAGTCATCGGGTGGCAACAGCGCGCGGCCATCGACTTCCAGATCGAGAAGCGCCCGTATCGCGCCGACGTACTCGGTGCGGTTCAATCGATGGACGGCGGGCCGCCCCGGGTTGGGGCTGGCGGCTGCAGCGCGATCGAGCGCCGCCTCCAACTCGTGCGTGAAGCGCGCGACCGGGGCTTTATCAGGTCTCGCCCGTCCCGCCGGCGGCATCTGTCCGCTCTGGACCTTCCGCAGAACCTTCTCCCAGAGAGCGGCGTCCTGACCGACCTCGTCGGTGTCGACCGACTCGAGGACCAGGCCGGCAGTCTTCAGCGTGGCGTTGTGACAGGCAAGGCAGTAGTTCTTCAGCAGATCGAGCCGCCCATTTGCCTCGTCACGCGCCCGAGTAGCTTGCGGCAGGACCGGTGTCGGCGACCGGTCCTGGAGTGCCGCGTTGGCCATGGCCACCGGGCTGGTCCGCGTGACCGCACTTGGGTCGCCGCTCAGACTTGGCAGCGCCACAGCGGTGGCCGCTATGGCGGCGATCAACGCCCGGGCCGGCGTGCTGGTCGGCATTTGCACCCGTTCGTCCCGCGGCTGCCGAGGGCAAACTCGAAACCGTAAGACCGTAGCAGCTTATACCTTACACGTCCCCGATTCCACATCCCTCGTTTTCGGGATATCGTTAGCACGGCATCCTGGAGGCCGATGTCGGGAGGCGTCATGCCGACGAGTGGTTTGGGCCGGGGCGCAATGGCCGTCGTGCTGGTGCTGGCCGTCGAGGCGGGGCCGGCCGCGCAGCGCGACCTTCGGCTCGCGAATGCGGCGGAGCGGCGTGACTGGACCGCGGTGAAAGCACTGCTCAGCGGCGCGGTGGATCCACGAACGCCGCAGGGCGATGGCGCGACCGCCCTCCACTGGGCGGCGCACTGGAGCAATCTCGAGATCGTCGACCAGCTCCTCCGTGCCGGCGCCGACGTCGACCCCGTCAACGACCACGGTGTGACACCGCTTGCGCTGGCCTGCGAGAACGGGCATGCGGCCATTGCCGGCCGCCTGCTGGACGCCGGCGCGAACCCGAACGCGGTGCTGCCCGTTCAGGGCGAGACCGTGCTCATGACCGCGGCCCTGGCAGGCAGTGTCGAGATCGTCACGATGCTGCTCGATCGCGGCGCCGCCGTCGACGCTAGAACGAGGCAGTCGGGGCAGACGGCGCTGATGTGGGCCGTCTCGGAAAACCATCACCAGATCGTGGGCCGGCTGGTCGAACGTGGCGCCGATGTCCACGCCCGCTCCGCGTCCGGGTTCACGCCGATGCTGTTCGCCGCGCAACAGGGCAACATCGAGATCGCCCGGATGCTGATGGCGGCCGGCAGCGGGGTGAATGCGGACCGGGACGGCCCCGCGCCGCTGATGGTGGCCGTCGGCAGCGCGCAGATCCCCTTCGCGCTCTTCCTGCTCGAGCAGGGTGCCGATGCGAACGCCTCGAACCGGGATGGCGAAACCGCGCTCCATGCCGCCATCTCGATCGGCGGGAGGCGCGTCGGCTTCGACCCCGACGCCGTCATCAAGGAACCTGCGGACAAAGCAGTGCTCATCCGGGCCCTTCTGGCCCGCGGTGCGAATCCGAACGCCCGGGCGATGCGGGTGCCTCTTCGCTCCAACACCGCGGCGGGGTCCGGCCTGGGCCCCGAATCCCCAGACAATTTCGGCGTCGCTCGAAGCCGGCGGGGCGCTACGCCGTTCTGGGTGGCGGCCGAAAATGCCGATACCGCGCTGATGCGGATTCTGGTCGAGGCCCGCGCGGATCCCACCCTGACCACCGACGACAAGACGACGCCGTTGATGGCGGCGGCAGGTCTGGGTCATGGAGGCGACCGGTACGAGCGATTCTGGTCGAGTGCCAGGGCGGTTGAGGCCGTCAGGTTCCTTGTCGAGCGCGGTGCCGATGTCAACGCACGCAACCAGGCGGGGTTCACGGCGCTCCACGGCACGGCGTTCGTCGGCGCCGACGCGGCCGCCGAGCACCTGGTCCGGCACGGCGCCAGCCTGAATGCGCAGGATTTCATCGGCCGCACGCCGTACCGCATCGCAGAAGGTCACAAGGGCGGGGGGATGTCCTTCGTCGCACGGCCAAGCACCGCCGCGCTGCTCACGCGTCTGGGCGCCGACCCCTCGTTGGGACCGCACTTCAACGACACCGAACGCGAGCTTGCCCAGGCGCGTTGACTCCCTGCGCGGGCCAGGTGGGGATGCCGCGTATCCACGCCCTTTCGCGCGATGTGTGCGCATCAACAAATGTCCCGGAGGCGGGCCGATTGTCTCGAAGTGCGCTGCGGCGCGCCGGACCGGTTGGCCTATGATGAGCGACGGGAGGCAAGCAATGAAGGGGCTCGTACGTGGTCTGGCGACGATCGCCCTCGTCGGCGCCGGCGCCGCCCAAACGGGTGCGCACGTGTTTCAGCGGGAAGGGCTGTCATCCACTGGACAACCCGCCGTGACACGAGAGGTGTACGACCGCTGGAAGACTGAGTTGTCGAACTGGGGCCGATGGGGCCAGGACGACACGCTGGGGGCGCTCAACCTCGTGACGCCCTCGAAACGAAAGCAGGCGGCGGCCCTCGTCAGGGACGGCGTCACCGTGTCGCTCGCGGCGCCTGCGGACTTTCAGAAGGGCGCCGGGCCGAGCGGCGTGGCGCCCTATGAGCTGGTGGTCACGTCGAGGGGACCGACCGGCGCCGGCGATCGGATGAACATCGCCTATCACGGCAACGCGGTGACGCATCTGGACGCGTTCGGGCACCGGTTCTTCGACGGCAGGATGTACAACGGCTTCTCGTGGGAGGAGCTCACGAAGTCGGACAGCCGCAAGCACGAGTCGGTCTACGATGTGCGCGACGGGATCCTCATGCGCGGCATCCTCATGGATATCGCCCGGTTGAAAGGCGTCGACTACCTCGAACCGGGCACGCGCATCTATGTCGAAGACCTGGAGGCGTGGGAGAAGAAAGCGAAAGTCAAGGTCTCTCCCGGAGATGCCCTCCTCGTGCGCACGGGACGATGGCAGTTCGAGAAGAGGAACGGCGGCCCGGGAAAAACGTTCGCGGGACTCGATCCCTCGGTGATCCCCTGGCTCAAGACGCGGGACATCGTGCTCATCGGTGGCGAAGATTCGCAGGACGCCACGCCGCCGCTCCCCGGCTTGCCGCCGCTGGCGGTTCACGATTTCTGTCTGGTCACGCTCGGGGTGCACACACTGGACAACGCCGATCTCGACCGGCTGGCGGCGGCGGCCGCCGCGCGCAACCGCTGGGAATTCATGCTTGTCGTGGCGCCGCTGGCGGTGCCCGGCGCGACCGGCTCGCCGTTCAATCCGATTGCGGCGTTCTAATGTCCCGGTCTGGATACAGGGTGACGCCACCAATTACGCGGTCGGGACGCTAGAATCCGGACGCACCCACATTCCTCTGTCGTTGTCGCGCCTCGACGGCGCCCCTGTATTCGTCCTCGGCCAGATAGATGAGGTCGATGTAGACGAGGTTCATCTCGTCGTTCGAACGCTGGCCGTACCCCACCCAGTTCTTCGGGTCGGGATTGTGGCGGTTGGCCGGCGAGTTGTCGAACCAGGTCGTGCTGTGCACGATTGTGCCGGCCGGCACCAGCGGCGCCGCGTCGTCCTCGTAGGCGTAGAGGATCTGCCAGCCGAAATCGTATCGGCTGAGACAGTTCAGGATCTCCTTGCGCATGTCCGGGTAGATCAGCTCGACGCAGTTCTTCTTGCCGCGATTGTGCATGTGCGGCCCATAGGCCAGCAGCCGCGCGGGCCGCTCCAGCTTGGAGTACGAATCGAACCGTACGTCGTCGGCGCCCGCCGGAATGTCCAGATCCGCGTGGTTCCCGAAGACGTCCGAGCGCAGCACGTGCTTCGGCACGTGGCCCTTCGGGTAGAACACGAACCCGACACTCGTCCGGTCGCGCACTGGATCGCCAATCGAGTGGTAGTGCATGTGGAAACTGATGCGCCCGCCTGCTTTCAACAGCTTGCCGGTGCCGTCTGGATAGATGTCGCCGTACTTGCCCACGGAGTACTGCTCGAGCGGCGTACCGGCGTTCTCGGGCTCCCCGTCCTGGACGACCCAGGCGTTGCCGTGGTGCACGACGCGCCTGTCTCCCGGCTTCACTTCGATGGCCTTGATGTAGCGGTCTTCCGCGAGCGGCAAGTCCGCCATGTAGTAACCCCACCAATCGGATCCATCGGCGGGCACGACGTGCGCGATGGGCATCGACACCACCAGGTCCGGCTGGCCGATGTGCCACCGGTCCGCTTCGTCGGGGAACTGGAGCGGAGCCGGCAGGTCGGCGGGATCGCCCTTCGGCATCCCCTCGTCGACCCACTGGCCGATGGCCGTGATTTCTTCCTCGCTCAAGGAGGGGTTGTTCTTGAACCGCTGGATGCCCACCGTCTGGTCGATGAACCACGGCGGCATCTCGCGGTTCGACACCCGGCGCCGGATGGCCCGCGCCCAGGGCCGCACGTCCTCGTACGTCATCAACGACATCGGCGCAATCGAGCCCGGATGGTGACATTTCTGACACGAGCGCTGCAGGATGGGCATCACATCTTTGGTGAAGGTGACCGCCCGCCGACGCCCTGCTGGCCCCGGCTCCTCTTGCGCCGCCCCGGCCGAGGTGATCACCACGACGGCGAGGCCCGCGAGGATGACCCGAACGTCAGCTCTGAAGGCGAGGCGCCTGACCGCCGTGTTTCTCATCGCTTCCTCCTGATTGCCGGCACCAAAGGATTCTACAACTCTCGGCGGAACCCGGCCTCACCGCGTCCGCCTCATGCAGCTGGCTTCACCACGACTGTCACGTCCACCGAATCGAGCAGGATCCCATCGTCGGCGTAGGCGCGGATCACGTAGGTACCGGGCGTGCTGAAGCTCGCCTTCGTGACGGCCCGACCACCAGCACCCTCGGCGATGGGCTGCCGCATGGGATCAAAAGTGACCGTTCCAGGCCCTCGGTGATGGACCCAGATCACGCCGAGCCTCCACGAGGGATCCAGTCTGACTACGGCCTGACCCATAGGTGATGTAGGCGGGCCTGCGGCCGCCGCGCCAGATCCGGATCGCGACCGAGGGCTCGGTGGCGGCAGACCGTCGTCGCTGACCGACACCGTCAGGGCAACCGGCTGCCCCAGCGTCACCGTCTCGGTCCCGGCGCCAACCAGCTTCACCGAAGGCGGTCGATTGACCGGCTCGTCGATTCGGCGGAGCAGCGTGGTCCGGCGATTCTGCTCGTACGCCTGCGGACCGATCTCCCAGACGGGCAGCAGCGAGCCGTAGGCTTTTTCCGTTCGGCCGTGGGACGTGAGTATCCAGACGAGTTCCCGCGTCCCCCAGTCTTTCGGAACGGGCACTCTGAACATGAACTGCTGACGGCGTGGATAGAAATGCGTCGGTTGACCTCGATCCGCCTCCCCCGGCTCGAACAGGTTACCCGGCCCCACGGGAACGATCGGCTCTTCCTCCAGGTTCCGGTTGAAGTAGCCGAAGACCATCGTGAAAGTCCCGTCGGCGTTCCGTTCCCATCCCTCATACACAGGTACAACGTTCTGGCCCCTCGCGTGAACGATCTGGGCGACGGCATGATCGGCGGCTGTAAGAGCACTCAGAAGCCCGACCGCCCACGCCAGCCGCAGATTCGTGATCATGACACTGGTACGATAGCGCAATGTGCCGAGGACTTTCGAGGGGCTGCTCTCAGGCAGCCGGCGCGCCTGCAGGCCCGTGTCGAGTGACGCCACCGCGGCTCGGGCCGCGTCCGGCGAGTCTGCAACCCGGCCCTGCGGACACGCGTTCAGGCCGCAGAAGAGGTTTTGAACCGCGCGCCGATCAGAAGTCGAGCTGGAACGCGAACTTGGCGAGCCGACCCGGCATGATGACCTGCGGAGACCACAAGCTGCCAGCACCGGTCGTCGCCGCGCTGAACCCCGGTTCCTCCTGCACGCCCGTGTTCGCGTTGAACACGTTATACAGGTCGAACATCCCGCGGAAGCGAAGGTTGCGCGGTCCGCGGAAGATCTTCGTGAACCGGACGTCGAACTGCCGGAAGCGGTCTCCGTAGACCGTGCCCGGAGTCAGGACGTTGACCGTCTGCTGGCCGAGCACCGCCGGCCGTCCCAGAATCGCGGCGATCGCGGCGCCAGAGTAGGTCACCCTGGCCTGTCGCTCCGGACCGGGCTGGTCCTGATACGTTGCGGCTATCTGGACGTCGTACGGCAGCGTGTAGGACCCGATCAGCTTGACCTGGGTCTGCCAATTCTGCTTGGTCGCGCAGTAATCGAGTGGAACCGGTCCCCACGGTATGGCGCTGTTTCCTCCAGGGGCAAGGTTTGGCAATTGTGTTTCGGGCAAGCTGTTGGCAATGCTGCACCGATCGGTCTCGAGCCGGCCGATGTTCATGCCCCCTTGAATGAGAATCTTCTGCACGCGTGCGTCGACCGTCAGGTCGAAGCCGTTGTAGAGCTGTTCCCAGCCGCCGAACTCGTTCACGCTGGTCCAGTAGTTTTGGGGCGAAGCGGACGCCGTCGGCTTTCGGTCGAAGAGGGTGATCATCCTGCCGGCAACGGATCCCAGCCGAGGATCGTTGGGCACCATCACCTGGAAGCGATCGAAGTCGCTCGCCGAGAGCGTGCGGTCGTCGAGCACGGCGAAATTCCTCCATGTCCGGCGGAAGTACCCGAAATCGACCGATACGTTGGGTGCCAGCTCGTGCTGGATGCTGGTCGTGAACTCCACGTTTGCAGCCCGATTGCCCCATCCGAAGGCGAAGTCCTCGTCCAGGAAGGTGTTGATGACCGGCTGGCCGAACGCGAGATTCGGATTCGCGTTGAGGAGCTCGCCGTTGGGCGCGGGGTTCAGCGGATCGCCCTGCACGATGCCGTCGCCCGCGATGCACACGACGCTGGTGCCGATGCAGCCGTTGTCGGTGAACGTGCGGTTCATAACACGGTTGACGATGACGGGGTTGGTCAGCTGGCCCCAGTCGGTCGATTCGCGCTTGCCGTACCGGCTGATCGACGCCTTCAGCGCCGTCTTGCCGGTGCCGAAGAGGTCGTAGGCCGCGCCGAGCCTCGGCTGGATATCGTAGAACGAGGCGACGGTCTTGGCCTGGATCGGAAACGCTTGTCGTACCCAGGTCGTGACCGGACGGACCTGATCGGGATATCCCACCCGAGGATTCTCGAAGCGCGCCCCGGCGTTCACGGTGAGCCGGCCCAGGTTCCACTGATCCTGCGCGTAGAGGCCGAGAGATGTCGTGGAATTGATCTCGGACGAAGAGCCAAAGAACGAGGCCTGGATCGGCGCGCTGCCCAAGACGGTGTAGCTCGTCCAGTTCGACTCGCTGTTCTGAACCGTCTGAGTCCACTGCCTCAGGAAGCTCCCGCCGAACTTGAAGTTGTGTCGACCCGTGACATAGGAGGCCGCGCCGCGCACCTCCTGGATGTCCTTCGGGCTGTCTCGATCGGTGGCGCCGCTCAACCATCCGCTCATGTTGCGGTGCGCAATCGTCGGCCCGAGTTGGAGGATGCCCGGGAGCGTGGTGATCGCGCGGGCCGCGGGTAAGAATGTCCACTTGATGGGATGTTTCGAGTAGCCGGCTTCGAAGAGCAACCGGTTGGTGTGCGGCCGGGTCCAGTTGACCTGGTAGGTGTTGGTGTCGATGTTTGAGACGATGGACGCGTCAGGCGCGACGAAGATCGAGCCGAGCGTGCGGCCCTGGAGGTACACGTCCTGGTCGGTGAAGCTGTTCGTGTAATAGAACCGCACCTTGTCCTTGCCCGTCGCCTGCCAGGTCAGGTTGATGCCCTGCTCGCGGGCCGTGGACGTATCGAGCGAGCGCGAATTGAGGTTTGGCCTGTAGACGAGCGCCCCGCGAGTGGTTTCGTTGTAGACGCCGGTCGGGAAGATGAACGCCCGTTGCGAGGTGTGTCCGGCGAAGAACCACAGCTTGTCTTGGACGATGGGTCCACCGATGTTCGGGTTGAACGACCACACTTGATCGACCACCGTTGGGTCGGCCAAGCCGAGCGACCTGAGGCGGTCGTCGATGTTGTTCGCCTGCAGCCCTGGCCATGTGCCGGTTGCGAAGAACTGCCCGCTGAACCTGTTGGAGCCTTCCTTGGGGATCATGTTGATGCGGACGCCGCCGGTCGCGATTTCGGCGGCGTTCCCCGAGAACTGGAACTGCATCTCCTCCATGTTCGTGTCGGGGAAGAAGGCGAGGTTGGCGCCCTGGCTGAAGGCGTCGCCGACGTCCAGACCGTTCAGATCGAGCTGCTGATCTTCGTGGTTGCCGCCGTGGATCGACATGCGCTGGCGGCTCTGGACCGACATGCCGCCCTGGTCCTGGCCGAGGGGCGTGCCCCAGTGCTCGCCGCCGACCATCCCGGGCACGAGGAGTCCGTAGCCCGTAATCGACTTCCCGCTGGGGATGCTGTCGATGACCTCGCGGCTCATGACCTGCTGCTGGTTCACGTTCCGCAGGTCCACGACCGGGCTTGCGCCCGCCACGGTGATCGTCTCGCTCACGGAGCCGACGGCGAGCTTTGCGTTGATGTCCGCCGTGAACCCCACGGTCAGCCGGACCCCTTCGCGGACGACGGCGCTGAACCCCGAGAGCGTGAACGTCACGGTGTAGGTGCCCGCCTGCAGACCGACGATCGAATACTGTCCCTGATCGTTTGTCGTGACGGTGCGGACCTTTTCGATCAGGGCCGGGCTCGCGGCCTCGACGGTCACGCCCGGAAGAACGGCTCCTGTCGTGTCGGACACGGTGCCGCTGATCTCCTGCGCGGAGGCTAGACCGGGGATTGCCAGCAGGTAAACAAGTCCGGCGACAAACGTCCACGCCGGTATGTGGGCGCGACGCGTCGCCCCACCACTCCAGAAAGCCCGTACCATGTACCCTCCTGTTTCAGTTCTGTGATCGACAACCTGGGTTCGTACGCAACGAACCTGCAAACACCTGGGACCCGACGCGCTGTTCAGGTTATCGTCGGTCACGATGCCTCCTGCTTGGTTTGGGTCCCACGAGGGCCCATGAGACAAGAACGGGACGACGCGAAACGACGCGACAGACTGCTACAAATGATCCGTTAGGCTAAATTTTGCCGACAGGGAAAGTCAAGGCAAATGACGCCCTGAAAGCGATGGGCACCTGGCAACGCGGCCCGTCTACTGCTGCACGACGCCCGCACCGCGGACGCTGATTCGCACCTCAGTGATCGTTGAAAGCGCGGTGTCGCTCGCCCGGGCCCTGATCACGTACTCCCCAGGTGTCGTGAAGGTCGCCGTGACCGCCGCTCGGCCGCCTTCTTGGACTTCGCTGAGGGGGGGATCGAACACCACGCCAGCCGGGCCGCGCCACACGAGCCAGGCGACCGTCAGGCGCGTCCGGGCCGTCGGGCGACGTCGCTGCAGCTGCGGGACATTGACCGGCACTTCCTGTGCGCTCTGGGGGCGGAAGGCGGGTGGGTTCTCGGAGTTGCCGCCGCGCCGGGGCTTGCCTGGCAGTGGAAGCCCATCATCG
>Ga0137829_11076215_pt1 | contig 15995 bp, 10 predicted proteins | sample OV2TP2_FD_97737 | JGI IMG/M metagenome (GOLD analysis project Ga0137829, IMG submission 97737) | reverse complement strand
GACATGGGAAGTGTTGACCCATACGGCCAGGCCATCTCCGGGTTCGCCAGCACCAGCGGCGCTTTGGGGGGCCTGCCGGAGGGGCTAAAACAGGGGAGCCACATAGACCTCACTACCTCTCAGTACATTACCGCAGCCGTTACTGCGGCTCTCTTCGCAAGGGAAATGACAGGCCGGGGGCAGAAGATCGAGCTCTCCCAGATGGAGGCGTCCATCGCCCTGGGTACTGCTAAGGCTCAGGAGTACTTCGTTAGCGGCCAGAACATTGTTCCCATGGGCAGCGCCGTCCAGAATATCGCACCCTCTGAGGCCTTCAGGGCCAAGGACGGCAAGTGGATTAACATAAGCGCCATTGACAACTCGCAGTGGGCGGCCTTGTGCCGTGCCCTGGGACAGGATGAGCTGGCCAAAGACCCCAGGTTTACCTCCAACGCCAAGCGGGTAGAGAACCGCATTGAGCTTTCCAGGACAGTAGCCGGCATCATAGCCGCCAAAGGCTCGGAAGAATGGCTGAATGTCCTGGAGCAACACGGTGTGCCATGCGGGCCTTACCTGACCTATAACCAGATCCGAATTGATCCACAGGTAAAGGCGTGGGAGATGCTGGTCGACGTGGAGGGCCACTGGGGCAGGCTTGCCGCCGGCGGGCTGCCCTGGCGGTTCAGCATGACTCCAGGCTACATAGCCAGGACACCCTATCCCGGACATCAGTTGCCGGAGGTCCTCCATGAGCTGGGATATGACCCCCACGCCTCAGCGACCCCACAAACTGTCAGGCTCCTGAACCAGTACGGGCGATGAATTACCATGGTTATCAGAGGAGGGTGCCCCCCTAAGAAACTATCTCAAAACTCTAATTAGGGGGTGTTCATCCCGACTAGTCGGGATGGCGGGGTTCTAGGGGTGTCCCCTAGCTTTATTTCCATCCCCTTCCAGGAAAGGAAGGGGACCGAGGGGTTGGTTGGTACAATAAGAAATACCTTACGATTAACCCAAAAGGCGTTTCGTGCAAAGCCGGCGGGCGGGAAGAAGATATCTGTTAGATAAGATTTGTAACAAAACAGGAGGAGCGTTATGACAGAGAAGATCAGGTTTGGGGCATTCTATAACCGCGCTGCTGGAACGCCCATCGAGTTCGCTAAAAAGATCGAGGACCTGGGGTACGATGGCTTCTTCATGGGCGAAAGCCCCAATAACCGCGGCCCCAGCACGGACACCCTGACCACCCTGGCCTATGTAGTAGGACACACCAAGCACCTGGTGGTGGGACCCGATGTCTTGCTTCTCCCCCTTCACCATCCGGCATGGGTGGCCAGAATTGCAGCGAGCATAGATGTGTTATCAGGAGGTCGCCTCGTCCTGCCCATTGGAGTCGGTGGCGAGTTCGCCAAGCAGTTCGAGGCCTTTGGAGTACCGGTAAACGAGCGCGGCCGAAGGACCAATGAGGCCATAGAGGTGATGAGGGCACTCTGGACCCAGGAAGAGGCCAGCTTTCACGGCCGCTTCTGGCAGTTCGAAGGGATCAAGATGGAGCCCAAGCCCATACAGAAGCCCCATCCTCCCATATGGATAGGCGGAAGGCCTGGAGGCCAGGGCAAGAGCCAGACGGCCGCTGTAAGACGGGCTGCCCGCTACGGCGATGGCTGGGACCCCTACTACATTACCATCGAAACCTATGCCGATACGGTCCAGCAGATCAAGAGTCTTGCTGCCGAGTTCAACAGAGACCTCTCCAACTTCGAGTGGGCAGTAACCACCTTCTGGCTCATGCGCCCCACACTAGACGAGGCCATAGACGTGGCCGCCAAGAAGATGCGATACGGCCGCGAGCTTAGCAGAGAACGGATCATGCGTTACGACATCCTGGGCAGCCCCAAGGACACTATCGAGAGGTTGGAGAAGTTCGTGGAGGCCGGGGCCAGATACTTCATCTGCAACTGGTCCTGCGATCCTCCAGAGGTCAGCCACCACCTGGAGTGGATCGCCAAAGAGGTCATACCGCACTTCAAATAAGTTGCAGTTTCTTAATTTGCTGCTAGACTGGATGCTCAAAAAGGACCCCAGTCTTTTTGAATAGGAGAGGTCTGAAATGAGAGAGCAAACACTTCTCGGTCAGCGATTGCCCAAGGTAGATGGCCTGGAGCGTGTAACAGGAAAGGCCGCTTACGGAGCCGATATTGCCCTGCCCGGAATGCTCCACGGAAGGATCCTCCGTAGCCCTCATCCTCACGCAGTAATTAGACGAATAGACTATGGAGCAGCCCTCAGACTCCCTGGCGTCGTTGCCGTCATAACCGCACGGGATCTGAGTCTGTTAGCTCCCGCTGCACATAAGGAGGCTCTGAAGACCATCGTTGATGCGGAGCCCGAGGCCTACGACCCTGGCCATGAAGGCGAAGCAATATCATCAGGGCGACCCGCCTCCGCAACCACGGTCTTCGCAAGAGAAAAAGTCATCTGGGCTGGACAACCTGTGGCAGCGGTAGCAGCAAGCTCGCCTCACATAGCTGAGGAAGCTTTAGGCCTCATCAAGGTGGACTATGAGATTCTACCTGCGGCTTTAACGGCGGAGGAGGCTATGAAACCCGATGCACCGCTGGTGCACCCGAATCTTTTCACCGAGACGCTGGGTGTCAAAGCTACCAAGCCTAGCAACATAGCGACACACATCGAGTTGAGCCGTGGGGATGTAGAGAAAGGTTTCAGAGAAGCGGACGCCACTATTGAAGACACATTTCGCACCAGAACGATCCACCAGGGCTACATAGAGCCTCGGGCCACCGCCGCCAAAGTCGAGCCAGATGGCAAGATAACGGTCTGGACTAGCTCTCAGGGGAGCTTCAACATTCAAGGGCAGCTCTCTGAAATATTCCACCTGCCCCTCAGCATGATTAACGTCGTTCCAATGGAGATAGGGGGAGGCTTTGGCTCCAAGGGCCAGGGTGTCTTGGAACCAGTCTGCCTTCTTCTCGCTATGAAAACGGGACGCGCCGTCAAAATGGTGAACGGGCGAGATGAAGAGTTCAAGGCTGGCAGACCTGGTGCGGCCTCTGTTATCCATCTGAAAATGGGGGCGAAAAAGGATGGCAAGCTTACTGCGGCTGTCATGGAAGTGATTATGGACGCTGGCGCATTCCCGGGCGGCCCAGTAGCCGCGGCTACCAATGTCGGCATAGGACAATACAAGATCCCTAACCTTCACATTACTGGCTACGATGTGATTACTAACAAACCCCCTGTGGGCGCCTACCGGGCACCTGGAGTACCACAGGCAACTTTTGCGGTCGAGTCTCAGATGAATCGTTTGGCCGAAGCCCTGAAAATTGACCCTCTCGAATTCAGGCTTATGAACGTATCCGAGGAGGGAGACCGCCTGCCCACCGATGTAGTCTTGCCCAGGATAGGGTTCAAGGAAACTCTCCTGAAGGTGAAGCAGGACTCTGCATGGACACGTAAACTGGCCGGACTCAATCGAGGGCGGGGGATTGCCTGCGGCATGTGGATGGGCGGGATCCAGCCTAACAGCGCGACTCTAAGGGTAAACTCCGATGGCACCCTGGCATTGATTGTGGGGACCGTTGACCTGACGGGTGTTCGCACCTCCTTTGTTCAAATGGTAGCGCACGAATTTGGCGTCTCCCCGGTAGAGGTGACTGTTTCCACCGGAGATACAGATTCCGCTCCTTATGCCTCCAATTCAGGAGGAAGCAAGACAACATACACCATGAGCGTTGCCATCAAAAAGGCATGCGATGAAGTAAAAGCCCAACTCATGAGGCGAGCAGCCGCTCAGCTAGACGTACCGCTAGACCAGGTGGAGTACCAGCCGTATCGTATTCAGGTAAAGCGCACACCTGACAGGTTCGTAACCATAGCCGAGCTAGCCAAAGCCGGCATATCTGGAACGGGACCGATCATAGGCACGGGCGTTAGCGCTCGCCTGCGCCAGGCTCCTTCTTTCGGAGCCCATGTTGTGGATGTTGAAGTTGACCCTGAAACTGGTAAGGTCACACTTTTGAACTATACGACCTTCCAGGACTGTGGCTTTGCCATCAATCCTACCCAAGTTGAAGGTCAGATGCAGGGTGGAGCCTCACAAGGCATAGGTTGGGCTCTTACGGAAGAGTACGTATTCGATAACGGAGTAATGAGGAACCCCACCTTCCTGGATTACCGTATGCCGACGGCTTTGGACTTGCCTCTTATCGAAACCCGCCTGGTGGAAGTGCCTTCACCCGATAGCCCCTACGGCGTCCGCGGCGTGGGTGAAGTCCCCATTGTACCACCGATGGCCGCCATAGCTAATGCCATATATGACGCCGTAAAGGTAAGGCTAAACGAACTACCCATGAGCCCGGAAAATGTTCTCTTGGCCATGCAAAAGAAAAACGGCCCCGACAAATGATCGAGTTCAAGACAGGAAGGGAGGAGCCATGCCAGGACCACTAGACGGAATAAAGGTGCTGGACTTTACCCACTGGGGGGTTGGGCCGTGGGGAGCATCACTTCTCGCCCAGATGGGCGCCGACGTGCTCAAGATCGAGCCTCCGGAGGGGGACTGGATTTACCGCCAGCCTCCGCCCTACAAAAACGGCCCCACCACCACCTACATCGCCTGCAACCTGAACAAGAGGATCGCCGTCCTGGACCCTCGCGAGGAGCGGGACCGCCAGGTCATCTATAAGCTCCTGGAGACAGCTGACGTCATTGTGGAGAACCGCCGCCCCGGCTACATGGAGCGCAGAGGGCTTGACTATGAGACCGTTTCCAAAATAAACCCCAGGATCGTTTACTGCTCCTCCAGCGGCTACGGCTACAGAGGCCCATTGAAGGACCAGGGCAGCGCCGATACCTACGGAGCCACCATATCAGGCTTCGTATCCGTCAACGGCCCTGTGGGAGGGCCAGCCGAAGGGCTAAAAGGCGGAGGCGCTCACATAGATTTCACCACCTCGGTCTATATCGCCAGCGGCATCCTGGCGGCCATCTACCGAAGGGAAGTAACAGGCAAGGGGCAGTGGGTGCAGACATCCCAGATGCAGGCGGCCATGGCCCTATCTGGCCCCAGGGCACAGGAATATTTTGTGTCGGGAAAGAACCCTGGACCCATGGGCTCGGGTGTGGATAATATAGCCCCCAGCCAGGCCTTTCGCGCCAGCGATGGGAAGTACGTCAACGTTAGCGCCCCGGACCAGGAGACGTGGAAGCGCCTGTGCAGTGCCCTGGGCTTGGTGCATCTTCCAGAAGACCCCAGGTTCACTAACAACGCCACACGAGTGCAGCACCGCAACGAGTTGGAAGCCCTGATACAGGAGGTCATTCGACAGCGCCCTGCCCAGGAGTGGGTGGACATCCTTCAACAGCACCACGTGGCCTCAGGCACCTATTTCATCCACAACCAGGTGAGGGTCCATCCTCAGGTTAGGAATCTCGAGATGCTGCGATGGATCGATACGCCTTGGGGCGAGCTGAGGGTCGCAGCCCCACCGTGGAGATTCAGCGAGACCCCAGCCTCCACCAAGAGCCCGCCCAGGGTCGGAGCAAACACTGAGGAGGTAATAAAGAGCGCAGGTTTCTAGCCGTCACCAGCAGGACGGGTGTGCAAAATAGTCAACCTGACGAAGGAGGCAGATCATGGAAGGTCCTATGGATGGCGTTAAAGTTCTAGACCTCTCCGAGGGATATGAGGGGTACACGGGCCAGATGCTGGCCGAGTTTGGGGCATCGGCGATAAAGGTGGAGCCCCTTCAAGGAGATTACATCCGCCAACTGGGGCCCCCTTTTATCCAGGGCGAAAGCGCGGCCTTCATGGGCGTAAACAGGGGAAAAAGAAGCCTGGCCCTCGCCTGGAAGGAGAACCCCGAGGCCAGAAGGATATTGAACCGACTCATCGCCCAAACAGATGTTATCATCACCACCCTGTACGCCGACGAGGCTGAGAAGCTGGATATTACTTACGAGGCAGTGCGCCAGCTTAACCCGAAGGTCGTATATTGCTCCATCACGCCTATGGGCGACGTGGGCCCCTATGCCAACTACCGTGCCTCGGACCTGGAGGTTCAGAGCATGTTCGGCCACTGGCGATATCTGGGCGGGTCCAAGTTCCCTGCCGATCCCAACGAGTGGCCCCTGCGTCTGGGCGTGCCAGTAGCCGCTCTCAACAGCGCAGTCTTCGCTCATCAAGGGATCACCGCTGCCCTTATCTCTCGCCTCCGCACCGGCATTGGCCAGAAGGTAATGGTAAGTGAGGCCGGCTCCATTATCGCCATGCGCAACATCCAGTTCGCCGCAGAAAGCGAGCCCGACGAGTATGAAGGCCACAACGTGGGGCATATGAGACCCCCCTTCCATGGCACTCCCACCAAGGATAGAACTATCTATTGGGGCTTCTCCGGCGCCGACGCCTCCTTGCCCGAGTTCCTGAAGGCCATGGGCCTGGGCGATGACCCTCGCTTCAAAGGGAGCAACGTACGTCTAGAGATGCAGGGCGACGCCAAAAAGATCATCGATGGGAAATTCAAGGAGATGCCTGCGGAAGAGGCTATGGCCCTCATACGCCGCTACGGAGGCTCCGCCGTTTACTGGAACACCTTCGAGACCATGAGCCAGGACTCCCAGGCCCTGGCCATGGATATGGTGGCGGAGTTCCAGCACGCCACCGCAGGCAAGATCAAGACCATGGGGCTTCCCTGGTGGTTCTCCGACACTCCGCCTGCTGTTGGGACACCTCCCCTTCTGGGCCAGCACTCTCGAGAGGTCCTCCAGGAAAGCGGCCTCTCGCAGGAGGAGGTCCAGGCCCTATTCAGGGCGGGCCTCATAGCGGAGCCTGCTCGCTAAACTACCGAGCCTCTGGGGAGTGCGGACACTTGGGCTTCTGGGAGGCATTTACCCTGCCCCATGGCGTTTTAAGCATTCAACGGGGCGACAACAAATAAGCCCTGCTACGGTTATGCCTTTAGCTTTGCCAGGTGTTGCCGAGCTTGTGGGTGGGAAGAAAGCATCTGTTCTTGGTGATTTTAACGAAGCTTCCCCATTTCTAGGGCCAATAGCGATGCCTTTAGGGCCAGTCCACCCCTAAACCCGCAGAGGGTGCTATTGGAGGCTACCACCCTGTGACAGGGGATGACAATGCATATGGGATTAGAGGCCAGGGCTTGCCCCACGGCCCGGCTAGCCGCAGGATGTCCTATGGCCCTGGCAACCCAGCCATAGCTCCGCCTCTCCCCATAGGGTATTAGCCGTGTCGTAAGCCATACCTGCTTCTGGAAAACGGTGGCCCCTTCTACATCCAGAGGGCCCTGATAGGGGACCCTTTGGCCTGCAAAATACCCCTTCAGCCATTCCTGCAAAGCCTTAAAGGGAGCCAGAACCTTCTGAGCTAGACGAGGGGTTTCTTGGAGAGGCTGTTTAATATCCTTTTGAACCATCCCCCATGCCCCCTTCCTTCCCTGGAAGGGGGTAAAAATTGAATCTGGGGGACACCCCCATAACCCCCGATGAGGGGGCTTTGCCCCCTCACAACCCCCGTTTTTAAACGCTCTTCCTGGGTCCTGCCCCAAGGCCTCGTCTCTAGTAGCTTTGGGGAAGGTGAGGTGTCTCAGACCTTTCTTTGAAGCTACTGCCGTCATCCAACCCAGGGGCGTCCTGAAGACGGCATAGCTGAGCGGCTGAGCTTGACGAAGAGGGAGGTTATGTCTGGTCTTTGGGAGGGGTTCGCTTGTAAGCACGTAAAATCAGAGAGACCAGGCCGAACTGAAGCCTTCTCCAGGCCTTAGCCAGCCTGCCACTTTCCTCAGGGTCTATGGGCTTGTGGCCATAGCGCAGTTTCACGTATCCCTCGGTAATATCTCGAATCTCTGTGGCATGAGGAGGGAGGGCTTCAGAAAGAGTACCCCCATACTCGAGAGGCGTCTGGTGAGGCCTCAGCCCCTTGCCGGCAAAAGAGGCTAAGCGGAGCATCCCTACATAGGGCCTCAAAGAGGGAGCTATTGTAATAAAGCTCAATCTCCAGGCCAAGATAGCCAAGAGAACGGCAACCATCAAACCCAGCAAGGCGAATCCCAGGGGACGCGTGAAGTTCCCTATTTGAGTGCCTAGGGAGATTGTCCCCCCCCCAAAAAACATATCGTCTTCCAGGAATTCATCAAAGAAAGGCTGAGTGTCCTGCTCCAGCTCTTCAGTCAGGCTCTCCTCTTCCCCAGGTAACCCCTCGCCGCGGCCGATAGGAGAGAAGATCGGGCTGGGCTCAAACTCTACCCAGCCGTAGCCTGGAAAGAAGGCCTCGGGCCAAGCATGGGCGTTATTCTCTCGAACCAGGTAGACGCCAGTGTTTCTCCTCTCGCCCTGGGTGTAGCCCACTGTCAGCCGAGCCGGTATTCCCACCGCTCTCAACATCACAGTCATAGCAGCAGAATAGTAGTCGCTATACCCTTTGCGAAGGTTGAAGAGGAAATGATCGACGCCATCGGCATCAAAAGCAGGGGCTTCGACTTCCAGGGTGTAAGGGTACTGCCTGAGGAACTCCTGGAGGGCAAGGGCCTTATCATAGGGAGTAGGGGAGTTTCTGGCAATGTCCCGGGCCAACGCCCGCACCCGTTCAGGCAGCGTGGAGGGCAGGGCCAGATATCGGTCAGTCACCCACTTGGGATATCTAGCGCCTGCGGCGCGAAGATCATCGCTGCTTGCCCCCGAACGGGATGAAACCACCTCATAGGTGCGGGAGGCCTTGATGCCGCCCCTGGCCACGACTCCAACCAGGTCAGGGGGATTAGGAGGCGTCCGAGAGACGGTTATCTTGTTGACCCTGCCGAAGCTGGATGAGACCTTGTCCAGTCTGGTCTGCGATGGGAGGCGCTCCTTGATAAAGGCCTCGCTGGCGGCCGAAGGTTGCAGAGAAGACCCAGCCAGACCTGCTGCCAGAGCCTCCAAGTCGCTAGGCAGAGCGGAGTTCTTGGAGAGGTCCTCCAAGTCTATGACAAATGTTAGAGGAGGTAACACTAGCAGCGAAGCTTCGATATTGGCGTTTTTGAGTTGCCCAAGAGCAAAGAGATGTTGAGTAGGAACATATGCATCTATTTTTTGGGCGATCTCACGGCGCTTACTGTACTCTCTCCTGGGGATGTCCTTAGGCTCCCAGCCCAGAGGATGAACTTCGGGCTCGCTGGCTACCCAGCCCTTAGACGTGTATGCATCGTATACCTTGGCCCTCCAATAGCCGCCAGAAGTCGCCTCCACCTGCAGTGCCAGCTCGGTGCCTGGGCTTATGTTCCCCCTGAAGGGGAGGGACCTTCCGTAGTTGTGAAGCGGAATAGGCTTCCTGGAGGGGAGGCCTGAAAACAAGCGCCCCATTTCATATTCGAACTGCTGCATAGGAGCCCGGAGCTTTATCCAGGTCTCTTTTAACGGCTCGATGGTGAACGCCGTAGTAGGTAGCTGCCACGCCACTAAAAGCACCGCTGCACTGACCCAAAAGGCTTCATTAAAGAATGCAGCCCCTAGCCAGCGGGGATATTGCACCTGATATGCATCCCATTCCTTTTTCTTGTTGACTACATGAAGACGCATTACTAAAAGCATGGCCCCCAGCAGATAGAGGATGAACCACGAGGCATACTGCTCAGGCAGATAGCTAAGGTTGGTCAATATTGCAAAGCCGCTGGGTATAGTTCCCGCCCACACACTCTGGGAGCGGAAGATAAACCAGGCAGACACATACCCCACCAGCCAACCCGCCAGCAGAAGGATGAAGGTAAAGGGCAATATATCGACGCTTATGTCCCCGCTCCTGGCAGCTTTGATAAACAGGTCCAGGCGCTGAAACAGCTCCCCCAGCCGCTCCTGCCAGTTCCCCTCTTCTATGGTGAGAGAGGCCTGAAATGAAACGAGGGCAAATCCCACCAGCAGCCCCAATGGCATCAACACCAGGCCGGAAAAACGGAGCTTAGCCAGGCCCAGGGCGAGCAAGGCTCCCAGCATCACCGGGACAGCAAGGGAAGGCATATTGGGAACCCATTGCGCCTCTTCTACCGATCTCACCACTGCCACAAGAACGACAGCTAGAAGTCCAAAGGTGAGCCATCCCTCCTTGGGAGCCAGGCGAAGCACCAGGGGCTTGCTCTGGCCTCGCGGATTACCATAAGTGGCTGTCCCTGTGGTCACTTCTGATACCCCCTGGAAAGAAGCCGATTTTTCCCGTCAGCGCCGGAAGTAGGCGCTCTGCCCTCGGCAGAGGTAAGAGCCTTGGAGATATCCTCTCCCTGGCGCACCAAGAAAGTAGAGAGATCAGAGGAGGCGAGGTGGTCCAGGATAGGAGCGGACCCATCGACGCCACCGAAAGAAGCGCCCTCCAGCAGCACTATGGCCAACCTCGCCTTTCTCTGAGTCAAATGCCGAAGGCCCAGCAACCATTCCTGCCGGGACGAAGGAGTTATGATCACTACGGTGGTATGTCTGCCGAACCGGTTGCTCTCGGTGACGAGGACCTGCTCTAAAGGAACGGTGCCCTTTGCTTTTATCAGGGCCAAGGCATCCATTACACGGTTGATCTGAGCGGGCCCTCGCTCGGCCTGGATTACTATCCGCTCCTGTCCATACGCCACCAGCCCAAGAGAAAAGTTGGCATCCAGATAGCGCTTTGCGATGGATGCTGCGATGGTAACTCCGTACTCCTCAGTGCTCTCATCTTCGGCTCCAGCGTGAACCTTTTCATCCAAATCCAGAATCAGCCATATCTCACTGGAAGGCTCCGCATCGAACTCCTTAACCATCAACCGCCCAGTGCGAACAGTCGTGAGCCAATGAATTCGATTAAAGCTATCGCCATAAACGTAGTCGCGAACGCTCGAAGCGTTGGGGGTTATATGCTGGGTCCGCTTCTGAAGGGTTGAATCTCCTGGGAGGTCATTGGGAGGCAGAAACAGGCGCGGCAGATCCACCGTTCGTGGATAAACCAGGAGATTATGAGTAGCGCCCCATGTCCTTTCAAGCCGAAAAAGACCGAAGGTGTCCCCGCTTACCACGCTTAAGGGTCCCAGAGTGAACCTGCCCCTCCTGAGGCATTGAGTCCTTACTAGCCACGACCGAAAACCCTTCCCCGGCAACGTGATAACTGTTGCGGTATGATGGCCAGGCAGGTCTGTCTTATCCATCACCTCTAGCCACGACTTGGGAAGAAGCCCCCGGTTCCTGATCCACAGCCGCTCCTCGGCCCACTGTCCCACCTGGGTCCTTGTGGTCTTCCGCTCCGCAGTAGCTTCCAGACTCCTTAAGTTGAGCCAGGACCACAGGAAAGCGATGGCGGTGGCTAGTACCAGGACATAGCTAAAGCGGTAAAGCAGCGTGAAGCCCGATGCAAACCCTACAATGAGGGTTAATGCCAAGAGAACAAGGACTATCTTGCTTCTCCTCATCCTTCGCACACCTGCCGAGTAACTAGGCTCCCACCCTTCCCCGGGGACGAGCGCCCGGCACAGGAACGGCATTAAGGATCTCGTTAACAACCGTCCTTCCTGTTACCTCTCGCATGCGGGCGGCTGGCGCAACGATAAGACGATGGGCCAGGACCGACTCCGCCAGGGCCTTAACATCGTCGGGCAGCACATAATCTCGATCCTGAAGCAGAGCCCTGGCCTGCGAGGTGCGGAAGAGGGACAAAGAGCCCCGGGGAGACGCTCCCAGATACACATTGGAGTGGGTGCGAGTGGCTGACACCAGGGAGACTATGTACTGCTTGATGAGATCATCCAGGTACACTCCCTTGGCGGCCGCCTGTAAACGCAGCAGGTCATTGGTATCCACCACCTGTCCTAGCTGCTCAATGGGGTGTATAAGCTGCTGCCGCTCCATAATCGTTATTTCCTGGTGGGCATCGGGGTAACCCAGGTTTATCCTTATGAGGAACCGGTCTAGTTGGGCCTCCGGCAGAGGGAAGGTTCCCTCATATTCGATGGGATTTTGAGTAGCAAGGACCATAAAAGGGTAGGGCATGGTGTGAGTAATGCCGTCTACCGTTACCTGGCGCTCCTCCATGCATTCCAACAAGGCTGACTGGGTCTTGGGGGTGGCACGATTGATCTCGTCTGCCAGGACAATCTGGGCTATAACGGGGCCTGGCCTGAATTCAAAATCTCCCGATTTCTGATTGTATATGGATACGCCCGTAACATCGCTGGGCAGTAGATCGGGGGTGAACTGGATACGCTTGAAGCTACAGCCTATAGACTTGGAGAGGCTCTTGGCCAGCATGGTTTTTCCAACACCCGGCACGTCCTCTATCAGGACATGGCCCTGGCATATAAGCGCTACGATGGCCTGCTCTATGGTCGTACGCTTGCCAACAATCACCTTCTCCACATTGTCTATAACCCGTAGCCCAGCATCTCGGACGTTTTGCAAGCCAATCTCCTTTCCCTAGTAAGGCCGTTGAGAACAGTGAAACAAGTCGACCCCACCTGCCAAGTGGATTCACATGATATCATGTTAAGCTACTTTACATCAAGAAACTTGGGTGGCCCCCAAAATAACGAATGGCCCACAACGACACGGGACACAGGCCAGCGAACACCCCCTTTCTCCCCCCTCTTAAGCCTAAGAGGGGGGAGAAGATAAGAAGCTCAGGGGGACACCCCCTGGAACCCCCGGCGAGCCCCGACGGGTCGGCTCTGCACACCCGACGCTGCTAGGAAGGTGCCCTGATAATATCGGGGCCGGGGGAACGGGGGATGTCCCCCGAATTAACCTCCCCCTTCTCCCGCAGGAGAAGGGGGTAGGGGGATGAGGTATCAGGCCTGCCCCAGAGGGCTGACTTAGTGATGAGAACTCGGTCAGCCTGGTGCCCAACGAACACCATACTGGTGAAGCTGGGTAGAACTGAATCGCTGTTTTGGGGGGTGGCTCACAGCCAACACTGATCCTCCACGAAGACCCAGAGATCATCAGTTCCCTGCCTGCAAGCCCTAAAGTAGCATAAAGTAAAGGAGGGAGGCCTTTGTTAGGGCCTCCCTCCTTTACTTACCTAGGAAACCTGCGGCTCTACTTCTTCTTGCCAGCAGGCTTGGCGGCGGGCTTTGCCATTGGCTTCGCAGCCGGCTTCGCTCCTTTAGCCATTTAACAACACCTCCTTCCAAGGGGAAATGCAGGAAGTCTCTGGTTAGTCATCTTCACTGCGGGCGGACTGGTTCATGAGTTGAGCAAACTAACGCCACAAATCAACATATTCAGATCCCTACTCATAACCTTGCGAAAGGAAAGCCCCTTGGATGTTAGCTAGGTGGTCACAATGGTGGGGAAGCTTTGTGGGAGTGGTGGACAGGCTTTCAGACACTAGAGTCTCCATTTTCATGTACGATAGCTCCTTAGGATTAACCCCTGCCGGAACTTCCGCCATATTATTGCACCTCTTGGTTTCTACCAGAGAGGCGACTCTATTAAGCCTCCTTTGTCCTACCATCGCTATCACTGTGTAATAGCTGTATAACAGTAGCATGTATATAGCACTTTGTCAATAGAAATGCAAGCTGTTTTTCAAGACTTTGCGATGTTTGGTGAAATCCCCCCGAATCACCAAGGTAATACGTCGAGTTAACCTACTGAGCCCTGAACTGTGAGCTAAATATATGCCCTGTCATTCTTCGTCGCCCCGATAGGATCGGGGCAACGAAGAATCTAAGACCTACGCCGTTAGCAAGGATGGGACGCCCTAGATTCCTCACTCCGCTTCGCTGCGTTCGGAATGACACCTACCCCAGTCCAGGCTGACCACCGGAAATGTTTAGACCGCTATGCATGGCTCTGTAAACCCTTGGCAACACACGTTCCCACCCTAAAATAGCGATTCAATCTGCAGGTCGGGTTTCCCAACCCGACCGTCCCCTGCGAGCAGGTTCGGAAACCTGCCCCACTGGGGTCAATCGCTATTTTAGGGTTTCGGTTTCCAGCACTTGTTAATTCCAAGGTGTATAATTGGCGCACGGTTAATGCTGCGGCTCTGGAATCCCTTAATCGAGACTCAAAGAGGTCAAGCCATGCGTGTTCATGCTCCTAGGGTGCCTCTTCAAGGCAGATTGGATAGAAAACAGCAGGATGCGCTCTGGCTACTTCGCCTCGATCAAGAGGGTGTCGGCAGCCTTATCGCCACCGAACCGAAGGAACCGCCCCAGTTAACTAAGGGGATCCAGGAGTTCAATGAGGAAATGTTTTTTGAATGCCACGAGACACTAGAAAACCTGTGGCGGGTTACACCCTATCCTCTTCGCCTTTTTTACCAGGGAGTTATAAAGGCGGCGGTGGGTTTCTTGCACACCACCAGGCGTAATCGTAAAGGTGGGATCAATCTCATGCATGGTGCCCAGATAGCCCTGCGTCCTTTTGGACCCCAGTTCATGAATGTTGACACTCAAGCCCTATTACTCCATCTCGCCCGATGGGAGGAAGCCCTTAGCGCGGGCACGTCCTGGAATGACCTCTTTTCCAACCCCTTTCCCAAGATAACCCGACTTACCAAAGTGCCGTAGCGGAGGAGCTACAATGAAAAGAATCGGTTTCGCCATAAGTGCAGCCCTAGACACCACCGACCTGCTGGACGTGGTAAAGGCAGCCGAGAGGTCAGGCTACGATAGCTTCTGGCTGACTGAGGGTGGCGGAAGGGACTCCATCTCCCAGCTAGCCGTTCTGGCACACAACACATCGACCATCAGACTGGGCACAGGCATCATAACCATCTATTCCAGGTCTCCTTCCCTCATCGCCATGAGCGCTGCCTCTCTGGACGAGATATCCGGAGGCCGCTTCATATTGGGGCTGGGGACAGGCCACAAGAGCGGCGTGGAGCGCTCCCACGGCGTACCTTTCCAAAAACCCGCTAGCCGGATGAGGGACTATATATCCATCATCAAGGGAGCCCTTAAAGATAAACGCGTCTCCTACCTGGGAACCGCCTACAGTGTTGAGGAGTTTCGGTTGGGAGTTAACACGCCCATTTCTGGCGTGCCTATCTATGTGGCTGCTCTGGGCAAAGCGCTGTCAGAGGTTGCAGGTGAGGTGGCCGACGGCGTTCTGCCTCTCTTGGCGTCCCCGAACTACATTCGCGAAATGGCGTCTTTTATTTCCTCAGGGGCCAAAAGAGCAGGAAGGGACCCAGCTTCGGTGGACATAGCCTGTTTCATCATATCCTCCGCTTCTGACAGCTTGTCTGAAGCAGAGCAAGAGGCCAGGAGGCAGATTGCCCGCTACGGTGCTATGCCTTTCTATCAGCGCACTCTCAAAGAGGACGGCTTCGCCCCAGAAGTTGAGAGGATATCTAAGGCATGGACAGCGGGCGACAGCGCGGAAGCCGCAAAGAGGGTATCCGAGAGGATGCTAGAATCGCTGGCTTTGGTGGGCAAGCCAAAACAGTGGCAGGAGCGCATCAAAAAGTTCCAGGAGGCTGGTGTAACGCTGCCCATAGTGTATGCCACCTATTTTGGGGCCGACCCTAAAGCAGCGCTGCTCCAAGCTGTCCATGATGGTGCTACGGATTAGTGCCACGCAACAGTATTATATGAGAACGTTTAATAACATGGGGTTACAAGGGGGCATGGGGGATGGTTCAAAAGGATAATAAACGCTCTCTCATTTTGTGTTTGCTGGGGTGATAAGGTGTTCATAGGAGTCATTGGCGGTGGAGATTGCACCCGCGAGATAGCCGAGATAGCCGAGCGAGTGGGGCAGGAGCTGGCCATCCGCAACTGTACCGTAGTATGCGGAGGCCTCAAAGGCGTAATGGAGGCGGTTTGCAAAGGAGCAAAGGCCGCTGGCGGCATGACCATTGGCATTTTGCCCGGCCATAGCCGATGGGAGGCGAATCCCTATGTGGATATTCCTATCGTGACAGGAATAGGCTACGCCAGAAACGTCATCGTGGTGAAGTCCTCGGAAGCCGTCATAGCTATCGATGGCGCATTCGGCACCCTCTCAGAGATCGCCCATGCCCTGAGTGACGGTATCCCGGTCATAGGGCT
>Ga0137829_12694532_pt1 | contig 16003 bp, 13 predicted proteins | sample OV2TP2_FD_97737 | JGI IMG/M metagenome (GOLD analysis project Ga0137829, IMG submission 97737) | reverse complement strand
CAGTCGATATGGGCGCAGAGGTCGGGGCGCAGCCGCGGGCTGGCCTGGTGCAACCGGTTCTTTTCCATGGTCAGCATGTCCACCAGTTGCTGCCGGCGCGTCAGGACTTCCTGCAACGCCAGGGTGTCAGCCCCTTTCAGGGGCCGGACGTCCGGCTGCAAGGTCTGGCCGAGCCGGGCCAGGAGCCGGGCATCGATCCCGTCAGTCTTGGCCAGCGCCCCGGTCGCCTTGGCAAAGGCCCGGGCCTGCCGTGGATTCACCACCACCACCGGTAACGCGGCCGCGGCCAAGGCCGCCACCACCGGCGCTTCTAGACCGCCCGTGGCTTCCAGCACCACCAACGTCGCCGCCCGCGACCGTAAGCGCTCGACCAAGGCGGCAATGCCCGTGGGCGTGCGCTCCACGTGCCAATTGTGGTCTTCCGGTAACACGGCCACCTCCAGCGTGGCTTTGGCTACATCGATACCCACAAAACATGTCGTCATCAGCATTCTCCGTGACCCGGCCTTGCGAGATACGGGCTCGTGGCGGCCCAGGCAACTGTTCGGGTTGAATAGAGAAAAAGGACGTAACGATCCAGGCTCCCCCACGGGTTTGTTGACCCTGGGGCTAAGACGATCTATCACGTCCGTAACAGTAAATATGTAGCATAGTTTCGACATACAAGGGCGAGGGTGGGGGTGAACATTATTCCCTCAAAAATTCCCCCTCCCCCGCAACCCCCTCCCGCGAGGGTAAGGGGAAATGGATTTTGAGATTGGTTTTGTAAAAGTTTGAGTACTGAGGACTGAGTAACGAGAGTTGAGTGACGAGTCACCAGCGGCGAACTACCGAGATGCCATGCAGACAGTAATTACCCGGCGCCCCGTACCCGATGATGTCAACCTGCCTGCCGATATCCATCCGGTGCTTCGGCGGGTGTACGCGGCGCGGCAGGTCACGTCCGCCGCCGAACTGGATTATTCCCTGGCAGGCCTGCTGCCGCATCATGACCTGCACGGCATCGATCAGGCGGCCGCGCTCCTGGAGTCCGCGCTTGCCGCCGGCAGGCGAATTTTAATCGTCGCCGATTTTGATGCGGACGGCGCCACGAGCTGCGCCCTGGCGGTGCGGGGGCTCCGGGCCATGGGCGCCGCCGATGTTCATTACGTTGTGCCGAACCGCTTCGAATTCGGCTACGGCCTGAGCCCCGACATCGTCAGGGTCGCCGCCGGCTACCGGCCGGATATCCTGATGACGGTTGACAACGGCATCTCCAGCACGGAAGGCGTCGCCCTGGCCCGGGCCATGAACATGGACGTCCTCATCACCGATCACCACCTGCCCGGGCGCTCTCTGCCGGACGCCACGGCCATTGTGAATCCCAACCAGGCGGGCGATCGATTTCCGAGCAAGTCTCTCGCCGGGGTCGGCGTCGTGTTTTATCTCCTGATCGCCCTGCGCAGCCGGTTACGGGAGGCCGGCTGGTACGCCACGCGAAACATCTCCGAACCCAATCTAGCTTCACTGCTCGACCTCGTGGCATTGGGAACGGTTGCGGACGTCGTCCCCCTCGATTACAACAATCGTATCCTCGTCGCCCAGGGTCTGTCCCGCATCCGTTCCGGCCGGTGCTGTCCCGGCATCCTCGCGCTGCTCGGCGTGGCCAACCGGTCCGTGTCCGCGGTTACGGCGCAGGATCTCGCTTATGCCGTTGCGCCCCGCCTGAACGCCGCCGGCCGGCTGACCGACATGGCGGCCGGGATCGAGTGCCTGCTTCAGGACGATGAAGCGGCGGCACGGCGGTTGGCGGTTCAACTGGACACCCTGAACAGGGAGCGCCGCGGCATCCAGGAGGAAATGCACGGCCAGGCGCTTGCGCAAATTCAACAACTGGATTTTTCCGACGACCGGCAATTGCCGGACGGGTTGTGCCTGTTCGATGAATGCTGGCACCAGGGGGTTGTCGGTATCCTGGCGGCCAGGATCCGGGATAAATACCATCGCCCGGTCATCGCCTTTGCCCGGGACAGGGCAGGCATGATCAAAGGTTCCGCCCGCTCGATCCGCGGGGTTCATATACGCGATGTCCTCGACACGCTGGCGGGGCGGCATCCCGGCATCATAGACAAGTTCGGCGGCCATGCCATGGCGGCGGGTTTATCGATCAGGGAATCCGACCTGGAGCAGTTTGGCGCGCTCTTCGACCGGTTGATAGGAACCGCCTTCGCCGCGGAAATAAACGCGGATACCCTGCTTTCGGATGGCGAGCTGGACGCTGCGGATCTGGACATCGCGCTGGCGGAACAGATCATCGGCGGCGGGCCCTGGGGAAAGGATTTTCCTGAGCCGGTATTCGACGGGGAGTTCAAGATCCTCAGCCGCAGGGCGTTGGCCGGCCGCCATCTGAAATTCCAATTAAAGTATCCCGGAGATGATAAGATCCTCGAGGCCATCGCCTTTGATGTCATTGACGAAAAACCGCCTCCTTCGAGGGGAAGCATCCGGACGTTATACAGGCTGGACATCAATGAGTATGGCGGCCGGCGTGCACTGCAACTCGTCCTCGATCATATTTCACCGATTGACGCAGCGTCCGGCGATGATACTTAACGGCGCAGGTATTGCTGATTACAATATAAAAATGAACCCCTTGCCCCCGGCGGCCGAATGGCTGCCGATCCGTCATGACTGAAATCAACTCCCTTTTTACCCGGCTCAGGGATCTCCGCGGGCGACTTGCCGCCCTCAGGGGGTATCTTTGACTATGAAACCAGGGCGAAACGGCTCGCCGAGGTCCGGCGGGAACTCGCGGACCCGAACGTCTGGGATGATCCGGAACGGGCCCAGTCTCTCGGGAAGGAGCGCGCGTCCCTGGAGGGGACTGTCAGCAGTATCGTGAAGCTGGAAGACAAGCTCAAGGACGCCGAGGAACTGCTGGCGCTTGCCAGGGACGAAAAGGACATCGAAGCGGCGGCGGCCATCGCCGCGGATATCGACGGTATTGAGGAAACTGTTTCCGGGATGGAATTCCGCCGCATGTTCCCGCGGGACGTGGATCCGAACAATGCCTACCTCGATATCCAGGCCGGATCGGGGGGAACCGAAGCCCAGGATTGGGCGGAGATGCTGCTGCGGATGTACCTGCGCTGGGGCGAGGAACACGGCTTTAAAACCGAACTGATCGAGGTATCGCCCGGCGAAGTTGCGGGGATAAAGAGCGCGACGGTGCGATACGAGGGCAGTTACGCCTACGGCTGGCTGCGCACGGAAACGGGTGTCCACCGCCTTGTCCGCAAATCGCCTTTTGACTCAAGCAATCGCAGGCATACGTCCTTTGCCTCGGTGTTCGTCACGCCGGAAGTGGATGAGAGCGTGGACATTGATATCAATCCCGCCGAATTGCGAATTGACACCTACCGGGCAAGCGGCGCCGGCGGGCAGCACGTCAACAAGACCGACTCGGCCGTCAGGGTCACGCACCTGCCGACGGGCATCGTGGTGCAGTGCCAGAGCCAGCGCTCGCAGCACAAGAACAAGGCTCACGCGATGAAACAGTTGCGCGCCAGGCTTTATGACCTGGAAATGCAGAAGCGCAATGCCGAGAAGCAGGCGCTGGAAGATACCAAGGCGGATATCGGCTGGGGCAGCCAGATCCGCTCCTATATCCTGGATCAGTCGCGCGTCAAGGATCTCCGCACCGGCGTGGAAACATCCAACACGCAGGCCGTGCTGGACGGCGATCTCGACCGCTTTATCGAGGCAAGCCTTAAGCAGGGACTCTGAAGGCAGTGAAAAGTGATAAGTGAAAAGTTAAAAACAAGAAGTGAAAAAAGATTGGCGCGGTAGACGGACAAAGGGAAACGATGTTTGATAACGATAACGAGCTGATTGCCGAGCGGCGCAAAAAACTGGAGTCATTGCGCGCAAAAGGCTGTGTCTATCCGAATTCCTTCCGGCGTGATTCCCTGGCGGCGGATTTGCACGCGCAGCACGGGGAGAAGGATCACGACACGCTGGAGAAGCTCGGCATCCGGACCAGGATTGCCGGGCGCATGATGAGCCGCCGCATCATGGGCAAGGCCGCGTTCGCCCACCTGCAGGACATGTCGGGCAGGATCCAGGTGTATGTAAAACGGGATAAGCTCGACGCGGGCCGGTATGATGATTTCAGGCAGTGGGACCTCGGGGACATCCTCGGTGTCGAGGGAACCCTGTTCAAAACCAGGACCGGCGAACTCACCGTCGCGGCCCGGGACATTCAACTGCTCGCCAAATCACTGCGGCCCCTGCCGGAGAAATTCCACGGGCTCACCGACCAGGAGCTGCGCTACCGCCAGCGGTATCTCGATCTGATCACGAACGAGGACGCCCGCCGCACCTTTACCACCCGTTCCGCGGTCATTGATTTCCTGCGGAGGTTTCTCAACGACCGGGGTTTTGTGGAGGTGGAGACGCCGATGATGCATCTCATCCCGGGCGGCGCCGCCGCGCGGCCCTTTGTCACGCACCACAACAGCCTTGGGATGGACCTTTATCTCCGCATCGCGCCGGAGCTGTTTCTGAAGCGCCTGATCATCGGCGGCTTTGAAAAAGTCTACGAAATCAACCGCAGTTTCCGGAACGAGGGACTGTCCACGCGCCACAATCCGGAGTTCACCATGCTGGAGTTTTACCAGGCCTACGCGGACTATCAGGACCTGATGGCGCTCACCGAGGAAATGCTGCGTTCCCTCGTGAAAAATATCAAGGGTGGCAGCCGGATCGATTACCAGGGTGAAAGTTATGATCTCGGCAAGCCGTTTAGCCGCCTGTCCGTGCGGGAATCGGTGCTGAAATTCAACCCGGACCTGTCGGTGGAAGACCTCGACTCCACGGAGTCCCTGCGCAGGAAGGCCCGCGCCCTCGAGCTGCAGGTGCACGACAGTTACGGGCCTGGAGCGCTGCTGAACGAACTGTTTGAAAAAACGGTTGAGCAGCACCTCAAGAAACCCACGTTTGTAACCGGGTTTCCCACGGAGGTTTCACCCCTTGCCAGGCGGTCGGATGATGAACCCTCGGTGGTTGACAGGTTTGAACTTTTTATCGGCGGCCGTGAAATCGCAAACGGGTTCTCCGAGCTGAATGACCCGGAGGATCAGGCCGAACGGTTCCACAGGCAGGTGGAACGCCGGGAGGCGGGGGACGAGGAGGCCATGCATTATGATGAGGAATTTATAACCGCCCTCGAATACGGCATGCCGCCGGCGGCGGGAGAGGGTATAGGCATAGACCGGCTGGTCATGCTGCTGACCGATTCCGCGTCGATACGCGATGTGATCCTGTTCCCGCACATGCGCCCCAGGTAGGTGCACGGCCCCGTTGGTAGAAATTGTTTACGCCGGCCGAAACTTTACGGGAGGCAGGCTGTCCATAAGGCTGTATTTTTAAGAATGCGGGAAGCAGGTATAATTTTGAACGCAACGGATAACAGAACAACCAGGCAAATTCACTTACTTTATCCATACAGCCCCGTAACGGGCTGATTTATATACTTAATCTGGAGGAACCCTCTATGTCCAAGCAGACCGGTTTAAAGCCCATCGCCGCCGCCATCGGTACGACCTTTGTCGTTTCCCTGGCCGCAAGCCCGATCGCCAATGCCGTGGAAAATCCGTTTGCCGTGAATGAGCTTTCCGGTGGCTACATGGTTGCCGAGCATGAGGCCGAAGGCAAGTGCGGCGAAGGCAAGTGCGGCGGAGAAAAGAAGGAGGCCGAAGGCAAGTGCGGCGAAGGCAAGTGCGGCGGAGAAAAGAAGGAAGGCAAGAAAGAAGCCGGGAAGGAAGCCGAAGGCAAGTGCGGCGAAGGCAAGTGCGGCAGCTAATCCGCTGTGGCGGCGCTTGACGGCGCCACCAGGCCCGTAATTCATTATGAGAAGAGCAAACAGCCTGTTGACAGGCATGGCCTGTTGTCAGGTCGTGAGCGGTCCCTTAAGGGGGTGTAGTTAACAATACAGGAGGATAGTCAGATGGCAAAGAAAACTGCTTTAACACCTCTCGCAGCCGCGATTGGTACCACGTTCGTGGTTTCTCTGGCCGCCAGCCCGATTGTCAATGCTGAAGAAAATCCGTTTGCATTGAATGAACTTTCAGGCGGTTACATGGTGGCCGGCGAGGCAGGCAAATGCGGAACCATTTGCGGCGGCGAGTCACCCACGGTCAAGGAAGGCGAGATGGTCAAATGCGGCGGTGTCTGCGGTGAAGTGGCCAAGTGCGGCACAATTTGCGGCGGTTTCACGGAGAGCGGAAAACACGCGACTGAAGAAGGCAAGGATGCAGAGGTCGCAAAATGCGGCAACATCTGCGCTGCAGCCAAGTGACCACGGGCAATTAGGTGAAGCGAAATTTTTCAATGCACTTAATCGCCGATGTCAAAACAAGAATATAAAAAGCATCTTGTACATGGTGCAGGCTTGGGTCTGCGGCGAGATTTCTTCAGCTCGCTCGCAGACCACTTTCCTCCGCAAATCGGTTTCATGGAAGTCGCGCCGGAAAACTGGATCGACGTGGGAGGGAAATACGGCAGGCAATTCCGGGCCATTTCGGAACGGGTGCCCATGGTCTGTCACGGCCTTTCGCTCAACATCGGCGGACCGGCGCCGCTGGACGAGGCCTTCCTGAAGAGGGTGAAGCAGTTCCTGAATACCCATAACGTCCGTTATTTCAGCGATCATCTCAGTTATTGCGGAGATGACGCCCATTTGTACGATCTGCTGCCCATCCCCTTTACCGGGGACGCCGTACACCACGTTGCGGAAAGAATCAGGCGGACCCAGGACATCCTGGGACGCCGGATCGCCATCGAGAATATTTCCTACTATGCGGCGCCCGGCAAGGAAATGGAGGAGATCGACTTCATCAACGCGATCCTCGAGGAAGCGGATTGCTATCTTCACATCGACATCAACAACATCTACGTCAACAGCATCAACCATTGTTATGATGCCGAGGAGTTCCTTAAATCATTGCCTGGCGAGCGCATCGCCTACGCGCACATCGCGGGCCATTACTTCGAGGCCGAGGATCTGCGGATCGATACTCATGGCGCGGAGGTGATCGACCCGGTGTGGCATTTGCTGGACGTCGCTTATGAAGCTTTTGGCGTGTTTCCAACTCTCCTGGAACGCGATTTCAATATTCCACCGCTGGATGAACTCCTGAAGGAGGTCGATGTCATCAGGAGGATCCAGGAAAAACACAGTACGCCCAGAGTTGAAAACGCCGCAACACTCCAGGCCTGAAACTTTTACCGAAGTTCAGTACGCCTTCACCCGCTACATCCGCGATCCCGAGAACCAGCCTGCGCCGGCGGGCGTTGACGTTCGCCGCCTGAACATCTACCGCGACCTGGTCTACAACAATATCGAGCGGATGCTGCGGAACCTGTTTCCCGTTCTGCGCAAGATTACGCCGGACGATCGCTGGCATGCGATGATCCGCGACTTCCTGAAAAACCACAAATCCCGCACGCCCCTGTTCCCCAAGGTAACGCAGGAGTTTCTGAAATACCTCGAGAACGAGCGCAACGCCGGTGATGATCCCCCCTTTATCCTGGAGCTGGCCCACTATGAATGGGTGGAATACGCCGTTTCCATCGATCCGCGGGAGATCAGCTGGAAAGGCGTGGACCCGGAGGGCGATCTGCTTGAAGGCAGACCGGTCCTGAGCCCGCTGGCCTGGCCCCTGAGTTACCGTTACCCGGTACACACCATCCGCCCGGACAACCAGCCGGAGGAGGCGCCCGGACAACCCACTTACCTGATCGTTTATCGCAACCGGCATGACAAGGTCGGTTTCATGGAACTCAACGCCGTCTCGGCCCGGCTGGTGGAGCAGATCCGGAAAAACGGAAGGAAGTCGGGGCGGAAAATTCTCACCCAGATTGCCGCTGAACTGCGCCATCCCAATCCCGACGTGGTGATTGCGGGCGGCCTCGAGACCATGCGTGACCTGCTGGCCAGGGATGTCCTGCTCGGCACTTCGAAGAAATAATTTTCGTTTCCTGCAATCCCTCAATTGCAGGGCAAGCCATACGGCCTCCCCCTGGATTCACGATTGCTTAATAGTGTGGGTTTGTCTGTGCTATCACCGGGCACGCACTGCGCCCTGTTTCACGTCGACTGGATACCCTTTGCCGGCCTGAAGCTGCCAGGCCCGGGCGTGGGCGGTATTCCCTGTATCCTGCATGACAGGTAGATGGTTAAAATGACGGTAATACGTTCATCGGAGCTGTGACTCTCATCAGGCACCAACCGGGGGTGATGGAAAATGGTTTCTGATCAGCTGCAGGGTTTTTTGATTACCTCCCTTGAGGTTCTGTCCGCGCTGTTCATTGTATTTATCGGCATCGCCGCGCTTATCATCATCGTCGTCTACATACTTGACGTCAGCCAGACGAAACAGGCCATCCGGCGCAACTACCCCGTTGTCGGCCATTTCCGGTATTTCTTCGAGAAGCTCGGTGAATTTTTCCGTCAGTATTTCTTTGCCATGGATCGCGAGGAATTGCCGTTCAACCGGGCGCAGCGATCCTGGGCGTACCGGGCGGCCAAGAACGTTGATAACACCACGGCGTTCGGCTCGACGCGGGACCTGAGGCCGCCGGGCACGGTCTTGTTCGTCAATTGCCCCTACCCGACGCTCGGCGAGGATGCGGTCGATCCGGAACCCGTCACGATCGGCCCCGCCTGCCGGCGGCCCTATACCGCGACCTCGTTTTTCAACATATCGGCGATGAGTTACGGGTCAATTTCCAGGCCGGCCGTGTTGGCCCTGTCCAACGGGGCGCGCATGGCGGGCTGCTGGATGAACACCGGCGAAGGCGGCCTGTCGCCGTATCACCTGGAAGGCGGGGCGGACATCGTGTTCCAGATGGGGACGGCGAAATACGGCGTGCGCGATCTGGCGGGCAATCTCAGCGACGACAAACTGCGGGAACTGGTCAGTCATGACCAGGTCAGGATGTTCGAGATCAAACTGAGCCAGGGGGCCAAGCCCGGCAAGGGCGGCATCCTCCCCGGCGGCAAGGTGACGGAGGAGATCGCGCGAATCCGCGGCATCCCGCCGGGCCATGATTCCATCAGCCCGAACCGGCATACGGACGTCAGCAACAATGCCGAATTGCTGGACATGATTCATCATATCCGGACGGTGACGGGCATCCCCACGGGCTTCAAGGCGGTGATCGGCGCCTACGGCTGGCTGGACAGCCTGTTTGCCGGGATCAATCAACGCGGCATCGAAAGCGCGCCTGATTTCATCACCGTGGACAGCGCGGAAGGCGGCACCGGCGCGGCGCCCATGCCCCTCATTGACGACATGGGCGTGCCGTTGCGCGAAAGCCTGCCGCTGGTGGTCGACAAGCTCAACGAGTACGGCCTGCGCGACAGGATCAAGGTCATCGCCTCGGGCAAGCTGATCACGCCGGCGGACGTGGCCTGGGCCCTGTGCGTCGGCGCGGATTTCATCAACTCCGCACGGGGCTTCATGTTCGCCCTCGGCTGCATCCAGGCGTTGCAGTGTAACAAGAACACGTGCCCGACCGGGATCACGACGCATAACCTGAAACTGCAGCGCGGTCTCGACCCCCGGGAAAAGGCGGTGCGCGTCATGTATTACGCGAAAAACATGGCGAAGGAAGTGGGCGTCATCGCGCATTCCTGCGGCGTGTCCTCGCCCCGCCAGCTGCGGCGCTACCATGCGCGTATCGTGACAGCAAACGGCCTCTCGGTCGGTCTGGATGAATTATTCCCGGACGTGCCGGTCAAATCGGTAGCCTGAGCGGCGGCAATCAGGGTTCCTGGCAGCAGGGGAGGGTGATATGGCATTGGTTGTAAGGTTCATGAATTTTGCCCAGGATATCCTGGACAAGGTCAGGGCGCTGATTGAATTTGCCGGCCCCCTGCTGCTGCGCGCTTATCTCGTCCCGGTGTTCTGGGTGGCAGGCAACAACAAGTGGAATCCGTTTGAGCCCGACAGCTCGCTCCAGAGCACGATAGACTGGTTCGGCAATCCGGACTGGGGCCTGGGACTGCCGTTCCCGGCGTTGAACGCCTGGCTGGCCTGGTCGGCCGAGTACTTCGGCGCGATCCTGCTCGCCCTGGGCCTGGCGACGCGCTGGATCTGCATCCCGCTGATGTTCACCATGGTCGTTGCCGCGGCAACGGTGCATATCGATCACGGCTGGCAGGCGCTCCACGATCTCAAGAGCCCGTTCGCTTCCGCCAACGCCGGCGAGGCCATCGATCGCCTCAACCGCGCAAAGGATATCCTCAGGGAGCACGGAGATTACGACTGGCTGACCGAACACGGCAGCCTCGTGTCACTCAATAACGGCGTGGAATGGGCGGCGACCTACTTCATACTGCTGTTTGCCCTGTTCCTGCTGGGCGGGGGCCGCTACATCAGCCTGGATTACTGGATCGCGTGCCGGTTCAGGGAATCATGAGGCAGTGAACTGCACCGCCACGCCGTAAGCAGAACACCGGCAACCGGAATAATGACAGGCGCCCTGGCGTGGTGTTCTGCGACCAATTTTCATTACTCATGCCGCCGGGTCGTCCTCCGGGAGACCGTGTGCCGCAGGGACAGCGGCACTCGAGCCTACAGGGATGTATTCACGGCGTGTCTTCCGGAGGACACCCGGCAGTCCGGTATTTCGAAAGTTGTTTATGGGGCAGGACACTAGAGAACTTAATGCTCTTTCCTTGATCGGCCCGGAATGTTGACTGCCACGGCATTTCTGTTTTTTCTCGGCTTGCTGCTCGTCGGGCAGTTTCTCGAACCGCTCGCCGATAAAATCCGCCTGCCGTTCAGCATCCTGCTGGTGCTGCTCGGCTTTATCGGTTCTGAACTGCTGACCAGGGGATTCGGACTTGATACCGGCATCGACTGGGAAAATTTCAATACGCTCGTTTTTTACGTCCTTTTGCCCGTTCTCATCTTCCAGGCGGCGATGGAGATCGATGTCAGCGCCCTGAAGGAGAACATCGTCCCGATCATGCTGCTTGCACTGCCCCTGATGCTGGTGTCCGCGGGGGTAACGGCCGCAGGCGTCTATTACGGCATCGCCCATCCCGCGGGGTTCCCGTGGGTCGCGGCGCTGCTGACCGGGGCGCTCCTGTCTGCCACCGATCCGGCCGCCGTGCTGGCGCTGCTGAAGCGATCCGGCGCCCCGGGACGAATCACCATGTTGCTGGAAGGGGAAAGCCTGTTCAACGACGCCACCGCGATCGTGCTGTTCAGCATCCTGATAGCGATGGCGGAAATGGCGGGCCAGGAGGCCGGCTGGGGTTCGGCCATCACGCAGTTTCTGCGGGTTTTTTTCGGCGGTCTCGCCGTCGGCGCAGCGGGCGGATACGCCGCCCATTTTATCAGCAAAGTGGCAAGCGGCAGGAACACGCGGGTGCTGGTAACCATCGTGTGCGCCTATGCCTCGTTCATCGTGGCGGAGGATTACCTGCATTTTTCGGGCGTGATGGCGGTGCTGGCGGCGGGGCTGATCATCGGTTCCTTCCACGATGAATGGGGCCGGGACGGGAAATTCGTGACTGCATTCTGGGAGTTCATCGCCGCAAACGCCGAGGCGCTGATCTTTCTGCTGGCCGGCGTCACGATCACCCTCACCATGTTTACCGACCAGTGGCTGGCCATCATCATCGGCATCGCCGCCGTTCTGCTGTCCCGGTTTGTCGTGATCTTCGGTGCGTTTCCCCTGATGAACCGCGTACCGGGAATTGCGCCCGTGCCGGTCAACCACCAGCTCGTGTTGACGTGGGGCGGCGTGCGCGGCACGGTGACGCTCGCGCTGGCCTTATCCCTGCCCCTGAGCCTCGATTACTGGTATACCATCCAGTCCATTGCCTACGGCGTGGTCCTGTTCACCCTCTTTGTTCAGGCCACGACGATGAACCCCTTGATGAGGAAATTGAAGCTGGGGAATTAAAGGGGTCAGAGCCCTTTAATTATTTTTTCCGAATCCGCAGCCTGAGGGCATTGAGCCGGATGAACCCCTCCGCGTCCTTCTGATTGTAGCGGCCTGCATCGTCCTCGAAGGTCGCGAGGCCGGCATCGTACAGACTGTCGGAAACGGATTTGCGGCCGGTGACCATCACGTTGCCCCTGTAAAGCTTGAGGCGCACGGTGCCGTTGACGCGTGACTGGGTCTCGTCGATCATCGCCTGCAGGGTCTCGCGCTCCGGGCTCCACCAATAGCCGTTGTAGATCAGGCTCGCATAGCGTGGCATGAGTTCATCTTTCAGGTGGGCGACCTCGCGATCAAGCGTGATCGACTCGATGGCGCGATGCGCCCGGATCAGGATGGTCCCGCCCGGCGTTTCGTAGCAACCGCGCGACTTCATGCCGACGTAGCGGTTCTCGACGATGTCCGTGCGGCCGATGCCGTGTTTGCCGCCGAGCGCATTGAGCTTTGCGAGCAGTTTGGCAGGCGACATCCTTTTGCCGTTGACCGCAATGGCGTCGCCCCTGGCGAAGGTAATCTCGACGGTCTCCGCCTTCTGCGGCGCCTTCTCCGGCGATACCGTCCGCTGCCACATGGTGTCCTCGGGTTCCTGCCAGGGATCTTCCAGCGGCCCGCCTTCGTAGGAGACGTGCAGCAAGTTGGCGTCCATGGAGTAGGGCGTACCCCCGTCGCGCCTGGCCTCGACGGCGATCCCGTGGCTTTCGGCATATTCCAGGAGCTTCCCGCGCGAGACGAGATCCCATTCGCGCCAGGGCGCGATGATCCGGATACCGGGACTGAGCGCGTAGGCCCCTAGCTCGAACCGTACCTGGTCATTGCCCTTGCCGGTGGCGCCGTGAGCGATGGCGTTTGCCCCGGTCGTTTTCGCGATCTTCACCAGGTGCTTGGCGATCAGCGGTCGCGCGATCGAGGTGCCGAGCAGGTATTCGCCTTCATAAAGGGCATTCGCGCGGAACATGGGGAACACGAACTCGCCGGCAAATTCTTCCTTCAGGTCCTCGATACAGATTTCCTTCACGCCGAGTTTTTTCGCCTTGGCCCGTGCCGGTGCCAGTTCCTCGCCCTGGCCGATGTCCGCCGTAAACGTGACAACCTCGCAGCCGTATTTTTCCCGGAGCCACACCAGTATTACCGAGGTATCGAGCCCGCCGGAATAGGCGAGTACGACTTTCCTGATTTTTTTTCCGGGCATCGGGGAATCTCCAAATGAAAAAGGCCGCACATTGTAACCGGCCGTGTTCGAGCGGTGAAGTATACTTTATGCGGGACAGTCAGGCGCGCAGGAATTCGGCGATAACCGCGGCCACCTTGTCCGGCTGCTCTGCGTGCAGCATATGTCCGGCACCGGTCATCATCCTGATTGCCGCCAGGGGAAAACAGGCGTGAATGACGTCGTGGTGTTCCTTCCGGATGAATTCCGATTTCTCCCCCCCAAGAAAGAGCGTTGGCTTTTCATACCGGCTTCCGGCCCTTATGGACGGGAATCCGCTGATGTGCTGAATATTCGATCGTATGTTCGCCAGGTCTATGCGCCACTGGAAACCCTGTATGCCCCGCACGAGATTCTGCAGCAGGAACCGGCTTAACTGGAGATCATTGATCTCCCGGTTCAGATATTCACCGGCTTCATCCCTGTTTTTGATCCCGTTCACCGGCAGGTTTTCCATCAGATCAAAAAGTTTTCCGTAACCGTGTTCATATGCCACCGGCGCGACATCCAGCACGATGAGTTTCTCAACCGCCTCGGGATAGTCCAGGGCCGTCATCATGGCCACCTTGCCGCCCATGCTGTGCCCGATCAGATATACAGTTTCCAGTGACAGGTCGACGGCCAATTGCAGGACATCGGCGGCCATTTCAGGATAGGTCATCGATTTCATGTGGGGTGACAGGCCGTGGTTGCGCAGATCGGGGGTGATGACCTTGAAACGCGCGGCCAGTTTCGTTGCGACGGTCCGCCAGTTTCTGGATGAACCGAACAGGCCATGCAGGATGATGACCGGCGGTCCGTCCCCGCTTACGGAGTAGTTGAGTATTGCAAGGGATATGGAGTTACCCTCTTCCCGGGGGCAGTCTTCCGGGATCCAGGTAGTTCACAGGCCAGATTTCAAGGTAAAAGAGATCCTCGTCGACACCGACCACGACCTCGTAGTTCCGGTAGTTCTCCGCCCCGACCCAGGCATAGGCCGTATGTTCGCGGTTGAGCTTGATGCTGCCTCCCTGCCAGCGGTGATGGAAGAGAAATATTTCGTAGATCCCGCCGTAGAAACTGTCACGCACAGGCCCCAGCTCCCTCACGGGCGAAAGCTGAATGTCTTTTCCGATTTCCTCGCGTAATTCGCGGCGGGCGCACCGGGCGGGCGATTCCCCACGCCGGATATGGCCGGCGGGGAACCCCCACAGGCTGGCGCCGAGTTCCGCGTCCGGCCGCCGCCTGAGCAACAGGATCTCACGATCGGAATTTTCGATCACGTTGATGGAGAAGCGGGCCTTGACTGGCGCGGACATTTTTTATTTTTTCGGCAGGTACAAATCCGTGATCGTCCCGGCGAACGCCTCCGCCGCCATGCCGACCGTTTCGGACAGGGTGGGGTGCGGATGGATCGTGAGTCCGATGTCCTGCGCATCGCAGCCCATTTCAATGGCGAGGGCGCACTCGGCGATCAGGTCGCCGGCGTTGGGCCCGACGATCGCAGCGCCGATAATCCGGCCGGTTTCGTTATCGAAAATGATCTTGGTCAGGCCTTCATCGCGGCCGAACGTCAACGATCGGCCGCTGGCCGCCCACGGGAACACGCCCTTGCCGTAATTGATCCCCCTTTCCCGCGCTGCCATTTCGGTGACGCCTGCCCAGGCAATTTCCGGATCGGTATAGGCAACGGAAGGGATGACGCGGTTGTCGAACCCGGCCTTGTGTCCCGCTATCACCTCGGCGGCCACCTTGCCTTCGTGTGACGCCTTGTGCGCCAGCATCGGTCCCCCCGCGATATCGCCGATGGCAAAGATATGTGGAACGTTGGTGCGCTGCTGGTCATCCACGGGAACAAAGCCGCGATCATCGACATAAACGCCGGCCTGCCCGGCGCCGATGTGCCTGCCGTTCGGCTGGCGTCCGATGGCCACGAGGATGGCATCGAAGCGATCCGTTGCCGGCGCGTTCTTGCCCTCGAAGTTGACGACCAGATCGTTCTCCTCCGCTATGATCGCCTTTACCGTGGTATTGAAATAGATGTTTTCATAGATCTTTTCAATGCGCCTGTGCAGCGGGCGGACGATATCCCTGTCGCAGTCCGCGATGAGCGCATCCAGCATTTCAACCACCGTGATCCGGGATCCCAGCGCGTCGTACACTGTCGCCAGTTCAAGACCGATGATCCCGCCGCCGATCACCAGCAGGCGTTCAGGAGCGTGTTCTAGCCTGAGGGCCGCGGTCGAATCCAGGATCCTCGGGTCCTCCGGCGCGCCCGGCAACGCCGCCGATCGTGATCCCGCGGCGATGATCGCGTTATCGAATGTCAGGGTGGCCCCGCCGTCTACGGCGATCGTGTACGGCGAGGTAAACCGGCCGGTGCCCTGGATGACCTCGACGTTGCGCTGTTTCGCCAGTTGCTTCAGGCCGCCGGTCAGCCTGCCAACCACCCCATCGCTCCACTTGCGCACAGCCTTCCGGTCGGGCTTGACGCCGCCCAGGTCAATCCCGTGCGCTTTCATTTCATTGATTTCCGCGATAACGCGTGCGACGTGCAGGAGGGCCTTGGACGGGATGCAGCCGACATTGAGACACACTCCGCCGAGCACGGGATAGCGTTCGATGAGTACCGTCTTCTTGCCGAGGTCCGCACAGCGAAAGGCTGCGGTATAGCCGCCGGGACCGGCGCCGACGACCACCACCTCGGCATGCCGGTCGGCCGCCGTTTGCGCGGCGGCGGCGTATCGCGGCGCTTCTTCCGATTCGACGCCGGCAGCAGGGGGGGTTTCTGCAACCCCGGTTTCCTCCAGGATCAGG
>Ga0137829_11353265_pt1 | contig 16062 bp, 15 predicted proteins | sample OV2TP2_FD_97737 | JGI IMG/M metagenome (GOLD analysis project Ga0137829, IMG submission 97737) | reverse complement strand
TCCGGTCGACCCACGCCGGAAGCTGATGCGCGTACCACGCGACTGGAGTCGGAATCGGCTGCGTTTCGAAGTGAAACGTCAGCGCGGTCAGCTGTCGCCACGTCGGATCGCCGCTCGCGAGCTTGATCGCCCCGGACCCCGCCATCAGCCGCACGATCAGCCACCACAGCAGCCAGCGACTCAGGCGCGGCGGGTCCCGCGCCGTCGAGAGACGGTCTCGCCAGACGAGCGGTGCGATGAGGATCGCGAGCAAGCCGGTCTCGAGCAGCAGCGTGTCCCACTGATAGCTCAGGAACCCGGCGCCGACGACGAAGAGCGACAGGTAGGCGAGCCAGAGCAGAGGCAGGATGAAGATGGGTGCCAGGCCGGCCGTCAGCAGTGCCGCCAGGCCGGCGCCTCCAAGACACACGAGCTGGAGCGCACGGTCGCCGGCGTCGATCCACAGGAGGGTCGGCCACCGTCGAAACCGATCGACGCCGATCTCGGATTGATCCGCGAACTCACGCACTCGCTCCAGATAGGTGCGGGCAGGCTCGATCCCGTCCTCGCCAACGAGGCCAACGATCTGGATCGCGAGCGACGCGAACGCGACCAAGTACGTGAAGCCGAGCAGCCGGCGGAACGCCCATGCCGCGACTGCGTAGGTCGACGGCTCGGTCACACGGCCCCACAGCCACGTGGTCAGCCAGCCGAACAGGGGCCGATGATCGGCGATGACCCGGTAAGCCGCTTCGCTCCCACGGGCTACAAGCGGGAGCCGGTCGTAGGCGGTGAGCAGCAGCCAGCCGCCCGCCCTGGCGATACTCCAGGGGGCGAGGGTCAGCGTCAGGAGCCGGAAGACGGCCCGTGCACCGCTCGATGAGCCGCCGTCGGGCTCGACGAGATGAACGGCCCGGGCAAAGCCTTCGATTGAAATCTGTGGGAACCGCTCCGCCGTGTCAGGATCCTGGAAGGGCTTATAGCGGACCAGGTCGCCGGTGCCTCGTCGCCACCTCGCGACCCAGAAGCGGCAGAATCCGCAGTCGCCGTCGAAGACCAGCACCGGGAGGCGCGAGCCGTCGCGTGCGTCGCTCACGACCAGACGCTACCATAGCAACCGCGCACCACGCTGCGGCGGGCGGGGGTCTGCTTGTGGCAATGGCAGAGCGCACTGTGCGATTCTCGCCCGGAGCTTCGCGCGCTTGACTGAACGGGCGCGGACCCGTTGGTGATTCGGCCGGTCGCGCCCTGCCGCCGTCGACGCGCCGGCGTCAGCGGCTCAGCGCCTCCGGCAGCGACTGCATGAAGTCGCGGACCGACGCGATCTGGCTGTTTGCCGAAACGAATTCGAAGGCCGATGCGCTGACCGAGCGTATCCGCGTACCTTGTGATGCGATGATGGCCGCGTGTACTACCGGGCATTCGTCAATCAGTCCGAGGAGCGTGGCCCACGCCGGCAAGTCCAGGATGGCAATCACGTCCAGCGCGTCCCGGGCGCGCCACGGCGTTCCCTCCTGCCACTGTCTCGTCAGTGCGATGCGAAGGTCGTCGAGCCCGGCTTGAATCTCGCGGTCGTCGCACCTGAAGTGGGTCAGGATCTCGATCAAGCGCTCTGCTGCGTACATGCCGACGTTGTTGTGAAGAACCGTCCACCCGACCTGGAAGACGCTGATGAGATCGTGACCGACGAGAAAATCGTCGGGCACTGAGGCTTCGGCTTCAACGAAGAAGCCGCCGGGCGCGGTCGCAGGCAGCCAGTGCGGCGGCCAGTTCTCCAGGCCGAGGTTACAGACCGCGACAGCGGCATCCGACGCCTCCTGGGACGCGAAGGATCGTGCCTGGATGGAACAGCCGGTCATGATCGCGTTCGCAAGGTAGGCCAACTCCTCGTTCCGCATCGCGTAGGCCGCCTGGTCGCGGTCGTACGCCACTTGCAGCTGCGCCTCCAGGCGCGCGAGACGCGGCGTGTGGCCCTGCGATCCCTGGAGCAGCGCCCGAGGCTGCGGCCGAACAACGCCCGCGTCGACGAGGATTTCGACGAGGGCGGAGACGGCGGCGGGGTCCGCCACCGAGGGCGGGGCAGTGGGGTCCGCCAACGCGGACTGGGCGGCGGGGTCTGCCGATGCGGGCGGGGCACCCGGTTCCGCCGACGTACCCGATTCTGAGAGTGCGCCGGTGGATCCAGCCTTGGTGTCTGACGCTGTCGCGCTCGCGACCGCCCGGAAATACGCGCGGGCGACCGGACTCGAGGGCGGCGGCGTCTCGTGCTCGAGCCGAAGCTGGCGCGCCGTCTGGAGAAACGCGCGGGCCTGCGCGGGCGTGGCGAATCCCTGCTGCTCCCGGCGTCGTTCGCGATCGAGCGCGAGGTCGAACATGACCTGCTCCGGGTAGGTCAGCAGGTCGTGCAGTCCATCGACCTCGGGCCTGGAGTTCGAGAGGGTCCGACACCCGCGCATGACGCGGTGGAAGCAGGCGGGATGCTCGGCATCGAGCGCGATCAGCACGGCGAGGATGGCGTCCCACGACCCGATGCCCCTAGCCGTCACCAGGTACCCGCCGACCTCGCACCGGACTCCATCGTCGCCCGGACGAGCCGCGGCCATCTCCTCTCCGTCGATCGTCACAGAGGGCATGAAGGACGCGGGGTCGAAGACGCGCACGTGCTGTGCGAGCCCGGCAACCACCAGATCGAGGTTCATCTCCGCGAGCTTCCCGGCCGCCACGCTGGCGCTGGATTCCACCAGCACTTCGAGCCACAGGCCGAACCGATCGGCGTCGAACTGCTCGTCGAGGCCTGGCCGGCTCGTACGCCACAGGTCGAGGTCGAAGACACGCGCCAGCTGGTCGGGTGTCGCAAGCGCGACGAGCTCGCCGCAATCCTGGAGTCCGACGCTGCGAATCACCCGGTGAAGCAGCTCGGGCTGCAGTTGCGGCACCACGCGCGCGAGGTGGGGCGTGCCCAGGATCCGATCGAGCACACGACCCTCACCTCGAGTGTCCCGCAGGGCCGGACTGCCGTGCTGCCGATTCACGGCATCGGGCTGCGGCGTGCGCGCGTGTGAGGTGTTCCCGCGGGGACGCCGAGTTCGATCACGAGGTTTCGGCATGGGCTCTCTGGAACGCACCGGCCATCGCAGCCGCCGTCGGGCGCCACAATGGACGGTTGGGGTCGTTCAATGTAACGGAAGTTCAGGTTGCGCGGTAGTCTGTTCTCATCTGCACACCGCGGCGTATAATGGAGTCAGACCGGCGGCGATTCCAGGTGCTCACCTCGCTCCGGGCTCTTCCATTCCGCAACGGGCAGCCGATCTCGTGTCTGGCGCCAGCCCCGGCTCAGCAGATTGCGCGCCCCAGAACACCACCCGCTCTATCGTCGTGTTCGGCGTGGGGGCGCGGAACAGCTCGACGGGCGGCGACACGCGGAGACCCTCAGGGGTCGGTGTGACCTGTACCTCCATCATGCGAAACTCGGGCGTCAGATAGAAGAGACGCCGTCCGTCTCCGCTCCACATCGGCCACTGCCCTCCCGCGGGGGACACGCGTTGTCGCTGGCCTCGCGCGGGAAACGCATCGAGATACACGGCAAAGCCGTTGGCCTCGCGCTGCACGAACGCAATCCAGCGTGCGTCGGGAGAGAAGCGAGCGAAGACCTCGTGCGCGGGCGACTGGAGCCACGGCACCGGCTTCCCGTCGCCGGCCAGCGGCAGCGCCCAGATGTCGCCGGCGGTCGCGGCCCCGAGGGCCAGGTAGAGCAGCCACTTGCCGTCGGACGATACGTCGGTCAGCCAGACGACCCCCTGGTTGACCCCGATCAGCTCGGGCGACTCACTGCCGACATCCATGCGGAAGATCCCCGGCGCCGCTGAAAACCACACGCGGCTCCCGTCGCGCGAGAGCAGCGGCGTGAGCGCGTTGACCCGATCGATCGAATCCAGCGAGATCCGGCTGGAGACTCCGCGTTGGACCTCGACGACATCCGCCACGTACCAGTTGGTCTGCAGATCGTTCTGTTCGGTGGCGATGCGCGACATGTCGAACGCCGCGGACAAGGTGTTGTAGTGGCCGCTCTTCCCGAGTGTGCCCACGCGGCGTCCTGCGCGGTCCAGCCACACGATGTCTGCGAGGGGAATCGACCGGCCCTCCCAGTACGCCAGCGTGCCGGTCGTGGACACCGAGAAGGCGGAGTCGATGCTCGAGGTCCGTCCGGACCCGACCTTCTCGACCACACGTCGCGCTTCGCCGGAGAGTCTCAGCGCGACCGGATCGAACGGCTGCGCCATCAGGTTGCCGTCCCTGACGTAGAGCAGGTGCCCCGCAGCAAATTCGGCGCGGCTCGACGCGTCGACAAGCAGTTGGGGCTGGCCGCCATCAACCGACGTCGCATAGATCCTGGCCAGATCGCTGAAGAGGAAGTGCCTGCCGTCGGGCAGAAAAAACGGGTGACGCGGTCCGGCGCGGCGATCGTCGAGCGGCCTGGCCTCGGGAAGCGGACGCGGCGTCCCGCCCGAGGCGGCCACCACGAAGAGGGGTCCGCCAACGGCCGGCTGGTACACGATCTGACCATCGGCGCCCCACGTCGCGCCGCGTGGCTGCGGTGCGTCGGCGAGTGTCTGCGGCGAGCCGCCGTCGAGGGAGATGCGCTTCAGTTTCCCGCCCAGGAACACCAGCACGGTGCGCCCGTCAGGAGAGAACGCAGGTTGGAGGCCTTCGATATCGTGTTCGGCGATCACGGTGTCGGGCAGCACGCGTGCCTGGGGTGCGGCCAGGTCTCGCACCCACAACTGGATGCGGCCATCAGCGTCGGGCGCCCAGAACGCCACCGTAGTGCCGTCGCGCGAGATCGCAGGGGCTGGATGGGTGAAGAAGCGCTGGGTCGGCGCCCCGATCGCCACGAAGCTCGCCGCGCGGGAATCAGGTGCGGCGCTTCGCGGCAGGAGGATCGTGACAGCGAGCCCGGCCGTGGCCATCGCGGCGACAGCCCAGGCGACCCGGGCGCTCGACACGCGCCGGCGCGAGAGACCGACGGCCGGTGCCGCGGACGCCGATGCGCTGCCGCCCATCGTCTCGAGCGCGAAGATCACGTCGTGCGCCGATTGAAACCGCTGCGCGGGGTTCTTCTCCAGACAGTGCCGTACGATGCGTTCGAGCGTCGGCGGCAGATCCGGACGCGTTGTCGCGAGCTCCGGAGGATCGTCCTTCAGGATTGCGTTCAGCGTCTCGACCGTCGACTCCCGCACGAACGCCTGCTGGCCGGTGACCATCTCATACAGCACGACACCGAGCGCGAAGAGATCGGCGCGGCCGTCGACCGGCTGTCCGCGGACCTGCTCCGGCGCCATGTAACCGGCGGTTCCGAGGATGGTGCCCGGATTGGTGGCCGCGTAGGTCTGCGTCCTGCCGCCTTCGTCGGGCGCCGAGGATCGGGCCAGGCCGAAATCCAGTATCTTCACCTGCCCATCGGCGAGCAGGAAGACGTTGGCCGGCTTCAAATCCCTGTGCGCGATGCCCTTGCCGTGCGCCGCGCCCAGACCGCGCGCGATCGCGACAACGATCTCCACCGTCGTGCGCAACGGCAGGGCTCCCTCCGAGAGGCGCTCGCCCAGGGTTTGCCCTTCGAGGAGCTCCGTCACCACGTAGAGTTGATCGCGGTCGACGCCGATGTCGTGGAGCGCGAGAATGTTGGGATGCGAGAGCGCGGCGACGGCTCGCAGCACCTTGATCGCCACATCCCGTCCAAGCCGTTCGTCGCGCGCTCGATAGACTTCGCCCATGCCGCCCGCGCCAAGCGGCGCGACAATTTCGTACGGTCCGAGTCGCGTGCCGGGTGCGAGGCTCATGAACCGATCGACCAGAAACGTCGCTCACGATACCACGCTCGAGCCGGGCCGGCGGGGCAGCGGACCGTGCGGACCGCGGGGCCGGTGCTCCTCATTGCGTGTCTGCGGCTTCAGTGCCGCGGCTGAGACATACTGGTCGCGGAGCCATGACACAGATGACGATCCTCGGTTCAATCGGAGGCGATCGATGCCGAGGGGCCGTCCGCTCCAACGCTACGGTGGCCGCTACGCGGGGGCGGCCATGCCGGGTTCGTGCAGCGGTTCCCGGCCACCGCGCGATCTCCCAGTGATCGAGCGACGCCGAGGGGCACCACGAACACCTCGAGGGGGCTCACTTCGGCGCGCCGGCGCGCTCGGTGTCGAGTTGCCGCAGGTTCACCGCATACGACACGGGGATCGAGCGCGGCGCGAAGCAGAGCCGGTCGTCGCAGGCCTGATACTCGAGCGTTCCAGTGATCGCGACCGTCTCGACTCCCTTGAGCGCCGCCCGTGCCTCCGGCGCAGGGCTGACCATCATCGCCTGCCGGAGGCGGAACGGCCTCTGAAATACCGGTACCCGTTCGTCGAGCGGCTTGAAGTGGTACACCTCGGAGGGCGGGTACTGGAGAGGTCGCACCGACAGGATCGGGTTCGTGTCGATCCGGAAGTTGATAATGCGATAGTCCTTCGCTCCGGGTGCGTAGACGTGGATACCTCTGTGCGGCTTCACGTCGAATACGACCGAGAACAGCGATCCAGGGGCCACGACCTCATCGCTGACGTAGCTCGTGATCTCGAGGTGATCGGTCTCGATGCGCTTCGCTGCCGCCGGCGTTTTCGCGTTTCCGAGCGCGATCATGATCGTCGAGACGGTGTTGCGCTCCTGGTACGCCTGCTCGAAAAACCGTGCCGTCACCACGCCGTCGCGATTCAGCACGAACGTGCCCGGAAAGGGATAGCCGTACAATTGACTGGTGTCTGGAACTGTCGTGTTGAGGATGCCGTAGCGCTTGATGGTCGCCGATCCCGCGTCCGACAGGAGCGGCAACGTGATGCGGCGGCGCGCCGCGAACTCTGCGAGCACCGACACCGGGTCGTACGTGATCACGGCGAGACCCAGGCCCGACCTGCGAAGGTCCTCTACTCGTCCCTGCAGCTCGACGAGCTGCGTCTTGCAGTACGGTCACCAGTCGGCGGAGCGGTTGAAGACCAGCATGAGGCCCCTCGGCCCCATCAGCGATGCCAACGAGCGTGTCTGGCCGTGCTGGTCGACAAGGGTGAAGTCAGGCACGCGGGTGCCGACCTGCGGCCCCAGCCGCGACACGTCGATCTGCGGCGGGGGCTGCTGTGCCGACGCGGGCAGGATCACGAGCAGAAGCAGTGCGAGTGCAGAACTCATCGATCTCCTGATCATCGGACGCCTCAACTTGGACGGGAAACTACGAGTTCAGTTTCTGGCCCGGCCGTTCGAAATTGGGAGCGGCCGACGCTGTTGCCCGGCAGCACGGACGTCGGACACGACATCGGCGGCTGCGGTGGCCAGGCCCTGCAGCCGGAGCGCAGGCACGACCCCAGCGGCACCCTCAGTAAACGCACGAGAGGTCGGAGATATTCCAGCCAATCGCGCCGCCGTTGGCCCCTGGAATAATCGAGGCACTTCGAACGTTGTTAGCGGGAGCCGGGCGAAACCGGCGGTCTTTCCGAGGAGGAGCGGTATGAAGATGCTTGGAATGGCGGCAGGGATGCTGGTGGTCGTGGGGCTCGCGGTCGGCGTAGCGGCGCAGGCGCAGGAGAAGACGCAGACGATGAAGGGGCACCTGGTCGATGTCATGTGTGCCACCAAGCACGCAACCGAAGCCGACTACATCGCGAAGCACGACAAGAAGTGCCTGCTCATGGAGGGGTGCGTCAAGAGCGGCTACAGCTTGGTGACCGCCGGCGGGAAGGTTCTGAAGCTGGACGCCAAGGGCACCCAGCTGGCCCTCGACCTCATCAAGAAGACCGACCGCGTAAGCAATTGGACCGTCGCGGTGAACGGCAACGTATCCGGGGACACCATCGCCGTCTCCAGTATCCAGCTGCAGTAGGTTCTGCCGGCGGGTTGCCGTCGAGGTGAGACCGGCGACACGCGATGCGTGCGCGCATCCGCTTCAGAACGCTCGCCCTGCCGCACCTGGCAGCGATCTACCGGCTCGCTCGCCAGCTGGCGGGGGCCGACCGGGCGGACGATCTGACACAGGAGACGTTCCTGAACGCCTGGGCCCACTTCGATCAGTTCGACCCATCGACCAACTGTCGCGCGTGGTTGTGCCGGATCTTGCGCAACACCTGGATCAGCCAGTGGCGCAAGACCCGGCTCGAGCTGCCGGTCGCCGATATCGAGGACGTGCCCGCAGAGCCGTGGTACGACTGGGAGCGGCAGCGAACCGACAGCGACCTGTCGGCCGACATGCAGTGGGCGCTCGATCAACTCCCCGACGCCTACCGATGGGCGGTGTTGCTCGCGGACGTCGAGGAGCTGACCTATCAGGAGATTGCCGCGACGATGGAGTGTCCGGTCGGCACGGTGATGTCTCGGATCAGCAGGGGCCGTCGAATGTTGGGACGACTCTTGAACGAGCGCAGGAGCGCGGAAAGGCCGGCGATCAGGATCGTTGCCCGCGAGCGGTGACCAGGCGTCATGAACTGCAAACAGTGTGACCAGACATGAACTGCAAACAGTTTCGAGAATCCCTTGACTGCTACCTGGATGGCGAATTGTCCGCCGCGGCATCGGCGGCAGCCGATGCCCATCGGAAGGAATGCCCGCAGTGTGAGCGGGCGGTGGCGCACCTCGAGCAGCTCAAGGCAACCCTCAGGCAGACGGTGGGCACGGCCACGCCGCCCTCGGCCCTCGACGCCAGGATTCGCAGCGCCGTGGCCACTCCGTGGACGCGCTCGTTTGACACGATCAGGGCCTTCGGGCCGAGGCGTTCGGTCCTCGCGCTGGCGGCGGTGCTTATTCTGGCCGTGACGGTCGGCACCCGATCTCCGATTGAGAGCAGCGCCGCGAACGCGATGGATCGCCTCGCGCTTCGTCTCGACGACACGAGCCCTGTGATCCTGGAGGGCAGGATCCTGTGCCGCGACTGCGAGTTGGAGCGCCGCTACGGCGTCAGGGCGAGCTGCAAGATCATCGGCCATCATGGCGCTATCGCAACCGCCGACGGCCGCATTTGGAACATCGTCGAGCAGCGGACATCGGCGGCGTTGATTCACGATGAACGCCTGCTGGGTAGGACCGTCGTCGTGCGGGGGCGCCTGTTTCGCAATTCGCGGGCGCTCGTGATCGAGAGCTACGAGTTCGGAAGCTGACGGGGTCTGCCGGGGCCCGAGAGTCTGGCGCCGAGGCTGTCTGCTGATCCCGGCTGAACGGTCCGCGAATAAGGAACCAGGCGAATCGGGAACCAGGTACGTGATCGGACGGAACGATTCCGCTGCTGACGTCACGGCGACGCTGACGTGCCCGATCTGCCACAGCTCGGTCATCGAAATCGTACCGACCGACCGCTGCGTGTACTTCTACCAGTGTCGGTCTTGCCACACGACTCTGAAGGCGAAGCCCGGCGACTGCTGTGTCTTCTGCTCGTACGGGGATCGACGCTGCCCATTTGGTGAGAGCCCGAGAGTCCGCAGCCCGTTCGGGTGATCGCCGGTTACGACGACCGCTTGCGATGCAAGGACTCTGACAGGGTCGCCTCGAAATCCTTGGGAGGCTCCGCCTCGAGCGATGCGGACAGGGTGCGCGCCGTGTTCGCAAGGGCCTCGAGCTGCCTCTTGAACGCCCGGCAGTGACGGCACATCGAGAGGTGCAGGCGCACGGCCAGCCGCACCCTCAAGGGTGCATCGACCAGTCCTCCCTTCGACATGAGCGTTGACACTTCCTTGCAGGTCATCATCGCGAACGCCCGATCCCCTTCCCATCCAGACAGGCCCGCAGCCTCAGCCGCGCTCGATGCAGCAGCACGCCCACGTGGCTCGTCGTGCAGCCCACGATTCTCGCCACATCCGCCGCCGACAGCTCATCGACCTGCCGCAGCTGAAAGACCTCGCGCTGTTGCGCGGGAAGTCCCTCCAGACAGTCGCGCAGGACCTCTCCCGTCTCTCGTGATTCGACAAGGCGGTCGGCCTCGACGGGCGGCTGCAGCCAGGCCCCCTCCACGTCGAAGCGCTTCTCGAAGGCTTCCTCGACCGCGCTGGTCGAGTCCTCGCGCGCGTGCGATCTCCGGCGCTCCTGGGCCTTGTGATGAAGGATGCCAAACAGCCAGGTGCCCACGCTAGAGCGGCCTTCGAAGCGATCGAGCGTTTCCAGGAAGGTCAGGAACACCTCCTGCGCCAGATCCTCGGCATCGCTCGGCGGGAAGCCGAGCCCGCGCGCCGCCCGATAGATCCGGCGTGCGTGCTGATCGACGACCTCGCGAATCGCCGCGGGATCGCGTCCGCGCAGGCCCTCGAGCAGATCCCGTTCTCGACGTACCACAGATCTATCATACGGGGTTCCCTCTGCGCAGCTCTTCGATCGCGTGAGCCCAGTCGCCCTGATCGATGAGTGACGCAGCCGGCCGAAATCTTACAGCGTTCCCGCTGTAATCTTCTGCTCCCCGCGCGCACTCACTTGCGGGTGGCGGATGCCCGGGATGGTCCCGGCGACATCGGCAGCCACCCAGTGGAGCATCCATGAACACCCGCGTTCTCATCGCCTCGGCCTTCGCTGCTGCGATCGCCGCACCGTCGCTGCTCTCGGCGCAGAAGCCCGCCGAGATGCCCAGTTTCAAGGCCGAGAAGTGCTACGGCATCGCGAAGGCCGGCAAGAACGACTGCGCGTCCACAGGCAACAACTCCTGCGGCGGCACGTCGAAGCGGGACGGCGACAAGAAGGCCTGGATCTTCGTCCCGGCGGGGTACTGCGAGCGGATCGTCGGCGGCAGCACAACCGCCCGGTAGCCACGTCCACCAACAAGGGGGCCACCTCATGCCGTCGATGCGTCACGCGCCGACCTCTGCCGGGATCGGCCTGAGGCTGCCGCACATCGAGGAGGCGGTGGCCGCCCGACCCTCGGTTGGATGGTTGGAGATCCATCCCGAGAACTTCGTCGCCAATCCGCACGCGACCGAATTGCTGGTCGACCTGGCGCGCTTCTATCCGATTTCGGTTCACACCGTGGGTCTGTCGGTGGGCAGCGCCACAGGCATCGATCGAAGGCACCTCGGAAGGGTGCGCGCCCTGCTCGATCGCCTCGATCCCTTCCTCGTATCGGGCCACCTCGCGTGGTCGACGCACGGGGCCGACTACCTGAACGATCTCCTGCCGTTGCCCTATGACGAGGAAACGCTGAGAATCGTCTCCGATCAGCTCGCTGAAGTTCAAGACGGACTGGGGAGATCGTTTCTTCTGGAGAACCCTTCCAGATACGTCGGGTTCGCAGGCTCGACGATGACCGAGGTGCAGTTCCTGAACGAGCTGGTCGATCGTGCCGGGTGCAGGCTGTTGTGCGACGTCAGCAACGTGTACGTGAGCTCCCACAACATGGGATACGACGCTCACGCCTACACGGACGGGTTGCCGGGGGCGGCCATCAGCGAGCTGCACCTGGGCGGCTTCACGCGTGAGGAAGACGAGGCGACTCCAGGCGGTCACGTGTTGATTGATACGCACGCGGCGCGCGTCGCGGACGCCGCGTGGGAGCTGTACGCGTACGCTGTCGGACGATTCGGGCACCGGCCGACGCTGATCGAGTGGGACAACGAGATTCCAGCTCTTGCCACGCTCGTGGATGAAGCGCGGCGCGCCAACACGACCGCGGAGTCCGCCTGTGACCTGGAGGCGAGTCGTGCCGCTCGCTGACCTCCAACGTCAGATTCGGAACGCCGTGATCAATCGAGACGGCGAGCCAGTAGCGACGCTCCTTGTCGGCGGGATCCTGCCGTCGAAGCGTTTGGACATTCATCTCCGTCACTACGAGACGAGTCTGACGGCCGCCGTGGTCGGCCGCTTTCCCGCGACAGGATGGCTGCTCGGCCCGAAACGTCTGGAGGAAGCGGCTCGGAGATTCGTCCATACCAGCCCGCCGACCTCGCCGTGCATCGCGGAGTACGGCAGCGGCTTTCCGGCCTTCCTTGCCACGTGGCCTGACACCGCGCCGCTCGCGTACATGCCGGCGTTTGCCGATCTCGATTGGCACCTCGGCCGACTGGCCGTGTCTGTCGATACCGCACCGGTCACCGCCAAGCAATTGGCGCACATCGCCCCGGATGATCTCACGGCCATGGCTGTAAGCTTCCAGGCTGGCACGCACTACCTCAAAGCAGACTGGGCGGTTGATACCCTTATCAAGCTGTACCTTACCGGTGTACGACCTGAGTCATGGACGCTTGGCGACGAAGAGGTGCATCTCGAAGTGCGAGGTGCCCGCGGGACGTTTCAGTTCTCGCGCCTGAATGCCCCAGACTACGCCTTCCGCGCGTCCCTGGCCGAGGGACACAGCCTGGGCCGCGCCGCCGCCGATGCGCTGGAATTGGAGAAGGAATTCGATCCAGGTTCCGCACTGCTCGCGCTCCTGCGTGAGCGGCTCATGACGTCCATCGGGCGATCGGATGCAGGAGGCCGGTCGTGAGCGTGCAGGTGTGCGGGACACCGGCATGGGCCGTGAGATGGATCGAGCATCTGGTCTGGACGTCCATCCTGCTATTCCTCCTGACGCAAGGCGGCGGAGCACTGTCCATCGACCGCCCGATCGCCAGGGGCTACCGGATCGTCTGAACCGCACACCGCCGAGTCGGTTCGTCGCTGGTGACGAGATCCCAGCCCTCAGCCAGGGTCTGCGCGATCAAGAAGCGGTCGAAGGATCCCTTTGCTGCAGTTTGCCTCGCAAGGGGGCGACATCGCGCGGGGCAGGGGTCCCCCCGTACTGAGCGGCACGAACTCCCTGGAGAGGCGTTTTCCGCCTCGTCGAGCCCGGGGCCCCCGACGCGCGTATCCCAGCGCGTTGGGGTGGGAGCTTGGAGGGCCGGCGTGGCGATGCTACACGCAACGGCAAACTGCTCTAGCATGAGCGTTGTGGATGACCCCGCCCTCGAAAGGCTGACCGAGGCCGTGCTCGAGGCGGTCGATCGCCGCGAGGACATCCCACCTGTCGCCGTGGCGTTGCTGCTGCGCCGCTACGCCGACACGGGTCGAGCTGGCGTGCGGGACGCGGCCGAGCAGGTGCTCACACGAGTGCTCGACGAGCTTCCAACAGGGACGTTCGATACGCCGGAATGGCTGATCGCGTTGACGGAAGCGGCCGCGCTTTCTTCTGACCAGCGCCTCGCGCACGCCGTCGCACGCGTCGGTACCTCCATCCGCAGCAGTTGGCCATCCCGAGGTCCGGTTGGTCCCGCCATGCGGACGGTCGAAGCCTGTCTGCGCGCCGCGACGCTCGTCCCCTCCGTCAGCGGGACTCTTCTGGCCGATGGTGTCGACGAATTGGAGCGCCTGATTGGCCGAACGTACCTTCCTGGCGAGGGGCTCGCCGCAGGCATTGGCCACATCGAGGGCCCTCGCGGCGCGCTCGACGATCAGGCGTCAGGAGCAGGGGCGCTTCTCGCCGCCATCGGGGCGACCGGCCGCCTTCCGTACGGGATGCTGGCCGAGGAGCTTGTCCAGTTCTCGTGCCAGCAGTGGTGGGACGATCGTCTTGGACGGTTTCGCGGCGACTTCCTGGTCAACTGCCAGGCGACGCGGGTGCTCGTCCAACTGGCCGTCCTGCGCGCGGAGGGCGAATACCTGCAGGCGGCTGTTGTCGCCCGCCAGGCGGACTATGAGGCGCAGGCCCGCCGTGCACTTGACACTCTCGCGGAAGAGGCACCGCGGCACGGCGTCGATGCCGCCAACTACGGTTTGACGCTCCTCGACTGGTTCGCCTTCGCGCGCGGTCTGCAATAGAATCTGCTCACCTGACACCATGGATCACGCCGTCCTCCTACCCGCTCTTCACAACGTTGCCACGCGGCTCAGGATCGACTCCATCACCTCGACATCGCAGGCGGGCAGCGGCCATCCGACGTCGTGCTGTTCAGCCGCCGAGCTGGTCGCGGCGCTCTTCTTCGCTCACATGCGATTCGATCCGAAGGAGCCTCAGCACCCGGGGGCCGATCGCTTCATCCTCTCCAAGGGACACGGCGCGCCGCTGCTGTATGCGGCCTGGGCCGAGGCTGGTGCGTTCGATCGCGCCGAGTTGTCCAGGCTTCGCGAGATCGGGTCCGATCTCGAAGGGCATCCAACGCCGCGGCTCCCCTTCGTGGACGTGGCCACGGGCTCGCTCGGTCAGGGCCTGGCGGCCGGGGTCGGCTCGGCACTCAACGCGCGACGGATCGGGTCCGACTACCGCACGTACTGTCTGCTTGGCGACGGCGAGTCGGCCGAGGGCGCGGTCTGGGAAGCCGCCGACGTGGCCGCTGCCGAGCGGCTCGACGACAACCTGTGCGGCATCACCGACGTCAACGGTCTCGGCCAGAGCCGCCCGACCATGTGGCGGCACGATCTGGACGAGTTCGTTCGCCGCTGGCGGGCGTTCGGGTGGCACACGATCGCCATCGACGGTCACGACCTTGGCCTCGTCCTGGACGCGTACGCCGAGGCCCGCGCCACGCGCGGCAGACCCACGATGATCGTGGCGCGAACGGTCAAGGGCAAGGGCGTGTCGTTCGCGGAGGGAAAGGACGGCTGGCATGGGAAGCCGTTCAAGAAGGGCGAGGAGCTGGACCGCGCGCTCGCTGAACTGCATGCGCAGTACGTCTCGGAGCCCTCGCCGGTCAGTCTGTCGACCCTCATTCCAAGGCCGGCAGGGCGCCCGGCGCCGCCGGAAGCCCCGACGCCGGTTGCCCCCCCATCGTACGGGGATGGGGACAGGGTGGCCACGCGCGAGGCGTACGGCACGGCACTCGTCAAGCTGGGCCGCGCGGATGCCCGCGTGGTGGCGCTCGACGCGGACGTGAAGAACTCGACCTACAGCGAGAAGTTCGAGAAGGCGTTTCCCGATCGCTTCTATCAGCATTTCATCGCCGAGCAGGCCATGATCGGATCAGCCATGGGCCTGGCGGCGCGCGGCGCGATTCCGTTCCCGTCGACCTTTGCCTGCTTTCTGACGCGGGCGGCCGATTTCATCCGGATGGCGGCGATCAGTGGGGTACCCATCAAGGTTGCCGGCTCGCATGCCGGCGTGTCGATTGGCGAAGACGGTCCCTCGCAGATGGCACTCGAGGATCTCGCCATGTTCCGGGCGCAGCCGAATTTCGTCGTGCTGTACCCGTGCGACGCGGTCAGCACCGAGCGTCTGGTCGCCCTGATGGCCGCGCATCCCGGCCCGGCCTACATCAGGACGACTCGGCCGGCCACGCCGATCATCTACTCCGCCGAGGAAACGTTCCAGGTCGGTGGGCTCAAGGTATTACGCGAGAGCGCTCATGACGCGATGACGGTGGTTGGAGCCGGCGTCACGGTGTTCGAGGCACTGAACGCGTACGAGCGGCTGAAGGCCGAGGGCGTGGCCATCCGGGTCATCGACCTCTACTCGGTCGCTCCGGTGGATCGCCGCGCGCTGGTGGACGCCGGCCGCGCGACGGGCGATCAGATCGTCACCGTGGAGGATCACTACGCAGCCGGGGGAATCGGCGACGCGGTCTCGGAAGCGGTGGCCGAAACCGGCATTCGCGTACACCGGATGGCCGTGCGCGAGATTCCGCGCAGCGGAAGGCCCACCGAGCTGCTGGACCGGTACGGCATCTCGGCCCAGCACATCTGCAACAGGGTTCGCGCCCAGATGGGACGTAACGTATCGGTGGTGTAACGACGCGCGGGACCCCTGCCCCGCCCGACCCCGGCCTCGGACACTAGAGGCGTGCCTGCCGCCGCTCCCTCCGACTCTCCATCCGCTCCCGCATTTGTGCCCGCAGTTCCTTGAGCTTCGCCTGCTGGTCCGCAGTCAGGATCTGATAGACCTCGGCGCTGATTCTGGCGCGTGCGACGGCCATATCCGCTTCGACCGCCCCCACTTCGGCTGCGGCGGTTCGGATGGCGCCTTCATCGAACACCTCCGCCATGACGGCGGCGTCGAGCGCCTGTCTCGCATTCATGCCCCGCTGGCCGAGCGCTCCCAGCTCATCCCGATGGGACTCGACGATGGTTCTGACCTGTTCCTTTTGCGCGTCGCTCAGGTCCAGACGTCCCAGCATCATCGGCCCGCGCCCG
>Ga0137829_10957958_pt1 | contig 16062 bp, 13 predicted proteins | sample OV2TP2_FD_97737 | JGI IMG/M metagenome (GOLD analysis project Ga0137829, IMG submission 97737) | reverse complement strand
GTGCGGATGTACACGGGCTATCGAGTGCAGCACAATGTGGCCAGGGGCCCGGCCAAGGGAGGCATCCGATACCATCCGGCAGTTGACCTGGATGAAGTGCGTGCCCTGGCCATGTGGATGACCTGGAAGTGTGCTCTGGTCAACATCCCCTTTGGTGGTGCCAAGGGGGGTGTGGCAGTGGACCCCAGAGAGCTTTCGCAGGGGGAGCTGGAACGTTTAACCCGTCGTTTCGCTACGGAGATAGCGATCCTTATCGGTCCTGAGGCCGACATTCCAGCCCCTGACATGGGGACTGATGGCCAAGTCATGGCCTGGGTCATGGATACCATCAGCATGCAACGTGGTTACTCAATCCCAGGAGTGGTCACAGGGAAGCCAGTCCCCATCGGCGGAACTCTAGGCCGGGCCGAAGCCACTGGGAGAGGCATAGCTGTCGTCACTCAAGCAGCTCTGGAACAGTCAAGGCAAGACATCAAAGGAGCCACCGTTGCTATCCAGGGGTGTGGCAACGTGGGTTACAATGCCGCCCTCGCTTTCCAGACCTTGGGAGCCAAGGTGGTGGCCTTGAGTGACCGGTCTGGCGGTATTTATCAGCCAGACGGCCTTGACCTTGAGGCAGTGAGTGATTGTAAAGGCGAGACTGACAGGTGCGTGGACTATGCCAGAGCCGAGGTAATTACTAACCCCGATCTGCTCGAACTCCCTGTAGACATCCTTATTCCGGCCGCCATTGAAGGGCAGATTACAGCCCTCAACGCCGATAAAATCCGCGCTAAGCTTGTGATAGAGGGAGCCAATGGTCCCACTACTCTTGAAGCTGACGCCATCCTCCAGGAACGGGGCATAATAGTGGTGCCTGATATCCTGGCGAACAGTGGGGGTGTGGTGGTCTCATATTTTGAATGGGTGCAGGACTTCTCCCGGTACTTCTGGGACCTGGCAGAGGTGAACCGGAACATGGAGCGAGTGCTACGCCACACTTTTGCTGAGGTCATGGTCGCAGCCCAACGGGAGCGGGTAAGCTTACGCACCGCTGGCTTAATGGTGGCCGTCAAGCGAGTCGTTGAGGCTATGGAACTTCGGGGTATTTATCCATGACATACGATATACACAACCTTAACGTATGGGAAATGATAATGAGCTGTAAATGCTAAACGACCAGTAATTAGAGGTGGCAAATGCTAATGAGACGTCAAAAGGTCTCTCGCCGAGATTTTCTCAAGATGTCCGCAGTTGCTGCCGGCGCCGTAGGGATCTTTGCTTTTCCACTGGGCCTTACTCAAGTAATTGAAGCCGCATCGCCAGGCAATACACGGCTCACCCGGACATACCCTCCTCTGAAGGTAGCTCGAGTCGCAGACCTGACTGAGGGTAAGCCCGTTGACTTCCAGTATCCCATGAAGGAGCACAACAACTTCCTGGTTAAACTGGGCACATCAGCATGGGATGGGGCTGGCCCTGACAAGGACATCGTGGCTTTTAACTACCTGTGCTCTCACATGGGCTGTCCGCTTAACGGTACATATAGGCACGATCACAAGATGCTGGGCCCTTGCCCATGCCACTTCAGCCGCTTCGACCTCTCCAAAAACGGAATCCTCATTCTGGGCCAGGCTACCCAGAGCCTGCCGCAGGTCCTGCTGGAAGTTCAGAACGAGGACATTTATGCCACAGGTGTCACAGGTCTGGTCTATGGGTTCTGGAACAACTTGGAAAACGGTACGCCCGTGACCGCAGGTTGATTAATCCTTGAGAGGAGATAACTCGACTTTAGACAAAAGAGGCTAAGGGCGGCCTGTGGGTTGCACAAACCGCCCATCGGTAGGAATCTTATGGGATGCAAAACCATACTCCTACCGACAAGCACCTTAACAGACTTATCCAGTTCCGGCAAGCAGTCTACCGCTCCGGCTTCACTCAAAGGAGAGATGCCCAATTTGAACTCCTGGACGCTCTCTTGCTGGCGGGCCCAGTCCATTCTTTCCCTGAACTGAGTCTCTGCCCCAGCTTCCACCGCCAATGGCCCAGCGCCTATGCGGCGATGGAAGCTGGCCGCCAAGACCAGGAGTGGCTGCAGGAATACCTGTGCCATCAGGTGCCCACCCAAGGGGTACAGGTCTTCGCCCTGGACACCACCGCTTGGCCCAGACCCCAGGCGGCTACCTTGCCCGATCGCCAGTACGTCTACCACCCCTCTGCTGCCGTGGTAGGCGACGCTGTCGTGGTAGGCTATCCCTACTCGGTACTGGCTTGGGTCACCAAGGAGCGGAGTAGTTGGGCCTTGCCGGTGGACATCCAACGGGTAGCCAGTTCCAGCGATGCGATACAGTTGGGGGCGGAGCAGGTGAAGGCCTTGTGTGCGAGGCAGCAGGTGGAGCAAGGCTTCCCCATCATCGTTGGCGATGGTAGGTACGGCAATCCGCGCTTCCTGGGCCTCCTCAAGGACCAGCCCTGTGGGGTGTTGGTGCGCTTGCGCCGGGACCGGGTGCTGTACCGTCAGCCACCCCCTTACAGTGGCCGGGGGCGGCCCAACAAACATGGAGAGCGCTTCGCCTTCAAGGAGCCGGACACCTGGGGGGAGCCGGAGCAGCAGTGCCAATTCCAGGACCCCCGCTGGGGCAAGGTGGAACTGCGCTACTGGAGTGACCTACATGCCCGGGAGGCCTCTGATACCCCCTTTGGGGTGTTACAGGCCCAAGTGCATCTGGAGAAGGAGCACCCTCCGGCGCCGTTGTGGCTGGGTTGGCAAGGGCCTGCCTGGCCAGCGGAGCTTTTGTGGCGCTGTTACCAGTGGCGGTGGCCGGTGGAACCCAGCATCCGGTGGCGGAAAGAGCAGCTCCACTGGACCCTGCCTCAGTTCCAGAGCCAGGAGACGTGCCAACGGTGGACCATGCTGGTGACCCTAGCCCAGTGGGTCCTGTACCTGGCCCTTCCTCTGGTGCGAAATCGGCCCTTGCCATGGCAGAAAGGGCAGCGAGAGCTGACTCCGGGACGGGTGCGGCGTGGGCTGGGAGCCCTTTTCCTGCAGATTGGGACGCCAGTAGCGGTGTGCCAAAGGCGAGGAAAATCCCCTGGGTGGGCCAAAGGGCGGGTGCGCACCCGCCCGCCGCGCTACTCCGTGGTGAAAAAGGGGCCCAAGAAGGGAAATACAGGCCGCAAAGCTGCCTGAACCTCGGTTGTTAAGGTGCATTTAGGTCGCCTGGCTTATCTCGGGACGGTATCACTTTGTCTAAAGTTGAGGAGATAACCAATGGTGGAAAAGTCGGTCCAGAAAGATCGGGTAGCGTCGCAAAAGGTAGAAGAAGGTCAGCTCTGGGAACAGGCCAGAGCCGCTGGCATGTCACGTCGTACCTTTCTAGCGCTCCTTGCCGCTGGCGGTGCCACGGCAGTCCTGGCAGCCTGCGGAAAAGGGCTGGCACCCACCCCAACATTCACGCCTACACCAACCCCTGCTCCGCTCCCGATAGCCCAGGTAGTCTTGCCGCCACCTGACGCCAAAGTGGTTACCACTGCCTGTGACTACTGCGTTGTCGGGTGCGGGTACAAAGCCTACATCTGGCCCGTGGGCAAGGAGGGTGGGCCAAAGTCCTCGGAAAACTCCCTGAAGGTGGACTTCCCTGCGCCGGTGCTTAGCGGTAAGTGGGTCTCTCCTAACATGCACAACGTCATACAGATCGATGGCACGCCCCATCACGTTATAGTCATACCTGATGGAGACACCAGGGTGGTCAACGTAGGCGGCGACCACAGCGTTCGTGGTGGGACTCTGGCTCAGAAGCTCTACAACCCTGAAAAGCCCACCAGGGACCGCCTCCAGCATCCTCAGCTGCGTGTGGGCGACCGCCTGGTCACCATTTCATGGGACGAGGCTCTGGACCTGGTAGCCGACCTGTCACGCCACGTACTGGACAAATACGGAGAGCTGGCCTGGGGTATGAAGATGTACTCCTACCAGTACTACGAGAATACCTACACTCTGACCAAGCTCGCGCTGGGAAAAATCAAGACACCCTGTTTGGCACCTCACGACAAGCCCTCATGGGGTGACGATACGCCGGGGCTCAGCGATGCCGGGGTAGACGCTTTCAGCGCCGCGTATGAAGACTGGAGACAGGCTGAAGTCATCTACGTGTCTGGCGTATCCTGGTACGAAACCAAAACTATTATGTTCCAGGAATGGGTCGCCCCGGGTGGTGCCAAGCTTATTGTTGTTAATCCCCGGCGAGATTTCACAGCGGCTTTCGCTGAGAAGCGCGGCGGTCTGCATCTACAGGTTGTGCCTGGCACCGACACGGTGCTGAACAACGCCATCGCCCGTGTAATCCTGGAGAACGGCTGGGAGGACCAGGACTTCATACGCCAGCGCACGGCCACAGCGGAGGACCTGGCCCAGGAAACCGGGTGGCGCCGCAAGATGTTCGGTATGACCTTCGAGCAGTACAGAGACTTCATCCTGGCCGACGATACCTACAGGCCCGAGAACGCCGAGAAGATCACAGGAGTGCCAGCAGACAAGATCCGCAAAGCTGCGGAACTCATGGCCAAACCCCTTCCCGATGGAAGGCGGCCGAGAGCATCCTCGATGCTGGAGAAAGGCAACTACTGGGGCCACAACTACGAAAACACCGCATCCTTCACCAGCCTTGGCCTCCTGGTAGGAGCTGGAGGTAGACCTGGTCAGGCCATGTCTCGGGCTGGTGGTCACCAGCGGGGCATGATCTCAGCAGCCAGCTACCCCATAGACAAATCCGCTGATACCTACCAGGGAAACAAGATTGAGTTGAACCTGGACCGCTGGGTTGTGAACGGCAACGCCCGGTTTATGTGGGTGATCGGGACTACCTGGCTAGCCGCCATGGGCGCCTCACAGCATTTAGGACAGGTAGTCAGGAGGCTCACCCGAGAGACCGAACCCCAGCTAAGCCTGTTGGAGGGAGCGCTGAACCTGAATCGGGTAAAGGAGGTCCTCAAGACCCGTATGGGCAACGGCGGCATGGTTCTTGTACAGCAGGAGATATACGCCAACGCCCTAACAGAGTTTGCGGACATCGTCCTGCCAGCGGCGACCTGGGGTGAGGAGGACTTCTCCAGGATGCAGGGAGAGCGTCGCCTGCGGATCTACTCCAGGATTATGGACCCGCCGGGGGAGGCCAGGCCAGATTGGTGGATTGTGGCACAGGCGGCCAAGCGCATGGGCTTCGATGGCTTCGACTGGGGGGATTCCAACGACGTGTTTGAGGAGGCTTCGGAGCGCTCCCGGGGCACCGTCCATGACTACGCAGCCCTGGTGGAGTTGGCCCGGTCCCAGGGTAAACGAGGCCACGAGTTGCTGCGAGAGTTAGGGACTACCGGTATACAGTGCCCCATCAAGCTGGATGGTGACCAGTTGGTGGGGACCGTTCGTCTCCACACCGACAAATTCGGGGCCAAGGGCGGCAAGGCCATCTTAGTGAAGGGGGACTGGAACAATGTGAAGCCCTTCCAGGAAGAGTTCGCTCCAAAAGGGGATGAGCTATGGGTAACTAATATGCGATTGAACGAGCACTGGCAGACCCAGTTCGACGACATGCGTATTCCCTACCGCTGGGAGCGGTTCCCGGTCAACATCCTCGAGGTCAACCCCAGGGATGCCACAGCGCGGGGCATTGAAAGTGGTGACTGGGTGGTGGTAGAGAATGACCAGGTCCTCACCCAGACAGGAGAGCGCTATTCGGCGCAGTTTAAGGCAGTGGCCTACGTCACCGACCAGGTTCCACCGGGGGTTACCTGTAGCTACTTCAATTTCGGCCAGGGGAGACTGGACACGGCAGCCAACAGCGTAGTGCCGGGCATGACTGACCCTATAAACAACCGCTATCGCTTCAAGCTAGGTAAGGGCCGGGTGACAAGAGTAGGCGAGTCAGAGTTCAAGCACAGGATGAGCTTTGTACCCCGAAATCTGGCATAAGCAAAAGGGAGGTCTTACTCAGAGAATGAAAGAGCAACTAAAGACCCAGGACCTGGACGCTTTAGTGCTTGCCGGCGGGGAGAGCAAGCGTATGGGTCTGCCCAAAGCGTCCCTGCCCCTGGGCAGAACAACCCTCATAGGCACCGTTATTGACATCCTGCGCCCCCTGTTTCATCGGGTTCTGGTTGTAGCGCGGGACAACCAGGCCTGGGCTGAGCTAGATGTAGAGGTGCTTACAGATGACCGCCTGGAACGGGGTCCCCTGGCTGGGTTGGCTAGAGGACTCGCTGCCAGTGATGCACTCTGGTGCTTTGTGGTGGGATGCGACATGCCCTTCCTGCGACCGGCAGTCATTCTCCGCATGGCAGAACATCTGGACCAGTGCGACATATTGGCCCCCTATTTGGAAGGCCGTTTCCAGACCTTGCACGCCTTTTATGGGAAGGGATGCCTTCCTTGCGCCAGGGAACTCCTGGACGATGGGATTACTTCTCTACAAGCCCTTTTGTCATGTTGCAGAACCAAGACTGTTGTGGCCTCTAACTTCTTTGATCTCGATCCTCATCTGCTGTCCTTCAGAGACCTGGACACGCCGGAAGACTACCTTATAGCCCGACAACAGGTGCAGGGATTTCAGCAGCAGAAAGTGGACAGGTGATGCTTCCGGTGATAGCCATTGTAGGTTCGTCCATACGGGAAAGACCAGGGTAACCAGGGTCCTCTTGATAGCCTTTCTCAGGACTATCACACGGGTTCGACCTCCGGACGTTTACTCTCTCCTGAGCGCTCCAGATATTCTCGAACCATCAATGCTGCCGTCGCTCCCTCGCCCACGGCGCTAGCCACCTGTTTGGTGCTGCCTTGGCGGCAATCTCCGGCCGCAAAGATGCCGTCCAGACTCGTTTCCAGGTTTGGCTGTGTTACTATGAACCCATAGGGGTCTAAATCCACAACCCCTTTAAGAAAGGCGGTATTGGGCTGTAGCCCGATGAACACGAATACCGCCCCAGGGTGCATTTTCCTTGTTGTATCTGTAGCCAGGTCTTTAACTACTATGGACGCAAGCCTACCCTGGCCCCGAAACTCCTGGATAGTGGTTTGAGTCAATACCTGCATATCTTTGCGGGCTGCTACTTTCTCCTGGAGGGCCTTGCTGGCTCGCACCTCCTTTGCTATTTCCACTATGGTCACGCTCCTGGCGAACCTGGTGAGGAACAGGCCTTCCTGGAAGCCGCTGTTGCCTCCTCCGACCACGACTATATCCTTGCCCTTGTAGAACGGGCCATCGCACGTGGCACAGAAGTGCACACCGGCACCGATGAAGTCCTCCTCGCCCGGCACTCGCAGGCGGCGGTACGTGGAGCCGGTTGCGATAATGACGGCAGGAGCGCAGTACTCTTCGCCCGATTCGACATGCACCAGCCTGTGCTTCCCATCCGAGGTAATTCTGGTCACCTGCTGGGCCTGAAGGATTTCCACACCAAACCGCTCTGCCTGCTGGCCCAGTCGTTCACCCAGCTCTGCACCTCTGATGGGCTTCGGGAAGCCTGGGTAGTTCTCGATCTCCTGGGTGATACTCGCTTGTCCCCCCAGGCCACTCCGCTCAATCACCAGGGTTTGAAGGCCCTCGCGAGCGGTATAAATGGACGCAGTCAGTCCGGCCGGACCCGCACCGACGATAATCGCATCATATACTTTGCGCTGGGCCTGGCGTCGGATGCCTAACTTTGAAGCAAGTTCAGCGTTGGTAGGCTCTACGAGTATAGAACCATCTGGGAAAACGATGGTCGGGATGATCTGCTTTCCGTTGTTCGCCTGCTGGACATAGTTGGCAGCGTCCGGGTCTTTCTCGATGTCAATCCACTCATAGCGAACTCTGTGCTCGTTGAGGAACCGCTTGGCTCGCTGGCAGTCAGGACACCACAGGGCTCCGAACATACGTATAGGCTGGTCCGCCACTGTACCTCCTCAATACCACAATACCACCGTGTTTTGGGCTCACACATTCATTTACTCGTGTTTGCGCTTGATTTCTGTATAGAGCGTCGAACAGCATCCAGCAGCATAGCAACTGGGGGCCTATCAGCGGGGTCCCTGCTCTTGTAGAGGAAAGCTATTATGCCGTTGGCATCTATGATGACGTCGCCACCTAGCTGTAAAACGTTAGCTCGCGGCACCCTGGGCCACCGGCCCTGGAAGAGGCTGCGGACGTAGGTCCAGATAGTAGCGAGTCCAAAGATACGGTGTGATGGCCCCTCCTGAAGGCCAAGGGCCTGGTATGCCCTGCGCCCAGGATCGGACAGAACTGGAAAAGGTAGACGCTCCCTATTGGCAAACTCCTGGAGATGCGGCAAAGGCTCAAAGCTGACGGCCACCACTTCACACCCCAGGCTGTGGAACCCTTCTATATGCTGGCGCAACTGCACCAAGTGAGCACGTCAAGCCACTCACCCCAACCAGCGTAAAAACACGAGAAGGATTGGATGCCCTCGTTGGGCCGATAACATCCAGGGGCACGCACTCCCCTGAAGCTTGATGTCAGGAGCCGGTTTACCTTCCAGTGGATCATGAGCTTGCGACATACTTTGAACAACCTTTTTAAGCTCAGGGCTTGCGGGCAATAAACGCCCAGTATCCCAAATCGCCCTGCTGGAGGAGCTGGCGGGCGCAGTAGAGAGCGTTCTCTATCTGTCTGAGTGGCTCTCTGTCCAACTTGCCCACTATGGTAGCCAGACGGCCTACCCCTAATAGCGATTCTACTTTATCCAGAAGTTGGGCAACCGACCCTGAATAATCCATCTTCTCCTGAACTATGAGCCCAGCCTCTCCGATGCGCTGGATATACGCCTCCGGCCCCATGCCAAGAGGGATACATAACGCCCTGGCCAGGGGTGAGTCTATGGGACTGGGCAGAGCCTCTGGGCAAAAGGTGACGTCGCTAAGAGCCAGATAGCCGCCCGGCCTCAACACCCGTGCGATCTCCCTGAGGGCTGACTGCCGGTCTGAAAAGAGGGCCGTGGCACACTCGCAGAGAACCGAGCTGAAGGACGATGATGGGAATGGCAGGCTGTTCACATCGCCTTGGGTAAACGTGACCAGGTTCTCCAGCCGGTAGCAGTGCGCATCCTTCCGGGCCTGTTCAAGGGCCTCGATGCTTGTGTCTATGCCCGTCACCCGGCATTTGAACACCTGCGCAAGCATGAGGGCGCTCGCCCCGCGACCACTTGCCACATCCAAGAGGTGGTCTTCCTTTGACAGCTTGATCTCCTTTGCCAATATCCGGGTCAGCGCAAGGCCACCTGGATGCCAGCTCTCACCAAGCACGGCCAGCACCAGGGGATGCTGGTACAGATCAGCACAGCAGAGAATTCGGTCAATGAAAGGACTAGGGCCTCTTTCTGCCACGGCGGGCCTCCTCTGGTCTGCGTGAGAGTTGGGCGCGGACCTGCTCCCGGTAGCCAACACTGTTGTACGCACAAAATGGGATGAGCCTTCCATCGGGCACCAGGACGCCCACGCAGCATTTCATGACCTGTTTCACACTGAACGTGTAAGCATCCATGAAGTCCTTAATAGCGATCTGGAATACATGCTTTTTGGCATGCTCCAGGTCGGTACCCAGGTCAATAGCCAGCCCACAGGCGCAGCTAAACTGGCTTGCGGTCTTCGTGGAGCCAGCCACCGCCGAGGCGGACCAAAGCCCCTCCAGCGCTCGCTGGATGTCCGGCAAAGAAGGAGCTCTGGGCAGCGCCCGGTTGGTGATGTAGTCCAGGTATTGGTCTACCGGAAGCACCCTGGGCAATGGTATGACCTCATCGCCGTTCACATAAATATAGGTGTTGACCTGGCAGGTGGGGAAACAGCAAGGCACCGGAACGAAGTCTTCCTTTCGGAACAGACCATCGGTCTGCTGGATGATGCCATACAGGACATCGGGAATGGTCATTCGCTCTAGGGGGTTGAAAGGCAGGTGCCGCCCTGTGTGGGTGACCGGCTGGAACACAATACCTCTAGCTACTGGATGTCCCAGGCCGAACTTGACCAGGGCGCCAACCTCGTGCTCGTTAATGCCCCGCTCCACTGCGGCCACCAGGGCCACATCCAGGTCTATCTTTGCTAGCCGGTCCAGGCAGAGGAGCTTTACATCAAGCAAGTCCTCCCCCCGGATCTTGCGGTAAGTCTCCCGTTCCAGGCCGTCGAACTGGAGGTAGATGGCAGGGCGGATCTCCTCCAGCTCGGCCAGGAAGCGGTCGTCTTTGGCGATGCGTATGCCGTTGGTATTGATCATCACATTTGGTATGCCTCGTGCCTTGGCCGCTCGCACCATATCCAGAATCTGAGGATGGGTTGTGGGCTCGCCGCCACTGAACTGGACCACCTCAGGGTCCCCCTCCAACTCGACGAAACGGTCCAGCATACGCTCCACCTCTTCCAGGGTGAGGGTGAAGCCATCCCCGGCATCTGCAAAGCAGATGGGACAGTTCAAGTTGCAGCCGGTATTAACCTCAATGATTGCCAGGCAGGTGTGCTGCTTGTGTTCCGGGCAGAGGCCACAGTCCAGTGGGCATCCATCTTTCACTTCGGTACTCAATTGTAAGGGCATAGTCCCGGGCTTGTTGAAGGCAGCCGAGGCCACATACATCTGGGCATCAGAGCTCACCAGCCCCTCGAACCATCCATGCTCTGGGCAGCGTTTCCGCATGTAGACCTTGTTGTCCCTCAGGATCACCTGGGCATCTATGACCAATTTGCATACTGGGCAGATGCTTCGAGTCAACTCGTGAAAGATGAAGTCGCTGTCTCTTCTTATCATTGAATGAGCTTTGGCCGAGTGTTCAGTCATTTTTCCGCCCCCTCATTCCTCAGAAGTTGCCTTATGGCTTCTTGCAAAGACCCGGGATCGGGAACAACGCCCTGGCTGAAGCGCTTACCGTCAATGGTCACCACTGGCGGGTGCCATCCTCTTCTCATGAGAGCCTGAGGAAGATAGTTGAGCCACGGCCTGATCTGGAATTGTACTTCAGACGGGTTCCCGATCGCCTCTATCGCACGTTGTACAGCCCGAATCGTCAGGTCACACTCTTTGCAGAAGGACTCCGGCACCCGGAAGAACAACTGGCGCCCTGCTATAGGGTAAATAGTGATGATGATTGGCTTGCCCTTGTCCTTAGTTCGGCGTATTGTATCCATCGCTCCTATTACCCCTTAGGGCGACCAGGTAGTTTGAGCATGTTTCTGCATAAAACTCCCTTATCGCGGGACTGCCCCTTCGCCCTGTGCAATATCTTGAAGTCCTGTGCGATTTAACACATGTATCCGTTTGTGTCCCACCTCCAGCAACCCTTGGCCCTGCATCTCACTGAGTATCTCCGTCACCGTCGAACGCAAAGCGCCGATGGTGTCCCCTATTTCTGCGTGTGTGTAGCTAGCGAACACTCCTGTTGAGGTGTCCATATTCGCCAGTAAGAAGTTCGCTAACCGTACCTTCACGGGACTGAAGGCGGTCTGTTCAAGACGTTCTTGAAGCTCTATCAGGTGATTGCCAATGGCACTCAGCAAGCCTATAGCCACATCGGGATGCTGCTTCAGAAGGCTTAGGATGTCCTCTTTGGTCGCCACACATACCAGGCTATCCTCCGTCGCCTCGGCAAAGCATCCTTGTAGCGTCTGTCCCAAAAGTCCCATCTCCCCGAAGATGGTGCCTGGTTCTATGCGCCTGGTCACCAGGCGCTTGCCACCAGGAGTCAAGCGGTAAAGCTCCACTCGACCCTCTTTCAGGATAAACAACCACTCAGTGGAATCCTCAGGGCCAAAAAATACGGTGCCAGTAGTGCATTGCCGCACCATAACCCCATCAAAGAGTTCTTCAATCTCCTCCTGTGTCAGACCCTGAAAGATATTCACCTTTTGCAGATACTCCACTACTGGCACTGATGCTTCCTTCGTTGTTAAATTGGAGCCTTTCCGCCTCCATCTGAATACAGTCCTCATTGTACCACCCCTCACGGCAATAATTTGTCGGCAAGCCAACATTATTTTACTCCTTTTAATGTCTATTATGAGTCTTGAGAGGAAGGTAGGTGCGGACTATGTTCTGGCTGAGATTGTCTAGCAGGGATGTTGGTCCAAGAGCCATTGATGGACAAGCTGAACACAAATGAAAGGTAAATAATTGAGGAGGAGTGCCATGAAAGCTATTACACAATTGAGTCGTGGACGGACCAGATGGGTTTTAGGGTTCGCAATCTTTATCGCTCTCCTGTTCATTGCCTGCGGCTCAGCAGTCAAGGCAACACCCACTTCTACGCCTACACCAACTCCCGCAGTTGGCGGACCAGAGACACCCGCTCCCGAGCCTACTGCTACCCCTGTGAGACCTCACACGGAAGCTAAGGGAACCGCGACACCGACTCCTACACTCACCACTAGGGTTCCTACGCCGACACCGAGACCACCTGGTGGCGGCGTCGCCCCCATCAGCGAGGAACAGTTGAAAGAAGAGTTGGAACAGGCGGGCTTCTCCACTTTCGGCTGGAAGACCAATTTCAGGATAAGGAGCGTATCCTACAAAGAGTTTCCCAATGCCATCCCTAAAGATGCCATCCCCGCTATAGACAATCCTGAAGTTGAATCTGTCCAGGAGGCCGACAGGTGGTTAGATGACAGAGAGCCAGTGCAAGTGGTGGCCCTCGAGGGAGATGTCCGCGCCTATCCCGTACAGATCCTGGTGTGGCACGAACTGGTAAACGACATAGTAGGTGGAGAACCCCTACTGGTCACTTACTGACCACTGTGTAACAGCGCCTTCGTGTACAGGCGCACAGTGGACGGACAGGTCCTGGAGTTCGGGGTTTCCGGCGTCCTTCGTTTCAGCAATCTGGTAATGTATGACCGCCAGACGGAGTCCTGGTGGCAAGAATTCCTTGGAGAGGCCATTGTAGGGGACATGACAGGAAAGAATCTGGAACGCCTCCCCATGAGTGTAGTCTCCTGGAAAGAGTTCAAGGCCGCCCACTCTGAAGGCAAGGTCCTATCCAGACCTGGTCAATCCAGACCATACGGGAGAAACCCCTATACGTTCTATGACTCCAGTTCTCCTTTCCTGTACGAAGGGCCGAAAGATGAGCGGCTACCAGCTATCGAACGGGTTGCTGGCATAGAAATAGGCAAAGAGTCTGTGGCAGTGCCCTACCCAGTACTGGAGAAAGCACCTGTAGCCCACTTCACGCTGGGAGGGCGGGACCTGGTGGTGTTCTTTAAGAAGGGCACCGCCTCTGCCCTTGATCGTCGCTCTATTGCTGAGGGCCGGGATGTGGGTGCGGTGGGAGTTTTCGACCCTAATCTGGACGGTAGGACTCTCACCTTTAAGACGGATGGTGGCAACATCGTGGATGAGCAGACAGGCAGCACGTGGAACCTGCTGGGGGAGGCCCAATCGGGGCCTCTAGCGGGGAAGACGCTGTCGCCGATAACCTACCTGAACTCCTTCTGGTTCGCTTGGGTAGCCTTCAAGCCTGATACGGTTATCTACCGGGGTCAGTCGGAGTTCACGCCAAAGTAAGGTCACCCTAGCAGACCACCCTTGAGGCCATCGTAGGACGAAGTGAGAGGAGGGTCTTGGTCAACCACACCTTCTCCTGTTGAGACTGAGCGGGTGTTAACGGGCCACGTCAGTATGCTCGACTTTATCTACTCTTTGGGTGCCCATGCGCAGGAGAATCCCCGCAGCGCTGAGGCATAGGCAGGTGAAGCTGATAACCAGGAGGGCCGGCCTCAAGCCTCCCAGGGCTTCCTGAAGAAAACCCGTTACCAAGGGCCCGAGGGCTGTTCCAGCCGATAGTATCACCGTTGTGAAAGCCAGGGCCACCGCAACCTCCCGGGGTCGGATGCCGGGAAGGTGGAAAGGCACGGTGTAGAGGATGGGAAAGAAACCCCAGGTGATCCCGTTCAAGAATGATAGCACTACCAGTACAGGGATCGAACCTGTCAAGGTCATACCCACATAAGTGCCTGTCATCAGACCCCCTAAGACCACGAGGATACCCTTCCCTTTATCTGTGACCATAGCAACATAACCGAGCCCCAGACCTGCGACGCCTCCAATAACGGTGCTCAGGGCCAGTATCGCGCCAGACCATTTCAGAGAAACCTGGTAGGTATCCAGCATCAGAGTGGGAAAGAAGCTCAGGAAGGCCGACCATGCCAGAGTTACCCCCAGAAAGCCGAATCCTTGCACCCAGAGGTCACGATGGGTCAGAGCGCCCTTCAGGAGGCCAACCTCCTGTGAAGTTTCTTGACTCCGATAGGCCGTATTCACACGTTCCCTTCCCAGGGCCGCCCAGATGACTGTCAGCGCGGCGAAGAGGCCTCCAAAGATATATAGCGTCATTCTCCAGTCGTCCCCCAGGCTGTCCAGGATGAAGGGCGCAGCCAGCAAGCCGCCTCCAACGATGACGCCGAAGATAACGTTCGAGATGGCGTTCACCCAAACTATTTCCCTCTGGTGGAACCATTGTTGTACCAGGAGGGCTCTGGCTGGCTGTATAGCGCTGACGGTTATGCCAAAAGCCAGACGGCCAGCAAGCAAAACAGCGAAGGTGGGGGCCCAGCCCTGGAGGAAGAGGAGTAGAATCCCCAGCACCATAGTGACGGTGGTCAACATCTTTGGGCTATACCGAGACATCCACCAGCCCAAAGGAATAGCCAGGGCAAGGTTGCCCCAATAGGCAGACGAGCTCAACACCCCCTGCTGACTAGATGACAGGCGCAGGTCCGAGCTTACGGCGGGCAAGAGAAGCCCGAGGGTGGATATGACCATATACCCAACCACGCTGCAAAGAAGCCACAAGCTTACGACCACCCAACGATAGCGTGGCGTCTCGTCTGGCAGCGCTACTGTTTCCATCCTGCGTTCCCCTATCTACAACGTCTTTTCCTGGTGGCATTGTACACCACTCATGACGACTTATACCAGGAGTTTTGCCTTTTCCTCTCCCGCCGAATGGAAATCCCCCACAATACCCCTTCAGCAAGGGGGGTTGGGGGGGATTTGACGACCAACGCAGCGTCAAGTAGATCAGCCGTTTATGTATGAACCGGCAGTCTCAATACATGGTGTATTTTCTGGTGACCCGCCTCGGGCTCGAACCGAGAACCTACGGATTAAGAGTCCGTTGCTCTACCAATTGAGCTAGCGGGCCACATGCGATTCGACAGTGCTGTTTACCCTTCCTTCAGCGTTCAGCTTACATATATTATAGCTAAGAGCTGGCATCTTCTCAAGTAATGACCCGAAAGACCCTGTGGGGAACCCAGTGCAAGGTGTAGAATGTATACAGCTAAGCCAGGAGGATTCCATCGTGGTTCCGCCTGAAAACATGTTCGGAGAGGTCCATATAGCGGCTGGCGTTTACCTCGCCCTGGCAGCGGCGCTGGTGCTTTCAGGGTACGTCTTCTACAGGCGGGTCATCAGCCTTTTGCTGCTGGGCAAGAAGGAGGACCGCTTCGACCACCCCCTGCAACGGCTGGCCGGGTTTGCCACCATCGTCCTGGGGCAAAGGAAAGTGATCCAGAGCGTCTCCCTGAGGGATCGGGCCAGTATAGGCCATGTGTGCATTTTCCTGGGCTTCCTCTCCTTCCTCCTCAGCTACCTGATATTTATCTTCGGCGATAGCGCCTGGCGGCCCTTCTCCGAGAAGCTGCTGACCGCCACGGGGGTAAAGGTCTACACCAGCTACCTGGACGTGGTAGCCTTGATAATCCTCAGCGCCCTCATCTGGGCGGTGTTGCGGCGATGGCTGGCAAAGCCCCACCGCCTCTCCTTCGACCTCACCCGGTCTCCTGATGCAGTGGTCATAGTGGCCCTTATCGCTTCGCTGATGATATTCACCCTTCTCACCGAATCCTTCTACGTAGCGGAAGCCTCATATATGGCAGAGGCAGAAAGAGGCCCAGCCGCCGAGGCGATAGTAGGCCGCGCCATCGGCGAGAAGTTCCTGGACATGGGCATGGGTATAGACGCCGCCAACCTGGGCCAGGGGCTCTCCTGGTGGACACACCTGCTGATTATCCTGGGCTTTTCCATCTACATACCCTTCTCCAAGCACATGCACATG